>Ga0210386_10004462_pt1 | contig 11578 bp, 9 predicted proteins | sample IncBWH32OmetaG_FD_160091 | JGI IMG/M metagenome (GOLD analysis project Ga0210386, IMG submission 160091) | Forest soil microbial communities from Barre Woods Harvard Forest LTER site, Petersham, Massachusetts, United States - Inc-BW-H-32-O ... | reverse complement strand
CAGGCCGACCTGCTGCGCACTGCATCGCCGGTAATCGCCGAGCTTGCGGGACAGGGCAAGCTGAAGGTCGCGAGCGGGTTCTATGAGCTGGGAAGTGGCGTTGTTTCGTTGCTAACCTGACGGAAGATCGTGTCAGCCATCGAAAGCTGCCATACCGCAGCTCTGGGCGGTCATGCCGCGGAGTGTGGAAATATCGGCTGCGACTGCTGCCGCTGTCGATCCGGTCCGCGCAATCTCCCATCGCCAAGGTTGGCAAAAGGCAGGTTTACGAGCAGCGCCACCTGCTACTTCTGATCGAACCCCTCAATAACCCAGACCAGCGGCTCTGCTTCCACGCCGATGTCACCCATGCGGGGCTTGCTCAGGTCTACTATCAGAAGAATCCCGCCTGACCACATAAACAGAAGCAGCAAAGACAATATCTCTTGTCGATGGCCAGCTACGCCGAACTGGTAGCCGAGCGCGCCGATCGTCAGCAGTGCGGCTAAATAAAGTGCTAGCACCAGGTCCGTCGGTACTCCGCTCTGATAAGCAAACCGCTGCGAGGCTGCAGTGTCGAACATATCATTCAGAGCGTTGATCAAGGCTGTTGTCACGGGGTTCGGCGAGCGATGGGAGACCACTTGCACGGCCCTCCATATGTCGGTTTGCAGGGTACCCGCCTGCGCGACCGCCAGCAGCGCATCAGCGTCCGATGCAGCAGTAGTGAAGGCGAGACGGGCCTTTGCGTATTCCACGATTTTCGTTCTGATCTCCAGACTTTCTTCACCATCTATCAGCTTCGCCCGCAACCATGCCGTGCCTATGGCATTTGCCTCCGCCATCACCAGGCCTCGACGCGCCTCGTATCGGTTCTGTGCGAAGCCTATCGAAAGGCTCAGCGTGAACGCGAGCAACCCAAGCATTGCCGCCGTGAGCGTAGTGATACCCGGAGTCTCGTCACTGGTCGCCCTATGTCTGACGACTCTCCGGTGCCCGAGGCGATAGCCGATCTCGATCGCCAGCGCGAGCGACAGGAACAGAAAGGTGCCGGCCGCGGCGAACCCTAAATCGAGCAGGCCTCGGAACAGCGACAGGATCATTCCACGCCTCCATCCGGCGAGTCATCGTCAGCGCATCTCGTCGTGTTGTGGTGACTTGCGCAGGTGCCCGCTATCGGCCTCACGAAAATCATTGAAGCATTACGAATCATTGGCCGTCGCTTGCGCGCAATCCATTTGTTACGATTCATCGCCGATACCGCGCGGGGCGGAATCGTTCGCTATCCGATCGCTTAACCGGTCGTGGGGCATGCCGGCACCACGTTGTCGGCGCAGACAGAGGCGATTATTGCCGTGCCATCGCCAACTTGAAACGCTCCTCCGGTGAGATCAGGTGGTCGTGGTCGTCCTTTTCCAAATCGATTTGCACCCAGTTCACCTCGCCACTGAATTCATTATGTCTCGGGTCGTAGTCAGGTGAAACCGGCGATCCGGTTCCCCGACCAACATCAAGGGTCTCATCTCCCGAGAAGAACATCGGCACTGTTGTTTCCACCCGTCCTTCACCGACCTTGTCGCCATCCACGTAAAGCGAGGCGTTACCCCCCTTTGCCAGACCGCCACCATCGTATTTGAATTCCATCCGAACCTGGTGCTGCCCGGCAGGAAGCGGTTTGCCTGCCTCTACATAGAACAGCCTGATCCCGAGGAGGTTGTAGCAATATTTGAGCTTGCCGTCCTTGGCGTAGAGGCTCCAGCCGTTGAACGCGCCACCCTGCGCGATAATGACGCCATCGGCGCCGGCGGTCGGGACGACCACCTCGGCGGTTACCGAGTAGGACTTGTTCTTTATGTTGACGACAGCGCTTTCCGTCAGGCGACCCATGCCGCCGAACAGGATCTGCGTCTGGCCCTTGATCAGTTGAGGCCGGCCGGCCAGGTCCGGGTTGAAACGTTCGACCCTTCTGTCGTCAAGCGGCAGCACGCTGTACTTGACGGCTTCGATCAGCCAGAGCCTCTGCAATTCATGCAGCTTCCGCGGATTGTCCTTCGCCAGGTCCTTCGACTGGGTCCAGTCGTTGTTCGTATCGTATAGTTCCCAAACGTCGTCGTCATAGGATCGCAGCGGCTTCGACGTGTCCCAGGGCGTGCTGTGCCGAGTCACCGCAGTCCAGCCCTTGTGATAGATGCCGCGGTTGCAGAACATCTCGAAATACTGGGTCTCGTGCCGGTCGGGCGCCTTGGCGTCGTCGAACGCATACCGCATGCTGACCCCCTCGATGGGGGCCTGCTGCACACCGTTGACGATCATCGGCTCAGGCAGACCGGCCACTTCCAGGATCGTTGGCGCGACATCGATGACATGACAAAACTGCGAACGGATCTCTCCCTTCGCTTTGATGCCGTTCGGCCAGTGCACGATTGTTCCGTTGCGGGTGCCGCCCCAATGTGATGCTACCTGCTTGGTCCATTGGTATGGGGTGTCCATCGCGTGCGCCCAACCGACCGCGTAGTGGTTGTAGGCGTGCGGTCCACCGAAATCATCGATCTTGCTCTTCATGAACTCGACCGTTTCGATACCGGCCATGCCATTCAACATCGCCATCTCATTGAAGCTGCCGGTCAGCGTGCCTTCGGCTGATGCCCCGTTGTCACCGATGATGTAGATGACCAGTGTGTCGTCGAGTACCTCCAGATCCTTGAGCGCATCGACCAGCCTCCCCAGGTGGTGGTCGGTGTGATCGAGGAACGCCGCGTAAATCTCCATTTGCCGGGCGAGGATCGGCTTCAGCTCATCCGGCATCGCGTCCCATGCAGGGACTTCGCCGGGTCGTTCGGTGAGCTCGGCATTCGAAGGGATCACCCCCTGCTCTTTTTGCCGAACAAAGATCTCCTGGCGCAGCTTGTCCCAGCCCTGATCGAATTTGCCCTTGTATTTGTCGGCCCACTCTTTCGGCACATGATGCGGAGCGTGGCAGGCGCCTGGCGCAAAGTACATAAAAAACGGCTTGTCCGGCATCAGCGCCTTCTGCTGCCGGACCCATTTGATCGCCTTGTTGGTCATGTCCTCCGTGAAGTGGTAGCCCTCGTCGGGCGTCTTCGCGGGCTCGACCGGCGTCGTCCCCTCATAGATCGCTGGGTAGAATTGATTGGTCTCGCCGCCGATGAAACCGTAGAAATATTCAAAGCCACCGCCGCCGGTCGGCCATTGGTCGAACGGTCCCATCGGGCTGGTTTCCCACACCGGGATCTCATGACATTTGCCGAACTGCGCCGTCGAATAGCCGTTCAGCTTGAGCGTCATCGGGAACGGCGCCTTGCTCTTCGGCAGGATCGAACTGTAGCCAGGTGCCGAGGTCGCAATCTCGCAAATGCCTCCCATGTTGACCGAATGATGGTTGCGCCCCGTCAACAACGCCTGGCGTGTGGGTGAGCAGAGCGCCGTCGTGTGGAAACGGCTGAACTTCAGGCCTCCATTCGCCAGCCGCTCTGCCGTGGGCGTGCTGATGACTCCGCCGAAGGCACTGGACGCCGCGAAACCAACGTCGTCCAGCAGCACGATCAGCACATTGGGCGCGCCTGCAGGCGGGCGCAGCGGTTCGAGGGGCGGAAAGCTGGTGTCCGGGTCCTTGGCGTCGTAGGTCGTCAAACCAATATGCGCTCGCTCCGGAATCGGAAGAACGGTGCGGTACGTCTTGTCCTGCTCGCTCATCGGATCGACCCTTGCCTGCATTGGCAGATGATTGGCTCAGGAAACCACCTAATCGACGGCGACCGGAGGTCCCTGAAACCAAGTCGCATGATGGGAGGTAGCCCGCTATGCATTATCAGCCGACATGGCGCAGCCGGTCGACCCTATCGCCACTCCGGCCGGCCGGCTGAAGTCATCTCCGGGGTTCTGATCTCCTCCGTGCCCGTGGCCTCAGTCCGCCTTAACAACGCACTATGTCGACACACGCGAAGTATCGAACACGACCTGGTCCCACCGCCAAAGCTGCTGGAAGAAGGTGCGCGCCAGGCTGCGATCGTCACGCTCGTGGCAGATCTCCGCGATGGTACGTTCCCCGTCGATGGCCGCCAACAACCGCTCCTGCCGAGCGTCGATGGAGAGGTAGAGATCGTTGTAGGTATGATTGCGATTGATCAGCACCGCCGCGGCTCCAGGCGGCAGCCGGTCCCGCAAGACGAGCGTGTCGGGCAGCCGAATGGGCGTGTAGCCGAGCCAGGCCTCGCTCTCGAAATCGACTGGCGCGCCTCGTGCTGGTCGGTCCTGCCTGTAAGCCACGACGCTGTGGCGAACCATTGTTCCGCGGAACAATTCGATGGCCGTGTATTGCGCTTCGGCCGGCATCCTGACCAGCCTGGATTGATGCGGGGTCGAAGCGATCGCTCCGCACCAGGGCAGGTAAGGCGCCTGACGCACCCACCGCCCGAATTCCAGGCCCCCACGGCGGAGGAAGTCAAATAGTTGTGGAACCGAGTACGAACGGTCCCGGGGGTGCAGCAGTGCATCGGCCAGCCCGGCTCTGTCCGCGAAGTCGGGCGAGTTTCGCAGAAGAGGTCCGAGAGGATGGTCCGGTGGGAGCGCTTTGAGGCTCGCGGCCAGTTCCCGGAGCTCGGACTCCGTCTCGCCGATGCCCAGGCGCCGACAGTAATCCTGCAGCATATAGACCCCGGCGCGGCCGAAGGGTGCGTAAACCATGAGGTTGAGAGCACCACTCGGCTCAAGCACACCCTGCAGGGATCGCAGCCCCGCATCGGGGTCGGGGAGGTGGTGCAGCACGCCCGTGCAGACGATGTGAGCGAAGGCTTGACCGAGTTCGGCAGCGCGTTCCACGGGAAGCTGGCGAACCTCGAGATTGGCGAGCGCGTGTTTGCGCTTTAGCCCTTGCGTGAACGCGATGCTCTTCGCGCTGACGTCGATCCCGATGACCCGGGCGCGGGGCCAACGCAGCGCATAGTGGGCGGCTTGGGTGGTGCCGCAACCCGCGACCAATATGTTGCGGTCGTCGCGGAAGGGCTCGGCGGGCCAGAAGAGGTGCGAGTCGGCGCGCCGGCGCCGGTCGTCCCAGACCCTGCGGTAGGCATGCAGGTCGTCCACTGGCGGCGGGTAGGGATGAGCTTCGTAAAAGGCGCTCACCTGACTGGTGATAGCGGCGACGGTTGCCTCGGGAAGTTCGTCGTCGTTCATGACCGGCTGGAGCCTCTCCCTGCAAAGTTGCATCGGCTCGGTACGGCCCAGAAGGCGCTGTCTCAAACCGCGAGCGCGCTGCCCGATCGCAAAACCAGTTCCCATTCTTGCCGGACGAGCCCTGGCCGCAAGAAAGCGGCCCATGCACGGGAGGGTCCCATGCATGGGCCGATTAGACCAGGGGCCGGTGAACCCATGCCGGGCGCCTGCCCTTGTTTCAAGCGTCGAAGGCGCCGCCGCCTAGCTACCGTGGCTGATCGTCACCTGCGCCAGCACGGCATCCAGGTTGAACGATGCAGGTCTCTGGCGCGGCGGAAACTTCACGAAATCCGCGATCTGTCCGGCGATCACCGCCTGCATCTCGTACATCTGCGGCACGTGGTCGACCATCCAATCCCAATAGGTGTTGGAATTGAATTCGGCCCGTTCGAATGGATCGCGACGCAGGCTCATGATATACGGCACTCGAAGCTTCACGAACGGCTCGGCCCACTGTTGCATCTGATTGGCGCGTTGTACCGCCAGATGGAACTTCCAATCGCCGACCCGCACCGCGATGACGTCGCCGTCGTCGCTGAAGTATACAATGGCGCTTCTCGGACTCTCCGTCACCTCGCCGGTGAGGTATGGGATTTGGTTATAGCCGTCGAGATGGACGTGGAACGGCTTGCCCTCGACCGTGCATCCGTTGACGAGCTGCTCGGTGACGTCGGGGTTGCCCGCGGCGGCCAGCAACGTCGGAAACATGTCGATGTGCGAGACGATACCGTTCAGCACCGAGCCGGCCTCGATCTTGCCTGGCCAGCGCATGAAGCAGGGTACACGCCAGCCGCCTTCCCAGCCGGAGTTCTTCTGGCCGCGGAACGGGGTATTGGCGCCGTCCGGCCAGGTGTCATTCTCCGGCCCGTTGTCGGTCGAGTACATGACGATGGTATTGTCGGCGATGCCCAGCTCATCCAGCTTGGCGAGCATCTGGCCGATCTGCTCGTCGTGGACGACCATCCGATCGCTGTAGGGATCCTGCCCGCTCTTGCCAAGGTTCTTTTCGGCGACATGGGTCCGGAAGTGCATCGCCGTGGAATTGTACCAAAGGAAGAACGGCTTCTCCGCTTTGGCCTGTGTCTCCATCCACGCCATGGCGCGATCGGTGATCTCCTCGTCAATGGTCTCCATGCGCTTCTTGGTGAGCGGGCCGGTGTCCTCGATCGTCTGACCGCCCTTGCCGTCGGACTTGCAGTGGAGCACGCCGCGGGGCCCGAACTGCTTCTTGAATGCCGGATTTTTGGGATAGTCGGGCAGTTCAGGCTCTTCCTCGGCGTTCAGGTGATAGAGATTGCCGAAGAATTCGTCGAATCCGTGCACGGTCGGCAGGAACTCGTCGCGGTCGCCCAGATGGTTCTTGCCGAACTGGCCGGTGGCGTAGCCCAGTGGCTTCAGCAGCTCGGCGATGGTCGGGTCTTCCTTCTGCAAGCCGACGGTGGCGCCCGGCATGCCGACCTTGGTAAGTCCTGTGCGGATCGGGTTCTGGCCGGTGATGAAGCACGCGCGCCCGGCGGTGCAACTCTGCTGGGAATAGTAGTCGGTGAAGGTGACCCCTTCCTTCGCGATGCGGTCGATGTTGGGTGTGCGGTAGCCCATCATGCCGCGGCTGAAGTGGCTGATGTTCCATATCCCGATGTCGTCGCCCCACAGTATGACGATGTTCGGCTTGTCTGTTTTAGCCATGTCGACCTCCATTGATGTGATTGGTAACTTCAGAACGACGCCGCGGTTGGCACGCTCGCCACGCGGGCAGCTACACGAAACGCAGCAGCACGGCGCCGAAGGCGAACACGCCGATCAGGATGAGGGCGAACGTGATTGTGTAAAGCGGTGTTTGCAGTCCTTCGCTTGTCATTCCGGCGATCGCCGCGAAGCTTCCGCTCCACAGGTAACGAATCGTCCAATGGTACTGCCACACGGAGATAACCAGGGCCCCGACGCCACAACCAATCAACGCAAGCCCCAGGTACCGCGGCGCGGCAGGATGAAGGGCAAGTTTGGCCCCGGGGATATCTTGCAGACGTTGGAAGAACTGGACGATCGTGAAACCGAAGCCGATCAACGAGACCGCCGTGCGAATCCATGACATCATCGTACGTTCGAGGGCAGCTCGCGTGCGCAGCCAGGCGAAATGATCTGACGCGGTTGCCCTTACTTCGAACCTGCTCGCGATTGGGGCGGCCAGCGGCGATCCACTCTCCGACGGCTTGGCGTCACTGTGCGCCGGATCGCTCACGCTGAACCCTCCCGCGCCGCGGCATCGCGACAAACCCGGACCAGCTCGGCCGCGATGTTTGTCGGCACCCTCACCGGATCACGCCCGACGCACCGCTGCGCCACCAGCGCACGATGCGCGTGATCGGGCCGCGGATCAGCAGGTAAGGAACGAAGGCAAGCAGCAAGGCGATGAGCAGCGCCTCTACCGGATAGAACGTCGTGTACTCCAGGAACTGGTAGATCACGTCCATCGCGATGCCGAGGAGGACGATCCTGGAGGTCGCGATCAGTCCTTCGCGCAGACGTTCGACGCGCTCGCCCCGTGTGTGTGTAACTGTCCAAAAGCGCACGACAGTCCAGAAATATGGCGAGCGATCGGTACGCGCATCCTTGATTCCGTCATGGATCGCGGCGATTGCGGCCATCGCTGGCTGCAGGATGAAGCGGAACGACAGCGGCCCGCTCGCCCGCTCGACCATGTTCCGCCAGGCGCGCGGAAAAGTCTCCCATGTAACGCCGTGCCAGATCAGGCCGGCCGCGATCAGCAATATGGCGAGCACGATGACCAGCTTGGGAAGGAGTCCCAGCGCTTGGGGATTGGCATCGGTCACCGCGACGCTTCAGCTTTACGAACAACGCAGCGGAAACCCACGTGGCTGGTCGACGTGTCCACCGGCTCTGGATGACGCGCAGCCGGACGGTAGCGGCGGCAGTAATTCGGCGCGCACAGGTGCGAACCGCCCTTGAGAACCTTGCGAGGGATCCTGATGTCGGGCGTGCAAGGGTCGTAGCTGGCATCCTCGCCGCCGCCGCGCGGATTCTCGGGGATGCAGCAGGCCTTGGAGGCGTCAGCCGCGTGCTTCGGTGAATACCAATCGGCAGTCCATTCCCAAACGTTTCCGATCATGTCGTAGATGCCGTACCCATTCGGCGGAAATGCGGTCACCGGAGAGGTACGGTCGTAGCCATCGAGCTTGAGGTTCTCGTACGGAAACGCGCCCTGCCAGACGTTGGCCATCTGCTTCCCGCCGGACGTGAGTTCATCGCCCCAGGCAAACTCCTTGCCGTCGAGCCCACCCCGTGCCGCAAACTCCCACTCTGCTTCCGTAGGCAAGTCCTTGCCGATCCATTTCGCGTAGGCCAGGGCGTCCGTGTAGGCAACGTGAACGACGGGATGATCATCGAGGCCCCTGATCGAACTGCGCGGTCCATAAGGCCGCCTCCAGTTGGCGCCGAACTTGAACGTCCACCACTGGCTCCAGTTTTCCGTATCGACCGCATGCTTCGGCGGTTGGAAAACCAGGGAACCTGCCCGGAGCATGTGCGGCAGAGCGCCCGGGTAATCCTTTGCATTCGGTACGATCTCCGCGAAGGTGACATAGCCGGTCGCACGAACGAACTTGCGGAACTCGCGGTTGGTAACCGGAACACGATCGACCCAGAATTCATCAACCGTCACGCGATGGGCTGGTGCCTCGTCCGCATAGTGCCTGTCCGACCCCATGCAGAAGGTGCCCTGGGGAATCCGGACCATCCCGTCCTGACAGTTGAGTTCCGGGGCCGGACCTACCGACGGTGCGATTGCGTGAAGCTCCATCATGATCCGGGCCTTGCAATGGGCGGTCCATGACACTGTCGCTGCGCCACGCAGTGGCCTCCGGTGCTGTTGGAGCCTTCAGGCAGAAAAATCAGATAGAACACGAACAACCGTTGCCCCGAAGCGCTTGTCATCCGGCTGGCTTTGCTCAAGTGGGTTGAGCGCGCCCGAGCGCGGCAGAATGGCGGTTTTTCTCGACGTCATTCGAGCCTCCACAGCGCTTACAAGGGCACGACACGAATACCGCTCGCCGCGTCTCACTGTTGTCGGCGAAGTGGGCGGGGAGTGTCCTGCTTGTCCGAGGTCACTCGGCCCGCGCAGCGTCGCCTCAGTCACGCGCGGCTGCCTTTGGTGTAGAGGGTGGGTTTGACGCTCGCTATGCAGAATCGGCGAACCAGACTGGCATTCCCGAGACCATCCGAAACCCCCGGGGAGAGCAAATCCGAAAGATCGCAGCGACCCCGAGCATTCCGCTCCGAGGCGGCTAGGATGCCGACCGCCGCTTGCTGAGTTCATCCGTGGTGTCCAAGAAGCGGCCACCTACGCGATTCTGCCGAAACTGCATAGCCAGACAGCCTCGTCGTATGATGTCTTGCAGCGCGGATCCATCGCGAAGCCCCGTGCCGCGAAGAACGGGCCACTCCAAAGCTGCGCACGCAGCCCCAGCATCACAACAATGCTGGGGGCTCAGCAATTGGCGATGCTCTGAGGTTCTCCAATAGCTGATTGGCATTGGCGGCGACATGCCCCTGAGCCCATCGAGGAAGGCGCATGAAACATTCACACAAGCTGATCCTGACGCTCACCGCGACTCTCGGCATGACGATGGGCCCTGCGGTCGTTGCCCAGCAGCCGGCGCAACCCTCTGCGCCGCCGTCGGGGTCTGCGAGCGCACCGGTGCCGATCGAGCCGAAGGCCCTGGAGATACTCAAAGCTACCTGCAAGGTACTCGCCGGCGCGAAGACGATGACCTTCACCGCCGTAAACACGTACGAGAAGGCGGCTTTGAACGGACAGCCCCTGTATTACGCTACTCGCAACGAGGTGGCGTTGCAGCGGCCGGACAAGCTGCGCGTGATGACGCCGGGTGATGGGATTCCCGACGAATTCTATTACGATGGCAAGACCATGATGGCCTATGTGCCGTCCGAAGACCTGGTTGCTGTGGCGGACGCGCCGCCGACGATCGATCAAATGCTCGACGTGGCGTGGGACCAGGCGGCGATCTATTTCCCATTCAGCGATGTAATCGTATCCGATCCCTGCGCGGTGTTCGATAAGCGGATGACCACGGCGTTCTACGTTGGCCAGTCAAAAGTCGTCGGCGATACGACCACTGATATGGTCGCGGTAGCAGGCGAGGATGTGCAGGCGGAATTGTGGATCGGAGCTGCTGACCATCTGCCGCGACTTCTGCGCGTGGTGTACCCGAACGAGCCTGCCCATGCTTTGTACCAAACCGACTACTCGGATTGGCATGTCGGCGACAGCATCGACCCTGGAGTGTTCACGTCCGACAAGGCGGCGAAGGGTAAGCCGATGCCGTTCGCGCCACCTGGCGCCGGCCAACTGCCGCCCAACCGGGCTCAGTCGTCGAAAGCTCCATGAGATTGGGAGATCGTATAATGCGAACCGTTCTGGTTGCGGCAGCAGCCGCGTTCTCGGCCGCCCTGCCGCTATCGCACGCTTCGGCTTGGATGCAAGCACATGCTGGCGGCGGATACACGCATTCCGGTTCGGCAGGCGGCTTTCAGCACTCCACCACCGTCGGGCCTGAAGGCGTGGCACATTCGGGCGATGCCGGGGGATACGAGCACGGCACCGCTGCCAATTCGCAAGGCGTGGCGCATGCCAGCGACGCCGGCGGCGCCTGGCATGGCAGCGCGGCAAATTCCCAGGGCGTCGCGCACGCGAGCGACTACGGCGGGTATTATCACAGCACGGCAGTAGGTTCGTCCGGTGCCGAACACACCAATGCGTATGGCACCACAACGACTGGCGTGAATGGCGCCTACTACCATCAGCCGGCCGTGGTGAATAACTACGGAGCGAACTGCTACAATTGCGGCGCTCCCGGGTGGGGCGGCGTCGCGGCTGGCGCCGCTGTCGGTGCGGCCGCAGGTATCGCGGTTGGGGCTGCCGCTACGGCCCCAGCGGTGGCCTACCCCGCCTACGCGGGAGCCCCGGCTTACGTTGCGCCAGCAGCCTACGCCGCACTGCCGCCGGGCTGCGGCTACCGACCCATCTTGCGACGGTACCAATGCGGCGCGGCGTGGCTCGCTCCCGCCTACGGCGCGAATGGCTTGTACTACCAAGTGGTTCCGCCTCCGTGACGGAGTGGCGATCTGGTTTGCGGACAGCGATAGTCATTTAGCACCAAGGACAGGGCCATGTCGGAGTTGGGTCATGACAACAAGGCCGCTCCGGCATCTGGTATGACCCACAGGGTGGTGCACGAGCTGCGGCAATATGCGGTTATATCCGCGTATCTCTATGTCTGCTTCGGTGCGCTTCTGTTGTACAAGACGGCGATACTCAATGGCCAAGGCA
>Ga0210386_10004460_pt1 | contig 11579 bp, 11 predicted proteins | sample IncBWH32OmetaG_FD_160091 | JGI IMG/M metagenome (GOLD analysis project Ga0210386, IMG submission 160091) | Forest soil microbial communities from Barre Woods Harvard Forest LTER site, Petersham, Massachusetts, United States - Inc-BW-H-32-O ... | reverse complement strand
CGCAAGGCGGCCGAGTAGGGACAGCATGGTGCAAGCGGCGCAAGCGAGTGCGCGGCGATCCTATGCCTGGGGGCCATTAAGCGTACTGGGTCTGGCGGTTGCTTTGCTGACCGGCATCGCCGACCAGGCGTCGAAGCTGTGGCTGCTCTACGTCTTTGAGCTCGAAAGCCGGGTCCGGGTGGCAATCACGCCCTTCATCGATCTCGTGGTTACCTGGAATACCGGCATCAGCTACGGCCTTTTCCCGCAACATGGCCGATTCGGCGTTTGGGCGTTGCTCGCCTTCAAGGCGGTGGTGTTGGTTTTTCTCTGGATTTGGCTGGCGCGCGCGTCATCACGCCTCAGCGCTGTGGCGCTTGGCCTCATCATTGGCGGGGCGATCGGCAACGCCATCGACAGCTTGCATTGGCCAGGAGTCATGGATTTTGTGCTCTTTCACGTCGAAACCGGCGGCCGCAGCTTCAACTGGTACGTCTTTAACCTTGCCGACGCCGCCATTGTTGCTGGCGTGGTCGGCCTCCTGTACGATTCGCTGCGGGTGGGACCGCCGCAAAAGCGCCCTGATCCCGGATAAAAGAGAATTCGTTCTGGGGAGTGCCGCACCGGCACTTCGGGTGAGAGTATGCCGCAGGACCGAAGTTTTGGCCGCAAGCGCGGCGCTGGCATGCGCGCGCATGCCCTATTGCGCGCCACTGCTGGCGCGGCATTATTGAGCCTCATAACCACTGTTACCATCCCCGCCGCGATGGCCCAGACCTCTGGCAGCGACAACGAAGGTGTGTGGAATAAGTTCATGAAATCGGTCGGCGCGAGTACGGCGCCGGACCCGAATTCGGACATCAGCTATATTGAGCGCCCGCCGCTGGTGGTGCCGCCCAGCCACGACTTGCCGCCTCCCGTCGCCGACCCGGCCGCCCCGGCAACGAATTGGCCGACTAGCAACCCCAAAACCGTCAAGCACGCAAAATCCAAGACCGAGGTCATCCCGGACACAGCCGTCCAGAACCCGAATCCGCCGTTCGAGAAGAAGCCCTGGTACAATCCGGCGGGTTGGTTCTCCAAGGAAGAATATGGCACCTTTGCCGGCGAGCCCGTGCGCCAAAATCTTACGGAGCCGCCGGCCGGTTATCGGGTCCCATCGGCGGAGCAGCCTTACGGTATCAGCCCGGACAAAAAGCCGAAGATCACTGGCCAGAGCGCGCTGACAAATCCGGTGACGCAAAATCAACAACCGGCGGGGACGCAGCCGGGGCGATAACTGCTGCGGGGCGGCGTGCTGGGACTGCGTGAGCGCCCTTTGCGGTACCGTACGAGTGGACGAAGCAACGCGACGAGTCCGCGGATTCACTGCTTCGGTGAGCGCGCGTCGTGATGCGCGCGTTGTAGCGCCGCGTGGCCCGCAGGGACGGGGGTGCGGCGATCTTCACAAGCTTTTGGAGGCTACCTACGTGCCCAAGACACTGCCGCTTGTCCTCGTCTTTTTCGCCAGCTTCCTTGCCGCTGCAGCGCCGGCGGCCAGCGCGACGCAGGATGCCGGAATTGCGCATTTTGCATTGGCCAATGGGCTTGAAGTCGTCGTGGTGCCGGATCATCGCGCCCCGGTCGTCACCCACATGATCTGGTATAAAGTCGGCGCCGCCGACGAGACTCCGGGCAAATCCGGCCTGGCACACTTTCTCGAACATCTGATGTTCAAAGGCACCGCACGGCATCCGGACAACAGCTTTTCCGAGGAAGTCGCCGCCATCGGCGGGCAGGAGAATGCGTTCACCTCCAGCGACTATACCGGCTTCTACCAGCGCGTGCCGCGCGAGCACCTCAAAGAAATGATGGCGTTGGAAGCCGACCGCATCACCGGGCTGGTGCTGACCGACCAGGTGGTGCGGCCCGAGCTCAACGTCGTGCTCGAAGAGCAAAACATGCGGGTCGCCAACAACCCCAACAGCCGCCTGGCCGAGCAGATGGATGCCGCGCTCTATCTCAACCATCCCTACGGCCGGCCGACCATCGGCTGGCGGCCGGAGATCGAAAGCCTCGATCGCGACGATGCGCTGGCCTTCTACCGGCGCTTCTACACGCCGAACAATGCGGTCGTCGTCATCGCCGGCGACGTGACCGCGGAAGAGGTCAAGGCCAACGCCGAAGAAACCTACGGCAAGATCGCGCCGCGTGCCGAAATCGCGCCACGGCAGCGGCCGAAAGAGCCGCCGCAGGAAGCGCCGCGCACAGTGACGCTTGCCGACGCGCGGGTCGAGCAGCCGAGCATCAATCGCTACTATCTCGTGCCGGCGCGACCCGCCGGCAAAGCCGGGGAGAGCGAGGCGCTCGAAATATTGGCGCACGTGCTCGGCAGCGGCTCGAACAGCCGGCTCTACCGGGCGCTGGTGGTCGAGCAGGGCGTGGCGCTCCATGCCGGCGCCTACTATTCGGGCACCGCGCTCGACTACGGTCGATTCGGGGTGTTCGGCACGCCGAAGCCGGGAAAGACGCTGCACGACGTTGAAGCGGCAATCGACGCGGTGTTGACCGACGTCAGCGAACACGGCGTCACTGCCGACGAAGTTGATCTCGCCAAGAACCGGCTGATCGCCGACGCCGTTTATGCGCACGACAATCAGGCGACGCTGGCGCGCTGGTATGGCGAAGCGCTGGCAACCGGCCAGACGGTCGATATGGTCCGCGATTGGCCCGACGCCATCCGCGCGGTTACTGCGGACTCGGTGCGCGACGCTGCGCGGACTTGGCTCAACCGCAAAGCCTCCGTAACCGGATATCTCGTCAACAGCCTTCGTTCCGAGGAGAACCGCACGTGAATATGATGCCGCCGGCCTTTCATCGTTGCGTCCAGCGCCGCATCATCGCTGCGGTCTTGATCATGCCGTTGTTCGCCGCGCCGGCGCTCGCCACCACGATCGAGCGTGTGGTCAGCCCGGGCGGTATCGAGGCCTGGCTGGTGCATGAGCCGGCGGTCCCGATGATCGCCGTGGACTTCGCATTCGGCGGCGGTGCCGCGCAGGATCCGGCCGGCAAGGCCGGTACTGCGAACTTGGTGGCTTCGCTGCTCGATGAGGGCGCCGGCGACCTCGACTCCAAGACGTTTCACGCCCGCCTGGAGCGCAAAGCCATAGAGTTGGGCTTTCAAGCGGAGCGCGACACACTGCGCGGCACGCTGCGCACATTGACGGAGAATCGGGACGAGGCGTTCGACTATTTGCGGCTGGCGCTGACCAAGCCGCGTTTCGAGGGCACCGACGTCGAGATCATCCGCTCCCAGATTCTGTCCAATCTGCGCCGCGCCACGACCAGCCCGACCGACATTGCCAGTCTGCGCTGGTGGCAGACCGCCTTCGCCGATCATCCTTACGGCCGTCCGGTGAACGGCAGCTTGGAATCGGTGCCGACCGTCACCGCCGACGATCTCAAAGACTACACGCGGCGGGTGCTGGCCCGTGCCAATCTGAAGATCGCCGTGGTCGGCGATATCGACGCCGAAGCGGTCAAAGCGATGCTCGACCGGGTGTTCGGCGCCTTGCCGGCGGAGCCCGATCTCAAGCCGGTGGCGAATGTTGCGCCGCAGGGGCTTGGGCGCCGCATCGTCGTGAAGCTTGACGTGCCGCAGGCGGTAGTGACGTTCGGTGGCGCCGGCATCGCCCGCAAAGACCCGGATTTCATGGCCGCTTACATCGTCAACCACATCCTTGGCGGTGGCGCGTTCTCGTCGCGGCTTTACCAGGAGGTGCGTGAGAAGCGCGGTCTTGCCTATTCGGTCTATGACAGCCTGGTGTGGCTCAATCACAGCGCGCTGTTCCTCGGCGGTACCGCGACCCGCGCCGACCGCGCCGGCGAGACGCTCGACGTCATCGACAAGGAAATCCGTCGACTGGCCGAGAGCGGCCCGACCGCCGACGAGCTCGCCAAGGCCAAGGCCTATCTCAACGGCTCGTTCGCGCTCAATCTCGACACCTCGAGCAAGATCGCGGCTCTGCTGGTGCAGTTGCAGCTCGACGGCCTCGGCATCGACTACTTCACCCGCCGACCTGAGATGATCAACGCGGTGACGCTCGACGACGCCAAGCGGGTTGCCAAACGGCTGCTCGATGGCGGCATGCTGGTGACAGTGGCCGGACGGCCGGAAGGACTTGCTTCGACCAACGCCAACTAAGCGGCGTCGCGCGGATTTCCCCGACTCGGAATCCGCGCTACGTTGGCGGCGCGATGATCCGCGTTACGCCCGATATCAGCATCGACGAGAGCGAGATCGAAGAAAGCTTCGTGCGCGCGTCGGGGCCGGGCGGACAGAACGTCAACAAGCTCGCGACCGCGGTCCAGCTTCGCTTCGACGTTCGCTCATCGCCGTGGCTACCGCCAAAGGTGCGCGCTCGGCTTGAGGGGCTGGCCGGCTCGCGGCTCAGCCGTGACGGTGTGCTGGTGATCACCGCGCAGCGTCATCGGACCCAAGGTCGCAACCGTCAGGACGCGCTCGATCGCCTGATCGATCTGATCCGCCGCGCCGCGATCGAGCCGCGGCTGCGGCGGCCGACCAAGCCGACCAGGGCTTCGCGCCAGCGGCGGGTGGAAGCCAAAAAGCACCGGGCCGGGCTCAAGCAGCGGCGCGCTCGGCCGGCATTCGATTGAGCAATTTTTAAGCACGCCCGAATCAAGTGCAACTCCAGTCACAGTGCAGCCAACACTGCGAATGATTTGCGACGCGCCGAACACTTTTGTCCCATTCCAATCAAATATTTGTATCGATCTGATGCTTGCGTTTCGAAGGCCGGGTGACTAGCTCAAAAAGGAGGAAATGCCTAAGCGCGACCTAAACTGAAAAATGAAGGTCGGCGCTTTTTTCGTGCGTACTTCAGCGAGTGGCGACGGAACCGCAGATGACCCGGGCCAAATCTGCTGGACGTACAGGAGACGTTAATGAACCAGGCACCCTCGTTGGACCATATCGTTCAAGGGGCAAAGCGTATTCTTCCGTTCGAGCGCGTCGTGCTCGTCCTCCAAGGCGGCGGCGCGTTGGGGGCGTATCAGGCCGGCGTTTATCAGGCGATTCATGAAGCCAACATCCGTGTCGATTGGATTTGCGGCACGTCGATCGGCGGCGTCAACGGCGCGCTGCTCGCCGGAAATCCACCGGAGCGGCGCGTGGAGAGATTGCGCGAATTCTGGGAAGCGGTGACCGAACCGCCGATCCCGATTCCAAATATCCCCTGGTTTTCGGAGCTGCCCTGGAACGGCAATGGCCAGGCCCGCTACTGGACTAACAAGATCAGCGCTTTCGCCACCATGTTTCACGGCGCGCCGGACTTCTTCACGCCGCGGCCGTTTCCGCCGCTGAGCTCGACGGCCGAGAGTCCCGACCTCGTCAGCTATTACGACACGTCGCCGCTGAAGGCGACGCTCGCGCGCTTGGTCGATTTTGATCTGATCAACTCCCGGCCGCTGCGCTTTAGCGTCGCCGCTACGAACGTACGGACCGGAGTGCCGGTCTATTTCGACAACCTGCAACGGCCGCTCTCGTCGGCGCACGTGATGGCGAGCGCGTCGCTGCCGCCGGGTTTTCCGCCGACCGAGATCGACGGCGAGTATTATTGGGACGGCGGCGTCGTCTCCAACTCGCCGATGCAGTTCGTCATCGACGACCGGCCGCGTTACAGCGCGCTGGTTTTCCAGGTCGACCTGTGGGACGCCAACGGCGAAGTGCCGCTCGACATTCCGTCCGCCAATCTACGGGCCCTGGAAATCCATAGCGCCAGCCGGCTGAATATCACGCTCGAGCAATACAAGAAGACGCAGAAATTCCGACACGCGTTGTCGCGATTCCTCGATCAGCTTCCGCAAGCGTGCCAGGACGATCCCGACGTGCAATTCCTCGCCCAGGAAGCGCGGGTCAAGGTCGCGACCGTCGTGCAACTGAAGTACCAGTCGAACAAGTTTGAAACGGCGGGCAAGACGTTCGAATTCTCCCGCTCCGGGATGGAGGAGCATTGGCAAGCGGGCTACGACGACACCAAGCTTGCGCTTGGCGAGCCGGGGGTCTTTGAACTACCCCACGTGACCGAAGTCGCGCGCATCTTCGACGTCCATCGCGGCTGGGTGAAGTAGCGCTCGCCGTCTCGTAGCCCGGGTTGAGCGTAAGAGAAACCCAGGAACGCCGCGGCGGCCAGCGCGCCCCGGATTTCGCTTACGCTCAATCCGGGCTACGTTTTGCGCCAGCGAGTCGCGCATGCCCGTCCGCCAACTCCCGGAGACCATCGTCAACCGCATCGCCGCCGGCGAGGTGGTCGAGCGTCCGGCGAGCGTGGTGAAAGAACTGGTCGAGAACGCGCTCGATGCCGGCGCGAGCCGCATCGACGTGCTCACTGACGGCGGCGGGCGGCGGCTCATTCGCATCGCCGACGACGGCGAGGGGATGACGCGGGCGGATCTGGCGCTTGCGGTAGAGCGGCACGCCACCTCGAAGCTCGCCGACGACGATCTCGTCGCCATCAACACGCTCGGCTTCCGTGGCGAAGCCTTGCCGTCGATCGGCGCGGTGGCGCGGCTTGCGATCGCGACGCGGCATCGGAGCGAACCGCACGCCTGGTCGATCGACGTGGACGCCGGCGCCAAGTCGGAACTCAAGCCGGCCGCGCTGGGTGACGGCACGCGGGTCGAGGTCCGCGACCTGTTTTACGCGACGCCGGCGCGCTTGAAATTCCTCAAGCTTGATCGCACGGAAGCAGAAGCCGTGCGCGACGTCGTGCGCCGGCTGGCCATGAGCCGGCCGGACGTCGCCTTTGCGCTTGCCGGCGAGGAGCGCGCGCCGGTCACTTTCGCGGCAACGCTGCCCGGCGCCACCGGCCGCCTGGCGCGGCTCGGCGACGTCTTGGGTGCCGATTTCCGCGCCAATGCGGTGGAGGTCGCGGCCGAACGCGACGACGTCCGGATCGAGGGTTTTGCCGCGTTGCCGACGCTCACCCGCGCCAATGCGCTCGGCCAATATCTTTTCGTCAACGGCCGTCCGGTGCGCGACAAGCTGCTGCTCGGCGCGGTGCGCGGCGCCTATGCGGATTATCTGCCGCGCGACCGCCACCCGGTGGCAGCGCTATTCGTCACACTCCCGACGCGCGAAGTCGACGTCAATGTTCATCCGGCGAAAAGCGAGGTGCGCTTTCGCAATGCCGGCCTGGTGCGTGCCTTGATGGTGCATGCGTTGAAAACTGCGCTCGCCCGCGAAGGGACGCGAGCGGCGACGACCGGCGGCGGTGCGACCATCGCGGCGTTTCGCTGGGCGCCCCCTGCCTATCCCTCACCCGCCCGCGGGGGAGGGGGCTTCGACTGGCGGCGCTCGCCGTCGCGGCCCGGCGACCCGCGCCGGTCTTCTGCGTTTTTACGCGGCGGCGGCTTCGCCGAGGCCGCTCAAGCCGCATTCGATGTCGGGGCGCCAGCGGTGGGCGTCGGAGCCTCATTCGCGGCTGAAGCCGATACCGAACTTGTTGGCGGTCTCGCGCCGTCTGCTGCTGACGCGTTCGACCACCCGCTCGGCGCCGCCTGCGCGCAAGTGCACGACACCTACATCGTCGCGCAAACCCGCGATGGCCTGGTCATCGTCGACCAGCATGCCGCCCACGAACGGATCGTTTATGAAAAACTCAAAGCGGCGCTCGATCGTACCGGCGTTGCGCGCCAGATTCTGCTGATCCCCGACATTGTCGAGCTGGATGAAGCCGATGTGGAACGTCTGCTCGCCCATGCCGAAGAACTTGCACGCTACGGCGTCGTCCTCGAATCGTTCGGTCCGGGTGCGGTGGCGCTGCGCGAGACACCGGCATTGCTCGGCGAAATCGACGGCGCTGGTCTCGTTCGCGACCTCGCCGAACATATCAGCGAATGGGACGAGACCTTGCCGCTCGAACGCCGTCTGATGCACGTCGCGGCGACCATGGCCTGCTACGGCTCGGTGCGGGCCGGGCGCAGACTCAAGGCGGCGGAGATGAACGCGCTGCTGCGCGAGATGGAAACGACGCCCAATTCCGGCCAGTGCAACCACGGCCGGCCGACTTATGTTGAGCTGAAGCTCACCGATATCGAGCGACTGTTCGGGAGGCGCTAGGCCAGGCGAAGAAAAATAAGCTCGGTGTCGTCGTAGCGCCGCCGGTCGATCTCGCGAAATCCTTCGGGCGATACGAATTCGGCCTTAGTGGCTTCTTCGACGACGATGAGCGCTTCGGGCATCAGCCAGCCGCCGGCGCGCGCCGAGGCAAGCGCAGCGGCGCCGAGACCTTGACCGTACGGCGGATCGAGAAAGGCCAGCGAAAACGGCGCGACCGGGTGCGCCTCGCCGAGCTTGGTCGCGTCGCGGCGAAAGATCTTTGACGTGCCGCCGAGGCCGAGCACGGCGACGTTCTCGCGCAACAATGCGCGCGCTTCGGCGCCGTCGTCGACAAATAGCGCAAACCCAGCGCCGCGCGACAAAGCTTCGATGCCGAGGGCGCCGGTGCCGGCGAACAGGTCGAGCACGCGTGCGCCGGTTACCGGATCGTCAAACGCGTGGGTGAGAATGTTGAACAGCGACTCCCGCAAACGGTCCGCCGTCGGCCGGATGGTTTTCGACTTCGGCGCGGCAACGGTGCGCCCGCGCAGGCGTCCGCCGACGATGCGCATCAACGTTCTCGTGGACGACGCGGGCGCGGCCCGGAGGCGCGATCGACTGCGACGCGACGGCCGCGTCGGCCACCTTTGCGGCCCTTGCGCGGTTCAATGCTGGTCTGTTCCGGCGGCGCCTGACCGAGGCGCTCGACCAGGATGCGGCGGCCCTTGCGGTCGGTGAGTAGGCTGGCGCGAGCCTCTTCGGTCGAGCGTTCGGGCCTCGGCTCATCGTCGCGACGCGCGCCGTGGAATTTCCGTCGCAGCTTTTTGCCGAGACCTTCTTGCTCCTGGGCGCGCCAGGAATGACTGAGCGACTTGTGCTTTCCCGGTTTGCGATTTTGCGGTCTCTCGCGCGGGGCTGATTCGCGCGCCGCCGCCGGCCTCGCCGATCTCCGCCGCTCTTCTCGCCGCGGCTTCTCTTGCTGCTGTGGCGGCGGGGGAGGGGTGATCGGCGCGGAAAAATCCGCGCCCGAAAGCGCTGCCACGCGTTCGCCGAGCTGCTCGCGCAGCACCCGCGTGCGCACCTCTTCAACCGCGCCTTCGGCCAGTTCGCCGAGCTGGAACGGGCCGAATGAGACGCGGATCAGTCGGGTGACGGTGAGTCCGAGATGCCCGAGCACGTTGCGCACTTCGCGGTTCTTGCCCTCGCGGATGGCGAAGGTGAGCCACAGGTTCGAGCCCTGCAGGCGGTCGAGCGTCGCCTCGATTTCGCGGTAGTGAATGCCGTCGATGGTGACGCCAGTGCGCAATGCGTCGAGCTGTTGCTGCGTCACCGCGCCGTGCGCGCGCACCCGATAGCGCCGCAGCCAGCCGGTGGCCGGCAATTCGAGCATGCGGGCGAGCGCGCCGTCGTTGGTGAGGAGCAGGAGGCCCTCGGTGTTGAAATCCAGCCGTCCAACGCTGATCAGTCGCGGCAACCCTTTGGGCAATTGCTGGAAGATCGTGGGCCGGCCTTGCGGGTCGGCGCGCGTGGTCAATTGGCCCCGCGGCTTGTGGTAGAGAAACAAGCGGGTGCGCTCGCGCGCTGGCAGCGGCTCGCCATCGACGCTGACGCGGTCGCGCCCGGTGACATTGAATGCCGGTGAGCGGATCACGGTGCCGTTGACGGCGACCCGCCCGGCCTCGATCCACGTTTCGGCCTCGCGGCGCGAGGCCAGTCCGGCGCGTGCGATCACCTTGGCGACGCGTTCGCCGGCCTTGTCGAATTCGCTGCCATCGTCCATGACGCGGCAATAACGCCAGAAACGCGATCAGGCAACGATGGCATCTTTCATGGAGGTGGCCCTGGACGAAGCCCGCGCGGCCGCCAAGCGCGGCGAGGTCCCGGTCGGCTGCGTGATCGTCCGCGACGGCGCCGTGGTGGCACGCGCCGGCAACCGGACGCTGGCCGACCATGACCCGACGGCACACGCCGAGATCGTCGCGATTCGCGCCGCCGGCAAGGCGCTTGGCTCCGAGCGGCTCGACGATTGCGATCTCTATGTCACGCTCGAGCCTTGCGCGATGTGCGCAGGCGCCATCGCGTTCGCGCGCATCCGCCGCCTCTATTACGGCGCCGCCGATCCCAAGGGCGGCGCTGTCGATAACGGCGTGAAATTCTTCGCTTCTGCCGCCTGCCACCACAGGCCCGAAGTCTATGGCGGCCTGGCGGAAGCTGAAGCTTCGGCGCTGCTCAGGGGGTTCTTTCAGGACCGACGCTAAGCCGCAAGCAGCGCGCCCAGCCGTTCCTTCACCACGGCCTTGGTCGCGTCTGCAGACCGCAAGATCGCGGTCGCCTGATAGAAGTCGAGGGTGCGGAAGATGCCGACGTTGGGTCGGATCAAGAGATCCGGCGCCGCGTGCGCCAGCTTGGCGGCGATGATGGCGCCGCTCATGACCAGGATCGTGGTGTACACGCATTCCCAGGTGCTCGGCATGTCGACGCGCTCTGGCCCCGGCGCGCTCGAAATATCGACAGCCACGATGACGTCGGCACGGCCGCCGAGCTGATCGAACGGCAGTGGATTGGTGGTGCCGCCATCGATCAGGACGCGGCCGTCGACGACCACTGGACGGAACAGTCCCGGAATCGCGATCGAGGCGGCGATCGCCGGGCGGAGCTGCCCCACTGATATCGGCATTTCCCGGCGGCGATGCAGATCGGTGGCCATCACGGTCAGCGGGATTTGCAGCGCTGAAAAATCCGCCGGCACCTCGTCCGGCAAAAATTGCGCGCAGAATTTCTCGGCGTCCATTTGAGTCGCCTGGCTGAACGCACCGGAGAAAAAGTGTGCCAGCGTTCCGGCGCGTGCCTTCATCAGGCGGCGGCGAATTTCGCCGGGCCGGTGCGCCAGCGCGATGACGTAGTGGTGGATGGCCTTGCCGCTCATTCCCGCGGCATAAGCCGAGCCGATGAGCGCGCCGATCGAGGTACCGGCGATGGTGACTGGCCTGACGCCCATCTCGTCGAGCGCTTCGATCACGGCGACATGGGCAAGCCCCCGCGCGCCGCCGCCGCCAAGCGCCAACGCAAAAGTTTTCATGCGGCTGCGGGCCTCACGCCCCGGCTTGGCAGGCGAATTCCCACGCCTTGGCGGCGAGCGGCCGCACCAGCGTGGCCCTGGCCGCAGCGTGCGCGCTGGTTGCAGTGCCGTCGCGCACGCGACCGACAATGCCTTGCAGGATCGCGGCGATGCGGAAGAAATTATAGGCGGAGTAGACAGACAGATAAGGCCGCGGGTCGAGCCCGGTACGCCTCACATAGGCGTCCACATAATCCTCCAGCGTAGGAATGCCGAGCGCGCGCAGATCGAACCCGACCAAGGAGCCGGTGCCGGCTTCCGACGGCGGCATGTGCCACTGCATCAGGTGGTAAGAAAAATCGGCCAGCGGATCGCCGAGCGTCGACAATTCCCAGTCGAGCACGGCCAGGATCTTTGGCGCATCAGGGGCGATGATCAGGTTGT
>Ga0210386_10004457_pt1 | contig 11582 bp, 9 predicted proteins | sample IncBWH32OmetaG_FD_160091 | JGI IMG/M metagenome (GOLD analysis project Ga0210386, IMG submission 160091) | Forest soil microbial communities from Barre Woods Harvard Forest LTER site, Petersham, Massachusetts, United States - Inc-BW-H-32-O ... | reverse complement strand
AGGCTTTCCTTCGCGATTTTGCCGGCGATCTGCCGGAAGCAAAAGCAAAAGTGCTCTACGCCGTGCAGGAGCCGTTCCAAAAGGCTCTGCTCAGCGGCAAGACCGCGCACGCGGCCTGGCGATCGAAGCCGAGCTATTATGCGGTTTCAACGGATGACCGCACCATCAATCCGGACCTTGAGCGCTTCATGGCCAAGCGGATGGGCGCCAAGACCATCGAGGTGAAGGCCAGCCATCTCTCGCTGATCTCCCATCCCGACGAAATCACGCGACTGATCCTCGAAGCCGCGGGACGGCAAGCCTGACGAACCCAGCACATGGACAGCACGAAAGGAGCAAGGAGCCATGAAACGTTTTGGATCTGCTGCCTGGAACGGCGGCCTGCGTGAAGGCAGGGGCTCGGTCTCGACCGAGAGCCGCGCGCTGGAAAGCTATCCCTACACGTTCTTCAGCCGCTACGGTGAAAAGCCGGGCACCAATCCGGAGGAGCTGCTTGGGGCGGCTCATGCCGCCTGTTTCACCATGTCGTTCGTCAGACTACTCGGCATGGCGAACTTCGTGCCGGAGCAGGTCGACAGCAAATCGGAAGTCGTCATCGACAAGGACGGCGATGGCTTTTCCATCACCTCGGTCCATCTCACCGTCACCGCGAAGATACCGGGCATCGACCAGGCCGCGTTCCAGTCAATCGCCGCAAAAGCAAAGGCCGGTTGCCCTGTCTCCAAACTGATGAAGGTCGAGATTGGCTTCGGAGCCACTCTCCTCTCGTGAGTCTGCGCTGAAGGGGCGCGCAGCGTGGATCGCCGCGCCGCGCGCCGCTTGTCAACTGGATCGGTTTGAACGCGGATCGGTGCCAGTCCGATCCCAAGCCCGTTGCGGCTAAACCTGGTACGGCAGCAACACTTGTGGTCCGTTGCTGGCACGAACCGGACCACCATCGATGTCCGCAGTTCGGTCGCTGACGGGAGTAAACCGGACATGGCGCGGAGAGCCCCATTCGGTCGAGTTTGATCCGGGGCGGCCATCGGCGAGCGAGCAGCCCAATCCGTCCTCTGCTTGGCCTCACGCCGTGATATTGAGCAGCGTGCTGGTCATGCGGTCGTCCGCCTTCATCACCGTCGCATTGGCGGCAAAACTGTAGCTTGCGATCATCTGGCCGACCATCTCCTGGGAGAGGTCGACATTGGGCGCGGCGACGAGGCCGTTCTGGTTGGCGAAGGGGGCCTGCGGATCGAAGACCGCGGTCGTGGACGGCGTGGCCGTCGTGACGGTTGTCTGGGTGCCTCCACCGGCGCTCGCGGTCTGGACAAGCTCAAGCGGTGCATAGGCCCGTGGCGCCCCGGCCGGCACCGTGCCATCGGCGTTGGGGAGCGCGCCCGTGCTCATGACATTGGCGACGTTCGAGGCGGAGACATCGAGGCGGCGGGCCGCCGCATTCATGCCGGACAGTGCGATCGTCGAGATGCTGCTCATCAAGGGCTCGTCGGACAGATAGTCCAGCCATCACTTAATGCACGCGCTCCATAAGCAAGCCTCAATGTCAGCGGCCGAATTCCAGCGGTGGGGACAACGGGTTGTTTACCATTCGGCAGGGGCCGCTATGCAGGATCTCGGCCGGCCCGCCGGACTCCGGGACGCTATCGCCATGTGATCCCATATTTTCTTCCATCATATGGCCATTCTCTCCATCATCCGGCCATTCTTTGGACAAGACTGCACGGAGCCGTTGGCGGCTGGTCGACCCGACGGATAGTCGACCGTCACCATCGGATGACATTGGACGGAAAAGAGACGCCAATGAGCTCCACATCCACTCCAAAAGCAACTGAACCCCACAATGCCCTGGTCGCGCGCGCCGATGAACAACTCGCGCACGCCCACGAACAGATCGCGCGCGCGGGTGAAGAGCTCGCGCGTTTGAGTGAACAGCTGGCAAAAATGGAGCGCGAAGCCGCGCGCCCACCTTCGGCCGGACCTGGCCCGCAATCACCGCCCGGAAGGCCGGCGCTCCGGGCCCTCGTCGGCTTGCCGCTGGCGGCGTGCGTCATTGTCGCTGCCCTGGTTTTGCAGTCGTCCTATGGCGGCGGGGCCAAGCTGGTTGTCGCCCGTTGGGCGCCGCAGTTCGTTTCAACTCCATCATTGCCGCCGGAAAATGCGCCGCTTCCCGCGCAGCCCGCTCCATCTATCGTTCAAGTGGCCGCGGCGGAGGCAGCACCACCGCAAGCAACGCCCTTGGCTCAGACCGCACCGCAAGACGCCGCGCCGACAGCTACCGCAGCGCTTCCCGATCACACACAGTTGCTGCAAACGATGGCTCGCGATCTCGCGAATGTGGAGCGAAACATCGAACAGCTCAAGGCGAACCAGCAACAAATAGCCAGCGACAATTCAAAAGCCATTGGGGAGCTCAAGGCGAGCCAGGAAGAGATAAAACGCGTGCTCGCGAGGGTTTCCGAGCAGAACCTGCCCAAGACGTCACCGCCTTCGACGCCGCCGACTCCAACCTTGCGCAAGCCCGAGCGGACGCGTCATTCCCCGTACGCGAGAGCGCGGCCTCGAATCCCAAGGGAGTGGATCTACGACGACGACGAATGGTAGCCGTCGATGCGGTGATCATCGAAGTCTTGTCCTGCAACAACGCCTCGATGCGATAGATCTTCAAAGGCGAGAAACCTGCCAGCCTGCCAGCGCAGGCACCGACAAAGTACCCGCGGGCAATTAACCCAAAGACCGCCAAAGCACTGGGATTAACAGCTCCATCATCGCTGCTCGGGCGTGCCGACAGTGATTGAATGATGTCCCCGACTCGGACATTGGCCCTAGCCCAAGGGCAACGCCCTATGCTTTGATATGTCCGACGGATCTACCGATCTCGGGAGGCCGTTTTGACCGACATTCGCGTTGAACGGCGGCTTGCAGCTATCCTTGCGGCTGATGTGGCTGGATATAGTCGCCTGACCGGCTTGGACGAGGAAGGGACACACGTCCGGCTGAGGGAGCGTTTGCGTGGACTCGCTGATCCCAAGATCAGCGAACATCGTGGCAAGGTCGTCAAGCACACGGGCGATGGCGTGCTCGCTGAGTTCGGCAGTGCCGTAGATGCGGTGCGCTGCGCCATTGAGGTCCAGCGCGGTATGGCTGAGCAAAATGCTACGATGCCGCAGGTCAAGCGGATCGAATTTCGCATCGGCATCCACGTCGGTGACATCATCGTCGATGACAACGATATCTTTGGCGACGGCGTCAACATCGCCGCTCGCCTTGAAGGGATTGCGGAGCCGGGTGGCGTTTGCATCTCTGACGACGCACAACGTCAGGTCCGCGGGAAGGTCGATTTCGCCTTTGAGGATATGGGTCCGCAGAACCTGAAGAATATTGTTGAACCGATGCGAGCGTGGCGGTTGAGGATGAATGCGAGCGCTTCTGCGGCAGCGCCGATAGAGCCGCCTTTCGAGAGCACGCAAGCGCTGGCGTTCCCCGACAAGCCGTCCATCGCCGTGCTGCCGTTTCAGAACATGAGCGGCGACCTCGAGCAGGAGTATTTCGCCGATGGCATCGCCGAAGACGTGCTGACCACCCTATCGAAGATCCAAGAGCTGATGGTCATAGCTCGCAATTCGAGCTTTGTATTTAAAGGGCAGACCAGGGACATACGCGAAATTGGGCGAATACTCGGTGCTCGCTATGTGCTGGAAGGAAGCGTCCGCAAGGTCGGTAATCGAGTGAGGTTGTCGGCGCAGTTGATTGACAGTCTGGACGGCAGCCATCTGTGGGCCGATCGCTACGATGGCGGCGTCGATGATGTTTTCGACCTCCAGGATCGCATAACGCAAGAAATTGTCTCGGCACTTGAGGTTCAGCTGACGCTTGGCGAACAGGCACGGGTGTGGCGAAAACGCTCCGGCAGTCCGCTGGTTTACGAGTATTTTTTGAAAGGTCGAAGTCTATACCTTAATTTCGCCAGGCACACTCATGCGCAAGCCCGCGCTGAATTTGAACGAGCTCTGGAAATCAATCCTGTCTTTACGCCCGCGCTGGTCATGAACGGTTATGCCCTGACTGACCAAGCTCGATTTGGCTGGGAAGAAGATCGTGCGGCGACTTACCAAGCGGCATTAGACTGCGCTGCTCGGGCTTTGGTGGCTGACCCCGGCTGCGGTGAAGCTTACACAACCATCGGCTACGTTCGGACATTTCAGCGTCGCCATGAGGAGGCGGTGGCGGCCGGAGACAAGGCGATTGCCCTCAGCCCAAGCGGCGCGGATGCCTATCATATGGCGGGTATGTATCACGGATATGCTGGTAATTTCCGAAAGGCTGCCCTTTACGAGGAGCAGGCTCAGCGATTGAGCCCGATTGGTTTCAATGTATCCATGGTCGATGAAGCCAGGGCGAGGTTTCATTTAGGAGAGTTCACCGCGGCGCGAGATACGGCTTTACGGGTCTTGACAGAGAAACCGCGTTGGCTGACCGCGCATTCGGTCCTCGTGGCAGCACTCTGGAGCCTCGGCAGCGAAGATGAGGCGCGCGTCGTCGCGAAGGAACTGCTGGTTAGGCATCCCGATTTCTCCGTCAGCCGCTGGGCACGCGGGCTACCGTATCGCCGCCAGGAGGATCTCGACACTTTGGTCAACCCTTTGCGAATGGCTGGTCTTCCCAAATGAGAAGGGGCGATCGCTGCGTGCCGACGAGTGATCGAATGACGGAGACCACTTCCGCTCTCGTGGGGGGCGATTGCGAACGCGAATAAACACGCGAGCCACAGGCAAATTTTCGATCGGGAGTACTGTTGTCAACTCTGGAACGTATGAATACGTTTTACCCTTGTTGAGCACAAACGGTCTTTCGATGGGCGCTCGCACATGACAAAATTCCTTCGCATTGGAGTCCATCAGTCGAACGTTTCCGGATACACGTCAAAGGCATGGTGCGTTCGACGGGTTGGCTCGACGGTTTTCCTGAAGTGGGGCGCCGTCGAGGTCCATGGCGTCGGAGATGGGCGAAAGATTTCCTGGACGCTTCCACCGAGGGCGAAAACAATTCGTTGCGGCACGGTGCAGCGTGCCAAAGACTATGCAAAAGCCGCAATCGCGCGGCGACGCAACCATCGCTATGAACCGCTGGCTGGAAATATTGCGATCCGGCGCCGACGCGCCGATCATGGCGCCGAACTCGAACAAGCGCTCGCCACGATCCTGTTTGTCGATATTGTCCGGTCCACCGAAAAAGCCGCGCGGCTCGGCGATTCGCGTTGGACACAGGTGATGAATCATTACTACGCCGCCGTCCGTAAAGAGCTGAAGGCTTTGCGCGGAAAAGAAGTCGTGACGACGGGGGACGGACTGCTGGCGACGTTCGGGGCGCCGGCTGCCGGGGTCCGTTGCGCGACCGCAATCCGCGAGGCAGTGCGCACGCTGGGGTTAGAGATCAGGGTGGGGCTGCACGCGGGCGAATACAGAGTGATTGGGGCTGAGGTGTTCGGTCTCGCGTTTCACATCGGCGCGCGCGTCGCCGCGAAAGCGCGTGCCGGCGAAGTCCTGGTCTCGAGCGCGGTCAAGGATCTGATGTCGCAGTCTGGAATCCGCTTCAAGGATCGCGGCGTTCACCAACTCAAAGGCGTGCCGGAGCGATGGCGCCTGTACCGGGTCGACCATTAAGGTGTCCTGCAAAGGTGGACACCGGTTTTTGCAATCGGCTCGATGTTGCGACTGCAGGTGCCGAGAGTCCGGACGGCGAACGCCTGGGCGTTGGGAAAGTTCGGCGGCGAGTTCGGCCAGAGCACGCAGACTTACGCCGCGCCCCCGTACGCGAGAGCGCGGCCTCCAATCCCAAGGGAGTGGATCTACGACGACGACGAATGGTAGCCGTCGATGCGGTGATCATCGAAGTCTTGTCCTGCAACAACGCCTCGATGCGATACATCTTCAAAGGCGAGAAACCTGCCAGTCTGCCAAGCGCGGGCACCGACAAAGTACCAGCTGGCAATTTAACCTAAAGATCGCCAAAGCACTCGGATTAACAGCTCCATCATCGCTGCAACCGGATCTCCCGCGATCCGCGCCTACACGGTCCTAGAAATTCAACGTCGAGCGAAGACCGATGACCCACGCGTTCGGTCGGAGCCTGCCATCGGGGTTGAGAACGCCGCCACCAGGCCGGATGATGTATTGGAGGTCGGGTTGCAGCGTCCACCATGGTTTCGGTTGCGTTTGATACATCATTTCGATCATCGTTTCGTCGCTGCGCACCGGATAAAAGAAGTTACCGAACAATCCGATATCGGCGTCCAATCCACGCGCATTGTCGCCGATGCGCGCGTAGGCGGCGGCAATGCCGACCTTGTCGTCGGGACGGCCCGGCACCAGGCCTTTGTAGAGCAGGCCGCCATCAGCATAGAAGCTGATGAGATTACGGTCGTTCGGAACGCCGCCCGCGCGAACGAATCCCGAAAGGCCCTGGTCATCGGTGCCGCGAACGCGATAGAGCGTCTGATCGATCACGCCGTAGATGCCGCCGTCACCGCTGTGTCTGAGCGGAATTCCGGTGGACTGTGGATTTGCGAGCGAGAGGCCCAAATCGTCAAAGCGCTGATCGAAGAACTGCGAGCTGGTATGGTACCACGCCCCGATGCGGTAGGCGCCGGGAAGTCCGGTCGCGTCCTTGCCCTGATTGGGTAAGTAGCTCGCCTCTGCGATGAAAAAGGCGCCGCCGCGAATGCTGAGGATCGTCCCGGTCGGAAGCGGAGCCGGTAGATTGGAGCCATTGCCGCCGCTGGGATCGCCGCTGAACACCGCGGCCTGGAACGCCAGATCGTCGCGCGGCTTCACGCGCACGCGAATGCCGGGGGCGGGCAGGGGATAGGCGGGCCCCGAGGCCGGGAGGTTGCCGGCGAGAAAGGTCGGCCAGCTGATACCATTGTTGATGAAGTTGGATGCTGTGCTGCTCTGCAGGAACTGGCTGTCCGCCAGCATCAGGCCGGCGCGGACAGACCATCGGTCGTCGGGTGCATTATGCTCGTACCAGAGCGCGTAGAGCCGCGCGACCGATGCCGTCTCGAGATTCGACACTGCCAGGATGTTGCCGAGATAGTCGGCACTGAACGGCGGACCATAGGTGACCAGGCCGTGGATATGGATTCGATCCCCCTCCCAGCCCAAAAGCTTTTGCAAGTCGAGGTCGACTTGCGGCTGGAAGATACCGATCACCGCAGCGCCGGTCTTGATCCCGCCGCTCACATTGGCCAGGAAATCGTTGGTGTAGCTGAAGGTAAAGGTGACGCCCTGGCTCTCAAGATAAGATCGCTCGCCACCCCAATCGCCCGTCGCGTATGACTGGCCCGGCGGGGCCGGATTGTCCGACCGTTGCGCCTGTGCCAATGCCTTCGTCGCAAGCTCGCCGAATGCGGCAAGCAAATAAAGCACGCCGAAGGTCAACGCCCATCGACGCCGGCCGATCCTCGGCACGAGACCGTTCCAGGAATTCATGCCCGGCCCCAAGAATTGACCCGGTTTCAAGAATTCATCTGATGCGAACGTGATGTGCCATTCAGACAATTGTGCGGCTGTTGCGCTGGGCGCCGCCAGGCCCAATCCGCCGCGAGCTTGAAGCGCGGCTTATGTGATGTCGGCGAACGCCACCGCCAACGGACACACGAAGATCATCTCGATATCGAAAGCATCGCGGACAGTTCAGGGCTATTGCCATCTTATCAACGAGCGGCATGATGACGGAAACGGATCGTCAAGTAGCAATGCCCTGATATCTGAACTCCGTCATCATGCCGGTGACCTGGTGATAGAGATTGTGACAGTGGAACGGCCACCGGCCTGGATTGTTGGCGTCGAAAGCGATCCGGACATGGCCCATCGGCATGACCAGAACAGTGTCACGGACGGCTCCCTGCATCGGCCGGCCGTCGATCGCGATCACCTGGAAAGCATGGCCATGCAGATGCATCGGATGCGCCATCATCGAGCGGTTGACTAGATCGATCTCGAGACGCTGCCCCTTGTCCATCATGAGTGGTGTGACCTGCGGCCAGTGCTCGCCGTTCATGGACCATGCATAAGGCTTCATTCCGCCGGCGAGTGCGATCGTTCGGACGACATCCGCGTGGCGTGCTCGCAGCGGTTCCACGGCCGTGAGCCGGGCCTCCAGCGAATTGTCGACCGGCGGCGCGGTTTGTGCGCTCTCCGCGATCCGCGGAATGCGCGCCCCGGTCGTGACGAGGACGATGCCAGTCTGCCGACCGTCGCCTTCCAGCCGCGCAAGTATCGGAAACGCGCCGACCTCTGGCAGATCAATCAGGATGTCAAGGCGCTGGGCCATTGCAATCGGGAAGCGGCTGCCGGCAACCGGATGCACGGGCTGACCGTCAGTCGCGACCACGCGGCCGACGAGGTCGCCGAGATCTACCCAAAACTGGCTCGATGACGCGCCGTTGATGACGCGAAGCCGAATCCGGCCTCCGCGCTCGACGCGAACGACCTCCGGATCGGCGAGCGTCCGATCGTTGGCAAGGAAGGCGTCGTAACGAACATCGTTCAGATCCATGTGCATGCCGCTCGGCCGCGACATGTCCATGCCAGTGTCGGGCGCGTCGGCAGCCATGCCGTTGATGCTTGCATGCGGCGCATTGCTGCCGACTGTGTGACCTGGAGCCTCCTCCATCTTTTGTGCCATCGCTTGTGCGGTGGTCGCGCTCGTGCCGGCGAGGCCGGCGAGCACCTCCTCCGGTGTTCGGAAGGTGAAGTCGTGCAACATGAAAACGACTTCCTGCCGGTCGTCGCGAAGCTCCGCGGCGTCGTGAACAATGAGCGGCGCGGTCATCAGGCTCTGCTCCTGCATGTCCTGATGAGAATGCATCCAATACGTACCGGGAGTCGGAGCAAAGTCGTAAGCTTGAACCGTGCCATTCGCGATCGGAGGCGTCTCGGGCCACGGAAAGCCGTCTTGCGTCCAGGGCGGAAGCTGCCCATGCCAATGCACAATGGTGCGCGTGCCAGCCTCATTCACCAGGTCCACGCGGAACCGTTCGCCCGCCGCGAGGCGAATGCCGGGGCTCCCGTCCGGACCGGTAAGCCCGAAGACCTTGGCCGGCCGACCATTCACTTCAATAATCCGTGTTCCGGCGACGAGCCGCTTCCCAGGAGAGGCTGCAGCGCGCCCGGCGTCCGGAAGAATGGGCAGGGCTGCGGCGGCGAGCGCCGCCTCCAGAAAACGACGCCGAGAGAACGGATCAACCCGCAAACGCGAGTTTTGGGCCGCCGCGGCGGCATCGGAATGATTAGGAACAGGGGCGCGCTGCACAAGCATTGTAATCAACTCCATCTATATACCCCCACGGGGTATATAGATGGAGAGGGAACGACAACAACGGCTTCATGCCATCACCACCGCTTGAACGAGATCGAAAGCGGTGCTGGCCCGATCTGACCATTGGGGCGGTTTGGGCGTTACATCAGCCAATGCTCGAAAGATGCTCGACTTGGGAACAATCGTTTGGGGCCGAATTTGGCTTTCGCAGGCTTTAAGATTTTTGCGGTATTGCATCGCGCTCGGCCTTTAGAAGGCCTATGAAACGCGCCGCGAGGTTGCTCGGCGGCCTGCCGCCCGGCCGGATAAGCATCGTCTCGATGGGCAGGCGAGGCTCGAACGGGCGCAGCACGATGGGCAATCCAGAAAGTTCACGCGCTGGAATCGGATCGACAATGGCGAGCCCCAGCCCTTCGGCCACGAGGCCGCACCGCGCTGCTGTGTATTGCGCCATCAGGGCAAAGCGCGGCTCGACGCCTGCGCGTGCAAATGTCTCCTCAATCACTTGCTGAAAATTGCCGGGGGCGCCCGCGATCAGAGGGCTGCCTGCGAGATCGGACACCGTGATCGTCCGCTTGCGGGCCAAGGTGTGCCGCCGTGGCAGCGCGCAGACCGCATCGACCGTGAGGAAGGCTTCGCACGCAACCCCAGCGTAGCCAGAGCGCGGCCGCACCAGGCCGATGTCGCACTGCCCTGTAGAGGCCCATGACCAGATCGTGTCAGGGCTTGGCACGTGAAGCGAGACACGCACACCCGGACACGCAGAACTCAAGCGCCGGATGGCGCGTGGCACCATCCGGGCAGCCAGGGATGGCTGGCATGCGACTCGCAATGGCCCGATTCCGAGTTCCCGTATCTGACAGGCCGCCTGTCGAAGGTGATCGAGCCCGGCATACGTCCGCTCGACCTCGCGCGAGAAAGCTTCCCCCTCCTCTGTCGGCAGTGCGCTCCCATGCCCTCGCACGAACAGGAGAAAGCCGAGATCGGCCTCGAGGTGCGCAATCGCGCGACTGACATGGGGCTGGCCGATGCCGAGCGCCGCCGCGGCCCTCGTCATCCCGCCATGGCGAATCACGGCACGAAACAGGTCGATATGGGTCGGATTCATCATGCCTAATCTGCATGGAAACAAGACGGTGAGGCATTTGACAGCATGGCACGCCATGCGTCAAACCCCGGCGATCATTCTCAAAAGATCGACCGTCTGATGCTCGACGTCCTGTTCGCTTCAGTTCTTGCCATTCTGGCGGGGGCCAGCGTCGCTATTCAGCAGGTGCTGAACGCAAACCTCCGCATGGCCCTGAACTCGGCCGCCTGGTCAGGCTTCGTGAGCTACTTCGTCGGGGTCGCCTGCATGGCGCTGCTCGCGCTTGCCCTGCGCGATCCCATCCCTTCGGTGGCGGTGGCGGGGCGGATCCCGTGGTGGGCGTATAGTGGTGGTCTGTTCGGCGCGATCTTCATCGGCCTTGCCATCTTCCTAGTCCCACAGCTCGGGGCTGCGACCTTCATCGTCCTGATTGTCACCGGCCAGATGCTCGCGTCGGTGATGTTCGACCATTTCGGGTGGCTGGGGCTCGCCCAACGCCCGATCGATCTACCCCGCCTGATCGGCATCGCGCTCCTGATCGGGGGGTGTGTCCTGATCCGGCGGTAAAGCTGCGCAGCGCCGCAGGTTTTAGCGCTCGTCCAATGAGAAAACTATGTCTGAGGCCGACATGGTGGTGTGGCCGAGAGGAAGGGGGGTGAGAGACGCAGGAAAGTCGCGCCCCTCAGTCGGCAATCGAACGAATGACCCTCGCCGGGTTTCCTCCGACAAGAGTATTCGGGGGAACGTTCCTGGTGACTACGGAACCCGCCGCAACAACAGAGTTTTCGCCCACCGTCACTCCGCCGATGATCGTTGCGCCGGCTCCGATCCATACGTTTTTTTCAATCACGATGGGTTTTGCGATTGTGAAGGCGCGCCGCCGAGACGGTTCGACGGGATGGCCAGACGTGATGATGCTCACGTTCGGCCCGATCATCACATCGTCGGCAATGTCGAGACCGCCAAGATCATAAAAAGTGCAGTTCTGATTTACGAAAACATTGCGCCCGACACTGATATCGGCCCCACCGGTTGTGTAGAATGGTGGGATCAATAAAAAGCTGTCGTCCACCTTCTTGCCGATGAGATCGCGGAACAAGGACCGGACTTCGTCCGCATCGTTGAACGTCAAACGGTTGAGATTGGCGGTGATCGCCATCGCTCGTTTGACGTTTGCCAA
>Ga0210386_10004453_pt1 | contig 11585 bp, 11 predicted proteins | sample IncBWH32OmetaG_FD_160091 | JGI IMG/M metagenome (GOLD analysis project Ga0210386, IMG submission 160091) | Forest soil microbial communities from Barre Woods Harvard Forest LTER site, Petersham, Massachusetts, United States - Inc-BW-H-32-O ... | reverse complement strand
AGCCCGAGGACCAGCCGCCGAGCATGATCCCGTAGAACGCGACCGCGCCGAACGCGAACAGGTACAGCGGCCCGATCGAGACGTCGACGCCGTAGAGACCGACTTTCGTCCCGAAGATGTCCTGCGCGTCGCCGAACGGGATGATCGCGAACGCCGCGACCGCCGTCAGGATCGAGATCGTCGGCGCCAGCGCGAACAGGAAGCCGACCGACGTCGTCGGGCGGAACTGCTCCTTCGTCAGCAGCTTGAGGATGTCGGCGAGCGGCTGCAGCGCGCCGTACGGGCCGACGCGGTTGGGCCCGTAGCGCCCTTGGAAGCGGCCAAGCAGCTTGCGCTCGGCGATCAGCACGACCGGCACGAGCTGCAGGCCGACCGCGAAGATCACGATCGCCTTGATGATCTGGATCCACCACGGCTCGTAGTAGCCGACGACCGCGACCGGCGTCACGCTGCTCATACGCGCTCGCGCTCCTGCCAGCGCACGCCGCGCCCGCCGATCTCCTCGAGCGTCAGCCCGTCGTAGAACGGGATCGCGTCGAACAGTGCCTGCGACGCCGTCAGCTCGCCGAGCACGCCCGTGTCGAGGCCGACGCGCTCGCCGAGCTCGGCGAGCACCTGCCAGCCGGGACGCGTCGAGCCGGCGCGCGCGACCGCCTGGCGCACGCGCTGGATGCGCCCGTCCGGGTGCGTCACCGTGCCCTCCTTCTCGGCGTACGACTCGGCCGGGAAGACGACGGTCGCGTGCTCGTGGACGCCCTCGCTGAGCAGCGTCGAGTGCGCGACGATCGTGCTCGCGCGCTCCAGCGCGCGCTCCCACACGGCGCGCTCGGCGCCGGCCGCGAACGGCTCGCCCTCGGCGAGCGGGTCGACCTGCAGCAGGTACAGCGCGCTGAGCTCGCCGCCGGCGAGCGCCGCCGCGATCGACTGTGTGTCGTGGCCGTCGGCGTCCGCCCGGCGCAGCCCCGGCGCGGCGTTCGGCAGGACGCCGCTCTCGCGCAGGCCGCGGCCGTTCGACGTGGCCGGGACTTCCAGCAGCCCGGCGCCGTCGACGTCGGCGAGCGACAGCTCGGCGGCGAGGTCGAGCAGCACGCGCACCCGCGCCGCGCCTTCGGCGCCCGCCGCGAAACGCTCGCCCCAGACGATCACCAGCTCCTCGCCGGCCTCCTCGGCCAGGCGCTTGGCGCTCGCGCGCAGCTCCTCGAGGTTCGCGCCCGAGCAGCGCTCGAGTGTCGTCCCGTGGCGGCGCACGCCCTTGCGCAGGCGCAGGTCGAGGATCGGCGCGTCGAGCAGCGGGTCGCAGTCGAGCAGCAGCACCGCGTGCGCGAACTCGAGGTCGGAGACCGTCGCCTGCAGGCGCGGGTCGCTCAGGCTCTGCAGCAGCTCGAGCGGCAGCGCGCCGGCGACGCGTGAGTCCAGATGCGGCGAGTCCAGGCCGTCGCGCATCAGGCGCGAGAGCAGCAGCCCTTCCTCGTTCGTCACGCCCGCGCCCGCGAGCGCCGCCGTCTTCGCGCCGGCGCGCTTCAGCGCGACGCTCGCCTCCTCGAGCGCGCGCTCCCACGAGACCGGGCGCAGCTCCCCGCCGTCGCGCAACAGCGGCTCGCGCACGCGCATGCCGACCGCGATGCGCGGGCCGGCGCCGTTGTCCGACGCCGGCGCGACGCCCTCGGCGAGCGCCGGATAAGCGAAGCGCCCGTGGTCGCACAGCCAGCCGTCGTCTACCTCCGCGTGCTCGCGCGCGAGCACTCGCATCACGCGCTCGTCGCGGACCGTCAGCTTGACGTTGCACTGCGCCGGGCACAGCGTGCAGACCGTGCCCGCGTCCTCGACGTCCCACGGGCGCGCGCGGAAGCGGTAGGAGCGCGACGTCAGCGCGCCGACCGGGCACAGCTCGATGATGTTGCCGCTGAACGGCGCGACGTACGGGTGGCCGTCGAACGTCGAGACGAACGAGTGCGCGCCGCGCTCGAGCAGCACGAGCTGGTAGTCCTCGGAGATCTCCTGCGAGAAGCGCACGCAGCGGTAGCAGAGGATGCAGCGCTCGCGGTCGATCGCGATCTTCGGCGAGAGCTCGAGCGGCTTGACGAAGTGGCGCTTGGGCTCGATGAAGCGCGAGATGCCGCCGCCCCAGCCGAAGCTGATGTCCTGCAGCGGGCACTCGCCGCCCTTGTCGCACACCGGGCAGTCGAGCGGATGGTTGATCAGCAGGAACTCGACGACCGACTTTTGCGCCTCCTGGACGCGCTCTGACTGCGTGTGCACAACCATCCCGTCCTTGACGGGCGTCGAACAGCCCGTCTGCAGCTTGCCGATCCCCTCGATCTCGACGAGGCACATGCGACAGGCGCCGACCGGGTTGCCGAGCTTCGGCTCGTAGCAGAACACCGGGATCTCGACGTCGCCATGCTTCGCCGCGTCGACCAGCATCGTGTTCTCCGCGGCCTGCACTTCGCGGCCGTCGATCGTGAACGTGATCGTCTTCGGTTCGGGCCTTGGCATCAGTGGGCCCCGTGCACGAGCGGCTCGTCCGCGGCGGGCGCGACGGCTGCGCCGTTGCGTGCTCGCGCCGCCTCGATGTGCTCCTCGAACTCGTCCCGGAACTTCGCGATCATCGAGCCGATCGGCATCGCCATCGCGTCGCCGAGCACGCACAGGCAGTTGCCGATGATGTGATCCTGCACCGACGCCATGATGTCGAGGTCCATCGGCGTCGCCTCGCCCGAGTCGATCCGCTCGAGCATCTTCACCGTCCAGTTCGTGCCCTCGCGGCACGGCGTGCACTTGCCGCACGACTCGTGGCGATAGAACTTCGCGACCTTCATCGCGAGCTCGACGATCGGCGTCGAGTCGTCGACGACGATCACTGCGCCCGACCCGAGCATCGAGCCGGCTTTCGCGAGCGAGTCGAAGTCGTACGGCACGTCGAGATCGTCCGGCGTCAGCACCGGCGCCGAGGAGCCGCCGGGGAACCAGCACTTGATCTCGTGACCCGGCAGCGGGCCGCCGGCGAGGTCGTAGATCAGCTCCCGCGATGGGATGCCGAGTTCGATCTCGTAGTTGCCCGGGCGCTGCACGTGGCCCGAGACGCTGACGAGCTTCGTGCCCGTCGACGTCTCGACGCCGAGCTTCGCGTACCGCTCGCCGCCGATCGTGATGATCGCCGGCACCGTCGAGAGCGTCTCGACGTTGTTGATCAGCGTCGGGCCCTGGTAGAGGCCCTGGTTGGCCGGGAACGGCGGCTTCAGCCGCGGGTTGCCGCGCTTGCCTTCGAGCGAGTCGAGCAGCCCCGTCTCCTCGCCGCAGATGTACGCGCCGGCGCCGCGGTGCACGACCAGCGACAGCGAGTGCTCGGAGCCGAGCACTCGCTCACCGACGTAGCCCGCCTCGCGCGCTTCGGCGAGCGCCGCGTCGAGGATGTCCGCCTGATGCACATACTCGCCGCGGATGTAGATGAACGAGCGGGTCGCGCCCGCCGCGTAGGAGGCGATCACGATCCCCTCGATCAGCATGTGCGGGCTCTTCTGCATCAGTTCGCGGTCCTTGAACGTCCCCGGCTCGGACTCGTCCGCGTTGCACACGAGGTACTTCTCCATCGAGCCCTGCGGCAGGAACGAGACCTTCTTGCCCATCTGGAAGCCGGCGCCGCCGCGTCCGCGCAGGCCCGAGGATTCGAGTTCGGCGAGCACGTCCGCCGGCGTCATCGCAAGCGCCTTGCGCGCCGCCGCGTAGCCGCCGCGCGCTTCGTACACGGACAGCGTGTTCAGCCTCGGCTCGTCGATGTCCTTGAACAGCAGCAGCTCGCTCACGGCTTGCCCTCCTGCACTGCGTGCGGCGGAAACTCGCGCGAGTTCGCGTGTGGATCGGCGACAGGCCGCGTCGCGAGCTGCTTCTCCGGCAGCACCGGCCGCCCTGCGCGCGCGTCGTCGAGCAGCTGCGGCACGTCGCTCAACTGCAGCGGCCCGACGTAGACGCCGTCGACGGATGCCATCGGCGCGATGTCGCACGCGCCTAGGCACTCGAACGCGCGCACGTTGAACTCCTCCTCGCCGTCCGTCGCCTGCTGCACCGTCGCGAGCAGCGCGTCGGCGCCGCGCAGCGAGCACGAGATGTTCGTGCACACGTACACGCTGTGGCGCCCGACCGGATGCTGCTCGAGCATGTCGTAGAAGGTCGCGACCGAGTCCAGGTAGGCGGGCGTGACCTGCATTACGCACGCGACCTGCTCGATCGCCTGCGGCGAGCACCAGCCGTGCAGATCCTGCGCCGCGTGCAGCGCCGGGATCGTCGCCGAGCGGCGGTCGGGGTAGCGCGCCATCGCCTCCTCGATCTCGCTGCGCAGCGGCGTCGGGACCTCGACGCTGCCCGGCTCGGGAACCACCGCCGGGTCCTTCTCCAGGTCGGCCGGCCGATCCCAGCCGGACGCGCGCTGCGCGTCGGGCAGACGGGGGACGAACGTCATCGGTCGATGCCCCCGAGGATCGGATCGAGCATCGCCAGCGTCGCGATCATGTCGGCGATATATGCGCCCTCGGCCATTCGCGAGAACGCCTGCAGGTTGACGAACGACGGGTCGCGCATGTGCACGCGCGCCGGCTTCGAGGAGCCGTCCGAGCGCACGAAGCACCCGAGCTCGCCGCGCGGTCCCTCGATCGCGTTGTAGTACTCGCCGGGCGGCACGCGCAGGCCCTCGGTGACGAGCTTGAAGTGGTGGATCAGCGCCTCCATCGACGTCGCCAGCTCGTGACGCGGCGGCAGCGCGACCTTGCGGTCGGTCGTGATGTACGGCCCCTCCGGCAAGCCCGCGAGCGCCTGGTCGATGATCTTCACCGACTCGTACATCTCCGCCATCCGCACCGCGTAGCGGTCGTAGTTGTCGCCGACCGTGCCGACCGGGATCTTGAAGTCGAAGTCCGCGTACGCGCTGTACGGCGCCGCCTTGCGCAGGTCCCACGGGTTGCCCGCCGCGCGCAGCAGCGGCCCCGTCACGCCGAGCGAGAGCAGCGTCTCTGAGTCGAGCGGGCACGTCCCGCGCAGGCGCTGTAGGACGATCTCGTTGCTGTTGAGGATGTCGCCGTACTGGTCGAGGCTGTTCGGCATCCGCTTGACGAACTCGCGCAGCTTCTGCGCCCAGCCGGCCGGGATGTCCTCGGCGACGCCGCCGATCTGGAAGTAGCGCGTGTGCATGCGCTGCCCCGTCGAGAACTCGAACAGGTCGAGAATCTGCTCGCGCTCGCGGAAGCAGTACCAGAACATCGAGATCGCGCCGAGGTCGAGCGCGCTCGTGCCGAGCCAGACCAGGTGCGACATGATCCGGTTCAGCTCGAGGTGGATCACGCGCAGGTACTCCGCGCGCGTCGGCACGACGACCTCCGCGAGCTGCTCGACCGCGCCGATGTACGCGAGCGCGTTGAAGTGGTACGCGAGGTAGTCCATCCGCTCGATCACCGGGATGACCTTCCAGTAGGACTTGTCCTCGGCCGTCTTTTCGATCCCCGTGTGCACGTAGCCGACGATCGGCTTGATGTCGTGCACCACCTCTCCCCGCAACGTCACCAGCAGGCGCAGCACGCCGTGCGTCGCCGGATGGTGCGGCCCGAAGTTGAGCGTCAGCAGCTCCTGCGTCTGATCCTCGCCGCCCGCGCTCCCCGCTTCGAGCTGCTCCTGCAGCGGCGACAGCGTGATGCTCTGCTCGCGGCGGCGGTACTCCGACGCTGCCGGCGGCGTGCTCACTCTGAGCCCTCCAGCACGGGCGACTCGTTGTACGTGAACACGATCGGCTCGCCGCCGACCGGGAAGTCGCGGCGCTGCGGGTTGCCCTCGTAGTCCTCCGGCATCAGGATCCGGCGCAGGTCCGGGTGGTCGCGAAAGACGACGCCGAACATGTCGTAGACCTCGCGCTCCTGGAAGTTCGCCGCCGGCCAGCCGACGTGTCCGTCGCCCTCGCCGTCCGGCCCCTCGCCGTCGGGGACGATCGAGTCCAGCAGCGGCCGCTCGCTCGACACGCGCACCTTCACCGAGATGCGGTCGACGCGCGCCATGTCGAGCAGCTCGTACAGCACGCCCAGGCGTGGCTCGTGCGGGTAGTAGTCGACCCCGTGCAGGCTCGCGAGGAAGGCGTAACCCTTCAGCCGCAGCGCCGCGAGCACGTCGCGCACGCGCTCCGCGCGCACCTCGAGCACGGCCCGCTCATGCAAGAAGCTCGTGTCGAGCGCCGCGTCGCCCAGCTCCTGGCGAATCAACTCCAGGCCGGTCGCGTCAGGCACCGCGGAGGGTCTCCTCCGTGCCGACCGCGTCGTAGCGCTCGCGCCAGCCCATGTCGGGATGGTCCTGCACCATCTTGCGCAGCTTCAGCACGCCGTGCATCAGCGCCTCCGGCCGGGGCGGGCAGCCCGGCACGTGCACGTCGATCGGCATGAACTTGTCGGCCGGCACGAGCGAGTAGTTGTTGAACACGCCCATCGACGAGCAGCACGCGCCCATCGAGATCGCCCACTTCGGCTCGAGCATCTGGTCGTAGATGCGGCGGACGATCGGCGCCATCTTGATCGACACGCGCCCGGACAGGATCAGCAGGTCGGCCTGACGCGGCGACGCGCGAAACGCCTCGAAGCCGAAGCGCGCGACGTCGACGCGCGCGGCGACGATCGACATCATCTCGATCGCGCAGCACGCGAGCCCGAACGTCGCCGGGAAGAACGAGTTCGAGCGCGCCCACGCGACCGCTTTGTCGAGCGTCGTCGTCAGCACGCGCTCTTCGACGTGGCGCTCGAGCTCGAAGTCCTCGTTGCGTTCCAGCTCGATCGCCGGCGTCAGCCCTTCGATCTCGCCGCCGCGCAGCAGCTGGCGCGCCGTCTGGTGGCGCACGCGCAGCGCGTGGGCGTCGATCGGCTCGCGTTTCACTTCCACGCGAGCGCTCCGCGTCGCCAGACGTAGAGGAACGCGATGAGGAGCAGCACGATGAACACGATCGTCTCGGCGAGCGCGTAGCTGCCATACGCGCGCAGCTCGACTGCGATCGGGTACAGGAACGCGACCTCGATGTCGAACAGGATGAACAGCATCGCGATCAGGTAGAAGCTGATCCCGAAGCGCATCCCGCGCTTGACCTCCGACGGCAGTCCGCACTCGTACGGGTCTTGCTTGTGCGGCGTCGCGCGACGCGGACCGAGATAGGAATTCAAGACTGCAAACGCCCCGCCCACGGCCCCGCCGAGGATCAGGAAAACGATCGCCGGGAGATAACTGCGTAGCACCGGACGCTGTTATATCACCGCTTGTGTCAATCTGTTACATAGTGGCAATCGGCTCGATATCACCGCTGGAAACACGCCCGCGGCCACGTCGCGCGGCGCCGCTCGCGGCCCGATGACACAGGCCGTCGTCGCCGGATCGATCGCCGTCGCCGCGGTCAACGCGCTCGCCGGACTGCTCGGCGGCGGGCTGTGGTACGACGGTGGCATGGCCGAGCGCACGACCGGCGTCTTCTGGCTGCTGCTGCGCGCCGGCCAGGGCGCCGCGCTCGTGCTCGCGCTCGCCGTCGGCTCGCTCGCCGCAGCCGGCGACTACTCGACCGAACACCTCTTCTATCTCTACGCGCTGCTGCCGCTCGCGATCGCGTTCGTCGCCGAGCAGTTGCGCGTCGCCTCCGCGCAGACGATCCTCGACCAGCGCGACCTCGCCGACGCACAGGCCGTCGGCGGGCTGCCCGACGCCGAGCAGCGCGCCGTCGTGCGCGACATCGTGCGCCGCGAGGTCGGCGTGATGGCCCTCTCCGCGCTCGTCGTCGTGTTCCTCGCGCTGAGGGCGGCGGGCACGGCTCACGGGTTCTGATCTGAAGGGGCGGAGCCCCGGTCAACGACGCCCGGAGGGCGGCGCTCAAAATCGGCAGCGCGGGCCGGATGCCCGCGCGAGCTATATATTCCGCGGCGCATGACGCTTAGGATCAGCGCGAAGATCGCCGCCACCGTTGCGATCCTGCTCGCGGCGGCGATCGCGCTCGGCGCGTGCGGCTCGCAGGGCATCAGCGTCGCCAAGTCGAGCCCGTACTACCGCGGCGCGGTGCTGTTCCGCGATCACTGCTCAGGCTGCCATACGCTCGCCGTCGTCGGCGCGGAGGGCTCGGCGTCGAGCATCAAGAACCGCGTGAAGACGAACGGTCCGAACTTCAACATCCGCAAGGAGAACGTCGAACAGGTTCTCTACGCGATCCGCAACGGTGGCTTCTCCGGCGCGATCATGCCTGAGAACATCGTGCTCGGCGGCGACGCGCGCGAAGTCGCGCAGTTCCTCGCCAAGTACTCCGGCAGCCAGGCGCAGAAGGCGCCGGTCACGCCGATCGAACTCTCGACGAAGTAGGCGCCGGCGGGGCGTCGGCGGGCTTGCTCGACCTCAAGCGCATCCGGGAGGACCCCGACGGCGTCGCCGCGTCGCTCGCGCGGCGCGATCCGGCGCTGCGCGAGCAAGTGCAGGCGCTGCTCGCCGCCGACCGCGAATGGCGCGCGGCGACGAGCTCGGCCGAGCGCCTGCGCGCTGAGCAGAAGGCGCGCTCGGAGGCGTTCGGCGCGGCGAAGGCGCGCGGCGAGGACGCGCCGGAGCTGCGCGCCAAGATGCAGGAGCGCAGCGCGCAGGTCAAGCGCGCGAGCGAGCAGGCCACGAGCGCGAAGGAGCGCGTCGACGAGCTCGTCGCGCGACTGCCGAACCTGCCAGATGCGAGCGCCGCCGACGGGCCCGAGGACGAGGAGGTCAAGCGCGTCGGCGAGCCGCCGAGCTTCGCCTTCGAGCCGCGCGATCACCTCGAGCTCGCCGGGCCGATGATCGACATGGACCACGCCGCGAAGCTGTCCGGCTCGCGCTTCGCCTACCTGCGCGGCGAGCTCGTGATGGTCGAGCTGGCGCTTGTCGGCTGGACCCTGCGCAAGCTCCGCGAGAAGGGCTTTGAACCGGTGATCCCGCCCGTTCTCGTGCGCGAGCGCGCGCTGTACGGGACCGGCTTCCTGCCCGACACCGAGCAGCAGCTGTACGGCCTGCCCGAGGACGAGCTGTTCCTCGTCGGCACGTCCGAGGTCGCGCTCGCCTCGCTGCACGCCGATGAGATTCTCGACGCCGCGAGCCTGCCGCTGCGATATGCCGGCTTCTCGCCGTGCTTTCGCCGCGAGGCCGGCGCCGCCGGCAAAGACACGCGCGGGATCTTCCGCGTGCACCAGTTCGACAAGGTCGAGATGTTCAGCTTCGTCGCGCCCGAGGAGTCCGCCGCCGAGCACGAGCGGATCCTCGCGATCGAGGAGGAGATCCTCGGCGAGCTCGGCCTCGCGTACCGCGTGCTCAACATCGCGATCGGCGAGCTTGGCAACTCGGCCGCGAAGAAGTACGACTGCGAGGCGTGGCTGCCGAGCCAGGGCCGCTACCGCGAGCTGACCTCCTGCTCCAACACGACCGATTACCAGGCGCGGCGCCTGGAGGTTCGCATGCGCCACGAGCAGACGGGCGACGGCGGCGCCCGCGCCACGGGCGGCTCGCGCACGCAGACCCCGCACACGCTCAACGGCACCGCCGTCGCCGTCGGGCGTACGATCGTCGCGCTGCTCGAGAACGGGCAGCAAGCGGACGGGAGCGTCGTGTTGCCTGGGGTGCTGCTCCCGTTCGGCGCGCCCGCGCGGCTGGAGGCGGCTACGGCCGCCTGAGCCTCGGGCCGCTGTTCACACGGTAGTGAGGGAGAACTGCTTCCGTCGCTCCATGATCGCAACATCAAAATGATGCATCAGGTCTTTGCGTCCCCAGAGTGCAGTCTGGCAGCCGTGGACGAAGCAGGGATGCAGATCGAAGACGATCTCTGCAAGCTCTGGAACTACCGCGCTGGCCGGCTTCGTCGCTTGCCACATAGTCACGCTGCCCCCAACCTGCGTACCTTGCTCTGCGACGAGGTCGCCCCCCGCATATCCCATCAAGGATGCGTAGCCCGCTGGCAGTACTGTGCCGTCGGCGCCCGAATCGATCAAGCCGGGTATTGACCCTTTGGCACCGGACGGCCCAGTTACTGTCAACACTAGGAACGGACGAAGCTCACCGAGGCCGAGGTCGCGATAGGCGACTGTCAGCGTCGGCATCTAGGTCGTCTACAACAGGAACGCGCCCGAGCCGGCGTCAGGGACAGGCATCAAGAAGTCATCCTCGCGTACGTCCGGATTGTCGCGCAGCTCCACGGAATCCAGAGCGTCGGCGATGACTCTGCCATCGCGGATTGCGACCCAGCTTCCAGCGTACTTCGTCAAATCTTCTAGAACTTCTGGGCCTTGTTGGACGGCGCCCATCTATTCCTCCGATGTCGCGGTGAGTTCAGGAACGCATCGGCTGGACGGCTTTCGAAGGCGACTCATCTGCCTCGTTACCTGGACGTTCAGCGTAGCGACGTACCCAGTTTGGCGCAAGGTGTAGACGTATGTACGCACTTCTCGTAGCTTGAGACTCTAATGCTCTCGTGAGTCCGCTGCTATGCCTCCGTCAGCCGCGCGCGGGCGCCGGGCTCAGTATTTGCTGCCGAGCAGCTGGATGTGGTCGGCCTCGGCCGCGCCCGGGAACGGACGGATCAGGCCGAACTGCGCGAGCGTCGCCTCCGACACGCCCTCGACGCCGGGCGTGTCCGACGCTTCGCCGCGCGTGTGCGGGTCGTTGGCGAAGCCGCCGACCTCGACCGAGTGTTCCGGCGTGCGATAGCCGGAGATGCCGATCAGGTGCAGGTGCAGCGCCTTGCCCATCGTGTTGAGGTGTGCGGCGAGCGTCGGCTCCTCGCCGACGGTGTAGTTCGTGCCGGGCGCCGGGAAGAAGCCGTATTCGCCTTCGGGCGTCACGCTGAACGAGCCGACGGAGCCCGAGAAGGTGACGCCTGACGCCGCCAGTTCGCGCGCCTGCACGTGCGCCAATTCGTGTTCGAGCGAGTGCTTGTGCGACTGCAGTTCTTCGAGCTCGGAGCTCTTGCGCGAGCGTGCGGCGACGAACTCGAGCTGGCGCTTGACGAGCGCGAGGCGCAGCTGCGCGACCTCGTCGCGCTGCACCTGCACGGCGCGCGTCTCGTGCACGTGCGTGCTCTCGAGCGCCGCGAGATGCTGCGCCTGCGCCATGACCGCCTTCTGCGTTTCCGCGACGTGCGTCGTCGCGGCGGCGTTCTCGCGCGAGATCGCGCGCAGGTCATCGACGCGCTCGATCAGGTCGGCGAACCCGTGCGCCTGCAGGATCACCGTCGCGATGTCCGGCGGCGGCGCCTCGTAGGAGGCGATCACCTGCGCGACGAGCACCTTGCGATCGTGCGCGAGCTGGACCTGCAGCGCCGCGAGCTGCGTCCGCGCGACGCTCAGCTGCGAGCGGATGCTGTCGAGCAGGTTGCGCTCGATCGCAAGGCTCGATTCAAGCGCCGACAGGCGGCTCTGCAGGTCGGCGATGTTGCCTTCGAAGCCGGCGATCTGATGCGAGTCGGCGCCGATCCCCGCGCGCACCTCGCCTTCGCGCGCTTGCGACGCCGAGATCTTGCCTTCCAGCGAGCCCGACGTCGAGCCGGAGGCGACGACGACCGAGCCGAGCGTCGCGGCGACGGCGAG
>Ga0210386_10004451_pt1 | contig 11588 bp, 8 predicted proteins | sample IncBWH32OmetaG_FD_160091 | JGI IMG/M metagenome (GOLD analysis project Ga0210386, IMG submission 160091) | Forest soil microbial communities from Barre Woods Harvard Forest LTER site, Petersham, Massachusetts, United States - Inc-BW-H-32-O ... | reverse complement strand
GAATATCCCGCGCCGGGGTAATACGCCCAAGCCCCATTCGCGAACGGACTCCATCCCGCGCTCGCGAAGTATGGCTGCCACATCTGGCCGCATCCGCCGGCATTGATAAAGCTGCCGTAGTACATCAGGTCGCTCACACCGTAACTGTTAGGCGAGCGAGCGAGCGCGCTGGAGGCCGCAAACTGTTTGTGATACTGAACCGAATCGTGATCCCACGAGTCGTACGTCTCCGGTTGCACATTCTTCGCCACCACCGGCTGTCCCTGGTTCTCCAGCGAAACCGTAAGCGTCTTCTTCTTGCTCACCTCAGCCGAGCCCGCCGGTGATTCCACCTGCGCCGTGCCATCGAAGACCGCCAGCCGCGCCTCAGCCGCGCCCGGATCTACTGTCAGCCGCACGTGGCTGGAGGGTTGAAGCTGGAGCTTCCGCTGCCCGAAGGTCAGAGTGAACTGGTTGCCCTTGGTCTCCGTGAGGCTGGCATAAACCATGCCCCTCAATACATTCACCGTGGAAATCTTGGCGCCCGACGGAAGAAGCTCAAGCTGCGAAAACTCCACCGAGGATCCAGGAGCCAGCCGTAACGTGCTGTTGTCCTCGAACTCGATCTCTGCGGCGCCCGCCTCTGTACGCAGCCGACAGCCCTCGACAATCGGCAGGTTCGTCATGGCGTCTTCAAAGCCATGCCCGGTGTTGCGATCCATCTGGATCTCACCCTTCGCCTCACTGATGCGCACGATCCGCACCTTGGAGTAAGCGTGCTCCCCATTGCCTGGCGTGGACGGGCTCTGGGCAGATTCCGCGGCTGCCGTGGCATTGTCATTCACTGGAACCTGCGCGGGCTCATTGGCCTGCTGCGCCGTAAGTACAGCTGCTGTCAGCGCAAACATGGATAGAGCCGTCGCGGTCGTTCTGGAAATAGCGCTCATCTCGGCCTCCTTCACTCCTGGCAGGGACCTTCGATCCTGTGATCTCGATCTGAGGAAGGGCCCGTTAGAGGAACATTCGTCCGAACGCTCCTCGCCGGGATTGCGGATAGCTTACCCGCATAGCGCCAATTCTGGCACTGAAAATCGGCGGCGGCGAGTGTTGTGCCTTTGCGTGCAATCAAATTCGCAGGCTGGAGCGCCATGGGAATGCGTCGCCCGCAAAAGCAGCCCCGTCCTCAGCGAATGCACGGATTCAATTAACCTGAAGGACATGCCGATCCCGCTCACTCCCGAAGCCATGCTCGCTGTCGCCATCGCCGAAGCACGCAAGGGTCTCGCCGAAGGAGGCATCCCCATCGGAGCCGCGATCTTCCGCCCCGATGGCACGCTCTTGGGGTCTGGACACAACCGCCGCGTTCAGCACAACGACCCCTCCGCCCACGGAGAGACCGACGCTTTCCGCAACGCTGGATGCCAGCGATCCTACCGCGAGCTCATTATGGTCACCACGCTCGGGCCCTGCTGGTACTGCACCGGCCTGATCCGCCAGTTCGGCTTCAAGACCGTCATCATCGGCGAAAGCCAGACATTCGAAGGAGGCATTCACTGGCTGCGCGACAATGGCTTCGAGATCCACGACCTCGCCTCACGCGAATGCATCGACCTTCTTACTGGTTACATCCAGGCCCATCCCGACATTTGGAACGAAGACATCGGCGAAGAATGATCGCATCCAGAGATAGCCATCGCCCCTGTTAGGCGTAATAAACGTCTTGTCCAGGCTGTTTGCTCGGCGAAGACATCCTAGTAAGGCGGGATACCACGGGAACAAGCTGCGAAACTGGGTCCTTCTCCGGATCGAAAAACACCGCATGGTAATCGGCCAGTCGGGTAGAGGCAAAGATCTCTTCGGCGCCTTTAATCACGATAGGAATGATAGGCTTTGCTCTCTCGCTCCGCAGGTTCTGGCGCATCACCTGTTCAATCTCTGACTGCTGCCATTTCGAACTGGTGAACGATGGCCCAACGACCACCAAGTATGCGTCCGCCTGTTCAATCTCCACGCGAAGCTTGGTGTATAAATCTTCGCCCACCAGAAAATTCTCAGCATCCCAATCGATTCGAAAGCCTTCTCCAAGAACGCCTTTAAGATAGCCAGCGATCGAGGGAACTACCTTGTAGGCATCCCCCTGTGAGCACGAAATGAATATCGTTACTGTCCCCGCTCTGTTGGTTTGCCGTTCCTGCGAAGCCGATCGCGCAGCGTGAATATATTCGTCCCGACTGGATACAAGCAGGTCAACCTTGGCGAAGCCCAGGACCAGTAGAGCGGCAAGTGTCTCGCATCCATAACTTGCTGCTTGTCCGGGTGTGCGTGTCCCACTCGAACCCGCCGGCTCTAGCAAGGCCGCAAGATCTTCGCCAAATGTCCAGCGCGGCACATACGGGATCGTCAGCAGATCGATGAGCTTGAGGGTATCGATTCCCCGAGGTACCCAGGCATCCAGGAACGGAGTTAATTCCGATGCAAATCTCTTCCTCCACTCCTGTGCCCTGTCGTATTCTTCGCGCTGTTCAAAACGAGCAGGGATGGGCAGCGGCATGAGTGCAGGCCGGTCCACCGGCATGCGGCGCCTCGCGTCCATGGCGCGGCGCGCAATTGAAGCACAGCCCTTCAGACTCTGCTCATTCGCCGTAAACATAAAGGCCAGAATGTCAGGAAGCTGCGCGGTGGTAATGCCACTGAAATCCGTCACTCCCGTGCGGCTGTCGATGAGAACGAAGTCGAATTCGTCCTGCCATGAAGCGCGTAACTCCTCGAGTCGCGTACCCAGTTCATGTTCCCTATACAAATCATCCCAGTTAAGTTGCTGAACGAAATCGGTGTAGTCGGTATCGTTCTCCCCAGAAGCCGGCATCAGGTACAGTTGCCCTGCCACACCTGAAAGTTCGACCTGGGTTGCATATGCGGTCCAGGGTTTCGGAGAAGCTTTCAGGCAATCATCCAGAAAATCGAGTACCCCTGCCTCCCGTGCCCTCGAAAAACGCGGGAAATAGTAGTTCAACCCAGGAGCTTCGATATCCCAGTCAACCGCAAGCACGCGGTTGCCCCATTGCGCCAAAATCACCGCAATATTAGCGAGCGCAAAGCTGCGGCCAACTCCGCCCTTGTAGGAATAGAACGTGGCAATTCTGGCTGGCATCAGATCACCGGTCGTTCGAGGGCAGCTGGCGATAGCGGAGCGGGTTCTATGACAGGAAAGGTTTCACTCCATACCGGCACATCATTAAGAAGCATCACAAGCTCATTGGCCATACCCCTCACGAGCTTGTCGAACTCCAGGTACAAAACGGACTCTGTGAATACCCTGTCCGGGTAATTGAGCTCCGAAAAATCCTTCCGGCATTGCGTCAGCTTCGCCTCGGCGTGATAGTGGTCGCCATCGGAATAGCGCACCGGATAGACAAGCCCCTGAGGGTGCTCCGCTGTGAACAGCCCCAGTAACGCCTCCCGTTGCCGGAAGCTCTGCCACTCGGCCATGCACCACGTCGACCGGAAATAATCTGCCGACCAGATCGTCAGCAGCACCCGCGATCGTTTCACGCTCCGCTTCAGTTCCGCGGGCCAGTTCACCCCTTCGGCCATCTTGAAGTCGCAAAACACGCTCACCGGATTCGGCGCAATCTCATTCAGTCGCGCCTCCAGACGCGGTGCCAGGTGATTCTGCACCCACGGGCCAACAGTCGGAGATCTGCGGTACGAAATGAAAATGTCGTGATCGTAGCTCATGGGAACGCAGGACCAAGCTTCCCATATTCGCGAACAATTCGCCAAAATAATCTTGCGATCACCTGTCGAGCAGGGGCTCGACATCTGGACGAAGACATCGGCGAAGAATGAGCGAGCCCACATTACTTATCAGTGGTGGATACATTTCCCGACTCCGCAAAGTGCAGCGACGCCTCCACCTTCCCGACGGTTGGATTCAAGCATCGGGCGCGATTGTCATCGCACAGATTATTAGCAACAACCAGTCCCGCCACACCAGCCTCGATATTCACACCGTAGAGTTGATTTTCATTAGCGTTGAATGTATTGCCCAGCGTGTTTCCCACGATCTGGACCGTGTGCGCCGGTGCCGTAATGTGAATCCCGCTGTAGGTCGCCGCCCCGCACTGCATGCAAAATCCGTTGCCCGTGATCAAATCGCCCTCGATCTGCAGATTGTTCACGCCCTTTCCGTCAACCAGCACTCCATCACCTGAGTTCGCCCGGATCTTCGACCCGCCGCCGATATGAATATTCACTCCACCCGCAATCTCAATCCCCGCAACTCCCGGCGTCACTGTGCCACACCCTCCAGACCCGCTTGACCACGAATTGAGGAAGGTCGCACCAGTCATCGATGACCCCAGAGACGAATCGAAGAGCCACCCCGACCCCGTCGAACAGTCGGCCTGGAAATTCTGCGCGAATATCCACGTCGGCGCCCCACCGCCCAGCGTGTTCTGTACTACCAGGCCATGCAGCCCGGAAGCGCCGCCGACAAAGTCGTTGATGTTCGTCCCACCCGCCCCGGAGTCGATCACCAGCGTCCTCCCCGTATGGTTATGGGGAACGCCATAGGCGGTGATCTGCGTCAGGAACGTGTCGTTGGCGCGATCGACCTCTATGCCGATTCCCACAAAATCCACCAGCCGTGAGTCTTGGAGATGCGCGTCTTCCGTGTCCCGCCCCGAGACGCGCACCAGCGTCGTTCCCGTCCCACCGCCGCTCACCGTGACCTGTTCCGCGCGGTCGCTGTGGCCGCCCATCCATATACCGCCGGCCGCCGACGCTCCGAGCCGCAGACTGCAACCGAGAAGCGAATCGCCGCGCCCATTCATCGTCACCGCGACCTCTGAACCGGCGTATTCGAGCTGCGCAGACGGCGCGTGGACGCCAGATCCAACGTAGCCCGAACGGGAACACTCGACCTCTTCCGCATCCAGCATCACGATTGGCGTTGTCAGTAGAACCGGGCCTCCGGGCGGAATGACAATGTGGCAGATGCTGCCTCGTGCGCACGTAGCTGCAGCTGCGTTCACCTGCGCTCCGATGTCGCTCCCCGGAAATGCCCCCGCATTCAGGACTGCCGAGTCACTGCCCTGCGATGTCTGACTTGCAATACCCGGCAAAAGCAATTGATTTGTCCGGCCAAACGCAAGTATCCCTAGTACAGCAGCAAACACGATTGATATTGGCTTCACGACTCCACCTGCTTCCGCATTCTCCAACGAAAGCCAACGTGGAGGCCCACAGGCAGAGACGACCGCCTTTCACGACGTGAAAATAGCGAAGGAATGCAGCTCGAGCCCGCGATTGTCGCGAATCGCTCGAGCATTGCTTTTGCAGCCTAACGCCGCATCCTTGCACCCGGTGAAGCCGTGTCGAGCGGTGCGCCCACCGCTTCTGGCGCAATACCTTCCTGTTTATCCCAACCCGGCAAGATGTCGCTGCCTGTGATCAGACGCGCACCGTGGGTAAACGTGAAGTAGTTCCACACCCAGTCGAAGAGAACCGCAAGTCGGTTCCTGAACCCGATAAGGAAAAAGATGTGGATGGTCAGCCACGTTACCCACGCCGGAAGGCCGCTCCAGTGTGCCTTGAACGGCCATTCAATCTTGGCCACCGCCGCTGCGCGGCCGATCGTAGCCATGTCCCCCTTGTCGAAGTAATGAAACGCCGTCCTTGGCTTGCCCTTCAAATCCTGCTCGATCATGCGGGCCACGTGGTCGCCCATCTGCATCGCCGGCTGCGCCACGCCGGGAATCTGCCTGGCGTCCTGCTCGATGTGCGCCAGGTCGCCGCACACAAAAATCTCCGGATGCCCGGGCGGATTCAGCGTCTGACTTACGAAGACGCATCCCCGCTTGTCGGTCTCAAACCCCAACAGCTTGCCCAGTGGCGAAGCCTGCACTCCTGCCGCCCACAGCGTCACCACCGACTCTACCCGCCGGCCGCCGGCGATTACATATCCCGGTTGAACATCGGTCACCTGCACCCCGGTGTGCACCTCCACCCCCAGGGCATTCAGTTGCTCCACTGCCTTCTTTGACAAATCCTCAGGATAAGCAGCCAGTATGCGCGGTCCACCCTCGATCAACAGAACCCTGGCCTTTGTCGGATCGATATGCCGAAAGTCGCGCTTCATGTACAGCTTGGCAATATCGGAGATTGCACCCGCCAGCTCCACCCCCGTAGGCCCTCCGCCGATCACGACAAAGTTCAACGGCGGGTGGGTCCCTGTCTCCAGCATTGCCCTCTCCGCCAGCTCGAAGGAAAGCAGCACGCGCCGCCGGATCTCGATTGCATCCTCTATCGTCTTCAGGCCCGGGGCCAAAGCACCCCATTCGTCGTGCCCGAAATACGAATGCGTCGCGCCCGTTGCAACCACCAGGTAGTCATACCCCATCTCTCCGCCGCTCTTCAGGTGGACCCGCCTTGCGGCGAGATCGAAGCCCAGGGCCTCGTCCATCAGGACCTCAACATTGTCCTTGCCGCGTACAATGGCGCGGATGGGGGAAGCGATATTGGCAGGCGAAAGAACAGCCAGCGCCACCTGGTACAGCAGCGGCTGAAAGGTAAAGTGATTGCGCCGATCGATGATCGTCACGTCCACTGGCAGCCTGGCCAACCTTGTTGCGGCGTGGGTGCCGGCAAAACCACCTCCCAGAATAATCACGCGCGGCCGGCGCTTCTCGGTAATTGCCGGAATCTGAACCCGGTTTGCAGTCGTGGTCATTGCTCTCTCCTGGCTACTGAAAAGATGCACCACGCAGGCGAAACGTCACACTTGCATCAACCGGCCGCCGTCTATCGTCTGTTAAACGCGCAAAAACAAAGGGGTGGAGCCGTTATGCTCCACCCCTTTTGCCGGATCGGGAAAGATGCCGATTCTATCTTCCGTGCGGATGACCCCCATCCCCGTGCGGCTTCTCCCCTCCGCCGCTCGGCTTACTTCCGCCGCTCGGCTTGGACTGCGGCGCGGGACGGCTCTGCGGGGCCGGACGGCTGTTATTGCTCGGCGGATGGTAGCTGTTGTTGGTCGCCGGCCGGCTGGCGTTGGTCGGCGCCGGTCGAGAGGTATTGTTATTCGCCGTTGGCCGACTGTAGTTATTGTTCGCAGCAGGCGGACGGTTGTTATTGGTGTTTGTAGCAGGCCGATTGTAGTTGTTGTTGGTCGTCGGACGACTGTTGTTGTTGTTATTCGTCGTCGGCGGACGGTTGTAGTTGTTGTTCGTCGCGGGCGGCCGGTTGTAGTTGTTGTTCGTCCCCGTCCGGTTGTAGTTGTTATTGTTCACATTCCGATTGACGTTGTTATTATTTACTGTCCGGTTGACATTGTTATTGTTTACCGTCCGGTTGTAGTTGTTGTTACTTACCGTCCGATTATAGTTGTTGGTTACAGTCCTGTTATAGCTGTTATTGTAAGTTGCCGACCGGGCATACGAGCCGTTATACCCAGGGCGATAATTCGGCGCGTGCACGGCGATATTACGGTTATAGTTGCGCGCCGCTACATTGCGATCGTAACCACCGTAATAGCCATGATTGACGACGGTCACGCTGCGCGATACATACACATTCCGGTTGTACACAACCGTACGATTGCCCCATCCGCATCCCCAGTTATGCCATCCCCATCCCCAGTGGTTCCACGAGGCAACTGCAATACCCACGCCGAAACCGATCGCCAGGCCCACACCGAACGCGTATCCCGGAGGTGGCGGCGGTGCATAGTAGCCGCCCCACGCCACTACTGGCGTTCCATATACAACCCATGGGTTGTAATAAGGCACGTAGACGACAGTTGGATTTGCCGGCGCAATCACAATATTGTTCGGCTGATAAGTAACCGCCAGCTGCTGGTTGCTCTTCAGGTTGCCCGCCTCATAGGCGCGCTGCCGCATCACCTGCACGGCCGCCATCACATCCTGCGGCTGGTTGTAGTAAGCATTGCCGAGCTGGCTGGTCCAGTTGATGTTCTTGTCGAGGTTCGCAAGCACGGTCGGAAAGGCCACCAGCGCCTTGACGCTCGGATCCCAGTTCAAGCTATCGATCATCTGTCCCATCTGGTCAGGAGGAACTCCCTGATGCGACTGCACAAACTGATCGGCGTCCGCCACTTCGTTCGGGAAGGTCGATGCAGCCAGAATCTGCGCAACCAGCGAATCCGGATAGAGGGCGATTGGCGCAACCAGTTGGTTGATCTGGTCCGGTGTCAGCGGGTTGTACGCCTGCGGCGGAGCTTGTTGCGGCGCTCCCTGGGCGTCGGCCTGGTCCGGAGGTGGAGGGGGAGGCGCTTCCTGGGCAAACATATCTGCCACGCCCAGCGGAATCATCAGGTAGATCAAGCCCCCGGCCAGTACCCGGCGGCCAATTCTGAAAGATGTCGCCGCGATCTCTTGAGCGCCAGGCGCGCCACGCCACCGCGCAACAGCGGTAAAATTTGAAGTTATAGATTTATTGATCATTTTCGAGCCTAACCTTTCACGCATCACACCGAGCATACTTTGCAGCATCGTACCCTCGCCACTATGGCATTGGTGCCGACCCTGGCCCATGCTCTCCTACACTCTGACACGCAAATGCGACCGCGAGTTGCGCGGATTTTGCTCTTTCCTAGCCAGTTCAATGGCATAGGCCAGGCTAGGGATGTTTGTCCAGTTCGAAAGTCAGGGTTGCCGAACCTCCTGCGACCGCAGTCACAAGAAGCCGCGCAGGCTCGCCGGCAATCGACAGCGGCATCAGCGTAACCGTGCCATCGGCACCCGAGATCACCTGCGGGCTCGCCTGTTCGAGAACCGGCCCAGGTGGACACGCTCCCTGAACGGGACAGCGTGGCGTCCACGCATCCAGGGTTTCGTAGAAGGTGACCGCCGCCCCCGCCATGGGATGACCGATCGCGTCGGTCACTTCGAGAATGACCGGAGAAAAGCTCGCCGTAGCGGCAATCGTCTGAATGATTCCACTCTCAGCCACAAGTTGTGCCGTCTGCGTGTGAACGGCAACAACGTTGAACTGCGCACAGGCAGAACCTCCAGCCAGGCAGGCATTCACTGGGACCACATCACCTTCATTCAGCGGTCCAGCCAGGACTGCCTGCGTAACGATTCCATCTGCGGCGCTCACACTCGCTGTAGCGGCCGGGGTCGCCCCGTTGGCCATCGGCACCCAGTTCACGGCTTGGCCTCCGGCTGGAACTCCGTTGTTTAAGACCAGTCCCTGCGGATTCCACAGCGAGGTCCCGCCAATCGCCAGATACAAATTAGGTGTAATCGCGCTGATCGAAGGCGATGACTGGCCAGTAAACTCCGCGGCTATGCTTGCCCCATTGGTGAGCGTGGCTGTGATCTGCCCCAGACCTGTCGAGGTCGCACTCACCATTACGGTAGCCGCGCCGTCTCCGGCAGTCGTCGCACTGCACACACTCTGCCCGCAGCCCAGCGCAGCGCTCCCTAGTGTCACCGAGTAGCTGACCGACACCCCGGCCGCGGGCGATTGATTGTCCCAGTTCATCGCTTTTACCGTGAACGGAACAGGGACTCCCATCGCCACTCCATTAAGCGGGCGCCGTCACAATCGCCAGTTCGTCGCCATTCTGGGCGTTATAGCTCAGCCCGTCGGCAATAATGGTTACGCCTAGTGTCTGCGGATCCTCGACCTCCAGCAGCACATTACCCTTCCCTCCTCCCGATGCCGGAGCCACTGCCGTAATCTGTGTCGGCGAAACACTAGTCACCGTCGCGGCACATTATTCACTGTGACCACAGAATTCTGCCGAAAGCCAACGCCGTTAATGACGATCGGCCCTCCACTCGCCGAGAGCCGCGAAGGCTCTACTGTGTCGGCATAAATCACTCGGCTCCGATATAGATAGTCAGGACGCCCATCGCCCCGCATGTCTGCCACGCCCAGCCGCACTTCGCTGTCGGCGGTAGTAATGACCGGCAGTTCGGTCAGCCCCACTTCAACACCGTTGAAGGGCTGCGGACTTCCCGTCACCGGCGGCACGTTTCCCGGGTCGGTGCCGTTCCACATGCCGAGCACCGGCTGCGCCTTGTCTACCGTCGGACTGCCATGCTCATCGAGCGCCGTCGCCTCGACCGTGAACTCGCGGTTCGCCCGCGCCCTCCACTCCAGCCATCCCGTATGTCCGTAGCCGGAGATCCGCGCCGTCCACTCGCCCGACGCCGACAACTGCGCCGGAGCAGATTCCGTGCCGTCATCGCCGCTCAGCGACTCGTCTGCCGAATCGCTGATATCAACGGTCTGATAGACGCTCGACCCCGCCGCCAGACGTGGAAGATACAGCGTGGGCATCGTGCCCGAAGGCATCACCTGGCCCGTGGTGTAAGCTCCGACGGAAGCGCCGCCGATATCCAGCGAATTAACCGCCTCAAACGTCAGCTGGTAATGAGCAGAAGTGGCTCCCGCCGGCAGCGGAACTCCGCTCAGATCGAAGAAACCCTCCAGCCTCTGATCGTCCGACCCATAGCGATTCAACGCATTGCCACTCGCGTCGGTCGTCCCGGTGATCAGATTCCCAGCGTTTCCCTGAAAATACGCCCCGCTGACTGCGGTCACCGTGTAGCGTACGTCGGGCAGGTCGGTTCCGGCGATCATCGGCCGCAACACCGCGTTCACACCCTGAATCCCCTGGCCACCCTTGAACTGGATTCTCCCCTTAACTGAGATGGTGTTCGCCGCAGTCAGTTTCTTGCCGCTGAACGAGCCGATATTCGCAGCAGTGACCGGATACGTCCGGTTCAGCGCGGCAATGTCATCCAGGCGAAGCGTCGTACCGTTCGGTATGCACGATTGACCGGTCGCATTGCACAGCCGCTCGATCGGATGCAGGATTGGCCACCCTGCCAGCCCATTGCTGCTGACCTGGTTGATGGCAAACATCTCTTCGTTGGCTTGCGACCAGTCGAGCCCCAGTATCCGTCCGACGCCGCGCAGCAGTTGATACTTCAGAACGGTAACGTGCGCGGTGGTCGTCGTGCACAGGCCATTGACGAAGATCAGTGCGTGCAGAATGTTGCCAGAAGGAGAGATGTTGTCCACCTGCGTCATCACGCCATTCTGCTGGCAAAGGGCCGCCGAGCCCGCTCCCGCGCCAAAGAACGCGTTGATGACTGAGCCGTCGGCGTCGAAGATAATTCCCAGCGGCCGGTTAGTCGCCGTAGGCTGGATGTCGGCCGGCATTGTCATCCCAGTCGGGCCGGCGGTCACGTTTGCTCCGCTCACGACCTCGGCAAGCGCACCGCCGTAAACGAATTTCACTGCTGCCGTCGGAACGGCGCTCCATGAATTCAACGCGGCATTCACCAGGTCTTCTGCGGGATACCTGCTTTCTGTCGAGCTCAGGTTGGTTGGGTCAAAGTAATACGTGATTTGCCCTCCCGCCCACACCACGGGCTGGCCTTTGACGGAGGCATTGAAGTAGCTCGAGCCCGCAATCCAGCGCAGACCACCCGCGTAGACCGGGCTTCCCGCAATCAGGCAGATCATCGCCAGCAACAGGGCGAACAGGATGTGCTTCCAATTGGGGCAGACGTGCCTCATCAATGCTCCGCGTTCCGCCGGAACCGCTTGCCACGGCAGACACGGAA
>Ga0210386_10004446_pt1 | contig 11592 bp, 6 predicted proteins | sample IncBWH32OmetaG_FD_160091 | JGI IMG/M metagenome (GOLD analysis project Ga0210386, IMG submission 160091) | Forest soil microbial communities from Barre Woods Harvard Forest LTER site, Petersham, Massachusetts, United States - Inc-BW-H-32-O ... | reverse complement strand
ACCGCCATGCGCATCAGCGTCTCAAGCTGGGCGACGACTGATGAGGATGTTCAACGCAGCGCCGATGCCATGGTCAAAATCGCCCGCCAGCTTTTAACCAGGTGATTGCTATTCCCTAGTCCCTAGTCCCTAGTCCCTAGTCCCTAATCCCTAGTCCCTGTTCCCTAATCCCTGCCCTATCGCGCTGCCGCCTCCGGCGAGTCCGCCAGCGCATACGCCAGCACCGCCATGATCGCCGCATTCTCGTTCAGGTGTTTCTTATCGACCTTGTCGAATGTGTCCGCTGCCGTATGGTGATAGTTGAAATAGAATCGGCTGTCTTGCACGGGCGCAAAACTCGGCACACCCTTTTCCGTCATTCCCGCGATATCCTCGCCCGTCTCCGGCGCACTCTCCAGTGAACCCGCCCCGTTCGCATCCAGCACCATCGCCACCGGCCGTAGCCACTGCCCCAACTCCGGCTTACCCGCGAAATAAATTCCCGTCGGATGATCGGCGCCGAGATCGCTCTCGATCGCGCCTACATGATTGCCCATCTCCGCCGCGTGTTCCGCCATATAAGCCGCAGCACCCTCTGAACCTTCTTCTTCGCTCATCCACGCAATCACGCGCACGGTCCGCCGCGGATGAATTCCCAGTTCCTTCATCAACTGGATCGCCTGCATCGACACAGCAACTCCGGCGCCGTCGTCAATCGCCCCTGTCCCCAAATCCCAGGAGTCCAGGTGCCCTGAAACCACCACCACCTGCTCCGGATGCTCAGTTCCCTTCCAGTCCGCGATCACGTTGTAGCTCTGTGCATCCGGCAGCGTCTGCGGAGTCAGCGTCAAGTGCATCGTCACCGGTCCCTGGCTCGTGAGCACTTTCAGCAACTCCGCGTCTTCCGCCGTTACCGCCGCAGCCGGAATCCTGGGCGTACCCGGCGCATACTCCGTCAGCCCTGTGTGCGGCAATCGAAAATCCGCTCCCCCCACGCTCCTCACCAGCACCGCTACCGCGCCAACCGCAGCACCCGCTATCGGTCCGGCCGCGCGATACACCACGCTGTTTCCATATGCTTCAAGCCCGTGCCCCGTCGCCGCAAGCTCCTTATCGAACGGATGATTGAACAGTAGAATTTTTCCCTTCACCGCCCCCGCAGGCAGCGCATGCAACTGCTGCCAGTTATCCACAACTACCACTTCTGCCGTCAGCCCTTCCGGCGCAGTCGCGACGCTCCCGCCAAGTGCCGTAAGCACGATCTTTTGCGTCGTTCCCGTTGCCTGTCCCGGCCAGATCGTCAACTCGGCTGCCTCTGCACCGCGCACCCAGTGCGGCACCGACGCCTTCTCCAGCGTCACCTCCGCGCCCAGCGCGCGCATCTCGCCCGCAACGTAATCCACGGCCCTTTGCGCCTGCGGCGACCCGCTCAGCCGCGGCCCAATGTTGTCAGACAAATGCTGGAGCTCGTTATAGGCGTAGTCGCTCTTCATCGCCGCTTCGCGCAACCGCTCCATGGTGTGGAGTTGCTGGTCGTTCCACGCACTCTTGCCGCCCGCCAGCATCTGGTTGAGCCGGTCCAGCATAGAGGGTTGCGATCCCGGCTGATCCGGACCTTGAGCGCTCTGCACCGCGCGCGTTTGCCCCGCGCACACCTGTATTCCGGCCATCGCCACTGCAGCCGCAATCGTTATGAATCTGCACCACTTTAAAGGGGAAGCCATGCCGGATGTTAGCACGGCCAATGCAACACTCTTGGCCCTTGAAACCGTCTATATATCGGTGATCGTTTTCGGATACTCCCCCGGGCAGTTGCCCTGCCCATCCATTCGCGCATCCGATGCAACAGGCTTCGGCCTCGCGGTCCGTCACACTGTGCGTTATAGGAACCTTCCTGACAGCTATACTTAGGATTGGCGCTTTGAATTTTCTAGAGCCGAAGTTGGCTGAACCCGTAAAGAGGTCTTCGAACTGATGAAATCGCTTCTGGCACGACTGCACTCGCACCGCCTCGCTTCGACGTTTATTTTGCTCGCCACCGTCTCCGCCGCCATCATCGGTGGCTCCTTCGCGGCTCACGGAGTGCGCGGCCAGGAAAGAACCAGCGACAGCAGCGATGCCACCCCTCTCAAAGTCGTTAACTCGACCACCGAGCCCAACGCGTTCGTGAAAATCGCCAAGGCCGTTGGGCCTGCCGTGGTCAACATCAACACCCAGACCCTCCCCAAGGCCGCCGAGAACAGGGGACGCCGCCCGAATCCGCATACCCGCGTCCAGCCCAACCCGCAAAACCCTGGTGATGACGAAGACAATCCGGATCAGGGACAAGGCCAGGGTCAAGGTCAGGGTGACAACAACTTCCAGGATTTCTTTAATCGTTTCTTCGGCGGCCAGGCCCCCGATCAAGGCGACGGCGGTGACGATGGCCAAGTCCGCGAATCCCTCGGCTCCGGCTTCATCGTCGATCCCAAGGGCTACATCATCACCAACAACCATGTCATCGAAAAGGCCGACAAGATCTACGTCAAGCTCTCCACTGATCCTGACTCGCAGGATCTCGGCCGTCCCGCCCGCGTTATCGGCACCGACAAGGCCACCGATCTTGCCGTCATCAAAATCGACACCAACTCGGCTTTGCCCACCGTAAAAATGGGCAACTCCGATCAGGCACAGGTCGGCGACTGGGTCGAAGCCATCGGCAGCCCGTTCGCGCTTGCGCAAACTGTCACTGCCGGCATCGTCTCCGCAAAAAATCGCACGATCGAGCCCGGCGTCGCCGGCCAGTTTCAGCACTTCATTCAAACGGACGCCGCCATCAACCCCGGCAACTCCGGCGGCCCGCTGCTCGATATGAACGGCGAAGTCATCGGCGTTAACACCGCCATCTACACGCAATCGGCAGGCTACCAGGGCATCGGATTCGCCATGCCATCCAACACCGTCGTCGCCGTCTACAACGACCTCATCAGCCCCAGCCACAAGGTCACGCGCGGGTCCATTGGCATCTCATTCCGCTCCGGCCTCTCCGGCGCCGTCAACCGCGTCTACGGCTTCAAGAACGGTGTTCTCGTCCAGCAGGTTCAGCCCGGCGGACCCGCCGACAAGGGCGGCATCAAGCCCGGCGACATCATCACCACCATCGACGGCCGCTCCATCAAGGATGGCGACGACCTCGTCAACGACATTGCCAGCCGCCGTCCCGGCTCCAGCATTCGCCTTGGCTACCTGCGCGACGGCAAACCGGCCGACGCCACCGTCACCGTAGGCGATCGCGACAAGGTCTTTGCCGAAATGGCCGGCCAGCAGCCGCAAACCGCTCCTGACAACTCCAGCGAGGCCGGCGAAAAACTCGGCATCATGGTTCGCCAGGTCACCGACCAGACCGCAGCCAGGCTGCACACCTCCGGCGTTGTCATCCAGTCTGTTCGCCCCGGTTCCTTTGCCGATCTCACCGGTCTCGAGCCCGGCCTTGTCATCATCCGCATCAATAAGCACCCAACCGGCACCAAGGACCAGTTCGATGCCGTGGTCAAAAATCTCAAGTCCGGCGATGACGTGGTCTTCGAAGTTATGGACCCCCGCCATCCCGAGAACGGGATTAATTATCCGGCCGGCACATTGCAATAGACTTAGCAGCCGGGGATGCGAGCCCACGCCAGGCTCCTCCCCGGCATCCAACTAAGCGGACGCCGATCACAGACCGGGCGTCGGCTCCGAAAGTACAACCGTGAGGATTGGACTTTCGTTTAAACTTCGAACTTTCGTTTCGATAACTGCCCGCATTCTTCTGGTGCCAGTTCATTTTTGTTGGCACACTCGTTGGACGTTCAGTAAAATCCGCTACAACGTCCGGGAACTTTACTTTTGAGGTAACCAGCATGCTTTTATCCCGAGCAAGTCTGGCGTTTCTGCTATCGGCCGCCGTCATCGCGGTCCCGGCGTTCGCGACTACGACCACGACTACAACCACCCATAAGAAGAATTCAACCGCCCACTCGGCCCATCCCATCAAGTCAACCGCAAAGACCCACAAGACCGCAAAGTCCTCGCGCCACCAGAAGCTTCATGGCCAGCAAGGCATCGACACCGCCCGGGCCACCGAAATCCAGAAGGCCCTCATCCGCGAGCACTACATGACCGGCGAGGCTAACGGCGAGTGGGACTCGACCACCATGGCTGCCATGCAGAAGTACCAGTCCGACCAGGGATGGCAAACCAAGCTCATGCCTGACTCCCGCGCCCTCAAAAAGCTGGGCCTCGGTCCCGACTACTCCAACGCCATCAACGCCAGCGGATCTTCCTTCGCCGAACCCAAACCCGCCGCCGACATCCCGGCTCCCCAGGCCTCTGGATTCGCCGCAGCCTCCGGCGTCAACCGCTAGTTGAGATACGTGGAATGTAAGGGCTGCAAGCCCAAAAGCACAAAGGCCGCTCCTCCAGCGGCCTTTCGCAGTTTTTGATCCGACCGCTGGATCCAAATGCACCTCTGGTGAGCCCGATCACCAGACTCCCGAAATTACTTCCGTTCCCCCCGCCGATTTGCAAAGAATTCTTCAATTGCACATTTTAGCCACCCTGCTAAAGAGCCTCTTTGTGTATCTTGATTGGAGCATTTCTTCCGAAAATTCTGACGCGGTTCAACGGAAAGAAGGGTCCCGCTGTGAGCATCGGGCTACTCGGCCGGTTGCGGCCTTTGTTTGTTTGTTTTCTCTCCTTGGTTTTAACAAGCACTTTCACGCTGTTGATCACCGGTTGCGGAGGGAGCAATTCCAGCGGCGGCTCTGGAAACGGGACTGGAACTGGAACTGGAAGCGGAACCGGTGGAACCACGCCTCCAGCGCTGGCAATCTCTTCCATCAGTCCCGCCAGCGCTCCAGCCGGGTCCAGCGCGCTTACTCTCACGATCTCTGGCTCAGGATTCGTCAGCTCCAGCGTCGTTGAAGTCGGTGGGGTCTCTGAAGCCACCACTTATGTCAGCGCCAGCCAGATCACCGCGGTTGTGCCCGCAACTCAGATGGCCAGCGGCGCAGACCTGGCAGTCATCGTGGCCAACGCATCGGCGGACAGCGCCGCCACGACCCTCGAGATCGACAATCCTGCGCCGACCATCGCGTCCGTCTCCCCGGCCACGGAAGTGACGGGAACCGCATCGCTCGCCCTCACCGTCACAGGCACGGGGTTTGTCCCCACCACCGTCATCAACGTAAACGGGACGCCGCGTTCCACCTCGTATTCAAGCGCAACCCAGGCGATTGTCACGCTCACCGCGGCAGATGTCGCATCCGTCGGCACGCTTTCGCTTACCGCGGTAAACGCCAAGCCCGCTGGAGGAACATCCTCGGCCGCCACCGTCCCTGTCGTGACGCCGAACCCGGTGCCGACAATCTCCTCGCTGAGTCCGGCCACCGTCATCGTCGGAGCCTCTTCTCCCGTAGTCACCGTGACTGGAACAGGGTTTCTTGGTTCCACTGTGATCAGTGTCAATGGCAGCGCACGTACCACGACGTTCACAAGTGGCACACAGGTCAGTGTTGCCCTCACCGCTGCCGATGTCTCTGCCCCCGGAACTCTCTTTCTGGCAGCCGTGAACCCTGCGCCGGGAGGTGGAACCTCCTCGGCGATCTCGCTGGCGATAAACAATCCCGCTGTCGGCGTCATTCAACTGAATCCGTCCGCGCTGACTGTCGGAGGCACCGTCGCGGCAACCATCACCGTCACGGGCAATACCTTCATTCCGGCATCGGTGGTTCAGGTTAACGGACTCGCCCGAGCCACCACCTTCGTCAACGCCACCACGCTTACATTTAGTGCCACCGTCGCGGATCAGGCAACCCAGGGCACACTCGCCGTCACCGTAACCAATCCTGCGCCTGGCGGCGGAACTTCCCCGATCGCCAATCTCACCATCTCATCGCAAACCCAAACTCCCGTAATCACTTCGATTACTCCGAACTCCATCGTTGCGGGGTCAACGGATACCGTGATCACCGTCGCGGGAACCGGCTTCACGGCAAACTCCGTTGTGCAATGGAACGGCACCCCTCTCGCCACGAGCCTCTACTATTACGGCCTCTCCACACTCGAAGCGACCGTTCCGGCCGCGGACCTGACGACGTCAGGAACCGCGAGCGTCACCGTCAACACTCCGACCGCGAGTCCATCGTTATCCAATGCGATCACCGTCAGCGTCACCAACCCGCCGGCGCCTACCCTAATCTCGATGTATCCCAGCGGCGGCCCCATCAACACAGCAGCCGCCGTTACGCTCACCGGTACCGGATTTACCACCCTCACGGCCGTCGCTGTGAATGGTCAGACCATACCTTCCGCTTTCGTGAGTTCAACCGAGATCACGTGCACCATTCCAGCCGCCAGCCTGTCATTGCCGGGGAATGCCAACATCACCGTGACCACTCCTGCACCCGGTGGAGGAACCTCTGCGTCTCTTCCCTTCACCACGTTCATCCAGATCACGAACAACGACATCGTCTACAACGCCACCGACGGACTTCTCTACGCGTCGGTACCCGTCTCAGGGATTGGAACCGGCGGCAATACAGTGGATGGCATCGATCCAGTCACCGGCAATGTGAAACGCCAGATTTGGGTCGGTAGCAATCCCAATAAGCTCGCGCTTTCCACCGATGGCACACAACTCTTTGTCGGCATCGATGGCGCTGCGGCCGTGGCTCAGGTTGACCTCACCAAAGGCGCCGTGGTCAATCAGTTCTCCCTTGGTGGCGGAACGGGCGTTTACAACGCGCCTTTCACCGCCGCCTGGCTCGCTGCCGTTCCCGGATCTCCCAACTCCGTAGCAGTATCCGCCGCGGGCAGCTTTTCCGGCACTGGATCCGGCGTCACCATCTACGATTCCGGCGTTCCCCGCGCCAAAGCTTCAACGGGAATTGGATATGGTGCAATCGCCTTTGGTTCGTCCTCATCGATTCTCTACATGATGAACGGGGGAACCATCGAACAGTTGACGGTGGACTCTACCGGTATTTCGGCGGCCACCGCCCTCGGCAGCGCTACCAACGCGTACCCGAGCTACATCCAATACGACAACGGACGGCTCTATCTCTCCAGCGGCCAGGTCTTCAACGCCACCACGGGAGCGATTCTCGGGACCTTCTACAGTTCTGCGAGTTCTCCCGCCTCCGGCCCCGTCGTTTCCGATTCCACGTTGGGACGCGCCTTTGTTGGCGTGACAAATTTCAGTTCGAGCGGACAGGTGCTCACGTTCGATGAAACCACCTTCAACACCCTCGGCAATATTCCCGTCAGTGCTATCGGCACGCAAGGCTATCCAACAAACTTCCAGAAGATCGTCCGCTGGGGTCAGAACGGCCTTGCTCTCAGTGCCGCCGCCAGCGCATTCACGTCGCTCAACCAGATCTATATCTTCCAATCCTCTCTGGTGCAGGATCTCTCGGCGTCCCCGGCAGATCTTGCTGTAACCCTTACCGCGCCGGCCACTGCCAACACCGGCACAACCATTTCGTGGGTCGCAACCGTCACCAACAACGGCCCCGATCAGGCAACCGGCACAACCCTGAGCTTCGCTCTCGACTCCTCGCTCATCATTAACAGCGTAACGGCGAGCCAGGGATCCTGCGGAACCGGCACGGAGTTCACCTGCGACCTGGGAAGTCTTTCCAACGCCGCAAGCGCCACCGTCACCGTCAGTGCGACTCCCACCTCGTCCGGTACGCTAGCAGGAACGGCGACCATATCGTCGATCAGCACCGATCCCACGACAACCAACAATCAGGCGACCACCAGCACCGTCGTATCCGGAAGCCTCTACGGTGCGGCCCCATTGATCTCCGCAATTTCGCCGAACTTCGTCCAGTCCGGGACATCGGACTTCACGCTCACCGTTTCCGGCGCCGGCTTCAATGAGTCGTCGACCGCCAACCTCGGCGCCACCGCGCTCGCCACAACCTTCGTAAGCTCCACCCAGCTCACCGCCACCGTCCCTGCTTCGGAGATCGCAAACTACGGTTGGGCAGCCGTCACCGTTTCCAACCCCTCTCCCGGCGGTGGCGTCTCGCAAGTCCTGCCGCTCACCATCTACGCGATGGTCAACGTGCCTGCGAGCGGACTGCTTTTCGATCCCTATTCGCAGAAGCTCTTTGCAACGGTTCCCGGCACCGCAACCGACCTCACGGGCAACTCCGTCGTCGCCATTGATCCAGTTACCGGGACAGTGGGAACGCCCGTCCCCGTCGGAAGCGAACCAACCGTGATGGCCGAGACCTCCGACGGCAACAACCTCTACATCTCGTTGACCGGCGCCAACAGCCTCGCTCAGTTTGATCTGCTGCACCAGAGCGTGACGAACACCATTCCGCTTGCCGTGACGCAATCTGGTACCTCAACGCCTGTCATCGCTACCTGGTTGGCCACGATGCCGGGAAGCGATTCCACGTTGGCGATGAACATCACAAACACATGGGGCAACTTCGGCATATTCGACGTATCCGGAAATACAGGTTCTTTCCGGCCGAACTTCTCCGGCATCTATTCCGGAGTGGATCCCATCTTCGGAGATGCAACTCATGTCTATGCGTATGACAGTCAGACATCAGGAGCGGAATTCTACCGCTACACCGTAAATGCCAACGGCCTCACCCTGCTTGATGGCACTACTCTCAATGGCATGGGCGGATACAGCGGTTCAATCCAATATGCAAACGGCCTCATTTACGGAGCTGACGGAGGCATCGCCAATCCATCCACAACGCCTCCTTCTCAGATCGCAACTCTGCCCATGCCCGACTTTTATGAATCAGGCACCAGCGGATACGGGGTTACGGCTACACCAGATCCGTCTTTGCAGAAAGACTTCCTCATGCTGGAAAACACCGCGGGGACGTGGGCCTATGGCCTCATCCGGTACGATCTCAAGACCTTTGTGCCCGAAGCGCTAATCGACATGCCCGCGCCGGCATCGAGCGTCGAGGCCGGATGGACGATGATGCGCTGGGGCCAGGATGGAATGGCGATGCTCTCTTCAGCGCAAAACTATTCAACCAATCAAGCGGTCACCGTCGTCATGCTCTTGCGCGGCCCCTTTGTGACGCCACAGTTGTTATCGACAAACACCGCGGCGACCCTGACGTCGAGTTCAACATCGACATTCACGCACGGTGCGGGAAATACCATGCTCACCCTCACAGGCTCGAACTTCCAACCCGGAGTGGCAGTTACCTGGAATGGAAGCTATCGAACAACGACCATCGTCGATACCACCCATGTCACCGTGGCTATTCCCGCAAGTGACCTCGCAAACGCGGGAACGGGATCGCTCGTAGCAACGAACCCCGGAGCAACCGCCTCGAGCGCCCTCGCTATCACCATCAATTGACCTGGACCCATATTTCGGTAGCGGCACCGTCCGCTGCCGAAATATCTGAACTCCGCCCCATCCCGTCAAGTCAAATCAGCCCGCCCTGTTCGCTAAACGCCTCAATCCAAACGGACAAGTCTTCCGCAAGGATGGGAAAGGTCCTCTAGAAACGCATCGACGGAATGCCCTGCAAGAGGAAAAGATACCGATCTCGGGTCGCGTCCGGGCCCGCCGTGATCGGACTGTTTAGGTGAATCAACGAGTTGTCTGTCGTGTCGTACTTCGGCCAGTTCGGCACCCCTGCTCCATTGGGATCGCCCGTCTTCGCGAAGTTCGTCCAGTAGGTCATCATCGCCTCACTCAGTTGCGTATCCTCCGGCCGCACTGTTTCACCTGGACGTGTGGCCAGCGTTCCGAACACGTACTCGATGTCATCAGAGTGGAAAGCGAAAGTTCCGGGATGATACTTGCTCGGCAGCGCCGCCAGCTCGAAGTGATACCGGTACACGGGCGCGTCTCCTGTCTTGCGATGCGCCTCCAGCCACTTCCAGGTTCCAAACGCGATGAACTGGTCGCTGCCGAAATCCACTGCAGACCGGAGTGCCTGCGCATCCGTATCGCCTGGATACAGCTTCAAAAACTCGGCCGCGCGGTCCGGAAACAGTTTGGTCGCCATTGCCTGCCACTGCGCCGATGTCATGCCGCGCATGGCCATAAAGCTGCCCTCATCCGCATTCCATCCAGCAAGCAGCGGCACGTGCGCCTGCTTGCCCGCCGCATAGGTATCAGGAACAGGCTCCGTCAAAAACTTCCCATCCACATCCGGTGCAAAGCCCGTTTGACCCTTTGTTTTCGCGGCCTCCAGGATCTTGTCCGTCGGCAGCGCGCGCAATTCGGCCAGATCCTTCACTCCCAGCGTCGCCACCCACTTGCCGTCAATCGCGGCCCGTTCCGCAACGCTCTGCCCGCCAAGATTCAGCGCGCTTGGAAACGCCGCGCCGCTCTCTCCGATCGCCTTCGCGAACAGTCCCTGTGCCATCGGAGAAGCCATCAGCGTGCTCACCGCAAACGATCCCGCACTCTCACCGAAGATCGTCACGTTATTCGGATCGCCGCCGAACGCCGCAATGTTTGCCTTCACCCATTGCAACGCAGCAACCATGTCCATCAGTCCGTAGTTGCCGGCGACGCCGTTGTTCTCCTTCGCCAACTCATCCGTCACCAGGAAACCGAACACACCAAGACGATAGTTGATGGTGACCAGCACCACGCCCTTCAAAGGCAGAAAGTCTCCGTTATGCCGAGGCTCCGAACTCGCTCCGCCCGAGTATCCGCCCCCATGAATCCAGAACATCACCGGTAGTTTGGCGTCCTTCTTCGCATCGGCCGGCGTGTAGACATTCAGGAAGAGGCAGTCTTCGCTTGGACCCGCGTCCTGAAACACCATGTCGTCGAACACGCGTCCCTGCGCGCAATGCGCACCATACTTCGTCGCGTCGCGATCGCCCTTCCACTTCGCCGGCGGTTGCGGAGCCTTCCAGCGCAGATCGCCCACCGGCGGCGCCGCATAGGGCAACCCCATGAACGCCCGCACCTTGTCGCCGTTGATCGTCTTCCCGGCAACCTTGCCCTGCTCTGTCTTCACCTTCAACGAATCCGCACTCAAACTTGTCGACATTCCCATCAACAGCCCCGCTGCCGCCAAGGCACACAACAACCTCTGCGTACGAAAAAACATTGCAAATTCCTCCGCGAGATACCTTATCAGGACGGGCCGTCTCACCCGCGAGTTTCAGACGTGCGTGGACAAACGCAGGCAGCCAGAACAGAAGCTCTACAGAATCTCCGTCGCCAGCAGATCCTTCATCTCCTCACGTCTGCGAACGAGCCGATGCTTCTTCCCTTCCACCAGCACCTCAGCAGGCCGAAAGCGCGAATTGTAATTGGAACTCTGCGCCATGCCATACGCCCCCGCGTCGAGCAGGGCAACCAGATCACCCGCTTCAACCGGTTTCATCATCCGGTCGCGTGCAAAGAAATCGCCGGTCTCACACACCGGCCCAACCACATCCACCGCGCGTGCTCTACCTGCGCGTGGCTGCACCGGTACAATCTCGTGATAAGCCTGGTAAAGCGCCGGCCTGATCAGATCGTTCATCGCGGCATCGGTAATCACGAATGTCTTCTTGCCGTTCTTCTTCACGCTCAACACGCGCGTCACCAGTGCGCCCGCCTGCGCCACGATGAATCGTCCCGGCTCA
>Ga0210386_10004445_pt1 | contig 11595 bp, 16 predicted proteins | sample IncBWH32OmetaG_FD_160091 | JGI IMG/M metagenome (GOLD analysis project Ga0210386, IMG submission 160091) | Forest soil microbial communities from Barre Woods Harvard Forest LTER site, Petersham, Massachusetts, United States - Inc-BW-H-32-O ... | reverse complement strand
GAATCTCCATCCGTTGAACTCGGACCCGGGTTTAGCGTATGGATGTGTCCAGCCTCAGCGCCAAGACTGCCAAGCCTCGAAGGTAAGCAGGTTGTGCAGCTAGAATTTCATGCTGAGGCGGTGCCGTGGCGGCTAGACGAGATCGAGATCGATTAATGGCCTAGCTCAGGTCAGGTCCGGGTTTGGCACATTTGAGACATGCCGACCGACCCGGCACATGTCTGCTTGTCGGGGAAGACCGGAAGTGAGCGGCGCGCGGTCAAAGTGACGCGACTGACCCCTTTGCGGACACTGGGCCGGTTCGAGTACATCGTCATCACCATGCGTTTGCGTTAGCAAAACGCCGAATTCAGAAATCGAAATGCATAGCTGAATAGGTACAGTTGATGTAAATTCTGGGATATTGCGGTTGTGGAGTTGCGAATGCCGATCAAGCCGCCTCCAATTTCAGAACGGGACCTTGTACACGCTCGCCATATTGCGCGTTCATGGAAGCTTCTCGACCAACTCTCTCCTGCCGATGTCGAGATTGTCACAAGGGCAATCGCGCAAGGTATTGCAGAGGGGCGCATGTCCGGCTTGGAGATCGCACAGGGATCTTATTAGGAGCGCGCCCTGGTCGGCAATGACTGTCAGCCGCGCGCGCCGACGCCTGCAGCCCTGACGCCGCGCACTCCATCGACCCGCTCGATCTGGAACGGGTCCGGTACATACCGGCAGGGGCCGCAGCCAGGATCAACGTCTCTAAATCTTTATCCACCTTGTCACGCATGGGGACCCAAGTTCCGGTCAGCAGTTCTCTCCGCGAGAACTGCGGATGGGGCCCGCCGCCATTTTTTTCCGAGGACCCGTTTGCGACCGTGCCGTGGTGACGATGGGGCACGGCGGAGCGGCGTTGATCGGGTGGTGCGTGGTGTAGCGGCCTCGTCGCGAAAACGAATGCCGCCGCCCCCCGCCGACCGGGAAACAGCCTCCAAGACGCGAACCTCGGTTTTGGTCTCGAAGACCGTGCGATCCGATTTTCCGATTTCGCGTTTTATTTTTTGGATTTTTTCCGAGGGACCCGCTTGCTGCGTTCGGTTCCATCGCGCCGATGTCGTCATTCTTCACTCCCAGCGCGGCGTCTTCTTACCGAACGTGCACAACCTCGGCGCGGCGGAGGTTGTGCGCGATCCCCGTCACTCGGCCAGTGACACAGAGGATTCGCCGGAACGCTCCCGGATCATCCGGCAGTCATCGCACAGTCTGATGGTGTCCGGCGCTCCTTGGGACGGAACGGAATGAATTAGCCTGTAATCAGAGGCCGGATCGTCGCCGCAACCCGCGAATGGCTTTGCCCTCCCAGCCTGTCGCAACAGGCGCACCAAGTCGCCATCCGGGTCAAGAATGCAGACCGAGGGCACCTCCAGAGTATCGAGCCCCTTCTGTCGCCGTGCCTCACGCAGCAGAGCTGCAGGGGCGAACACTGACGGCATGGACGTGTACTTATTGCTGAAAATGGGTGGAATGCCCATGTTCCGATTTACCTCGGACCCGTTAGAGGAAAAGCTATGCAGAATGAGAGCCGTCAGGCCCATTGGGAGGACCTTTACACCAAGAAGGGCGAGAACGAGGTCAGTTGGTTTCAGGAAAACCCCGCTCCTTCGCTTGAGCTGATTGCACAGGTCGGCGCGACATCTGCATCAGCTATCATAGACATCGGTGGTGGTGCCTCACGTCTTGTTGACAGTCTCATTGATCGTGACTTTGAGGACGTCACCGTTCTTGATCTATCGGCAGCTGCACTTGGGGCAGCTAAAGCGCGCCTTGGGAGCCGTGCCGCACAGGTTCACTGGATCGTCGCGGACGTTACAGTCTGGGAGCCGCTGAAGGCATACGACATTTGGCATGATCGGGCGGCGTTCCAATTCCTCACCGAGGACCGTGACCGTGCTGCGTATGTCGCGCGCCTTGAACGAGCATTGATGGTTGGAGGGTGCGCGATCATCGCCACTTTCGCACTCGATGGGCCAGAACGATGCAGCGGCCTCCCCGTAGTACGGTACGATCCTGCAAGCCTTGGTCAGACCCTCGGTCGGGCTTTCCAGCTCGTTGATAGTCGGCGGCAGGCTCATGCAACGCCGTGGGCCTCAAATCAATCGTTCCAGTTTAGTGTGTTCCGCCGTTGCCCTAAAGCCGCTGCACCTGCATGCGATGCGCGGTAACGGCTGCACGACAGGAAATCGGAGGCCAAGATGAAGGTATCGATCAGACCTGATCATCGCGCGCTGGCTGAGGCGCTTCGTCGCCGGGTCCTCGAAGGACCGGGCGAGACAACATCGAGACTTCGTCAAGCATCGGCGGAGCGGGCTGCGGACGGACTTGCCACTGAGGCTCCCTATGACGACCTAGCCCGCCAGATAGGCGAAGCCGCTCATCGCGTCACGGACGCACAAGTATCGAGCGTCCTGGCCGCAACGGGAAGCGAGAAGGCCACTTTCGAAATCATCGCGGCTGCCGCTTTGGGGGCCGGGCTATTGCGCTGGCAACTGGCGATGAAAGCCTTCGATGAGGTAACCAATGCGTCTGCCTGAAATTGAAAGTGGCGACGGCTTGTCCAACCGCCTGCTCATCAGATTTATCTCAGTGGCTTCAAGGATGAGGCTGCCGGATGCCGCTCGCGTTGCATTTTATCACAAGGACTTTTTTGGCAAACCAATGGGGGCTTGGACGCAGACAGCGATGCGGGGGCCAAGCCCATGGAGCGTGACCGAGCGTGAACTGATGGCATGCATGGTCGCGAAATGGAACGAATGCGCCTTTTGCGTGGGTGCCCACGGTTCTACAGCGGCGAAGGAAATGCAGAGGGCCGCAGTCGATGAGGTAATTTCCGATTTTCACGCAGCGCCAATCTCTGAACGCCTCAAGGCAGCGTTGGAGTTCCTTGAGGTCATGACGTTACGTCCCAATGATTTGAAGGCGGAGCACGCAAAGGCCGCGCTCAACGCGGGTCTAAGCGCCGATGCCCTGATGGATGCGATCGCGGTCGGAGCTTTGTTTAACATCATCACGCGTTATGCGGACGCGCTCGACTTTTCACTGCCGACGACTGCAGAGTTCGAACGCGCGGCAAACATGCTGCTTAAACGAGGCTATGCACCATGAGCGATGCGATGAAACTTTTTGAAAATGATGGCCGCTTGTGGCACTTTTGCGACATGCCAGGTTGGTCTGACGATGTCCGTTGATCGGGGTGGACCGGAAGTCATCGGCAGAGGGTCAAGGCGACGCGTTTGACCCACAACAGACCTAGGGACATTTCGTCAATTTACAGTGGTCCGTTTTCATTTCGGATAGAGTTCTATTCTACGGTGCAACCCATGAACGAGAACCTCAGGCTGCCCTTCTTCGACCCTGACTATTGTTTGAAAGTGGCCCGATGGTCGTCGGTGGTCTGCGTCGTATGGTTGTTGATCGAACTGGCCTTGCTTGCCGTCGTCGATCCTGAAAAGGGCGGTTGTTCAAATTGGATCATCTTTCCTGGCGGACCATCGGAAATAAACGTATGGTTGCTAATGTTCTTGTTTACGGCTGCTCCAGGTTTCTGGATGTGCTTCATCGTCGTTCGCTGGAGCCGCTTCTCGCAAAAAATCTACAGCAGCATCTTAGAACGACCTGATTTAAATCTGCATCAAAACCATCTTTGGCTGGTCGTATGCACAGGCTGGGCGATGTTCTGTTCTTTACCGCTTTGGTTCATGCTGTCCAACTGCACAAACTTGTTCCGGCGTTTCGGATTTTAGGCCTGTTAGGTTGACGGCATCTCACCGCTGCCTCCCATTTTTGAGGTCGGAGTCCATGGTGGAAGCATCGATTAGATTTCAACTTTTATCGGAAAGTGTCGGAGCAGCCGCAGCTTTATTACCGGTCAGTCGCGTCACTGCAGCCAGTTGGCGCATCCATTGCATTTTCGGCCGGGCCGGATATCCACCCCAAGTTCTTCCAGCCGGAACGTCGTTCATAACGCCCGAGCCTCCTGCCACCCTTCCACCCCTGCCTATCGTGACGTGCGGTGCAATAGCAACTCTGCCACCGAGGACAACAAAATCTTCAAGCGTCACGCTCCCACTGAGACCCGACTGTGCGACGATAATACAATGGCGGCCAATGACTACGTTGTGGCCGACCTGACACAGATTGTCGATCTTCGTCGCCTCTCCGATGATGGTGTCCCTTATGCTGCCACGATCAATCGTCGTCCCGGCACCAATCTCGACGTCGTTATGGATGATTACCCGTCCAGTTTGGGGAACTTTTTGCTGTGGCACACCGGCAATGTAACCAAAGCCGTCCTGCCCAATACGGCATCCAGGATGGATCACGACGCGCTCACCTATAAGCGTATGCGTGATCGAACATCCCGCGCCAATAGAGCAGTCGCGGCCGATCAACACGTCCGGCCCGATTACGGCCGTTGCGGCGATGATGCTTCCCGCTCCAATCTCAGCCCGAGGCCCGATCACAGCTCCCGGATCAACCGTTATTCCGCTCCCAAGGCGCGCAGTTGGATGAATGGTTGAGCCTGGAGCAATTCCGTTAGTTTCGTACAGGGAGGTCGGGCGAAGGGATCGGGGGTACAGTTCACTGTGTACGTCGACAAAAGCCTGATAGGGCCGCTCCGTAGGTAACAAGATGAGGGTATTTGGGGCGCAGCTTTCGAAGCGCTGAAGCATTAGGCAGGCTCCTGCGCGCGTTGTCGCCAAAGCGACGGCGTATTTATTGCTTTCGATAAAAGCGAGGTCATTCGGCCCGGCGAGTTCGAGTGGCGCAACATCTGTAATTAGGTGCGAAAGTCGTGTTGCATCATGGCATTCGGCACCCGTCAGCAAAATGATTTTGGCTACCGTCAAGCCTGCGGGGCTATCGAAGAATCTTCGTTTTCCCATATTCCAACCCTAATTGAAAAATGACTTTGGAACGGTACCGGGCATCGAGTTCTCGACACCCCGCATCGCCAATTTTATTGCCAGACTTTCGGAGAGAGCGACGTTCGAGCCGGTCAGGCAGCGTGAAGGAGACAGCACGAAGAGTATGATGGAATTGATAGGTCGCTACGTTGCGCGACGGAGCTATGGTACCGAATCCTCTTTGTTCCCGCGCATCGGGTCGTAAGATAGGACGTGGACTTCGGGTTTTGATGGCACGTTTGAGACATTCCGACGGACCCTAAGCATGTCTGTTCAGGGGGGGTATACCGGAAGTGGCCCGAAAAGTCCGATTCGGTAGCGGTTGACCCTGAGCGGACCTCTGCGCGGCGTGGCTAAGGCAACTGCTCGGCCCCTCCGCTGGAAGTTGTTCTCATTCGACGATGTCACAACGCACGCCACTCGCGCTGACCTTCAGGCCCTTAAAGTCCCGTTCGGCTTGCTGCTTGGACAGGCCGTTCCAGTGCGCCTCGAAGGCTTCCGGACTTGCGTAGACCTCATACAGCATGACGGTGTCGGCCTCCTCCTGCGGCACGAGTATCTCAAACTTCAGGGTGCCGGGCTCGGTCGCCAAGCAACGCTGGGCGTGAGCCTTCAGGTGCTTCAGGTATTCCTCCCGCTTGCCCGGAACGGTCTTGATGGTCGCCACCAATGCCAATTTGCCCACGTGTTCGTATCCGCTCTCCACCCCGGTCATAGGAGAGCTTAACCGACAGGGCAATAAGTCGCATGTTTTTCATGTCGCCTCCTGGCACCTAACGGACATGACCAGCCACGCTGACGACATCCGCTCGTGGGGGTAGAGCGGACTCCCCGCGAATGGCTCTCCACTTCCGAGTTTGACCTTAGCGGACATTTGATCTGAACGACCTGTCACGCCGACCCCTCACGTGCCTGAATGATCCGCGTGCGTGATCTGTTCCTATGTCCTAATTCGACCGTGGACACGTCATGAAGTTGCCGCCGGGCGTTCTACAAAAATACACGTAATCCGAGAATTTAGGGGTATAACATTCGAGGGATTATTCGGAGTCATCGAGGCCATGGACAGTGCACAACGCTGCCGAGATCAGGCGGCAGAATGTCTTCGCCTAGTGAAATCAGCGCAGAGCAAGTATGAAGCCGAGGTTCTGAGAAATATCTCCTCTAGCTGGTCAAGACTTGCTGGCCAGATCGACCGATACAACGCGCTCGTGCGTGAACAGGGCCGCAAAATCCGGAAGTAAGGCGCCTCAGTTGGCGACCTCTTTCGTTATCGGGTCCAGCTTGCGATGTCGTTGGTTGGCACTTAACGCACATGACCAGCCACGCTAACCACGTCCGCTCGTCGGGTGTAAAGCGGACATCGCAACCGCGCTGGCCGTCACCCGATGCCAGCCGATCTCGCGTCAAGGATGACGCTGGCTCTGGCCGATGCTGGCGAGTCGAGGCTCGACCGATATCCGGCGACCAGCGGTGTTCTATCACTGTCACCTTGGATCGGTATTCTATGCCCGCTGATCGGCGACGTTGACTAGGCGTGAACATAAGCGGGATACCTCACCAATGCTGCGCAGCCAGCAGCACCAAGGTGCGCTAAAAGCGGACACCAACGCGAGCAACACCGGCCTGTTCAAGGAAGTGAGCGCAAGTAAGGTCGCGCGTTATCCCTTACTTATGCCGCCCACTCTGCGGACAGAGCCTTAGCCTGCTGCAATGCGTTTTGGACCGCAGCCTTCTGCAAATCAGGCGGATATCGTCGCAAGACGACGTCGGTGGTCGTCACCACCGCCGGGGTCGCAGTCGTCGAGCAATTGGATCTGCGCGTGACGCGATCCGGGAACAGAGAATCGCGTACCACGAGGCGGGCCATGCCGTAATCGGGTGACCGAATTCGCGAGCGCGACGGCGGCCAGCTAATCGTCGGCGCATCGGTGTTCGCACGGGTGTTTGATCGCTGGTTTCAATCGTCGTCGTATCGGACCTTCACCTGATCATCGAGATTGCTGAACTTACGTTCCAGCTTTTCGATCCGGTCAAAAAGCTCAGCCACCGATTCTTCGAGGCTTGCGATAGTGTCGCCGATCATCGACTTTTGAAGCCGCTCAATTATTTCCGCATTGATCGAGCGGCCATTGGCTTTCGCCAGCCGCGCGAGCCGCGTGCGCATTTCCTCAGTGGGATACCTCACAAGAGACTGCTTTGATTCCCGGCCCGGCGAGTTGGCCTCGGCTCTCATGCGCTCAAACGTGGTGTCAATGCGTGCACGTAACTCTTCGGGACTTTCTGCAGGAGAATTTTTGTTAGCGCGCGCAAGGCGCTCTCTGAGACCACTCGGCCTTGGCTCACCGTCACCGGCGGGTGGGCTAGCTTTTGGTGCTTTCTTTTTTGCCATTCATCCCCGCCCTTGTGTTCCAGCTTGACGCAGTGCTATCACGGTGAGAATATCATCACCGTGATATAATCTAGCATGGCGATATCGTGATCCGCAAGCAGCCAACAACCAGCGTTCTCGTCCGGTTACCTGAAAAGGTTAAGGCTTGGATCGAGGACGAGGCGGCCAAAAATTGCTCGTCTCAAAACAGTGAAATTGTGCGCTGCATTGTCGCCCGGATGGAGGAGCTTGCCCGGCTATTGAAGGCCAAGGATCACACTGCTCAGAACGCGGAGTGACAAGCGATGGACAAGCTCGAACTTCACCCACTCGCCGATCTGTTTCCGATGATGACGGACGTGGAACTCGACGAGCTCGGCGAGGATATGCTGAAGCACGGCCAGCGCGAGCCGATTTGGCTTTACGAAGGCAAGATTCTCGACGGACGCAATCGATACCGCGCCTGCCTGGTGAAGGGCATCCAGCCGCGCACCGCCGAAACTCATGTCGCCGATCCTCTAGCGTTCGTCATCTCGCTCAACCTCAAGCGTCGTCACCTCGATGCAAGCCAGCGCGCGATGGTGGTGGCTGATATAGCGAAGTTGCCGAAGGGCGCTCATCCGCCAATTGGCGGATCATCCGCGACGCAGGACGTCGCCGCAAAGCTTTTGAATGTTAGCGTGCGGAGCGGCCAGCGTGTTCGCTATGTTAAAGATCACGGCACGCCTGATCTCGTGGACGCTGTCAAACATGGCGATGTTAGAGTTGCAACCGCCGCCAAGTTTGCGAAACAAAACCAGCCGCTGGATCAGCATCGGCTCATCGCTGAACACGGATCAGCCGCCGCCGTGCAGGCCACGGTGAAGGCCAAGGCGGACCGCGCCGTCAGCAAGATGCCGAGGCCGGCGGCCGATCCGAAACGGGCAGCCGACCGCGCCGACGTCCTGGCGCAGGCTAGGTTAGCGGCTCGCCACATCACCGAGTCCGCTCAAGACAGTCTTGAGCAACTGAACGGCTGGCTGAAACCCCAAAAGCGGCTTCCTGACGACGCCGTAAGGGTGCTGACCGACGCGCTCTTGCTGGGCGCGGCGGCATTCGGGGGCGCGGCTCGCGCAATCTCCGAGCAGGCCGCCGGAAGTGCCGACGCCAGCGGCAGAAAATAGCGATTAGTGTGTTGCGTGAGACCCCATGACCCGCGGGAAGACCATCATCAAGCAAAGCGCGGTGAAGAGGGCCGCAAAGGGCCTGTTGGCCGCGGCCAGCGCGGCCGGGATTCATGGCGATATTGAGGTGGACCTTGGGACTGGCGTGGTAAGGTTCCATCCGACCGGCGAGGAATCATCGGCCCCGACGGTCGCCAGCGACAGCAACGAATGGGACACCGTTCAATGAACCGCAAGCATCCGAAATATACCCACGGCTATGTCGACCAGCACGGCAAGCCGCGCTTTTACATGCGGCGCGCCGGTCACAAGAAAATCCCGCTGCCGGGTTTGCCGTGGTCGCCGGAATTCATGGCCGCCCGTGAAGCCGCGCTCAAAGGCGAATGGGCCAAGCCTGAGATCGGCGCCAAGCGCACGGTCGCCGGCACGGTGAACGCCGCCATCGTCTCCTACTATCAATCCAGCGCCCTCAATGACGGCCTGGCCAAAAGTTCGCAGAACATGCGCCGCGCCATCCTTGAGCGCTTCCGCGAGGATCATGGCGACAAGCGGATCGCGCTGATGCATAAGAAAGCGCTGCAGGCGATCCTGAGCAAGAAGTCGCCCGCGGCTAGCGCCAACTGGCGCAAGGCGCTGCGGGGCTTGGTCGACCACGCCATGTCGCTGGACATGCTGACGGCGGACCCGCTGGCCGGGATCAAATTGGTGCCGATCAAGTCGGACGGCCATCACACTTGGGAAATGGAAGAATGCGCCACGTTCGAACGCCGTCACGCGATCGGAACGCGGGCGCGGCTCGCCTATGAGCTATTGTTGCAGGTCGGACAGTCGCGCTGCGACGTCGTCCGGATGGGGCGCCAGCATGTCCGCAGAGGCACCATGTCGCTGCGCCGGCAGAAGACAAAGGTTGCTTTCGACGTGCCGGTGATGCCGGCGCTACAGGAGGCGATCGATGCGAAGCCGCCGGGCGATCATCTGACGTTCTTGGTAACAGCCCATGGCAAGCCTTTCACCGCAGCCGGGTTTGGCAACTGGTTTCGCGACCGATGCGACGAAGCCGGATTCCTCACCTTCGCGGGCCACCCGGTCATGGGGCTGCATGGCCGCGTAAATCCATGCCGCGGCGAAGGCTGCGATGCCTAAATACCAGATCGCACGCAAGTTGGCCGGGCTTTCAGTATTTCGGCGAGCGCGTGCCCACGGCCCCGGTATACGGATTGACGTTGCCGGTGGCGCTGTAATTGTCGCGCTGGGTGCTGTTCGGATTGGTCTGCTGATGCGGAGCCACATAGGTGCCGTTGTTCGTCGTGTAACCCTGCACCGGATGGCTATTTGGATTTGATCCCGTGCCCAAGTATTGGGCCTGTGCGGCCGTGGCCGCGAACATCAGCGCAGCAGCGAGAATAAGCCTCTTCATTCCTTGTCCCTCCCTTTGGTTTTATTGTGCATTCACACAACCATGGGGAGAAAGTGATGTCTAACGAATAGGAAGGCCGTGTCACAACGCTACCGCGGATAGTTTTGCAAACCGCTCAGAAACCACCGGAAACGGCCGGATCAAAATCGGGGTGGATTGCAAAACCACGTTAGCAATATCAATGGCTTGGCCCAGAAACTGATAGGCTACCGTTACACCATTCCCCAATAATTGCTCAACAGATTCAATGGCTTGGTGGTCTGTGAGGCAATGGCTCGGGGCGGGACTGGCAAATCCCGCCAAAGCGTGCGCCGTTCTACCCGCTCAGTCCCGGCCTTGGCAAGCACGGGCGATGCTGCTCTGCTGAGGGGGCTGCGGCGGTCCGCGGCCGTTGCGATGGGAGCAGTCGCGGGCAGGGCGGTCGGCGCATGAGCGTGAATTTCGAAGAACTGGATTTTCGCCCGACCCCGATGGGCGTGCTCAGCCTGCGGCGCCGGAGGCAGCCATCTTCCGGTATCGATATCTACGAAATCAAACTCGGCGACGAGTTCTTGATGTCGAGCCAGTTCACCGTTGCCGAGATTGAACTCGCACGGCTTGGATTGGCCGCACTTCTACGAACGAACGTCGATGTCGTCGTCGGTGGTCTCGGGCTCGGCTACACCGCGTTAGCCGCACTCGAAAATCCACGGGTGCGATCGCTGGTCGTGGTCGACGCGCTGGCCGAAGTGATCGAATGGCACGAGCAGGGATTGCTGCCGCTTGGCAAGCAACTGACTGATGATCGGCGTTGCCGTCTGGCCCGTGGCGACTTCTTCGCAATGTCGCATTCCGCCGCTGGCTTTGACTCCGATCAACCGGGGCGCCGCTTCGATGCGGTGTTGGTGGATATCGACCATTCTCCGCGAAACCTGCTGCACCCGCGCCATGCCGCGCTGTACCAGCCGGAAGGGCTGGCCCGGCTTGCCTCGCATCTGCAGCCCGGCGGCGTTTTCGCACTCTGGTCGAACGACCCACCGGATGCCGCGTTCGAGCATGTGCTGGCCAGCGTCTTTGCGACATCGGCGACGCATGTCGTGACCTTTGACAATTTGCGCGGGGATCACGACGCCAGCAATACCGTCTATGTCGGCGTCAAGGCGGATTTGCCCGTGCCGAAGGCAACTATCGAGGCGGCGCCTTTCGCCGGTTGATCGTCTCGCGACATCTGTGCGCAGGCAGCGCGCAAACTTGCCCCTGCCAATCCGGCATGCAATGTTGAGCGGGCCAACATAAGGGGACGCGGCGGCGGTGATGCCTCGCGCATCCCGGCCGTAGAGCCTGGCATTGGGTGGGACCTCTCGGAGACGATCAGTATGAGATTCAGGTATATCCTCGGGCTGCTTTGCGCCGCCTCGATTTCCGTGTTGCTGGCGGGCCATGCTGCTGCGCAGGAAAAGACCGTCAAGATCGGCGCGGTCTATCCGTTGAGCGGCAACGCCGCCAGCGCCGGGGTCCATGCCAAGGCAGCGATCGAAGTCGCGATGGACATCATCAATAACGCCCATCCCGAATTCGGCAATTTCCCGATGGCGAAGAACGCGGGGCTCGCGGGTCTCGGCGGCGCCAAGGTCGAGGTGGTTTTCGCCGATAACCAGGGCAGCCCGGCGACCGGACAGAACCAGACCCTGCGGCTGATCACGGAAGAAAAAGTGGTGG
>Ga0210386_10004444_pt1 | contig 11595 bp, 14 predicted proteins | sample IncBWH32OmetaG_FD_160091 | JGI IMG/M metagenome (GOLD analysis project Ga0210386, IMG submission 160091) | Forest soil microbial communities from Barre Woods Harvard Forest LTER site, Petersham, Massachusetts, United States - Inc-BW-H-32-O ... | reverse complement strand
TGATCACCGGATCAAGCAGCAGCTTCACCAGGCAGAGCATGCGAGAAGTTGTACACGGAGAGAGTCCAGATTGGAACTGGGCTAATCGTCATGATTCAACAGTAGATCGCTATTTTGGCGAGGGGCAAGTCCGATCTCAGGACGGAGTCGTCCGAGGCCGCCTGCATCTCGGGATTCTGCAGAGCCTCACACCCTACGTTCAGCTTGCGATGTTGCTGCAGCGATTTCGCTCCTCCTATCCAGAGGTCGAATTCGCCGTCCGAGCCCTTCCAACCGAGACGACCCCGGCATTGGTTCGATCCGGATATGTCGATCTCAGCTTCCACGCAGTGATCGGCAAGGAGCAGTGGCCCGGTCTCCAGATGATTCCGTACGTTCAGGACTCGCTCGTAGCGATCTGCTCCAGAAACATGAGCTAGGGAGCAATAGCAGCGTACGGCTGGATCTGCTCAGCCGCCAGAGCTTCGTCGATCTCACGCCGGAACGAGCTCTCCGGAAGCTGGTAGACCAGGTCTTCACGCAACACCATCTGCCGCGATCCATCGTGTATCAGGTGAGTGATATTGAGACCTTGTTGTACCTTGTCGCTCGCGGCCTTGGCGTCGCAATCGTACCGTCGGCACTCGCTCGATCCTCCGCGCAATCACCGAATCTCTGCGCGCTTCGCATCGTGAGTGCAACACCAAAGCTTCCGAAATGGAAACTGGCAATTCTTACACGAAACAGGCGCAGGGATCTCCTTGGCAAAACTACCGTCGAGCTGTTTCTGGAGACGCTCGACGGCTTGCCGGGAATGCCCAAGTTTGCCGGTGAGTCCTAAGCGCCTCAGATCCTGGCATAACGGTTCTGTTGAAGAACCACGCCGCTTCGCGGCATTCCGAAGCAATCCGTTCGTGTTTCGCTCAGGCGGTTCTTGTCAGAAACCTGCGGCTGAGCCAGCGGCGAACGGGTTCATCGTAGAGCTTCAGACTGGCGTAGGCGATGGAGACAGCCGTAATCAATAACAACGCACCCCATATTGCTCCCTGAGCCGGGGGAATCTTATTTTGTATAACCCAGGCCGTGTAGATGTAGATCAGCGGATAGTGCGTGATGTAAAGGGGGTAGGACAAGTCTCCAAAGAAGCGGGCTATCCGGATCGAAGGGGCATCCGCGCGCTTCTCGCCTGCTCCGATGGCAACGATGATGGGGAAGAGAACGATGATGCAAAGTGCTTCGTAGAGGCCGTTCATCCAATGGTGGTGTGTGCCGCCGAATCGCGGCAAGGAGAGTGCCACGATGAGCAGGAGGCTGCAGATGCCGAAGGCTCCTTTGATGTGAATGCGCTTGCCGAGGCGCATGAGGAGGATGCCTGCGAAAAACGGGAACAACAGGCGGGCGAAGCCGATGTGAAGCTGCTTCGCATCGAGAGCCCAGCCGCCAATCATGTCGCCGCGAGGTCCAAAGACGGCGAGATGCGCGAGGAAAGCTGCCGCGAGCAGCACGAAGACGCCCAGCACACGATTGGACAGCTTGCGAAAACCAACGGCATACAGAATGTTTGCGATGTATTCGAAGAAGAGAGACCAGGCGGGGCCGTCGAGCGGATGCATCTCCTGCCAGCCGCGAATGTCCATGGATACTGGTAATGGCAGGAGCGTGCATCCTAGCAGCATGACCAGCAGCATCTTCCACACTGGAGTCTGGGCCACGAGTGGAAACGTGTGACCTTTCTGGAAATAGAAGAGCGCCGCGCCGATCAGGCTGCCCATGATGACCATGGGCTGAAGCCGTATGAGACGCCGCTTATAAAACTCCCACTGTGTCATGCGGCTCCATCGGTCGTCGTACGCATAGGCGATGACGAAGCCGGAGAGCAGGAAGAAGAAGTCTACGGCCAGATAGCCGTGGTTGATGATCTGTTTGACCGGGTTGCCGCCGGCGTACGCCTCAAAGGTGTGGAAGATGACGACCATGAGAGAGGCCACGCCGCGGAGGCCGTCCAGAAGGACATAATGGCTTTTCGCAGGCGCGATGGCAGTTGTTGAAGTTGCGGCTGAGGTTGAGGTGGCGTTCATGCAGATTTTTCCATGATTACTCGACAATATATGCTCCCGAGCCTCTTGTGCACTTAGGGCGCGCGCCCCAAGTGCACGTTATGAACGTGTAGTAAATTATTTTGATTAAATGAGCTATATTCTGCGTCAACACAGTGAAAAATCCGTACAAGTCACTTTTTTTCGATGACTGGACTTTTGCGTTCATAACTGGTTTTAAGTGCATAACAGGCTCTAGGGATGGCAACCGGCCACCGATTTAGCACGCTCGTGTAGACGCTGGAGCCGTACTACAACTGCTCCAACCCGTCCTTGATTCCGTCGTCGGTCAGCCGGTACGCCGGCTTCCTATCCGGCCCCGTCGTCGGGTCGATCTCGTCATTGATGAGTCGCAGCGTTGTCAAAGAGTGAAAGATCAGATCGAAGTAAAGACGAGGTACGATTCAGGAACAACCATGCTTGTATCGCAAGTATGCTGCCAGCAATCGAGTGGAGGAGCTGAAGCTTGTATTAGGTTGCTGTTGCCTCAGCGTGGTCGATTCCCTCTGGCGGTCCTGCGCTGCGCATTCGCATGGGGCGGACAAGTCCAAGTTTATCCATTTTGTAAGCTAACGTCGTACGATTGAGCCCCAGCTTAGCTGCTGCACCGACTGGGCCGCCTATCACCCAGTCCGCCGCTTCCAATGCTTGCAAAATGAGCGCCCGGTCGACCTCCTTCAAGTTAGTCGAGTTGGAAATTACAACTACCGTGTCTTGATGGTTTATCGGTAGTGGGTTAGGAAGCACTCCATCGCAGGAAAGGATCACGGCACGTTCGACCAGGTTCTGTAGTTCGCGTACGTTCCCCGGCCAGGAATAGGAAGCAAACGCTGCCATTGTTTCCGGTGGTACTTGATGAATCGGCTTGCCCATGCGTTGAGAAAGAATCCGAACAAAATAAGAAACCAGCTCTGGGATATCGCTCTTTCGGTTGCGTAACGGCGGCAGCACGACGGGAAAGACATTCAGCCGGTAGTATAGGTCGCTTCGGAATTCGCCCCGTGCAATCATGCCGGACAGATCGCGATGTGTGGCCGCAATGAGGCGAACGTTGATCCGATGAGTCCGGCCGCTCCCCAGCCGCTCGAACTCCTGTTCTTGCAGAACCCGGAGCAGCTTCGACTGCAACGCCAGGGGTATGTCCCCGATTTCGTCCAGAAACAGGCTGCCCGTATCTGCCATTTCGAAGCGGCCAATCTTCTGCGCAATAGCTCCAGTGAAGGCTCCTCTCTCGTGACCAAAGAGCTCGCTTTCCAGTAGGTCGAAGGGGATGGCCGCACAATTCACCTTTACAAATGGGCGTCTGGCACGGCGGCTGAGATTGTGAACGGCGCGGGCAACCAACTCTTTACCCGTGCCCGTCTCTCCCAGGACCAGCACGGTGGAGTCGGTCGGAGCCACGAGATCGACTTTCGCAAGCGCAGCCCCCAGTGCAGCGCTGCTCCCTATGATCTGTTCCAGGTTGCGCTCTCCCATACCCGAGTCACCGAAACTGAAAATTAACGAGGTTGCCATAAGTACCACCTCAGATTTCCATCGATTGTGTCGAGATTGCATGGATGAGCCATCACCCGACCTCTCTCTTCTGTAAAGGCTAAGAATCTGCTCTTAGCCAGATTCAACGGTCGGCTAACAGCGGTCACAGAGTATCCCCGCATCTTCAGGTAGATGCTCCCGTGGTTCAAATCTGCCTCCTGCGCTTCTCAACCTCTTAGATAAGCAGGTGTCATGCCAGTCACTAAGGCATTGAAAGTAAACACCGTCATAACCAGATTCATGTGGCGCACGTTCGACAAATGGCGAAATCTCACCACGGGGACGAGTGTGGAATCAGGAACTAACCCGACAACGGATGGAGTCCCTTTCGAGGTGCGCTTGTTTCGACAGGCGGAAAAGTATTTTGATGGCAAGAGCGATTCGAGGTAGGCGCGTAGCGTCCCACCTCAAAGATTAGGCGTGTTCAATTGTCTGAACGCACGCGAACGAATCAGGTTCCATCCGAAACTCGCGGCCGTGACCGCTCATCTCGCTCGCGAAGAATCCACTCACGCACATAGGGAGGACAGTGAATCAATACAACCCCCTCGTCCTCGCAATCACTCAGGAATCGTATAACCTCGTGCTACCCGCTAATGTGAAGTCCTTACACCTTGTATTTCAGAGTCTTGCGGAGTACCTTTCGAGCTCGTAAGAGACGAGACTTAGTTGCAGCAATTGAAATGCCAGCGAGTTCGGCAAGTTCCTTTACTGATCCGTCATTCGATTGATGACTCTCAACCACACTCCTCAGATTCGGACGTAGGCGGCCGATAGCGAGCCTTAAGTGCTCTGCCCTTTCATGCCGCACAAAAAGCTCTTCGGCATCCTGCGTTTGATCCGCGATCTCATAGCTCTGCCTTACCTGGTCGTCGAAACCCTCCATTGAAGTCTCAGGGTGCGTACGCCGCCGACGTAGAGTCATAAGCGCTGAATTGATCGTGATGCGTGTGAGCCAAGTCGAGAACTTCGCCCTCCCGTCGAATGCGTTCAAATGAACATAGGCCTTCATCCACGCTTCCTGAATCGCATCCTCTGCGTCGTCTTGATTTCTCATAATCCGACAGGCTGCCTTGAATGCCGTATTCGAGTGTCTCTCCCAAAGCTCCACAAATGCCGCATGGTCTCCTGATTTGGCCGCAGCAACGAGGCCTTCATCAGTTGGAGGAGTACCCGAATCACCGGACCTGACAATTAACGAGGTTGCCATAAGTACCACCTCAGATTTCCATCGATTGTGTCGAGATTGCATGGATGAGCCATTACCCGACCTCTCTTCTGTAAAGGCTAAGAGTCTGCTCTTAGCCAGATTCAACGGTCGGCTAACAGCGGTCACATCTGCCTCCTGCGCTTCTCTATCCCTTAGATAAGCAGGCGTCATGCCAATCACCAGGCATTGAAACTAAACGCCGTCATAACCAGATTCATGTTGCACACGCTCGACAAGTGGCGAACTCTCGGCAGAACTGATTGGAATCAAGAACTGACCCGACAATGGATTGAGTCGGCGCGCTTGTTTCGCTTGTTTCGACAGGCGGGAAGGTATTTTGATGGCAAGAGCGGTTCGAGGTGAGGCGCGTAGCGTCTCACCTCAAAGATTAGGCGTGTTCAATTGTTTGAATGCACGCGAACGAATCAGGTGCCATCCGGAATTCGCGGCCGTGACCCTTCATCTCGCTCACGAAGAATCCACTCGCGCACATAGCGAGGACAGTGCATCAATACAGCCCCCTCGTCCTCGCAATCGCTCAGGAATCGTATAACCTCGACGTTCACCAGAGTGACCTCACCCAGGTCAAAGAGGACGTGAACACTGTCATCGTCCATTTGAGCCCGTATGCTGCCGATATCGGCCGATTGAATTCGGCCAATGAGCCGCAAGGTCGTAGTGTGTCCATTCGACTCTTTTTCAATTCTCAACATTGGTCGGCCATTCCTTTCGAAGATCATGAACCACCAAGGAAAAGCGGTCGGCATAGACAGCGCCAATCCCGGTGAATGCGCCAGTAGTACGGATTGGAAGATACAGGGCCATTCGTTGTGCTTCTTTGGTAACTCATCATCGGTTGCTGAATGTGAGAATCGACGTTCATGCAGTATCTGGATATGCATGGCGAGTGCCATACGTAAGTAACTGACACAAAATGGATGACCTCGATTTCCAGTGGTGCATTTTCGACAAATGGCGAGATCGCAACCAGTCGAATAGCCTGCCGAGCCCAGGACAGGCTGTTGATGGCTGCACATTGCCGAAGCGTTTAGAGAGCAGGCAATTTCTGCGAATGGAACTCCAACACGTCGTGCGTGGTCTTGTGCCGGCCGATGTCTATGTTGTGTCGTTCAGCTTGGACGGGTTGATGGAGCACGGTACAGAACTCGATACCATCGTTTGCTACACCGACACGCACTGTTACACGGAAGTGGTGATGGCAACGGCGGCACTGCTGGGATACGAACTGGCGCCACGAATCAAGGACATCAAGGATCGGACCCACTATAAGATGGATCGTCAGCAGCATTATGCGAATCTCGACCCCATTCTCTCTGGGACTATCAAGCCACACGTAATCCGAAAGGCCTGGGACGAGACGGTTCGAGTGATCGCCTCGATGGAGGAACGGATCGTTTCGCCGTCGATGGTGCTTCAACGGCTTGGTTCCTATGCTCGCCAGAACAGCGTCTACCAGACTCTTTCAGAAATCGGACGTATTCAAAAAAGATCCACATTTTGAAGGCTCTGGATAACGAAGAATACCGGCGCCGAATGGGACGCGGACTGAATAAGGGCGAAGCTTCCCATGATCTCTCCCGGTTTTGTGCTTTGGGAAGGAAGGCGCGTTACGGGGGCGTGAGTCCGGCGACCAGGTACAAACGTTAAGTTGCCTATCGGTGCTGCACAACGCCATCGTCGCTTGGAACATGCTTCAAATCGAGGATATCGTCAATCAGCTGCGGGCAGAGGGCAATAAGATCGATGACGAAACTCTGAGCCATGTGACGCGACTAATTCGGAAGCGCATCAATCCGTTCGGATGGTACCGACCTGAATCGAGTCAAGAATTCTCATCATCAGCAGACGCTACAGCCGATCTTTCGCAAAGGTTTGCCACATCAAGAAGCTGCGCGACCCGTTCTTCATCCACGCGGGCGCTGCACACGAGGACTTGCTGCTTCCTGCTTCTTTCGTTTTGTCCTTGCATAGTCACTCGCCACATTATTTTAGGTGTATGTAGCCTAAGCATGAGATATGTCGATGCCAGCTACTTCCATAACAGATCCACCTCGATTAGATGCCGTCGTAGCCGGAGTATCCCCGTTCGCGCCAGTAGTCGCTCGGTTCTTCGGCGAGATAGGTGATTGCCGTAACCACTTTTACATTCTTAAGCTTCAGTTTCACCGGCACCAGCAGGCGCAAGGGAGCGCCGTGCCCCACACTCAGTGGCGATCCATTCTGATGCGTCGCGAGGGGCGTCTGTGGGTGTCGCGCTGTCTGCATATCAAGAGAGATGTAGTATGGGTCAGGATTCCCGTTCGCGTCCAGGTTCACGAAAGATTCGATCTTTGCCCAGCGCGCCTGCGACACGGGCGGATAGGCGCGGATCAGATCGTCAAAACGAACGCCGCCCCACCATGCAATTTCACTCCATCCCTCGACACACACAAACCGGGTAATTTCCTCAAGAAATGAAAAGCGATTGAGCAAATTCCGCGTGTCGAGCACGACACTCAATCCCGATTGCAGCCCATTGAGCGTGAGGCTCCAACCAGCGAGGTAGTCCGGTGATGGAGTAGCGCCGTTGTAATTATTCTTGAGTCCGGTAACCTGCGACTTCGCATAGGTAGGCACCGTTCGGTTTCTCGAAAAGATCGCTTCCGCGACATCGTCATCGATTCGGATCGCTTTATCCATCAGCCACTGCTTGCCGGGCGCCGATCTTTCGATGCACGCCAAGGCGCTGTAGCGTCTCATCGGGCAGCAGCAGCGTTCCTGTTGCAGCGGCGGCAATCGCACCGGCCCCGAAGAGCAGAACATCGCGGCGCGTGCGTTTGCGCAGTACACCTCAGCTGACGTCCATCTCCGATCCAAAGCCCGCGTGGTCGAAGCCGTCGAGCGATAGATGGTTCTGCTCATCACGCCTACGCAGCTGGGGAGGTCTCCACATCGTTCTTATCGTTTGGTCCGTCATCATCTTTGTCATCGACGCAAGCTTGTTCACCTTCTACGCGATCGCGGCGCTGTTCAGGTCGATCTCCGTCCTGTTCTGCATGATCCACGGGCTTGGCGGCAAATTCTTCCGTTTCGTCGCTCTCCTGCTCACCCTCGCGATGAGTCATACCGCGGCATCCGCATTCATCTTCGTGCGAGACCGGCTCGGCCTCTAACTCACCAACCTCGGCGCCGTGTTCTGGCTCTAGTCGGACAGACCACCCAACGATCATGCTGCGCATGGTATCCCATCCATCTGCAAGAACCAGGACGACATGCGGCACAACGAATACGATAAAAAAGCACATGAGCCCGAAGTGCCAAACGCGTGCTGCGTTATAACCACCAAAAGCTTTCGCAAGGAACGAGAGCTGTGCCGGCTTGTGAATGCCCCAGCCGGACGCGACGGCGAGCACACCCGCCACGATGACCGAACCGTAGGAAATCTTTTGCAGCGCGTTGTACTTTGCCTTGACGGGCGGATGCGGCCACCGCCGCCGCAAGATCCGGGCGAAGGGGAGACCAGTGTAGAAACGAGTCATGCGCAAAGCGCCAATTGCGTCCGATGACTTTGGCACAAAGCCTCGCCACCCGCTCCCCAGCACAAGCCCAATCAGATACACCAGACCATCGGCCATGAAGAGGTAGGCACAGAACCACATTTCGCAGAGTCGGCTGTAGATGGCAGATTGCTCGCCTCAAGCGCTCTACTCTTTCGTGCCTTGCATAAAGCTCTTCCACGTTCTTCGTCTGGTCTGCAATCTCCCGATACGGCCAGGTATCACCGACCGTAATCTCCATAGAAGTCTCGGGGCGAGCACGTTTCCTTCGAAGGATCATTAGCGCCGAATTCATGGCAATACGTGTGAGCCAAGTCGAGAATTTTGCCCTGCCATCGAACGTGTTCAAATGCACATAGGCCTTTATCCACGCATCCTGGATCACGTCTTCTGCGTCTTCATGGTTCCCCGTGATCCGATAGACCGTCCTGAATGCTGTATTCGAGTGGCGCGCCCACAACTCCACAAAGGCGAGGCGATCCCCTAACTTTGCCGCCGCAACGAGGACTTCATCAGTTGCACTGCGAGCAAACAATTCCAAGTTCGCGAGGGGCTCGTCCTGTTGTCCTTGTAAATCCACTTCCGCCATCAAACTCCCCTTTCTAAGCAGCTCTAAGCAACGCAGTAGGGTAATTTGCAGTATCCGGTCCTCTGGATTTTCGCGTTAAAAATCGTTGATGTCGCGGCAAAGCAATTAGTGGACTCCGAGAACATCACATCGTGCCTGCCGGACTAACTCGATCGCCGAGCTTCCGAAGATCACGCCTCCAAGCCCAAAGTGCGGAGTGATCCCGAAGATAAGGAGGTCTGCTTGAACCTGGTGAACGGCTTCCAGAATGCTATTGACCGGTTTACCTTCCGCAAGGGTCGAATGCAGATGAATGGAATGGCCCTGTGCCTGCTTCTGCGCATCATCAAGAAGCCGTCGGCTTAGATCCTTTTGATCGTCTTCTAGCTCTAGTTTTTTTTAAGAAGTTGCCTGAACCGCCCAGATAATAGACTCTGGGATGGGCAGCGCTTCATTAGCTACCACGACAAGGAGATCCCCCTTTTCGATCTGGGCCATGGCTATCGCGCGATGTAGGGCTCGTTCTGCTGCCTGTGAATTATTTAAAGCAATCAATACGTTCTTGTACATGTGACCCTCCAACTGGATTTCGGCCGTTGGTTGCATCAAGGACTTAACGAACTTCAGGTTCGCGAGAAGCTCGTCATTTTGCCCTTGAGAGGCCGTACCCGTCGCGCAACCACGTTGGTTGAATCTTGTTACGGGCCAGGATATCCATCACACGAGTGGGACTACCGAGATCGGCCCATCCCGACGTCGTATCGGTCACCGCCAACAATCGATGAGGCTGAGGAGCCAAAACTTGGCGCGAAAAATCCACGGTAGGCACCACCCGGTACGCGGCCTCCAGTTCATTTTCTGCAAGAGCCTTGCTGAGAGATGGAACCACGTCCGGAACCTGTGAACAGACCAAGTTAAGGAAGGCTCTGGCGTGTCCGACGGTCACGAAAGTGTTCCAGAGGCAGCCGCGCTGCAAAAGTGCTTGAGCCTGAGGCAACGACGGCTTCTCCCAAAACCGGTCCACCTGCTGCATTGGAATTGGCACATGTGAAATGGCCGAGCCGAGTTCTATCCATCCGTATTCGACTTCCGGATAGTGGGCCTTGGCACCCACAAGGACGATCGAATCCGGATATCGTTCGGCGCCAGATATAGCCGTCCTGATGGCTCGGCCGCATGCCTCAGAGTCGGAGTAGTAGTGATCACACGGGAGGAAGATCACTACGGCATCCGCGTCACGCTCCAGTATATGAAGAAGTGCTATGGCAACCGCGACACCAGTACCGCGATTCAGGGGTTGCGAGATGATGCGTGAGTCGTCCACATCCCGTAATTCCTCGCGGTAGTAGCTTTCGTGTGCACGTGTCACGACGAACAGCTCTTGATCGGTATGAAAGAGTGGTTTGATACGCGCCCGCGTCTGGGCGAGAAGGCTCTCTCCGCCGATGATGGAACAAAACTGCTTTGGTCTCGAGTCGCCCGCGATTTTTAGCGTCAAACTTTGCAAACGGGTCCCATCGCCACCTGCCAGCAGTACAGCCCAGCGGCGGCCTGAGTCTTGGGCAGAGGGCCTGACGACTGGAGCCTCCTCAACTGAAGTCCGAACTCGGCTCTTTGCTTCGATCAAATCAGAAGACATTGCTTCACCTTCTCCGACTCATCATCGGTTGCTGAATTTGAGAATCGACGTTCCTGCAGTATCTGGATATGCATGGCAAGTGCCATACGTAAGTAACTGAAGCAAAATGGATGACCTCGATTGTCAGTGGTGCATTTTCGACAAATGGCGAGATCTCAACCAGTCGAATAGCCTGCCGGGCCCAGGTCTGGCTGTTGATGGCTGCACATTGCCGAAGCGTTTGGAGAGCCAGGCAATTTTCGCGAAGGCGAACTCCAACACGTCGTGCGTAATCTTGTGCGGGTCGATGTCTAGGTTGTGTCGAAACCGATTCGGTGATTTGAGGAGCCGTTGATGGAGTGGGCGCCGGCTGTACTCTTGATTGATGTCCAGTGATGCAGCACACCTGGCGTTGCCCTTCGCTGGAGAAGTCGCCAACCTCGTAATGTAAGAAGGCGCTGAACTGAGTAAGGCCATCGCCGCAAGCCTCGGTGATACTGAAGCCGCGCTCCAGGCGTGTAAAAGGGATCTGTTTCCTCACAGCGCATCTGCTGCTGTGGAGGCGGATCGGAACCTCAAGCTGTGTTTCGGCAACAACGCGCCTCAAAGTCGACTTGACCTGTTCACCAATAACCAGCCCGTCAATAATTGCCTTACAAAGAGGGAAAAGAGCGCCTGATGGAAGGAACTGCTCCACGAGAGCGAAATGGTATCGCCATTAGGAGGTTAGGCGTTTGTACTCGTACTTGCTAATCCCCAAACGTCTGATTTTCGATTCGAGCGTCGACCGTGGAATCCCGAGTTTAGTAGCCGCGCCTGAAGGTCCGGCGATGCGGCCTTGGCACTCAGCCAGAGCAGCTTCGATGATCTCAACTTCACGATCTGACAACGTCGAAAGTCCTTCTCGCGGATGCCGGGACTGTGTCGATTCGAGTTTCAGCCAACTCTCGTCAACGAAAAATGTGTCCGTTTCACTGAGAATGACCGCACGTTCCACGACGTTCTGCAATTCACGAATATTCCCCGGCCAA
>Ga0210386_10004443_pt1 | contig 11599 bp, 8 predicted proteins | sample IncBWH32OmetaG_FD_160091 | JGI IMG/M metagenome (GOLD analysis project Ga0210386, IMG submission 160091) | Forest soil microbial communities from Barre Woods Harvard Forest LTER site, Petersham, Massachusetts, United States - Inc-BW-H-32-O ... | reverse complement strand
GTCCGGGGCAATATGGCAACTGTACGTCTTTTATTTGGCTTTGGGTGTAGTCTCCGGCGGCGCCGGAGCGATGTTGTACACCGACGTAGTCTCTCACTGGTTTGACCGCCACAGAGGACTGGCACTGAGCGTCATGATGCTCGGGATGGGCTCGGGTGCAATCGTCATTCCTTCAATGGCGCAGCGGTTGGTCGCAACGCTCGGATGGCGCAACGCGTATAGTGTGTTCGGCCTTGCGATTTTGCTAATCCCCTTGCCGGTGGTTGCGGCATTCCTGAAGGAGAAGCCCGAGAGTATGGGTCTTCTGCCAGATGGGGCTGCAGGGTCCCATGCGTCAACGCCGGTCGCCGCGAACGAAATCGGCCTGACTTTGCGCGAAGCCGTGCACACCTCAACATTCTGGATCATGGTGTCCGTGCTTTTTCTGGTGACCGCCAGCGTGCATGCCTGTTTTATTCACTTGCCCGCAATCTTGGCCGACCGCGGGAGCACGGCTCCCCTGGCAGCTTTCGCTAGCTCGCTGTTTGGCGTTGGGCGGTTCATAGGACGGATGGGCTGTGGTTACTTGCTCGACCAATTCTTCGCACCTCGTGTCGCTTCAGTGCTTTTCTCTTCGGTTGCGCTCGGGATTGCGTTCCTGGAGGTGGGCCACGCGATCTGGTCTGCGTTCATCGGGGCCCTTTAGTCGGTCTCGGCATAGGGGCTGAGGTAGACATTATTGCGTATTTGACGAGCCGCTACTTTGGTCGGCGCTCATATGGAGCGATTTGCGGGTGGATATGGGCCGTCTTTGGCGTGTCTTGAGGATTGGGAGCTTACCTGATGGGCTTCGGTTTCGATAAGACAGGTTCCTGTGTTTTGCCGTTAAGCGGATTTTTCTGCGCCGCGGTTACTGGCGACGTTACTGATATTGAGTCTCGGGCCGTACCGGTATCGCGTCGGCCTGCCTGATGTGCCTGAACGAGCCAGGGAGCGTGGCTTCCTCGGCGGCGAACTCGTATCGCGCAGCACCATGCGGCTTTGTGATTTCTTTCGTGAAGTGCCTTCCGGCTGTCGGGCATACGTTGTGAAACACGTCATCCACGACTGGGACGACGAGCGGGCCCAAATTATCCTTGCTAATTGCCGTCGGGCGGTTCCCGCAGACGGCGTCGTCTTATTCGTCGGGTGGGTTCTTCCGGAAGGGAATGCTCCATCTGCGGTAAAGTTTGCTGATGTAGCTATGCTGCTCATGACTGGCGGAAAGGAGCGCACAGTGGAAGAATATCGCCGGTTGTTGGCTCGCGCGGGTTTCCGTCTCAATCCATCGGTCCCGACTTCGCCGGACTTGAGCATCATCGAGGCGCTGGCAGACTAGCTCCCCTGGGATTCACCGGATCGACTATGCGGTGGATTGACGTCACGAAGAGGGATCAGCTCTTATGTGGCGTGCCTCCAACGGAACAGAGCCCGGATTTTCAACTACTTAGCACAGAAGCAAATCCCGCAAGGCCGGCACGAAAGTAATTCTTTTTAGGCGCGCAACTCCGCACACCCAGCTATGTTCTAATACTTAAGGGGGGAGTGCGCCATGCCTCGAAAATTAGAGTATGATTTCCCCGTGCAACGGCTGAATCGAGCTACCGGAGCGGGTCTTGCTTTGGCTCCGTTCGCGCTTGCGTTCTTTGGGTTCCTTCTGACTTCTACCGCCGGTGCCCAGATCAACGGCATGCCCGCGTCGGTCACGTCACCCGGATTCGGCGGTCGCCAAATCAACGGAGTCCCACCAAGCGTTACCTCCCTCGGACCGCATGGCTTCACGCCAGGACCTCCGACTTGCTGCTTCACAGGTACATCCCTGGGCCATCCCCATTTCGTGGCCAACCCGAATTCGACGAACTTTCACCACCATCATCACAACGGTTCTCTGCCATGGGGCGGAGCTTACGCCGTGCCATATTACGGGTACTACGATTCCGGTGACGACGTAGCCGATAACCCACCGGACGAACAATATAACGGTGGACCCACAGTATTTGACCGGCGGGGTCCCGGGACAGAGCCCGCTTCAACTCCTGCCCCGTATCCCAGCCGAGCACGCAACGACGACCCGCGGCCCGACCCGGCGTCTGACTCGGCCGCACAGTCGGAAGTCAATCCGACGTCGGATCCACCTCAGACGGTCCTCGTTTTCAAAGACGGTCATCAAGTGGAGGTTGCGAACTACGCAATTGTCGGCAGCACGCTATACGACTTGACCGGCGGACGTCGCCAGAAGATTGCTCTCGCCGATCTGGATCTGAGTGCCACGGCGAAGCAGAATGACGACCGCGGCATCGACTTCCAGGTGCCTGCTGCCGCTGAAGCCAACTAAGGTATGCCCAGGCGGCTGACCATCGCGTCGATTACAGCGCTGCTGGGGGCGGCAGTTTTCGTGCCGATCTCAATGGCGCAGAGGCGCGGCTTCGGCTTCGGGCGCGGTGTTAACGTTTCATTTAACGGACGACCGCATTCCCACTCTTTCGGCCCGGGCGCGATTTTCCTCGGCGATCCGTTTTACGCGGACTATCCGGTTGCACCCTTAACCATCCCACCCCAGTATTTAGTCGTGCAGCCGACGACTACCATCGATACGGCACCGGAAGCAAAATCCGAACCGCTAATGATCGAACTCCAAGGCAATCGGTATGTGCGCTTCGGAGGAAGGCAGCAGCCTGCGGAACGCGGCACCAATTCGCCTCCCGACTACGTCGAAGCTGCCGCCGCCAAGTCCTCAGGGCAAGCCCAACCGGAGCTCCCGCCGACGCTACTGATCTTTCGCGACGGTCATCGCGAACAAGTGCCCGGGTATGCGATCGTCGGCGCCACTCTCTACGCAAACGAAGATTACTGGCAGAGCGGCCATTGGACGAAAAACATCGAACTCTCCGCACTGAACATCGCGGCGACAGTGCAAGCAAATCACGACAACGGCGTAAAATTTCTGCTGCCCTCCGCTCCGAACGAAGTCATCACCCGGCCTTAAGTTTTGTGTCGCTCGGACCTGAAACAGCAACCTCCGCAGGCTCCCAAAACACTTCCCCCTGTGATATAATTTCAATTATCCGCTTATCACTAACCTCCTGTAAATACAACCGTTTGCCGCAGTAATGCGAAGAACGCTTGTAGGCGGTCCCCGGAATCTGCGGGAAGCAGATGTTTAGACAACCGAGAACTGAGAGCTGAAAGCCGAGAGCTAACAGCTAGGAGCCAAAAGCTTCTTTATGGCCGACGACGAGAATCCCGAACTACCGTTAACGCCTCCGCCCCCTGGCGAAGGTGGCAATCCCGGCGCCCTGAACATTCAACCCGTCAACATCGAAGAGGAAATGCGCCGGTCGTATCTCGACTATTCGATGTCCGTCATTATTGGACGCGCCCTGCCCGACGTGCGCGACGGATTGAAGCCCGTGCATCGCCGCATTCTTTACACCATGCAGCAGATGGGTCTCGCTCCCAATCGCTCGACCCGCAAGTGCGCTCGAATCGTCGGCGAAGTGATGGGCAAATACCATCCACACGGCAATCTCGCGGTCTACGACGCGTTGGTGCGGCTGGCGCAACCGTTCGCGATGCGTTATCCGCTAGTCGATGGACAAGGCAACTTCGGCTCGGTGGACGGAGATCCGCCAGCAGCCGACCGGTACACCGAAGCCCGCCTGACGCGAGTGGCCTCCGCTCTGCTCGAAGATCTGGATAAAGAAACCGTTGATTTCCGCCCCAACTACGACGGCAACGAAATCGAGCCTGACGTTCTTCCAACCCGAATCCCCAACCTGCTGGTGAACGGCTCAGACGGAATCGCCGTAGGCATGGCCACGAAAATCCCACCTCACAACCTGACCGAAATCGTCGATGCCACCATCACCCTGGTGAACAATCCCCACACTCAACTAGCCGAGATTCTGCAAATCGTAAAGGGACCAGACTTCCCTACCGCCGGAATTATCCACGGCAAGAGTGGAATCCTCGAAGCCTACAAACACGGCCGCGGCCGCTTCATGATGCGCGCAAAAGCCGCCATCGAAACCTTCAACAAAGATCGCCAGGCAATCATCGTCACCGAAATCCCCTACCAGGTCAACAAGGCCCGCCTGATCGAACGCATGGCCCAGTTAGTAAACGACAAGATCATCGACGACATTAGTGATATCCGCGATGAAAGCGATCGCGATGGCATGCGCATCGTGGTCGAACTCAAGCGCGGTGGTGAGCCCCAAATCGTGCTCAACCAGCTGTTCAAGCACACCTCGATGCAGGAAGGTTTTTCGATGATCTTCCTGGCCGTCGTGAACGGCCAGCCGAAGGAACTCGGGCTAATTCAAGCCATCCAACTTTTTATCGATCATCGCGTTGACGTAGTTCGCCGACGTACTGCGTTTTTGCTGAACAAAGCGAAAGACCGCGAACACATTCTTGAAGGCTACCTCACTGCGCTCGATCACCTCGACAATGTGATCACCATCATTCGCGCCAGCGCTAACCGAGCTGACGCGCGTGAAAACCTGATCGCCTACTTCGGCGGCAAGAAGATCGACGTCAACACTACGGGCCGTGCGCCCAAGCTCGATCCCGAAAAGCCCTTCACCGGCATTCAGGCCGATGCCATTCTCGAACTGCAATTGCATCGCTTGACCCGGCTCTCCATCGACGAAATCAACAAAGAGTTGAAGCAGACTCGCGACAACATCGCTGATTTCGAATCAATTTTAGGCTCGGAGAAAAAACTCCGCGCCGTAATCATCAAAGAGCTCGAAGAAGTCAAAAAGCTCTACGGCGACGAGCGCCGCACCGTCATCGAAGACGAAGCCGCCGAGATTCATCTCGAAGACCTGATCGCCGACGAGCAGATGGCCGTAACAGTGAGCCACAGCGGCTACATGAAGCGCACGGCGATCTCTACGTATCGCAATCAGCGTCGCGGAGGCCAGGGCCGCATGGGCATGAAGACGCGCGACGAGGATTTCGTCGAACATCTCTTCATCGCCTCCACCCACGCCTACATTCTCATCTTCACCAACACCGGACGCGTCTACTGGCTGAAGGTGTACGAAATCCCCGACGTGGGCGCAGCTGGCAAGGGCAAGCACGTGGGCAGCCTGCTCGCGCTGCAACCGGGCGAAACAGTTCGCACCATTCTCGCTGTCCGCAATCTGGAGGAAGAAGGCAAGTACGTCTTCTTCGCCACGCGCAACGGCACGGTGAAAAAGACCGACCTGAAAGATTTCTCGCACGTCCGCAGCGGAGGCATCATCGCCATCAACGTCGAAAAGGGCGACGAACTGGTAGCCGCCCGCCTGACCGACGGCGTGCAAATCATCTTCCTCGCCTCGCACGACGGCCAGGCCATCCGCTTCGAAGAGACCGACGTCCGCTCCATGGGCCGCAACGCCACCGGCGTGCGCGGCATGAACCTAGGCGAAAAGGACTACATCGTCGGCATGGCCACAACGGTCAAACCAGATGCGGTTCTGCCGCCCGCTCCGGCGAAAGATCCCGCAGATGCGATGCTTGAGGTCGAAGACGTCGGCAAGAAAGGCTCGCTCATCCTCTCCGTCACCGAAAACGGATACGGCAAGCGCACCGCCGCCGACGAGTACCGCCTGACCAACCGCGGAGGCAAGGGCGTAATCAACGTAAAAACCACCGAACGCAACGGCAAAGTCGTAGGCATCGCGCAGGTCACCGAAGACGCCGAGGTCATGCTGATCAGCCAATACGGCAAAATCATCCGCATAGAATCCAAATTCATCCGCGAGTCAGGCCGCTCTGCCCAAGGCGTACGCCTGCTGAACATCGAAGCAGGAGACAGGGTGGCCGCAGCGGTAGTGATCCCGCCAGAAGAAGAGCCAACAAACGGAGGCACGCTGATTCAGTAACCAGTGGTGACAGAACTTGACCGTGTGGGGCGGACACTCTTGTCCGCCCCACACGTGGCTTGCTCGATCCACAGCCACGGATAGTCCCCAGGTTGGTTCGCCAGGCCCCGTCGCACAGGATTTTGCCGGGGGTATTCCAGTTTCTCTTCGAGACTCTCGGGGATCGCAGCACGTGATCGAGCGACTCTTCCTGGTCGCCACAGGTCGCCACACCTTCGCCACACGTTCCACATTGACGGCACGACGAATCGCGCCTAAGATGGCTGCGCCCGTGTTCCCCCTAAGACATGGGCTCGGGCCATTATCCAACGATGATCGGGAAGACGATTTCCCACTACCGCATTGTGGAATTGCTGGGCGGCGGTGGCATGGGGGTAGTCTACAGAGCCGAAGACACGGCGCTCGGCCGTTTCGTCGCGTTGAAGTTTTTGCCCGACGAAGCCTCGGAAGATCCTCAGGCGCTGGAGCGGTTTCGCCGCGAAGCCCGCGCCGCGTCGGCGCTCAACCATCCCAACATCTGTACCGTCCACGAGATTGGTGAGCACGAAGGCCATCTCTTCATGGTTATGGAATGCCTCAGCGGTGAAACACTGAAGCACATGATTCAAGGCAGCCCGTTCGAACTGGAGCGGCTCTTGAACATTGGTATCGAAGTGGCTGACGCGCTCGATGCCGCGCACGCCAAGGGCATTGTTCACCGCGACATCAAGCCGGCCAACATTTTCGTGACCGATCGCGGGCACGCTAAAATCCTCGACTTCGGGCTGGCAAAAATCGCTCGCGCGGCCAAACCAACCAGCGGAGAATCGCAGACTCGCGCGGATGCCAGCGGCCTCGACTTGACCAGCCCCGGAACCGCGGTCGGCACCGTGGCTTATATGTCGCCCGAGCAGTTGCGCGGCAAAGAGCTCGACGGCAGGACCGATCTTTTCTCTTTCGGCGTGGTGCTCTACGAAATCGCTACTGGCGTATTGCCTTTTCGCGGGGAAACCTCCGCGGTCATCACTGAAGCGATTCTCAATCGAGCGCCAGTCCCGCCTACGCGGATCAACGCCGAACTTCCGGTCAAGTTGGAAGAGATCATCAGCAAGGCGATGGAAAAGGATCGCGAGATGCGCTGCCAGTCGGCGGCCGAGATGCGTGCTGATCTGAAGCGACTGAAACGCTCCCTCGATTCGTCGCGCACCTCGACGGTTGCCGAAACGAGTGGTTCGTCCGGGTCGGCGGTCACTGCAGTTACGCTGACAGCGACGACACAGCCTAAACGCCGTCCGATAGCGCTGGTGCTTGGAGTCTGCACGCTGCTCGCGCTGACAGCGGGCGTGTATGTCGGCAAGTTGCTTTTCACCAAGCCGCCGTTGCCGCCTCCAGTCTACCGGCAGCTGACTTTTCGACGTGGCAGCATCCGGTCAGCGCGATTTGCTCCGGATGGGCAGACGATTCTCTACAGCGCCGCGTGGCAAGGCAGTCCGGTCGATGTGTTTACCGCGCGTCCTGAAGCCCCCGAGGCACGCTCGATGGGACTTACTCGGACCCAGCTCGTGTCAGTATCTTCGGCGTCGGAGATGGCCGTGCTGCTGAACAGCAAAGCTATCGGCACGTGGGTGAATATGGGCACGCTGGCACGCGCGCCTTTGGTCGGTGGAGCTCCGCGAGAAGTGCTGGAACAAGTGCAGTGGGCCGATTGGTCGGCGGACGGAACCAGCCTCGCCGTAGTGCGTGATTTAGGTGGGCGGAATCGCCTCGAATTCCCGGTTGGAAAGCCTCTTTACGAGACCGGCGGATGGATCGGTCACCCTCGCGTCTCTCCAAAGGGAGATCAGATTGCATTTATCGATCATCCAGTTCAGGGCGATGACAGCGGTTCGCTGGCGCTGGTCGACTTGGCGGGAAACAAGCGATCGTTGTCGGGAGAATGGTTCACTATTCAGGGTCTCGCCTGGTCACCGGATGGCAAAGAGATTTGGTTCACCGCCAGTAAATCAGGTGTGGACCGTACGCTGTATGCGGTCTCGATGGACGGCAAAGAGCGAATGGTATTACGCCTCCCCGGCGCCGTGATGATTTTTGACATCTTTAAGGATGGGCGGGTTTTGTTGATGCGGGCGAGTTGGCGGCGCGAGTTGATCGGGATGACCGACGGGGACGCCAAACAGCACGATCTCTCCTGGCTGGATTACACCTATCCCGCGGACTTGTCGGGCGATGGCAAAACCTTGCTCTTCGACGAAGAAGGTGGCGGCGGATCGTTGGATTACTCGAAGTCCGGCGGCCTTTCGTACGCGGTCTACATTCGCAAGACCGATGGTGCGCCTGCGGTTCTGCTGGGCGAAGGCGGGGCGGTGGCGTTGTCGCCTGATGGAAAATCGGTGATTGCGCAGACTCAGGATTCGCCGTCCCAGCTGAAGCTGCTGACGACCGGTGCCGGTGAGGCCAGGGACCTGACGAAGGACAAGATCAACCATTCGTGGTCCCATTGGTTTCCTGACGGGAAGCGAATTCTGTTTTCAGGCAACGAGCCGGGCAAAGGTGTGCGGCTATACGTCAGCGACGTGGCTTCTGGAAAAAGCCAGCCCATCACGCAGGAGGGCGTAAACGGAACAGCGTTTGTGATCTCGCCGGACTCGCAGTGGGTTGCCGGGATCGGCCCCGACCAGAAGGGGTATCTCTTTCCCGTTGCCGGGAGCGAGCCGCGCCCCATTCCGGGACTCAATCCCGGGGAACAGCCGATTACCTTCAGTTCCGACAGCCGGTCGCTCTATGTTTATCAGCCTGGGGAGCTGCCCGCTCGGGTTAATCGCCTCAATTTGCAAACCGGGCAGCGCACTTTGTGGAGGCAGCTCATGCCGTCTGATCCCGCCGGGGTTGAAACGATCGGTCCCATTCTCATGACGCCCGATGCCAAAACCTGCGTCTTCGGGTACCATCGCATGCTTGCCGATTTGTATCTGGTTGAAGGGTTGAAGTAGATTCGCAAAAGATAATGACTATTCGTGGTCCAGCGTGGGCGTCCGTGGACGCCCACGCCTACATTGACTTTGTCCTGAGACGGCTTCGCTGATCCGTTCAATCTCCGCCAGGGCTTTAGTCTGGCGGTAGCGGCGGATTTCCATCACGCTGGCCGAAACTAAAGCGAAGGCGCCGCCCGCCGCGGCAACCGGTAGCGCGACATAACGATACGCTGTCGACATATTCGGAGGGAGAGCACGCAAGCGCGCTGCGATCACGACTCCTAGAATGCCGAGCAGCAGGCTTATCGCGAAAAAAAGCAGCGTCAGAAGAAAAGTCACAAGCAAAACCCGCATCGGGATCAAATGCCAGCGGGGCTTGCCTGTGAGCTCTCTGCTTACGACCATGACCATTCATTGTAATGCTGCCGCCCTTGGTGATGTATAGCGCCCCGGTGGCGGTTTGTTCGAGTTCGGCGAAGCTTACTCCGGTAGTGCGTTAGAATACTGCTATGTCGCAAGCTGCGCCCGCAATCACGCGATCTCCGGACGAGGTGGTTCGCCAAAGCCCTGTCTCGCAGGCGCCCAATGGCATCTGCTATGCCGTCGTCGGCGAGGTCACCGTGGCAGCGTCTGATCTGGAACGAATGGTCGCCGCTGTCCCTGATACCGCTGCCGCCGCTTTACAGCGCAAGGCTTATTACTTTGTGCCGCTCACGGTGAATCAGGGCGAGGACACCGTGATCGCTGATCGCTACGACGTTGTGCTCAGCGACAACGCGGTTTGCCATCGCAATATCGACCTCGGCGATTCGCAGTGCGTGTTTATCTCTACCCGCTTGATGGACGACAAGTTTTCCGTGGCGTTTGAGTTCTACATCAACGTGGGACACGCTGTAGTTGAGAAGGCGGGAGTGTCTGCGGAGTTTGCTGATCTGGTGTGGAAGCAGGTCGAGGCCGGGGTTCGCGGCGAAACTTCGCTCGACGCGTGGGAGTCACGCAAGGCGGCGACTTTGCATGAGCCGGATGCCGAGAAGCATAAGAACGAATATTTGGCGGCGACTTTCTCCGACGCAATTTCCATCTATTTGCTCTCTTTGTTTATTGATGTGGATTATTACGATCTGCGGGAGCGCGATTATCCGCTGCTCGCTCCGGCCCAGATGGCGGAGCGATTGAGGAAAGTGGCGGAGTTGTTTCCCGCGAATCCGGGGTTTGAGTTCGCGATTTACTACAAGCGAAGAAGCTAACCCATTCACCACAGAGACACGGAGTCGCAGAGAACTTCAAATTCTCTCGTGGTGTGCTTTGTGGTTAAAATCATCCATCCATGGGTATAACCGTTCGATCGTTCGCCAAGATTAATCTCGGTTTGCGGATCGGTGCGCTTCGGGCTGAAGGCTTTCATCAGCTGCGGACGGTTTATCAGACTGTCGCGTTGCACGATGTCATTCGCGTGTCGGTTGGGCGGGGATCGGGTATTGAGATTCGTTGTGACGATTTGCGCGTGCCGAGAGATGGGTCGAATACGTGCTATCGGATTGTTGAGCTTGCGATGATGGCGCTCAAGGCGCGGGGTCGGGTGGTAATCGAAATTGAGAAGCGGCTGCCGGTACAGGGTGGGCTTGGCGGGGCGTCGGGGAATGCTGTCGCTGTGCTTTTGGCGCTTGAGCGGGTGTTGAAGAAAGAGCTGACTGGGCCTGAACGGTTGCGGATTGCGGCTGAGGTTGGATCAGATTTGCCTCTGTTTCTCGTTGGCGGGATGGTGTTGGGGGTTGGGCGGGGCGAGGAGGTTTATCCGTTGCCGGACTTGCCGGCGATTCCGTGCGTGGTTGCGACTCCTGATATTGGAGTTTCGACTCCGAAGGCTTTTGTGGATTGGGATTTGCTGGTCTCGCGTGAACCTCAGGGGCTAGAGCCCGTCTCTTATAGGGCGGGGGGCGGCACCTCTGAAGCCGTGCCCTTCCGTGCCCAAGCGCTCTCCCGTAGTCACGAAAAGATCTTGGAAGGGCACGACTTAAGTGGTGCCGAGAGCGCGGATCAGACTTCGGCTTCAGCCGCTGAGGAGGCTGTCGAGCTTTGCTCGACCTGGACGGGCGAGGACGCCCGTCCCCGCGCAATCAAAGACAAAACCGCTAAATTGACGGTTACCGCAGCGTCCGATAGAATGGGTGAGTTCGGTCGCGTGCTTTCGGCGTGGCTGGGCGGTCTCTCCCAGGGCAAGCTCAAGTCTGGGGGGGCTTCAACCGGTGTCCCTGTGAGCAAAGGCAGGGGCCGGGCCGAGACACTGCTTCTCGACCTCGTCCGTACCGGGATCGAAAACGACTTTGAACGAGTCGTCTTTCCTAAATATCCCGAATTGCGCGAGGTTAAGAGTGTGCTTGTGCGAGCAGGCGCAGTGTATGCGTCGCTTTCCGGTTCGGGTTCCGCGACTTATGGGTTGTTCGCTTCCCGCGTGGCGGCCGAGAAAGCTGCGGCTCGATTGCGCAAGGACGGGATTCCGGCAACGGCCACGACTACACTGACGCGCCCGCAGTACTGGAAGAAGATTTTCGATTGACGATTTCGGGTTGCCGATTCTGGGCGGCGAGTTACACTAGAAGGGCCAGCCAGTCGTCAACCGACAATTGAAATCTGTATTCAGGGAAACTGGGCCGTCGACTAATGGTAGGTCAAGTGCCTTTGGAGCACTTTGTCTAGGTTCGAATCCTAGCGGCCCAGCCAGAAAAGCAGCTTTTGGCTGTTAGCTCAGGG
>Ga0210386_10004442_pt1 | contig 11600 bp, 10 predicted proteins | sample IncBWH32OmetaG_FD_160091 | JGI IMG/M metagenome (GOLD analysis project Ga0210386, IMG submission 160091) | Forest soil microbial communities from Barre Woods Harvard Forest LTER site, Petersham, Massachusetts, United States - Inc-BW-H-32-O ... | reverse complement strand
TTGATGAATCCCAGCTTGCGAGGTCACTTTCCAAGTCGATTCCTTGGGAGGAGTCCCGGAGGATGGGCTTGGCCTTAAGTAAGCTCGGCTAATCGTATAGTACTGGTTAATCGCTTGAATGGTGTCTCCAAAGAAGGCAATGCGCCCTTTATCCAAGAGCAAAGCTTCTTCGCAGAACTCGCCAACTGAGCGCATATCGTGAGAAACGAGCAGGATCGTGACACCGCCCTTCACCAAGTCGCGAATTTTGTGATAGCATTTCTGCTGAAAGAAAACGTCTCCCACGGATAACGCTTCATCCACAATCAAAAGGTCAGCGTGCACCGTGATCGACGAAGCAAACGCTAAGCGCATCACCATCCCGCTGCTGTAGGTCTTGACTGGGTTGTCGAAATAGTCTCCGATCTCGGAAAACGCCAGCACTTCCGGCAAACGCGCCCGATTTTCCGCCTCGGTTAAACCAAGCAGGGAACCATGCAGCAGAACATTTTCTCTACCGGTAAAGTTCGGGTCGAACCCGCTTCCCAGTTCGAGCAGAGCCGTCACTCGCTTGGCGTTTATTTGGATATCGCCGGTAGTTGGCTGCAACACACCCGCAATCAACTGCAGCAGCGTGCTTTTCCCACTGCCGTTCAAACCAATAATCCCGACGCTCTTGCCTCTTTTAATGGAGAGGGTGACCTCAGATAGACCGAATACCTCCGCGCCCAGCTTCGCTTTTCTCCTCTCCGCAAAAGCTCGGACCCGGTCAGGAAAAGAGGGGGGGACTTGGTTCCAAAGACCGTACAGGAAACGGTCATGGGGTCGATGCCAAAGCCGGTATGACTTGGATACCCGATCAAGGACCAACAGACTGTCCTGCGCAACCGGGGATTTTTCGGCTTGTTGGAGATCCAGGGTCGAGCTCATCGAGTTACATCACATCCGCGAAAGCCGGCTTGGCCTTGAGGAAAAAAGCACCCGCCAGGAAGGCGAAAATCGCTCCCGCCAGGGTAACCATCGTGAGGGAAACCGGATTCGGCGGTATTCCCCAAATTAATGAACGACGAGCCCCGTCCACGATGATAACAATGGGATTCAAGCTATACCAAAATCTCATCGAATCCGGCACGACCGAAAGGGGATAAAAGATGGCGCTGACTAACAGCAGCATGGTGAGTCCCGGCGCCACTAAATTTTCGACGTCGCGGATGAAAACGCCGAGAGCAGAAAGAAAGAGTCCCAATCCTAAAGCCAGAAAGGTCGTTGGAATCAGATAGCAAGGCAGCCAAGCGAAAGACCAGGGGATCGTCCGATGGGCGATCGCGACCATCACAAGCAAAGGCACAAATGCGAGCACGCAATGAACCAGGGCATCCAGCACCGATACAATCGGTAGGATCTCAAGCGGAAAAACCACTTTTTTGACCAGGTTCGGCTGCAAAAGGATCAATCGCGGCGAGCGAGTAATGGCTTCTCCACAAAGATTGAAAAAGTTTAGGCTGCAAAAGATCGCGAGCCCGTAGTCAATCGGCGTTTCCCCGTTTCCAAGGCCGAACCGAGCGTGCATGATCACCCCGAAAACAAAGGTGTAGATCACTAGCATGCACAGAGGGTTCACCAACGACCAAGCGACCCCCAGGGCTGTTGACTTGTAACGAAGGGCAATTTGCCGCCTCAGATATTGTCGGATTAAGTACGAATGTTTGCTCAATTCTGAGAAACTGATCATAATGCGGTCCGCAACGAACTCGGACTATCGCCCGGGAGATCAGTCGCGCAACTCCGAATTCTACCCTGGGCCGAAGGCCTCCCTACCGCCAGCTCGGGCTGCAATAAGCGAACTTCGCACAGTTAGCCAGGACTTTCCCGACCTCGTCCTCATCCTCGAGTTGGGGCGGACCAGGTTGAGAGATGCCGAGCTTCGGAGATCGAAGTCGCGGACCGCGGGAAGAAAAGCGTTTTCGAGGACGAGGACGACGACGATTTGTCAGTGGCCCGCTATTCGAACGCAACCGCATCTTCCGAAGAAGGCCACGTGCGCCGATAAAGCGCGAAATCATCAAACAAGCGCAACAATTCCCGAGCAAACTCGATCGGCCCAAAACTGGCCGCACGTTTTTTGCCACGCTCGACCAGTGTAGACCGCAGCTCTTTGTCCTGAAGAATGCTGATCAAAGCATCGCTCCAGAGCTCATGGTTCGTTGGATCGACCAAGATCGCGGCGTCACCCATCTGTTCTTCTGCCCCGGGAATCCGCCCCGCTGCTACCGGACATCCCAGCGCAAAGGCTTCCAAGGGCGGGAAATTCTCGGGCCCAAAAAGGCTGGGGAACACTAAAGCGGCCGCCCTTTGGTAAAGCGGAACCAGATCCGGCTGGCTAACAAATCCACCGAAAATGACTTGCTCTTCCAGACCTAACTGCGCGATTTTTTCTATGAGAAAGGGCTGGTTTCTTCGGTCCGATCCAGTCAGCACCAGCTGCAGGTTTTGTCCATACCGCTCCTTCAGATCCTTTAACATCAATAAAAGCAGGATATGATTCTTGTGCGGCCACAATTGGGCAGGGTAAAAAAGAAACGGGCGGTTGACCCCTAACCGCCGGAATAGGCCTTCTTCATCCGGGTGGGGTTTTGGCGCCAGCGCAAAGGCTGGGGTCGGGTGATGGATCGACCGCACTCTCTCAGGCGCTACTTGATAGAAAGCGATTATCTCTTCTTTTCCCACATCGTTGGGCGCGATGATGTATGCAGCCCGCTGCAGGGAGCGGCGATACATTTCTTCGCGCCGGTCGAATTCGTTGAAAAGGCTGACCTCGGGAAAGAACGGTTGCCGCCGGTGCTGAAGATCCCAAATCGTGCTGATATACGGAATATCCAGAATCTCACCCATCCAGGGTTGGAGATAGCAGACCAGGTCCAAGTTTGCTGCGGCGATATCTGGGTAATACTCGTAATCCCGGGCTGGAGGCCTGGCCAAAAGCTCGGCCTGATGAAGCGTGAGCCACGGCAGTTTGATGTTGTCCAGATGACGCGGCTTCTCAGGCTCATATCCGATCAAATAGAACGTGTGCTTAGTCTCGTGGAGAACGCTGTTGATGGCTTCGAGGATCTCTTGGATGTAAGTAAGCCCTCCACCAATCTGCGGGTCATCCCTAGAAATCGCGATTCCGATTCTCATTTCGTTTTTCTTTATCGTGACAGGTCGCCGACCACTCGCATTTTGCGCTCAATCACATCCCACACCGGAAGATCTTTGATTAAATCGAAACCTTCTTCCTGGCTTACGTAATTGAGGTTGCCGGCCCGGTCCCGGCCCTCTCTGAATTTTGCCGCCACGAAGTCCTCTGGCAGTGAGGGTTGGCAAAACATGGCTGCGTGCCCGCTGCGTACAAAGTAGGCGTTGTTCCCAGCGCTGTTGCAACCAATCCAAACATACCCTTTTTTACCGGCCAGGAAACAGAGCGCCTTCAGCGATGTTCCCCAATACAGAAACGAGTAATGCACCTTTTGCCGGACGAAATCCGCCTGATACGGTATCGTCACCGCTTCCCGGCTACCGAAGACCCCGTTAAACTCGACAATCACGACTGCCGGGTCGGCAACGGTGATCGCTTCCCAGATCCAGTAATCATTGCCGTCGACGTCGATGCTCAGGATCCCAAGTCGCCCCGAAAACCCGGCTTCCTCGATGATGGAGTTGATGTTGTCGCAAGTAATGAAACGCGCCAAGGCCGTAAGATCATTTCGCCAATAAAGTTGCTCGCTGCGAATCGATGCCACGTGCGCTTCGCTGCCGTCCATTATTAGACCGGTCCAATTATCGTTCTGGAGGAGAAACCGGGTGTTCGATTCCCGATAATTCTCAACGCCGAATTCGATAAACCGGCGTTCGTTACCAGGTAGGTTAAGGCGGCTGATGATGTATTGGATAATCCCGTCATCGCCGAATTGAGAGCAGACTTTGAATTCGGCCTCTCTGAATGGGATCGGATCTTTAAGGGCGCGAAACTCACGCAGCATCGGCTGCGCCGCCAGTATTCTGGTTTGTTCAATCTGCTCGGCCAGGATATCGAGCCGCCGTTGAAGCGCCCAAACAGCATCGGCGAGGCTATCAGAAGACATGGCGCGATCAAACAGCATTTGGAGGTCGCGTCAAGCGCTTCCTGCTCGGAGCCTTGAGGAGCCAAGTAACACGATCTCACGGTAGAGTAGAGAGATTCTGTGGGAATCCTCTCGCTCGCCAAACCGTACGTGCAGATTTCCTGCATACGGCTTTCGCGCGCGCATGTTGCACTAAGCATTCACAGATCACGGAATGAAAAACGGCTCACTGCTTCCCCTCATCGTTCTTGCCTTAAGTTCATTATTTCAACGGGACCTTTACGCACAAAGTAAGGAGTACACACCGCTACATCCAACTGCAGCCGACACGATTGCCAAGGCGAGCATCATTACTCAGCTCTTACCGGACCGGAGCGTTGCCTTTCGATTGAAAGCACCCGATGCCCGCCAGGTTTCAGTTCTCGTCGGATTTTCGAACCCGCCGACCGCGATGGCGCCAAGTTATACCCGGATCAAATCCATTCCATGGAAGTTTGGCGCCCTTCCCTGAACAAATTCATCGCCAGGTTGTTCCGTTAGGAGCGCTCCGTAGACACGCGCACGGCGTTTGAGTCCTTCGTCCTCGTACTCGTCGTCGTCCTCGTCCTCGAGGGCGGTTTGCACGGAATCCAGTGCCTTCGCCCGGGCATGGGATTTAAAACGGTCCGCCCCGACGCTGCGACAGAAAGGCTATTGCGAAAATTCGATGCGGATCGTCTTAGGCACCATGCTCTCCCGCCCCTTCAGGGCTGTTCCTGGTTTGGATCTCTTTCCTTGGGTTGAAACCCAGGCTCAGTCCTTTAATCCCTTCGGGATAGTTCGAGAAAGGTTTCCCAACCCGCGGCTACAACGGCAGCCTATTGGTTTTCGGTTCGAAACCAACCCGCAAGCCCTTTCGATTTCGTTGATCGGCTCCCGGCAACACCCCTTGTGGAGCTTTGCCCAACATGCATTCAGTCTTCGAGCTTTTCACAGGAAAAACTACCGCTACCGGGTAGCACCCTGACCGGTCCGAAAGCGCCTCCGTCCACGCTCCTTTTAACGCTCTTTCGCGGGAACGACGCCATTCGGAACCTAGTTTTGCTTGCTAAAGCTATTTCATTCTATTATCAATTCGAAACCAAACGAAATCCCTCGTTTAGCCCCGGGCAAGGTGCGCTTACCGCGTTATCAGCTCGGAATGGATTAGCCAAACTGGCAATAAACCCCCGGAAAGGATTAAATAGAAACTTCATCCTCCGTTCTATCGGAGCACCCCCCGAAACGCAAAGAAATGAAATTCCCAAAACTCGCGAACGTTCTCGTTCCAGCCGTCGCCATGCTCACAATGGCGATCGGAAGCACACCTGCGATGGCGCAGCAAAAGGTCAAAATCGGCGTCGCGATGGCTCTCTTCGACGACGTCTGGCTAACCTACGTCCGAGACGCTATGACCGCCTGGGGTAAACAACACCCCGATGTCGACCTGACGATCGTTGATGCGAACAACGACACCAACAAACAAGTCGGCCAGGTCGAGAACTTCCTGGCCCAAGGCATGGACGCAATCGTCATCTTGCCCGTTGACACCGCTGCCACCGGACCGATGACCAAATCAGTCGTCGCGGCCGGAAAACCGTTAGTCTACGTGAACCGCTTGCCGTCGAACCTCCCGAAAAGTGTTGTCTATTGCGGGTCCAATTCGATCGAAGCCGGCATCATGAACATGGAAGAGCTCGGCAAAGCGATGGGCGGCAAAGGCAATCTTGTGATCCTGATGGGCGAACTCAGCAACGAGGCCGCTATCGGCCGCACCGACGGGATCAAGAAAACTGCCAAGGAGAAGTTCCCCGGCGTTAAAGTCATCCGGGAAGAGACGGGAAACTGGAAACGTGAGCAGGGCAAAACCATCATGGAGAACTGGCTTGCGTCAGGACAAGAGATTGATGGCGTCGCTTCGAATAACGACGAGATGGCTCTCGGCGCTCTCCAGGCCATTAAGGCAGCCGGAAAGGCCGGTAAGATTCCAGTGGGCGGCACCGACGGAAGCCATGACGCCTTGGAGTCGATGGAGAAAGGCGAGCTTAACAACACGGTCTTCCAAAATCCAGTTGGCCAGGGCGACGAAGCGGTTAACGCGGCTTACTTAATGGTCAAGAAACAACCGAACCCAAAAGTGGTGGATGGTAAAATTTGGATCCCGTACGAGAAGGTCACCAAAGAAAACTACAAGCAGTACATGAAGTAGCCGCGGTAGCGGCCGGCGCTACGCGTCCATGACAGATGACAAATAACAAATGACAAATTGAACCGCGAAGGACACGAATTGACGCGAAGACAAAAAGAATAAGTCCAACCGAGATTAACGCAGAGGTACACAGATGATTTTTGAGATCTCCTCTCGTGATTCTTTCGCATCATATCTGCCTGTATCCGCGCCTGCCCGCCATAGCTTTAGCGACGGCTGGTTCGTATGCGGTTTCCCTTTTTTTCTTCAAGTCCGTTCGCGTTCACTCGCGTCCATTCGCGGTTCATCTGTCATTTCTTCCGGCGCGTAGCGCCACCCCAAGCTTATGGGAACCGATTACGTGCTCGAAATGGAACACATTTCCAAGGGGTTTCCCGGTGTCCGCGCATTGAGCGATGTCCAGCTGCGGGTACGGAAAGGCACGGTGCACGGATTGATGGGCGAAAACGGCGCCGGCAAATCAACGCTCATGAAATGCCTGATCGGCATCTATGTGCCAGACTCAGGAACGATCACTTTCAAAGGCGAAAAGCTGCAGATAACCAGCACGCATTACGCCTTATCCAAAGGGATCTCCATGATCCACCAGGAGCTGTCCCCGATCCCCCAAATGACCGTAGCCGAGAATATCTATCTAGGCCGGGAACCACTGACTTGGTACGGCCTGGTGGATATGCCGAAGATGAACCGGATGACGGCGGAGCTACTGAACCGTCTGCAAATCAAGATCAAACCAACGGCCCAAATGGTAGAGCTCAGCATCGCTCAAAGCCAGTTGGTGGAAATCGCGAAGGCGGTTTCCTACGATGCAGATCTTATCATCATGGATGAACCGACTTCAGCCATCACTGAGGCGGAAGTCGGGGTTCTGTTTTCCATCATCCGGTCACTTAAGGCTCAGGGGCACGCCATCATCTACATCACGCATAAGATGGACGAAGTTTTTAAGATCACGGATGAAGTCACCGTATTCAGAGATGGCCAATACATGGGCACCGAGGCTACTCCCAAGTTGACGGAGGCGATCTTAATCGAAAAGATGGTAGGCCGGACTCTGACGGACATGTTCCACAAGGAGACGGTCTCCCTGGGAGACGTAATGTTAGGCGTCGAGAACTTAAGCGGGCACGGTTTTCGCAATGTTAGTTTCCAGGTTCGGCGGGGCGAAATTCTCGGGCTCGCCGGTCTTATGGGTGCGGGGCGCACGGAATTAATCGAAGGCGTTTTCGGCGTTACCCGCACACGCCAAGGTAGCATCCGCATCAATGGTAAAACCGTCCCGATCAAGTCACCGAAAGACGCGATCGCCTCTAGAATGGCGCTTCTAACCGAGGATCGTAAACTCACCGGGCTCTACATTAATGCCAGCGTCCGCGAAAATATGTTCATTGCGAACATCCACAGCTATCTAACCGGACCCTTTGTTAAATTTCGTAAGCTGCAAAAAGATTGCGAGCGGATGCGGCAGGTAATGCGCATTAAAACACCCAGCTTATTAGAAATTATCAAGAATCTGTCTGGGGGTAACCAGCAGAAAGTATTGATAGCCCGATGGCTTCTTACCGATCCGGACCTACTTATACTCGATGAACCGACCAGAGGCATCGACGTGGGAGCTAAATCCGAAGTCTATCGGTTAATGACCGAATTCGTCCGCTCCGGCCGTTCAATTATTATGATCTCCTCGGAACTACCTGAGATTTTGGGTATGAGCGACCGCATCATGGTGATGCACGAAGGCGATAAAGTAGGCGAATTAACCCGGACGGAAGCCACTCAGGAAAAAATCCTGCAAATGGCGACGGGTATGAAAATCGCCACCGAACTGGCAGCTTAAAGGAGCTAAGTTATGGCTACACCCGCAACCACCGCGGCAGCTCAACCGGCAAAGCAGCGTCAGTCGGGCGGCTTATTCAAAACGATCTTCAGAAAATACGGCATTTTTCTGGTGTTCATCGCGATGCTGATCGTGGCATCGATTCTGTCGCCTGCATTTTTGAGCCCAACTAACCTGATCAATGTCGTCCGGCAGATGTCCGTGGTCGGGCTGATCGCTCTCGGCGTTACCGGTGTCATTGTTAGTGCAGGGATCGATTTATCATCCGGTTCAGTCGTTGGACTATCGGCTGTGGTTGCCGCTAGCCTTGCCCAGCTGCCGGATTACGCCGCCGCTTATTACAAAGGCCTGAATTTACCAGTGTTTGCGGCGGTGCTGGCAGCGTGCGCCGTAGGCGCTTTGGTTGGGCTGCTCAATGGCAGTCTGGTGGCTAAAACCCGGATACCACCTTTTATCGCAACGCTGGGGACTTTAACTACCATCCGCGGCCTGGCCTACTTATACACCAGTGGGCGGCCGGTTTCGGATTTAACCGACGACTACAATTTTATTGGCCAAGGCGATTTCTTGGGAATTCCTGTTCCCATTCTGATTTTGGTAATAATGGCGATCATCACCCACGTGCTGTATTCGCAAACGAAATTCGGCAAATACATCTACGCGATCGGTGGCAACGAGCAGGCCGCGAGAGTTTCGGGCATCAACGTCTCGAAATACAAGATGTTGATGTACGTTTATGCCGGACTTTTGTCGGGACTAGCCGGGTTAGTTGTGTCAGCGCGCATTGGCTCGGGTCAATCCGGACAAGGAGTCGGTTACGAACTCGACGCGATCGCCGCAGCGGTTATTGGCGGAGCCTCGCTATCCGCCGGCGGCATCGGCACGGTAGCAGGTACTATCGTCGGCGCTCTCATTATCGGCGTATTGAACAACATCCTCGACCTGACCAACGTTTCCGCTTACTGGCAACAGATCGTCAAAGGCTGCATCATCGTCGGCGCCGTCATCATCGACCAACTCAAACATCACGGATCTAAATGAGACCGTGAGAGGTGAGACGTGATTAGTGATTGGTGGAAATCGTGGAGCGCTGCCTCGCTTGCGAGGCCGACGGGAACCGCAGGGGCATCGCCTTCCGTGTTTTAGCTCTTGTTCAAGTCCGCGCCTGTAACCGTTGTAGCTGCCACGCTCAGAAAAACGCGACGCCCCCGGGGAATTTGCACGGCATGCAACTTCCAGTCACAAAGATCCAAAGATAAGCGTCTGTCTTTGTTAACTTTGTGATCTTCTTAAAAAGAATTAATGAATCATATCCGCGTAAATCTGCGTTCATCCGCGGTTGTGCGTTTTGTTTTTTTGTTTGCTCCGCGCTCGCCGTCAATCCGCCGCGGCGAACCTCCTGCATCCTGAATTCTGGCTCCTGGCTCCTTCTTTCTTTCCCGTTGCAACCTCCACCACCTCGCGTACGTATTAAATATTGAACAGAGGCGGTACATGGATTGTCCCGCCGGAGTTGTATCTGTAACAAATAAAAAACCATGGATAAGGTTATTGTGTCAGCGATGGCAGCGGTCTTGGTTCAAGCGACGACCGTCTTTGCCGGTGAACCCGAGGTTAGCAACAAACAACCCGTTCCCCCGCCTGTGCCGCCACCCACGTCGTTTTTCAGGGCGGGCGAATTTGATGTGGGCGCGTTCGCGACCTATGCAAAAGGATTCGGCGAGAATTTCGGTTCCGTGGGTGAACATGGCTGGGGCGGCGGTGGAGATCTGAGTTATTTCCCCTGGCTGTATGCGGGATTCAGACTCCAGGGTGCAGTCATGAACACCATCCCGGGTGATAATAACGCGGGGGACGTTAAAGCTGATGTGGTTTTACGTTATCCGCTCGACCTGATATTCCCGAACGTTCACCTCGCCCCCTATGCATTCGGCGGTATCGGCGGCGTGTTTACCGAAGGTGGATCATTTGGAAACTTCGTTACAAATGATTTCCGATTTAGAAACCGAGGGAATCGGGATAACAACGTGCTCGGCAATGCCGGCGCCGGTTTGGAATACCGGTTCACACCGCACATCGGCATATTTGGAGAAACCGATTATAGTATCGTCAACCAATCTCGAAACAATTTCATGCAAGTGAATTTCGGGATGCGGTACGCGTTTTAGGCGCGAACAAATTCGACTCGCTCGAAACCCCTGGAGCGCTGCCTCGCTTGCGAGGCCGATGGTGAGCAAAGAGAGGGAGCGCCTCCCTTCTCTTTGTTCGTCCGCGCTCTAAGTTGTCTGATTCTGTGAAGCGTTGGACCGCGACCCGATCTTTCTTGTAAGGTACGGCGTCTGTAACCTAACCATCGGCCTCGCAAGCGAGGCGACGCTCCACAGGTCGCTCAGGGCAGCCGCTTTACGGTTTCCGTGACCAGCTCATAAAAACTGTTACTATCAACCTGGTTTAACCAAAGCGCGTTGGCCGGTCTGTTAGTGACTTCACGCCAATCAACTACTGTCTCACCCAACGTAAACTCACCGCGGGTTTCAACGGTAACATTTACCATTCTCCCGGCGAACAGCGATGGTTGCAGCAGGTAGGCAATTACCGTCGGATCATGTAACGGACCGCCATCAGTTGCCGTTTGTTTACTGTCAATCAGACCATGGGACCGCAGAATCGCGGCAATCAGGGCGCCGGCCCGGTTGCCGAGATTCTCCAGACGACTGACCCGCTCCTTCGTGCTGAGCACTTGATGGGTCACATCGAGTGGCATAACCACAATTGGAATTCCACTGCCGAAAACCACTGCCGCTGCCTCCGGATCCGCATAAACATTGAATTCAGCGGTAGGCGTCACATTCCCTCTGACGTGATATCCGCCTCCCATTAATACAACTTCTTTGATTCCGCGTCGGATATCTGGCTCCTGAACTAAGGCGGCCGCCAGGTTCGTCATCGGACCAAGGAGACAGAGCGTTATCGTTGCGGGCCAAGCATTTGCCAAGGTTCTGATTAGGAAATCAACGCCATGCCCATTCGCTAGCTCGACTCCAGGCTCCTCCGATGGCACCCCCGCTAACCCTGTCTCACCGTGCACATGTTCGGCGGTGACCGGTTCACGGACTAGCGGCCTGGGACATCCGGCGTAAACCGGAATATCGGTCCGGTTAGCCCAGCCCAAAACGATCCGCGCATTCTTTGCGGTTAAGCTGAGGGGAACATTCCCCGCCACTGTCGTGATCGCCCGGACATCTAGCCGGTCGCTCGCACCCAAGGCGAAAAGGATCGCCACCGCATCATCTTGTCCCGGATCAGTATCAATAATAATAGGACATCTGTCCTGGCTCGACATAGCTCTATGAATCGTGGAACTCGATCGCTATGACAAGCCCGGCTCGACCGCGGGACGAAAATAGAATAGCCGCAAAAGAGCGCAAGGAACGCAAAAAGAGGACCGGGGATG
>Ga0210386_10004440_pt1 | contig 11600 bp, 7 predicted proteins | sample IncBWH32OmetaG_FD_160091 | JGI IMG/M metagenome (GOLD analysis project Ga0210386, IMG submission 160091) | Forest soil microbial communities from Barre Woods Harvard Forest LTER site, Petersham, Massachusetts, United States - Inc-BW-H-32-O ... | reverse complement strand
TATGGCAAAGAGATCACGAGCGTGGAGCATCGCGCCGGATGGGATGCGACATTCTCTGCACCGAAGTCGGTTTCTCTCACCGCACTTGTCAGAGGCGACCTTCGAGTACGCGAGGCGCACCGCGAAGCGTACGCGTTGCGCTCGACGAGTTGCAGCGGTATACCCAGGCGCGCATCGGCAATATCCATGCACCGGAGACAACTGGGAATTTCATCGCAGCCACATTTGAGCACGATACTGCGCGACCCGTGGACGGCTACGCCGCTCCGCAACTCCAGACGCACGCAGTGATCTGGTCAGCCGTGAGGAGGCGGCGCAGCTTCTGTCAATCAGCGTGCGTGGGATCGACTATCTTTTGGCGACTCGAAGGCTGCCATTCCGGAAGATCGGGGGCCGGGTTCTAAATAATTCCGGTGGCTGAGCTGCGAAAGTATGCACAAGACGATCATCCTAAGCGGATCGTGGCCTAAATGGTCAGATTCCTGTGTGTATCGAACCTAAGTCGAGAGGCGCGAGGGAACCTAAACCGCCGGCGCGAGCTTTCGCGCAGCGCGGTGCGCTGTTTGCTTTCCTCGGCTACTTGCGCGGCGGCTTCGACCATCGATGGGACGGACTGCGATGCTTGTCTGGAGGTGTAACCGGTCTGCATATCGCAACAGCTTTTCGATGCTCACCTGCGAGATCCTACCTCTGAGCAGGTTGCTCACCGACGGCTGGTACTCATCCAAAATGTCCGCGAGTTGCGCTTGTGTGTAGCCCTTCACTTTCACATGTTCCAAGATGGCGGACAGGAGTTCAGCCTTGATCTTGAGCGCGCTCGCTTCTGATGCAGAAAACCCCAGCGCATCGAAGACATTGCCCCTCACAATCTGTGTCGGCCTATTTTTCGCTGCGTTTTTCATAACTCTTCTGCTCCTGTAATCGCTGTCTGACGAGTTTGAGGCGCTGACTCGCAATCGCGATGTCTCGCCGGTCTGTTTTGCGACTTTCCTTCTCAAAACAGTGCAATACAGTAGATCCTGTTTTCGATCTTCGAAAGGTAGATCACCCTGTACCATGCGCGTTCGTCAGCTTCTTTCAATTCGTAGATGCCAGGACCGATGGAACTCATGCTCCGAGTCTGCGATGTCGGCTCTCTACCGATTTGTGGCTGCCTGAGCGAGAATCCGAGTGAGCGCTTAACGTCATCAGGAAAACCAGACAACATCTCCAACGAGTCCCCTTCAAAATGGAGTTCGGCGGTTGGTGGGGAATCCTCTCTGAGCACCATCGTCTTGATCGTATCGCAATCGATGCATTTATACAAGATTTATTATAATGTCATACGCCCAGATCACGAGGGCACATAAGGCAAGTGTTTCAAGTCAAGATCCGTTAGTAGATTCCAGTGTCGTGCTTTTGATGGGCGATTCTGACGAAGCCACTAGCGTTCATCAGAATGATGCACGTGAAAGCCGCTCAGCTCGAATATCATATGATCGAGTGGAATAAGTGCCAGACTACTTCTCTTTGCGGATTGCGTAGCGAGGCAGTTTCCGCGCTTTCTGAAGGTCCGCCGCTAGAAGATGTTCGCGTACTTCATCGACTCTGGGCAGCAGTTGCTTCACGCTAGACTTGTTGAAGGATGGCAGTGGTAAGATCACGATTCGGTCCAGGCAATCGAGCCGAGAGTTGAATCAAGCTGGTGTCATCGTCCGGAAGCAAGATTGCGACGCCACGGATGGGGTTGGAATTGGCCTAAAGCCGTGAAGCCGTTCCAAGTCCCGCCGTACTTGCCGGGGTCTCAAATTCCACGACGCTGTTGCTCCGATACGTCATCTTGTCCTGCGGATACGGCCCGGCAGGGAAAGAACTGACCTGTTCGATGCCTTCGGCGACGACGTTACGGACAAATTGCCTGCGATCGGGAAAAACACGCGCGATCCCCTTGGCCGCCTGAAACCGCCCGGAAGTACCGCCGTCAACGACAGAGATCTGGATCACCGGCCCTGCAAAGCCCTTCCAGTCTGTCGAGAACATGCTCGTTGCATCGATTGCCTCCGGGCTGACGAATATCTTCGAGCAATGGCCTCACCGCGCAAAACAACACAGTCGAGAAGCAAGGGCCGCCGCTCCCGCATTCGACTACTCCCTCCTCGGCGCGAACGGCAGCACCTATTCGCGCACATGGTCGCCATGGAGCTGGTAGTCGTGGTTCCTGACCTGCAGCCTTATCTCAATCTCAATCCGTCGAACTGATCGGCTCTAGCGTGCGTCGTTCTCTTCCGGGTCCCATCCGTTCAGGAACGTTTTTGTATCGTATTGCGCCGCCTCCGCCGCAGTCAGCAGCTTTGTGTGCGGATCTCGCTCGCCCGAACGCGCGCCCGCCCCGGTTGAATTAAATTCGGCGTAGTACACCGTCTCAATCGAATGCGTCTCGCCCGGATGCCATTCGCGCCAGCCCGCTGGGACGATGTGATCGGCCATCTCGGTGCTCAGAAAAATCACCTTTGCGTAAGGACGCCACGGACGCCCCAGCCACACGCCTGTTACGCCTGGGTCGGCCGTGAGCTTGCAATGGCTAAAGACGAAGCCGCTGTCTTCATCCGGATAGTGCTTCGACTGCGCTGTCACGAAGCCCTCCGAGTGCGGAGTGTTGTGAATCTCGCAGTGATCGAAGACCGCTTTGCTGTCGCCGAAGATGAAGTCCACGTTGCCCGCGATGTAGCAATGGCTGAAGTATTGGCGCGTGGGGATGCAAGGCTGGCCGTCGGGCCCACAGTTGCGGCTGCCCACATAAACCGTGTCCTGATTCCCCAACAGGCGCATATTTTTGAAGACGGCCTTGTCTCCGATAACAAGGACAGCGAGCGCCTGCGAGCCGGCGGGCAGTTGCAGGTGCGTGGCGTTCCAGTCATTCGCGAAGGTCAGATTTTCGGCGAAGAAATTATCGGCGCGTACTTCCACTGTCGCGGAGTGCAGCGTGCCTCCTGAAGTACCGGCGCTCTTGCCGAAGATGATTTCCGTCTTCAACGCATCCGGATCATTGCTGCGCATGCGGATGTTTGGCTTCGTGATCGACACGACCTCGCGATAGACGCCAGGGCTAATGAGTATCGTTGCACCATCAGCTGGAGCTGCGTCCACGGCGCGCTGCACGGAATAGAAATCCCCCGTGCCGTCCGCTGCCACATAGAGTGTGTTATCGGGAGCGGGCGCAACGTTGGCAGATACAGGTGCAGTCGGATTCACAGGAAAGTCGACAAAGCGCCCATCGCATGCGACCGGCGTGCCCGGCCTGCTGCTTGGATCCTGCATTACGGTCAGGTCATCGCCGGATGGCACGAGGTTTCCGAGCATTGGCCCGACAGTGATCGCAGCGTGTGAAGCGCGAACGTCGGTTGGCTGCAGGCCATCCACAACTACGTTGTCGAACGTTGCCTCGAGCTTGTGCTTGTCATCCAGACCCGCAATCGTCAGCGGCCCTGTTGTGAGGCTGTGCACATTCTTCAGAATGATGTTGCGATAGACGGGGAGAAGATCGCCTGAAAACGTCGTATATAGCGGAGTCAGCACAATCGGGTTGCGCACATTGCGCATGCACACGTTGTCATAGCTGACATCTTCAACCAGCCCGCCCCGGCTACGGTCGCTCTTGATGCGGATGCCGTTGTCAGCTCCATCGATCGTCAAATCAGACACGCGAACGGCGCTCACTCCGCCTGAGGTCTCGCTGCCGATCGACATGCCGTGCCCGGAATAGAAATGGTCGTGCGCGATCGTGATGTGCGACGATGGCCCGGATTTCCCAGCCTTGATGGCTACGTCATCGTCTCCTGCGCGAATGTACGAATAGAGGATCGACACATTTGTCGACGAGGATGGATCGATGCCGTCGGTGTTGCGCGCCGTGCGCGGCGTGTCGATCTTCACTCCCCATGCCGTGAAGCCGTTCGATTTCTCGACCGAGACATGGAAGTTCGGAGAATTCCGCAGTGTAGTGCGATAGAGAATGAAGTTGTCGGACTCGCGCACAATCAGGATGCGCGTGCAGTTCTGGCTTTTGTCTGTGACTTTCGCCGTGTGCGCCAGATCCCACCATGAGACATCCTGCCCAAGCAGTTTCGCGCCGCCGCGCCCGTCGATCACGCCGTCACCCATGATCGCGGCGTTCGGCGCATGATCGGCAAGGATAAATGGCTTGCAGCCATGCCCGTGTTCGTCGACAACGCCGCAGCTTCGCGGAATCACGTCATAGTCGTGCGGATTGCGTGAGGCGAACAGCGCTGTGTTCGCATCAATCAGGAGTGTCACGCCGCTTTTCAAATAGAGCGGCGCAGCCAGGAAGACGTTGTGACCGCCGGCAGCACGCAGCTTAACCGCGTGGCCCTTTTTACAATGATTGATCGCGCTCTGGATTCTTTCCGTGTCCAGGTTGCGCTCGTCATCGTCGGAAAGAGCGCCGCCCGGCGCGGAGAGCTGCGCGTCCAGCGTTACGCAGGGCTTTGGGAAATGGGGCTCCGTCACCTTTCGTGTGTCCTGAGCACTGAGGCGTCCTGCGAAGATTACGCAAAGCCCGAGCGTGAACGGGGAGATCAGATTGATCAGCGAGCGGGTCGACACGGCGCCGGATCTCCTTGACAAGTGGTCTAACCACTGAGTACGCCAGCCAGTCTACCGCTTAGCTGCAATGGAGTGTCAAGCTGCCTGTCTCTGGGCGGCGGGTGAAATTTACACCCGATCTGTTCTTCGCCCGTTCCTGCAGTTTCGTCCAGCTAAAAAGATGTCGGAGTCGGCGTAACTTAGTTAAGCTATTAAAAATAAAAGGCAAAATGCTGAATCAAACCGACAACCCTTTCAGGGATAGCTGCAAATCTGCGGGAAAAGTTGTTTTACCACTTGACAGGTCTATATCTCTTTCGGGACACTATGCCCGTTTTTGAAGTGGTCATACCTCATGAATCGAATTTCCGGTCGTCGTCGAGTCCCAGGACTAATGATCTCGTTCAATGGTCAGTCCAGACACGACCCGCATGCCGGGCATTGCGGCATAAGGGGAAACCACGAGGGGATTATTCATTTTGGAGGCTGATTATGCCATCAAGGTTTTGTGGAGGATGGCCGACGGCACACCTCCGAGGCGAAAACAGAAAATTGCATATCCTGGCGTCACTGCGCCTCATGCTGGGACTTTCTCTGGCCTTGCTTTTCCCTCTTTCAGTGTGGGGGCAGCTTGGAGGAACGGGAACGATCGAAGGAACGGTCACTGATTCCTCGGGGGCCGTGATCCCCGGCGCGAAAGTGATTGCGCGGAATGTGGCGACAAGAGCCGAAACGGTTCGCACCACTACGAGCAGCGGCCTTTACACCCTCGCTCCGCTCGATGTCGGAGACTACGTCGTCACAGTTACGGCGCCCGGCTTCGAAACGCTGGTGCGCGAGAATATCCACGTGGATGGAATGCAGGTGCTCGCACTCGACCTGGCGCTAAAGATTGGATCGGCGAGCCAGACCGTGACCGTCACTTCAGCCCCGCCGCAACTTGAAACCACCAATGCAACGCTGGGCGGCACGCTGGAGAATGAGGTCTATCAATCGCTCCCGCTTGAGATGGGCGGCGCAAATGGAATCAGTACCGATCAACGAAGGGCCACCGACTCCGCGTTACTCATGCCCGGCGTTACTAACAACGAAATCAAGAACAACGAATCCGACGAGCCCATGGTAATCAACGGCAATGCAAGCTCGACGGAGATGTATATCGAGGGTATCCCCTTCGATTCCGCTTCAGTCAGCGGCGACCCGCGCTACATCTGGTCCGCTTTCTCGGTTGAGACGGTCAATCAGTTCCAGGTCAAGACAACGGGCTACTCGGCTGAATATCAGGGACTGGGCGTGGAAAACTTTACCATCAAGTCCGGCACCAACAATTTCCACGGCTCGGCCTATGAAGTGTTTCGCAACACAGCGCTGGACTCGGCTGGCTTCATACCGGCCCAGTACCCAATCAACTATCCCGACGCTTCTAAGGCGGGCACCTACTATAAACCGCCAGAACACATGAACGAATACGGCATATCGCTGGGCGGTCCTATCTGGCGCAATAAGCTCTTCTTTTTTGGCAATTACATGGGATTCCGGTTCTCCGCACTCACTAAGCCGCAGGCTCAGACCATACCCACTCCGGCAGAGATGTGCGGTGACTTCTCGGCAGCGGGCATCGACATCTACGATCCAACGACGCAGACGCAGACAAAAGGGAGCGGCTCAGGTTACTCACGTACGCAGTTCAGCGGCCCAAGCTATACCAGCGCGGGCTGCGGCACCGGTCCCGTCAAAGCGAACGTCATTCCGCAGAATGAGATCTCTCCCATTTCGCAGTATCTCCAGAAGTTCTGGCAGGGGGTTCCTTACCTCAACGACAATCTCACCAATAACTATCTGGGCGCGTATAACTACGGCCTGAACAACTGGTCTACAACGGGCCGCATCGATGCCAATCTTTCCGACAAGCATACGTTGTCCTTCATCATTGCGGCAGGCAGGCAGGGGCTCGTCGGTCCAGCAGGCAGCCAGACGACGAACGTGGGCCCTTTACCCTATCTCTACGCAAAATCCTATGCCCCCGTCACCCGGGTTCTAATCTTCCAGGACACGTATGTAATCAATCCAAGCCTGGTGAATCAGTTCAAATACGGTGCCGCGCAGTATCACTCGCCCGACACCAATCCCACATATGGGATTGCGGACTTCGCCGCAACCGCAGCAGGCATTACCGGGCTGCCCGGCGGACAGGCTTCCGGCAGCTTTCCGGTCGAAAAGTTCACCGGAACAAACGCCCCCGCGCAGTGGGGACCTCAGACAGGATATGTGGGCAATACGGACACTTACTCGATGCTGGATAACGTGCAGTGGATCCACGGCAAGCACTCGTTCACCTTCGGTGGCCAGTACGAGTGGCTTAGCTATAACTACCTCTATGCGGATGGAGGGACCACTCTCACCACGCTGAATTTCGGCGTGAATGAAACGGCGCAGGTGAGCGGATCGTCAGCCGGGGTCGTAAGCGGAACCGGCTTGCCATACGCCAGCTACCTGCTGGGAGCGGTCGATTCCGGAACCTACACTCAGTATGCGCCGATAGCCCAGGAAACTGGCTCTCGCTACCATCCGTTCGCACTCTATGTAAACGACGACTTCAAAGTGACCCCTAAGCTGACGGTGAACGCCGGATTGCGCTGGGATGTGATGCCACCGATGCGCGAAGCGGAGAACCGTTTTTCGTTTCTGAATCCGGCGATCACCAATCCCGTCACCGGCTCTCCGGGAACGCTGCAGTTTGCCGGATCCGGGCCGGACAGTTGCGGCTGCGAGACCCCCATGCAAACGTATTACAAGAACTGGGGCCCGAGGCTGGGTCTTGCGTATGAAGTTACCCCTAATAAGACTGTCATCCGCGCTTCCTACGGTCTCTATTACGCGCATGGCGGCGGCACATCCGGTGGCGCAACAGCTCTTCCGTCCACGACTATGGAGCTGGGCTTTGCGGCAGCGCCAAATCCGGTCTCTCCTGGCGATTCACTTCCTGCCTTTTACCTCAACAATAGCGCGTATTTCGCCAGCGGCACCAATGGCGCCGTTGCCAATACGGCGTTTGGAAGTAGCAGCGTCGCTCCGCCGCCGGTCTATAACGCCAGCTATGGAACCTATTATTCCAGCGCGGCCGTGGCGCCGTACAAAGTTTCCTCTACGCTCGCCTATCTCGATCGCTATTATGGCGGCCGTACACCGAGCTTTGAAGGATGGTCCGCTGGTTTCCAGACCCAGGTGACTAGAGATATGACCGCGACTCTCAGCTATGTAGGCAATCAGGGACACTTCCTGCTGCCCACTGGCGCTGCGCGCGGATACTACAACAACCAGCTGGATCCGCAGTATCTCGCGCTGGGAAAAACCGCTCTGGGCGCAACCGCTAGCGCCACCAACATGCCAAACGGCGCATTGCCGTATTCAACTTTCAACAATAAGGTCAGCCAGGCGCTGGTTGCGTTTCCGCAGTACAGCGGCGTTACCGACCAGGTTGGATCGGTCGGCAATTCAAACTATAACGCCCTGCAGCTTTCCATTGTGCAGCGCCTTAGCCGAGGCCTCACCTTCCTGTTCAATTACACATACGGCAAGACGATTGACGACGTCGGAACTTTCCGTACCGGCTATGCGATCCCTGCGGGTGCCCTCGCCTACAGTTCGAAGGCCTGGCCCGTCGACCGGATCGAGCGGTCGCGCAGCGCCATAGATCAGCCGCAGAACCTCATCTTTGCCAGCACCTACGATCTCCCGTTTGGCCAGGGGAAAATCGGCAACGACAATGCCTTTGTACGGGACATCGCCGGGGGATGGCGTCTCTCCGGCATCTTCAGCTACTACGCGGGAGATCCCCTGGCCATTACTGAGGGCTCTTGCACTGCTCCCGGCCAGGGCACCTGCATGCCAACCTATGCTCCCGGTTTCATGGGTATTGGCTCAGCTCGACAAAACGGCGGATGGGGCCATGGCGCAACCAGGACCTCCCTGGCTTCTACCCAATACATCAACCCCGCCGCGTTCGTGATGGGTCCGGGAAATGCGGGGACATCCAATGTCGTCAACCCTAACTGCACGGCCGGAACGGCTTCCTGTACAGGGATGGTGCTTGGCAACGTCTCCCGGACCGCTCCCTATGGATTGCGGGGTCCCGGAAACAACAACATTGATGCTTCCCTCCGCCGGACTTTCGACATCAAAGAGAGCGTGAAGTTCGTCTTCGAGGCGAGCGTCTTCAACGCGGTTAACCACGTTTGGTTTGGCAGCGCTTCAAGTACTGCGGACGGATCAATTGGTACTACGACCGGCTCCAGCAGCCTCGGTGTGATAGCGGGCCAGGCCAACAACCCGCGTCAGTGGCAATTCGCGGGACACATCAACTTCTAACCGCCTCCCTGTTGGTTTATCCGAGGGCGTTACTTGGCAGAGTTAAAACGCAGCGCCCCGACTTTCTCTTAAGTCCCATGACCTGTTTCCACAGAACTCTTCCGAGTCTTGGCTTTGCCGGATTCCTCTTTGCCGGGCATCTTGCACTGGTTGCCGCACAAGATACGCGCTCGGTGGCCGAGCCCGCGATTCCAGAGGTATGCCAGGCAATAACTGCGCGGTACAACAGCGCAAATCTGGATGCCTCCGATCAGGCGTGCGCGAAAAATTCCTCCGCCTGCGACACCCGCCGCCTTCAGGGAGCGATCGACGCCTGCTCAGCCACTGCACCAAGTAAGGGCGGCCGGGTTACCGTAGAGATCCATTCCGAAGGCGCGAACAACGCCCTTCTAATCCAGCCCATTCAGCTAAAGGCTGGCGTGACTCTGCTGGTCGATGCTGGCGTGACTGTATACGCCTCCGTCAATCCGCGCGACTACGACACGAGTCCGGAACGCTGCGGAACGATCGACGAGCGCGGAGGCGGTTGTTATCCCATGATCCGCATTGACGATGCTCGCGACACCGGCATTATGGGCAACGGAGCCATCGATGGACGCGGCGGCCACCTCTTGCTGGGCAGCGATCAATCATGGTGGCAGATTGCCCGCGCCGCTGAGCCCACAGGCCTCAAACAAAGCTGTCCGCGACTCATTGTCGCGAACCATGCCGATGGCCTCACGCTCTACAAAATCACGCTTCGCAACTCTCCTAACTTTCATGTTGCCGTGAATCACACCGACGGCTTCACCGTCTGGGGAGTCACCATCGACACGCCGAAGACCGCGCGCAACACCGACGGCATCGATCCCGGGACGTCGACGAATGTGACCATCACCCGCTCATTCATTCGCACCGGCGACGACAACGTCGCGATCAAAGGAGGAGTGAGCCACATCACCGTAACACACAACTACTTCTACGACGGCCATGGCATGTCCATAGGCAGCGGCGCAACACCGCCCGTCACCAATGTGTACGTCTCCGATCTCTCGCTTCAAGACACCGCGAACGGTATCCGTATCAAGTCCGATGTCACGCGCGGCGGCCTTGTCGATGCGGCCGTCTACGAAAACATCTGCATGAAGAACGTGGAGTTGCCCATCGGCATCGACCCCTTTTACAACGGAACCACCATCGATCCCTTCACCGATCCCGGTCACAAGGGAGACCGCATTCCCGTCGACAAGGGCATTGTGCTGCGCAACGTGCGCAGCGTTACCACGACGCCTGTGCTCATGGCCGGCTGGGACACCGCGCATTCGCTCGAAATCACCCTGGACGGCGTGGTCATCGACGGCATCCAGGCGCGCGATGTGCACATGCAATACGCCCATGTGAATGTCGGTCCGGAAGGCGTGAACTTTACCCCTGCCGGAACGGGCGTCACGATAGACGGCCCGTTGCCCGCAAAAGCGCACGTCACTTCCTGCGAGGGCAGATTTCCAGCATTTTCGGGTAAGCGATGAACAGGGACTGCACTCGCTCAGGAGCCAGTTGCTTTCGTGCGGCGGTGCGCATTCCTGCGCCCTCGCCCGGTCTGTTCGTGTTCCTGAGCGGTCTTGGCGAGCTGCAGATGGCTTTCCATGACCTTTCGCGCTTCCGCAGCATTTCTTGCGCGGATGGCACGGTAGATCTCACGGTGTTTCTCCGCGGAATCTTTCAGGTCTCGGGACAGTTCCGCCGTCTTGCGTCGCTCGTCATACAACGCGGTCGTAATCGTTTCCATCAGGGCTGCCAGAATGGGATTGCCCGATGCCCGGGCGATGGCGCGATGAAAGCGAACATCGTGAATGAGGTATTCTCCCGGGTCGTCGATCGTCGCGTACATCTCGGCGACTTCTTCCGCCATTGCGGTGAAGTGTTCTTCTCTTCCGCGCTCGGCCGCGAGCGCCGCCAGATTGCTCTCGAGCAGCATGCGCGCCTCGAACATCTGCCACGATTTGAAGCCGTGCAGTGCGCCGAGCAGGCCCAGCGACGACTTCCCGATCTCCGGCGGTCCATCGGCCACAAACGTTCCCACACCATGGCGCACATTCATCACACCCATGGCCGCCAGGTAACCGATACCCGTCCGCAGGCTGGCGCGGCTGATCTTCAGCTTGCGCGCAAATTCGCGCTCCGGCGGAATTTTGTCCCCCGGCTGCAGCGTGCCGTCTTCGATTTTCTCGCGAACGTGGTTAACCACCTGCATGGCGAGTTGAGTGTCAGAAGACTGTGCTTTTTTCTCTGGCATAGGGATAGAAAACTCGACTTCAGACGGAGGATATCGTCCCGCATTGCGAGATTAGCACCTGCACAGCGATTTCCCGCAAAAAAATATGAGATGGAGGTGAGATATGTGACTTAGTGGTCGGACCTCTAAGACGATCTTCTCAAGAACGCTCCTAGCTGGTCCAACCGGAGAAAGAGAGTTGGCAGATTGACTTTGCTTCATGAAGACCGGCTTTTTCCCGCTGACCCGGACACTCGTGCCGTCGCCAGACGGCTCTTTGCCGCAATCTGCGACCTGCCCATCCTCAGCCCGCACGGGCACACCAGCGCGGCGTGGTTCGCCCACAACCAGCCTTTTCCCGATCCCGCCAAGCTTTTCGTCCAGCCCGACCACTACG
>Ga0210386_10004438_pt1 | contig 11604 bp, 11 predicted proteins | sample IncBWH32OmetaG_FD_160091 | JGI IMG/M metagenome (GOLD analysis project Ga0210386, IMG submission 160091) | Forest soil microbial communities from Barre Woods Harvard Forest LTER site, Petersham, Massachusetts, United States - Inc-BW-H-32-O ... | reverse complement strand
GAACGAGCGTCGCGCGAGGTGCTCTCCATTCCTATTTATCCGGAGCTTACGCGCGAGCAGGTGGAACGGGTGGCGCAGGAGGTGCGGAAAGCCACGCAAGAAGATTGAGAATTAAAATTTCAAATTTGAGATTTGAAATTTCGGATTTTTGTTTTTAGCGGGACAGACTTCACAGGCTACTGAAAAACCAAATACTCTGTCATTCTGAGCGAAGCGAAGAATCTTTCTTTGTTTCATTTCCTATACTTAAATCGGAGAGAGATTCTTCGCTTCGCTCAGAACGACAGAACAAGGCCTTTTTTCAGCAGCCTGTTCAGCCTGTCTTCTTTTGACTTCTGCAGCCGGTTAAAAAATTCAAAAACAACAGGCTGAAGCCTGTTCTACTAAAACCTGCGTCACATTTAAAATATTTAGTGTGCTAAATGGGCTTACGCGGTTGTGGAGACTGCGCGGCGGTAGAGCATGAAGATTACGGTGAGAAACAGGATCAGGGCTGGCGACACCAAGGCAAGAATTCCGAGATCGAGCGAGCGTTGCGCGGAAGAGCCCATCGCGGATGCAGTCGTGTAGCAAAGCGCGCAACCTTGCGCGAACGCGCCTTGCGCGGAAACCGCAATCGCCAACAGAGTTGCCAGGATAAATTTCATTCGCATCTCAGGTCCCTCCCAAAAAACATCCCTACCGCAGCGCCATCATACATCAATGCGGCCTCATTTGAAGCAGCCGAAAAGCTTCCGGGAAAAAGAAGATAAACATCATGCAGATACAAAAAATCATCGACGGAACGAGCCACAGGACCAGCGAAAATTTTTCAAATTTCAAGTGCATGAAATACGACATGATCATGGCGGCCTTCACCACGGACAAGACGACCAGCACAGACAGCATGACAGACGGCTGCAGTTGCTTGTACGCCAGAAAAACTTCGAGGCCGGTGATGGCCACGAGCCCAACCCAGATTGCCAAATTCGTGCCAACGCTGGCTCCGGCGTGAACTTCTTCGGCATGCGCATGTGTGTTCATGGATCGACTATTCTCCCCAATCGCAGGCTTAGTACTTCACGGACATTAAATAGATCAGCGGGAAAACGAACATCCAGACCAGGTCCACAAAGTGCCAATACAGCCCGTTCACTTCCACGTCCTCAGCGGAAAACTTTCCGCGCCCGTAACCCACGGCCACGATGCCCAGATAGATCACGCCGATCATGACGTGCGTCATGTGCAACCCGGTGATGCCAAAGAACACGGCGCCAAACAAGGGCGTGCCTTCCGGGTTTCCGGTGATGGTGAAATGCTCTTTCGTGATCATGTTGAACCACTCGGTCAAGTGCAGACCAGTAAAGAGCAATCCGCCAATCATGGTTGCGACCATCCACATGACTGTCTTTTTGCGATCATTGCGCTGCGCGGCCATCACGGCCATTACCATGGTCAGCGAACTTGCCAGCAGAACCACCGTCATGGTTGTGGAGAACGCGATGGCTGGATAGATGGGAAATGGGCGTGGCCAATCCGGATTCGTGATTCGCGAATAGCTGTACGCGATGAGGAGCGCGGAAAACGTCAGCGTATCGGAGACGATGAAAAGCCACATTCCCAGTTTTTTTGAACCGATGGCAAAGGGAGATTTTCCACCGTTCCAAGCTGAATCCAGCGCCACGTCAGTCTTAACATCAAGCACGGTTCACCGTCCCAGTGTAAGAAGTGCCAGCAAGAAAATCCAAAGCCCATCCATAAAATGCCAGTAAATTGAGGCTAACTCCGCGGCCGTTTCCTGCGAAATGCGCGACTTTCTCCACGGCCGGAAAGCCACGTAGAAGAGAAAGAAAATTCCGCCCGCCAGATGTGCGCCGTGCGCAGCCGTTAGTACGTAGAAAAAACTGCTGCTCGGATTCGTGGCCAGCAGCATTCCTGCGGCGGCGAGTTGGCGCCAGGCAACGATCTGCCCCGCCAGGAAAAGCATTCCCAAACCTGTGGTCACCCACCACAGGGATTGAAACGCTTCACGCTCGCCGCTTGCCAACTTCTTTCGCGCCACGATGATCGTGACGCTACTTATGAGCAGGACCGCTGTGTTAAACCAAAGGACAGGAGGAATGGGCGTGCGCTGCCAATCCGTCCCAAGCCCTCTTCGCACGATATAAGAGCTTGCCATGGCCATAAAAAACATAACGATGGCCGCAAGCCCAAGCTGCAATGCCGTGAAGTAAGCGCGGCGCGGAAATGGCCGCCGCGATCCGTGCGAATCTCCATCACCGTCACCACCGTCCGGCGGTGGAGTTCCGCCACCGTGACCTGCATCTATTAGTTCGACATCATCGACAACTGTTCCTGGCATTGTTTAATCCTGAAGGGCCGATTCTGTGGAGCCCTCACTTTTGCGAATTAATTCAGGCGCGAGGTGCTGGGGAATGTAATCATCCGCAGCGCCGGGCACGCTGAACTCATAAGCTCCATGGTACACAATGGGCTCAACGCCGCCAAAATTATCAAACGGCGGAGGCGTGGGGATCGACCATTCCAAGGTTGTTGCATGCCACGGATTTTCTTCCGTGGTTTTCTCGCCTGCGAGCAAACTCCAGAAAAAATTGAACAGGAAAATCAACTGCACACCGATGGTGATAAACGCCGCCACGCTTATGAACTGATGCAGGGGCTGCAACTTTTGCAGGAAAGGCCCAGCGGTCATTTCAGAATACCGCCGCGGATTGCCGGCCAATCCCAGGAAGTGCATGGGCATGAAGACGGCGTAAACGCCGATAAACGTGAGCCAGAAATGCACCTTTCCGATTCCCTCGTTCATGAATCGGCCAAACATTTTGGGGAACCAGAAGTAAAGTCCCGCGAACATTCCAAAGATAGCCGCGACGCCCATGATCAGGTGGAAGTGCGCGACGACGAAGTAGCCGTCATGCAGATACAAATCCAACGCGGGCTGCGCGAGAAACAAGCCCGAAAGGCCGCCCGTTACGAAAAGCGAAACGAAGCCAAGTGCAAACAGCATGGCGCAGTTGAATGTGATCTTGCCGCCCCACAACGTACCCAGCCAGTTAAATGTTTTGATCGCGGAAGGCACGCCAATCGTCATCGTCAGAATGGAGAACGCGAATGCCGAGTATGGGCTCATCCCGCTGATGAACATGTGATGGCCCCAGACACAGAAGCCGAGGAAACCGATGCCGCAAACGGCTCCGACCATGGCGCGATAGCCAAACACTGGCTTGCGTGAGAATGTCGAGAGCAAGTGTGACGCCACGCCCATGCCGGGAAGAATGGCGATGTAGACCTCAGGATGCCCGAAGAACCAGAACAGATGCTGCCACAGGAGCGGCGAGCCGCCCTTGTGCCAGGTGACCACCTGATCGGTGACCACGAGGCCGCCGGGAATGAAGAAACTCGTTCCCGCGACGCGATCGAGCAAGAGCAGGATGCACGCGGCAAGAAGCACGCCGAAAGCGAGCAAGCCGAGAATGGCAGTGACGAACCAGGTCCAGCAGGTCAGAGGCATTCGGCCGAGCGTCATGCCCTTTGCGCGCAGATCGATGAGCGTAGTAATAAAATTGAGCGCGCCCATCAGAGAAGCGCCGCAAAAAATTGCCAGCCCAACGATCCAAAGCGTCTCTCCCGCACCTTGCCCCGGACCCACCATTTCTCCGAGAGCACTGAGCGGCGGATAGGAGGTCCAACCGCCAATTGGCGCGCCGCCTGAAACCACAAAGGCGCACAACATGACGATAAGCGATACGAATGTGGTCCAGAACGAAAGCATGTTCAGGACGGGAAACGCCATGTCCGCCGCGCCAATCTGAATGGGCAGAAAATAATTGCCGTAGCCAGATTGCGGCGCCGTCGTGAGCACCATAAAGACCATGATCGTGCCGTGCATGGTCATCAGCGCCAGGTACTGCTCCGGCGTCATCTGGCCGCCCTTGAAAAACGCAAATTTTGCGGCGGGCCAGCCGAGGTGCAAGCGCATCAGCAGGGAAAGGCTCATGCCGACGAAAGCCGAAAACAAGGCCAGGCACAGATATTGAATGCCAATTACCTTATGATCGATGCTGAACACATATTTCTGGATGAAACCGGTCGGTGCGTGATGCGCGTGGCCGCCGTTTTCGTGTGTCACCATTGAGGCTCTCCTCAGGGTCTTTGGTAGAACAGGCTTCAGCCTGTTGATTTTTATTTCTGCAGAGCAAATCCAAAATCGACAGGCTGAAGCCTGTCCTACTGAAAATCTACTGGTTTGCCGCTGCCTGATCCTTCATCCACTTTTCGAAATCCGGTTCGGACATGACGCTGAGCATGGTGTGCATGCGGTAGTGGCCCAATCCGCAAAGTTCGGCGCAAGCGATTTCATAGTCGCCGGGATCGATGGCCGTAAAGTGCATGTGAATTTCCATGCCCGGCACGGCATCCTGCTTCAGCCGCAATTCGCGCACGTAGAAGCTGTGCGTGACGTCCTGCGAGCGGATGATGAGTTCCACTTCTTTTCCGGCCGGAACAGCGATCACGGGAGAAACAACGTCATCCTTGGAAGCTGGGTCGGTGGGATCGAGGCCTAAGGGATTTCCTGTAGACGCGCTGACCAGTTCGGGCTTTTCACGGCCAAATTTTCCATCTGGACCCGCGTATCGAAAATTCCAGACAAATTGCTGGCCGGTTACTTCGATTTGCAGCGCGCCGGGAGAGGCGCCCATAAAGTGAACTTCCGCCCAGGCATTCCGCGCATACAAGCCGAGCCCGACGAAGAGCACCACGGTTGCCAGCGTCCAGACAATCTCCATGGTGTTGTTGCCTTCAAAATAGGTCGCCTTTTGTCCATGGTCGCGAAATCGAAAAATGGCGATGGCGAGACCGAGCTGCGCAGCGACAAATACAATTCCCGTAATAAGGAACGTACGTGCGAATTGCGCGTCAATCTCATGGCCAAAATCGGTGATGGCGGGAGGAAACCACCAGATTTTTGCCATGAAGATATAGACGGTTACACCTGTCATCAGAAATAGGAACACAGCAAAGGCAAGAGCAACTGAGGTGGAACCGCGTTCTGGCCGTCTACTCAGCATCGTCTTCGCTCCAAGGGTCGTTAATGACCTAAAAACGGGGCCCGAAGTAATTATCCAAGACGTTTGTGCATGACGAATCCAATCGGTATGTATGGCCTGATGCGCACATGATATACATCCTGAGAAGAAATTCAACAAGCTTTATTCGTTGCGTGAAAATAATAATTTAAAACTGAGGAACTCATTTTCCGAATGCGAATCCGCTCGTTAAAATTCGCAAAAAGCGAGGTAGAATGGAAAACATGCGAAAACAAAGCCTATTTCTTATTGTTCTTCTTGCAGGAATTGCCTCTTGCGCTATTTCGGCGGACGCGCAGGTTCTCAGCCCTCCCGCGAAAACCGCTTGCAAATTTGCCGACGGGAAGACGATTTCGGTGAATTATTCCAGTCCGCGCATGCATGGACGAAAAATTTTCGGCGACCTCGTTCCGTTCGGAGAGGTTTGGCGAGTGGGAGCGGACGATGCGACAACGTTTGTGCCCAACGTGGATGTCACGTTAGGCGGCAAGACAGTTCCCGCGGGCCGGTACACCATGTTCGCGCTTCCCACGGTCAACAAATGGACTTTGATCATCAGCAAACAGATCGGCGAATGGGGCATTCCCTACCCCGGAGAAAAATTCGATTTCGCGCGCATGGAAATGAAAGTTTCAAAACTTTCCGCGCCGCTTGAAAATTTTACAATTTCTTTCGATGCGCTGGGATCGAGCTGCAATATGAAGTTCGATTGGGAAACGACGCGGGCGTCGATCGATATCTCTGAGAAAAAATAGCGGGCCGCTACGGCGCTGCAATTTTTGCTGCGTTGCCTAAGCCGTAAGGGCGCGGTATACCGTGCTCAGCCGGGGTACGGTGTTTGCTATCGAAGCATTCGCCGACACTGTTTCACGAAGATTCAAAAAATGGATTATGCCGCGAAGAATTATCTAGTTCGCGGGAAAGAATCCCCGGTGTATAAGTGTGGCCACCCGGGGAGGGATAAATGGCGAGCGCGAGCCGGTCGGAAAGCATCCCGGAAAGGCGCGCACCGATCCCCGCACGACACATTGCCGCCGTGGTCATGGGCAACGGGCTGGAGTTCTACGATTTTCTGACCTACTCCTTTTTCGCGGTTTATATCGGCAGGGCTTTCTTTCCATCAAATGTTCCTTCTGCAAGCTTGCTGGCGTCGCTCGCCACGTTTGGCGTGGGATTTTTCACGCGGCCGATTGGCGCGTGGGTGATTGGCAGGATCGGCGATCGCAAGGGCCGCAAGCCCGCGATGATTCTTTCCTTCTCGCTCACTGGCATCGCGATCACCGGGCTGGCGTTGACGCCTCCGCACTCGAGGATTGGCGTAGCCGCGCCGGTGCTGGTGATCTTCTTTCGGCTGTTGCAGGGGTTTGCGCTGGGGGGAGAAGTCGGTCCGTCGACGGCTTTCTTATTAGAGGCCACACCACCTGAACGGCGAGGGTTTTATACGTCTTTCCAGGCCTGGTCGCAGCATTTGTCGGTCCTCGTATCAGGCCTCGCTGGATTTGGCCTGGCGAATACGCTGAATGAGCAACAATTGCAGGATTATGGATGGCGCATCGCTTTTTTGGTTGGCGTGGCCATCGTGCCGCTTGGCCTCGTGATGCGGCGCAGCTTACCGGAAACATTTCATGTGGCGTCCACCAGCAGCGTGAGAGAAACCGCTTCGTTGCGACCGCACATGGGAGTTGCGGTGCTGGGCGTGATGCTGCTCGCGAGCGCCACCATCGGAAATTATATCGGCAACTACATGACGACCTATGCGATCTCCACCTTGCATATGCGTGTGAATGTCGCTTTTGCCGCGACCATTGTGGTCGGACTTTCCGGCGTCGCACTCGACCTCGTCAGCGGCACGCTTTCGGACCGCATCGGGCGCAAGCGAATGATGCTCGTGCCTGGCGCCTTTTTGCTTGTTTCGATACTTCCGGCGTTTTATTTCCTTTTGCATTACCGCACGGCGGTCGCGCTCATCGGCGCCACGGCTTTGCTTTCGAGTTTGGCAGCCCTTTCCGCTGGGCCCACGGTCATCTGGCTGACGGAATCGCTGCCTGCGTCTATTCGCTCCAGCGGCGTTGCTGTAGTTTACGCGATCTCGATTGCAACGTTTGGCGGGACAACACAATATGTAGTTACTTGGTTGATTAAAAAAACGGGGAGTTCACTCGCGCCCGCGTGGTATTGGACGGGCGCGGCAGTCGTTGGGCTAATCGCGATGAGTGTTGTGCGGGAATCGGCTCCGCACAAATTGCGGAGCACGAGTAGGGTTGACCAAATTCGAAACGAAGCTCTGAGCAAGAATTAAAAGGAAGGTGCAAGGTTTTTGTGGCGCCGGCGTCCCGCCGGCGGGTTTTGACTTTTCTCGCACTCAAAAAAAACCGCCGGCAAGATGCCGGCGCCACAATTCCAGCCGGCGCGGTTGGGAGATCAGAGTTGGCCGGTTGGATTACGAACTAGCAGCCGTCGTAGCCGTCGATGTCTGCCACGCTTGCGCATCGGACTCTTCGATAATTTCGCTTTCCCATTCCACGGTGATGCCGCGGCGCACGCTTTCCGATGCTGCGCAAAGTCCTTCGTGGTGTTCGAGAGCGCGTTCGACCGTGGCGCGCTTGTCTTTCGGCACGGTCAGACGGTAGTGCATTTTCACGCCGGTGAGGATCATCTTGCCGTCCACTTCTTCAATGGTGCCAAGGGCTTCGACTTGAAGCTTGTCCGGGTTGGCGCTCACGCCGCGCGCTTCGAGCGCACCGGCAACGGTTCCCGTCATGCAGCCGCCCACCGCGGCGACGATGTAATCGAGCGTGGAGGCCATGGGCTCTTCCGGGGAAAGTTTGAAATATTGCGCAATGCCACCGTGAATTCCCATGCGGATGGCGCCAGGAAAACCTTCGATTTCGGCCCGCTTGATTTTGCTTTTGCCGGGCTCCTTGGATATTTTCACTTTGGACATCTGAATTAATTTTCCCATGAGCGTTCCTCCTGTAAAAAACCTAGAGAAAACTATACCAGCGCTTCCAGCAGTTGCGCGACCGAATAAGGCTGCGCTGCTTTCACACTCGCCTTGAAGAGACTGCGCGGATCATTATCATACTCGATGGAGTATCCATTGCCCTGAAACAGTTTCTGCAAAAAGAGCTGAAAATCGGGATCGAACGATTTGCGGGTTGCCGAGTCGTTTGGCGCGACCAGGCGGTCATTTACGAATATTTCTATATCCTCGCCGTTGAAACGGAATTTTCCGTTGAGGCGCGGCTCGGATTCCAGCCGCTGGCACGCCGTAAGCGCCGCGAGAGCGGCTTGCGCGAGGATATTCTGGTTGCTGCCATTCAGCTCGGCTTTGCGGTTGTAGCGCACGCCGAGGCGGTCATCCGTGTTATCGACGCTGTAATTCCCTTCGTGCCCGATCAGCACCACTCCCGGTCCGGCGGGAACGTGCGTGTAATCCGCGACGTCGATCAGCAACTCATCGCCATTTTGATTTTCAATCCAGCTGTGAAATACGGGAATCAGCGGCTCAAGACTAAGGCCCTCGGGGTTTTGCAGCAGAAGTTTCACGTTGACGTGCTGAAGGTGCATGCGTTGGGTCCCTTTTTGTAGCGCCCGCCTTCAGGCAGGCATTTTTTGGATTACCGGAATGGTTGTTAGAACCCGGATGCCAACCTGAAGGTTGGCGCTACATCCGGCTTGCAAAATATGCGCCTTTATTTAAACGGGCGACGGCGCCGGGGCCGAAATTCGGTTGTAGCAACTGTGTGCTGCGTCGATAAAAAGCTGAGCTTCATCGATCAGGTAGCGCGTTCCATCCTGTGTGTAGGGATGGCCTGATTTCTCCTGTGCAGAAAAAAGGTAGTGAGCGAATTTGCCGCCAGCGAACGGATCGAAAAATTTCTGCGTGTCGTAGAAACGCGCGCGGAATTCCCGCACGATGAGCGCCGGATCGTCAGCAATGGTGGAATTTTCGATCTTCACCAGCGCCTTCGCGGCCTGCACCATGGAGCGGTAGGCAGTATCTCCCGCTTGTTCGATGTGGCCGTCTTCGAGCGCGACTTGCGCCTCGAACAATTGCCGTTCGGCCGCAGCCAGGTCAAATTCCACGGATGACACAACCGCTCCCGCGCATTCTCCCACGCCGATATCCGCAAGCGTGTATTCCCGCGGGTCGCCCCAATCCTGGAAGATGGAGCGGTCCGCCAAATCGGCGGGAGGCCGCGCGAGGTCTTCGAGCATTCTTTTTAATTCCACTTTCCCGGTGCGTGCGACGAAATCTTTAAAACTTTCGCCATTCTTGCGATTGGCCGCGTAACGGTCCGTGAGGCGCGAAACAACTTCCGGAATTCTCTTCGATGGAATAGCGATGGTTGGCAATCCGTAGGACGCGCCGTTATTTTCCCACTCGCCACCGAGGACAACCTGGAAGTGCGGGACCGCGTATCCCGACATTTTGCGGCTGACGCCGTAAAAGCCGAGATCCGCAACGTGATGCTGCCCGCAGCTGTTGAAGCAGCCACTGATCTTGATGTGCAGCTTCAAGACGGAATCATCCAGCTGGAAATTTTTCTCGGCGAGGCGCTTGCGCAATTCCCCAGCGAGTCCGCGCGAAGAAGAAATACCCAGCTTGCAAGTGTCCGTTCCGGGGCATGCGGCGATATCCACGATGCTTCCGGCTCCGGGCGCGCCCAATCCGGCGGCTTCGAGTGCCTTATACAATTCCGGCAGATCGCTGAGGCTCACCCAGCGGAGAACAATATTTTGTTCCACCGTCGAGCGAATCGTTTCTTTCGTAAAGCGGCGCGCGATATCCGCCAAAGCCCGCAATTGTCTGGAAGTGATATCTCCCAAAGGAAGTGTGATGGTGACAACCGTGTATCCATCCTGCTTTTGTGCACGCGTATTTGTTTTTACCCAGCGCTGAAACGGTTCCGTGCCGAGCAGCGGCGCTTTGCCGGCGGGCCGAAGGGGCGTCTCATGGAATATTTCGGCGGCATCCACAAAATCCGTCCACCGTGGATCGGGCGTCAGATTTTTTCGTTCCTCGGTCACCAATTCCTTGAATTTTTCGATGCCCAGGTCCTGCACAAGGAATTTGAGGCGCGCGCGGCTGCGATTCTTTTTCTCGCCGAGGCGGGCGAATACCAGAGAGATCGCCTGCGCAAGAGGAAGCAATTCTTCCACCGGAACAAACGAGTCGTAGGGTTTTGCCTGGTACGGAACCGCTCCGAGGCCGCCACCGACTTGCACTTCAAAGCCGCGCTTTTCTTTTCCGTTCTCAATCCTGGTCGCGGCAACCATGCCCATGTCGTGCATGCTGGCAAGGCCGCAGGCGTGTTGCGAGCAACCGCTGAAGGAGGGCTTGAATTTTCGGCCAAAATTTTGCGTGTCGGGATGCCCCAACAGAAACTTGGAGAGAGCGGTTGAGTAAGGAGTGACGTCGAATTTTTCGTCCGGGCAAACGCCCGAGTAGGGGCAAGCGGTAACGTTGCGAACCGAGTTTCCGCACGCCTCGCGCGTCGTGATCTTCGCAGCGCCCAGCCGTCGCATGACGGTCGGCGTATCTTCTACATGCACGTAGTGGAGCTGAAAATCCTGCCGAGTGGTTACGTGCGCGATGCCGTCGGAATATTCTTCAGCAAGGTCTGCCAGTGTTTCCAGTTGCTCCGCGTTCAGCCCGCCCGCCGGGATTTTTATGCGCTGCATGCCGGGCGCATCCCACATCGTGTTTGGGCCCTTGGTCAGATCGCCGGAGGGAAATTCAAGGCGCTGCACGGTTTTGCCGTTGTGGCGCTGGCCATTGTCATAGCGCTGGCCGTACACGCCACGGCGCAGCCGTGTTTCGGCAAACAAGCGCTCGTCAAATTTGCCCTGCTTGCGAAGAGCAATCTCCGTCTCAAAAATATCGATCTCACGCGCCAGGGGTTCCGGAATTTTCCCGGCAAGCCGTTCCGTCCACTGGGAGTTTGAAACTTTCATTTGGCCCACGCCTCCATCACAATCGATCTACCGCCGCCCATGCAAGAGAGATCCACCTGTTTGTCCGCCAACCCGCCTAATTACCTTTCGGCAATCGATGCGATTTTAAGTAGGAAAGCACCGTCAAAAAACAAAACCCACCGTCGGCCGCGTCGCCGAGGTGGGCTACCTGCGCTGCGATCCTTGGTTCCTTATCGCGCGATTCCCCCACACAGCGGCGCACTGTTGCAACAACAACAGAAGCTCACGCCGATCATAAACCTATGGTTCACGGGACTCAAACTATCATACAGCGGCGCAATGGAAAGTCAATTTGCCGTGGGCATATTGCAGCTCGGAAAAAAGACGCGCGTAACTTTCATGTCCTTCTCGCCGTAACTCTAAGTGTGGGTAGTACGGGAATTTCGGGATATGGCCACGCCTTTCTAACCCCCCGTTATGGGGCTTGCAGTAGATAGCGCGAGCGAGGTCGAAGAATCCGGCTATAATCGGGCGCGACGATTCACGCCCATGACCTCAGACATCGATCTGGAGATGCTGATGGCCCGCTATCAAC
>Ga0210386_10004436_pt1 | contig 11610 bp, 10 predicted proteins | sample IncBWH32OmetaG_FD_160091 | JGI IMG/M metagenome (GOLD analysis project Ga0210386, IMG submission 160091) | Forest soil microbial communities from Barre Woods Harvard Forest LTER site, Petersham, Massachusetts, United States - Inc-BW-H-32-O ... | reverse complement strand
CACTCTTAATTCGGCAGCTTCTAACGATCTCACGCTTTTGTGACCACTACGGCGGGAGTTGGCCATTGCATCTGTAAAATGTATCGTGCGCACGAATGGGGAAGTGCGATTGACGCCAAAGAGGCGCGGATGTGAATGGGCCGGACGAACGACCTTTGCCACCGTCGGCGCGGATCGGCCGTGCAACATCGTCAGATGACCATCACTCGCTTTCGGCGGCTCAAGGCACATTGATGTAGCCAAGATGAGCCTTCGGGCCCCCGCCCGGGACGTGAACGCGCCACAACTGGCCAGCAGACGATGGTTCGGTACTGTCGGCCAGCACACCGGCATCGGTGACCCATAGTGTCTCGCCATCGAAGCAACAGTTAGTGGGTGCCTTGCCGACTGGGATGAAGGCCTCGATCTTGCCGCCGCGGGTGAGCACACGAATGCCGCCCGCGGCGATGTCGGCGACGAACAGCCGGTCATCGGCACCAATCTTCATGCCATCCGGTGTCGGCCTCGTCCCTGGCAGACGGCCGAGGTCGTCGATTATTCCATCAGGCATTCGCCGGCAGACGTGACCAGTGTACGACTCGCCCCAGACGATCGAGCCATCGGCCTCCACGACGAGGCCGTTCGGGAAGACAGGCTCAGGGAAGGCGACCACAACTTTCGCGGTTCCATCCGGCGCAAGGGCATGAATGTAGCTTGGATCCGGATTCCCCGGGTTGTAGGTTCCGGGATCTGTGAAGATGAGCCGGCCATCGCTCGCGAACACCAGGTCATTTGGTCCGTTTAGCCGGATGCCTTCGACCTCCGTAACCAGGACCTCGGCCACACCTCCTTCGCGCACCCTCTGAATCGACGGGGCGACCATCTCGGCTGCTCGCCAGGGGCCCACTGTTCCGCCATTCTGGCAGACATAAACCCATCCGCCCGTACCCAAGACACAGGAATTCGGCGCGCCTGCGACATAGGCGAACCGGCGCGGGATGCGATCGCTGCCTAAGACAGTAAGCTGGCTGCGATAGCTTTCCACGAATACCAGACGGCCATCGGGCAGCACGGTCGGGCCTTCGGGCCAGCTGAGACCGGCTGCCACCATCTCGAGTCGATGCTCAACTATGTTTTTCATTTTACCCGAAGGCCGTCTTGTCATTTAGGACGGCCGGTCATCGTGGTGATTGGAGCAGCTCGAGGTCGGACTTGTATAGTTTTGGCTCGACGGGATCCTCGCTCACGAAGTTCAGCCCCAAAAAAATATCGGTTTGTAGCCTCCGTCGAGCAAATCCAGCGCCTCAGACCCACACCTAAGTCGCAGTGGCGAGCCCCGTATCGCGCATCAACACTTGATTGATCCGACCCATGACGTCCGCATGGTGGGCTTGTGCGGCTGGCGCCATGTCGAACTCGGGCCTCTGCTCGGGCTCAAAATGCCCGTGTTCGTCCACGCCGCGAACCAGCGTCGCCGAATCGCGCGTGCCTGCGGCTTGACGTACATAAGTCGGCACGTAGCGGATGGCGAAGCCGATGCGTCGTTTGGCCGAGGGGTTAGGCTCAGACCCGTGGATTAGGCGAACATGATGCAGAGACATCTCGCCGGGCTGTAGCGGCAACTCGACAGCCTTGCTCTTCTCCACCTCCACCATGATCTCCTGGCCTCGGCTCAGCAAATTGTTAGCGGAGAACGTGTCGCGATGCGGCGCCTGGTCCAGTTTGTGCGATCCGGGAATAACCCGCATCGCCCCGTTCTCATGTGTGCTCTCGCTCAGGGCCACCCACGCTGTAACGATATCCGGCGGCTCCAATCCCCAGTACGTCGAATCCTGATGCCAAGAGACAAAACTCGGATTCCGCGGTTCCTTGATGAAAAAGCTGCTGCCCCAGGCCAGAATGTTCGGGCCGATCACCTGCTCCACCGCGTCGAGCACGTGGGGATGGCGAACCAGTTCGTCTAGCCAGGTAAAAAGCAGATGTGGCTTGTTGCGGAGTCCCCCGGTCAAGTCGCTGTTGCTCGCCTCGAAGGCCTCGAGACGCCTGCGCAGACGAGCGGCCTCGTCGCCCGTCAAGGCCAGGATCGGAGCATAATAACCCTGATCGTTGAACTGACGGACGGCGTCCGCCGACATTGTCGCCACGCGATCCTCCTAACCTGCAGATGATGCCGCCTTCATTTCGCGGTCGCCCACCAGACGTCCATTCAATCTTCGCTTCACGCTGGTTGCGCACCGTGGTTGAGCCGAAAATCGACAGCATAGAGAGCCACCGCAAGCAGCAGGAGCAGACCCTGGACAATCCACTGCCAGTACGCAACGACGCCAAGGAGATTGAGTACGTTGCCGATCATGGCGAGCACGAGCGCGCCAGCGATCGCTCCCCAGACCGTGCCGCGTCCTCCGAACAGATCCACTCCGCCGAGGACAGCGGCGCTGATGCTCGAGAGCTGATAGGTATTCCCGACGAGGGGATCGCCGCTGCCCGTGCGTGACGCAATGAATAGTCCTGCAGCGGAAGCAAGAAGCGCCGAACCGATGTAGGCCGTTATCTTGATCGCGACCGGAGACACTCCGGCAAGCCGCGCTGACTTTTCATTCCATCCAACCGCGCGCAGTCGCAGGCCGAAGCGCGACTGGTCGATATAAATGGCGATAAGCGAAAGGAGGATCAGCGTCACCACCGCAGTCGCCGGGATGGCGCCCCAGCGCGTCGAAGCAGCGTCCTGGAAGGATCTCGCAATGTGGCCGCCAGGCACTGGCCGAAGGTAAAGGTTGGCGCCGGCGAGAAAGAAGGTCGTCCCCAACGTCGCGAGAAACGGCGGCAGGTTGTAGCGGACGATGAGCAACCCGTTGACGAGACCGACCGCCACCGCCGCGCCAACGCACGCTGCAAGCGCTAATAGCACGCTGCCACCGTTGGGTGGATCCATCAGCAGCGAGGCGATCACGCCCGAGAGCGTGACGCAGGCGCCGACGGATAGGTCGATGCCCGCGGTGATGATCACGAGAGTTTGGCCGACTGCGGTGAGAAGAAGTGGAACCGACTGCAGCAGGAAGTAGCCGATATTGATGCGGGTCCCAAAACGTGGCACGAGCAAACAGGCGAGAAGCGCGCCGACAACGACAAGGACGATCGGCCCGACAGTCCTCCTGTTGAACCGGGTCATGCCGTTCCTCTTTCAATTCTCTGACCCGTGATGGCGGCCAGCACGTCTTCCTCGGACCGGCTGGCGCGCGTGAACGTCGCCGCTTGGCGGCCGCGATAGAAAGCGATGATCGTATCGGTGAGACCGAGCGCTTCGGCGAGGTCGCTGGTGGCGATCAGCACGCCCCGGCCGCTGTCTGCGAAATGGCGGAGATGCTTGTAGATCTCGGCGCGGGCGCCGACATCAATGCCAGCAGTCGGGTCGAGAAGGACGAGGAGTTGACGATCGGCGGCGAGCCAGCGGCCGAGCGCGAGCTTCTGCTGGTTGCCGCCGCTGAGCGACTCGGCAAGCGCAGTCGACGAACGGCAACGCACCGAGAGCGCCTTGATCAGCCGGTTGGCTTCGTCCGCCTCTCGCCGCGCGTCGACGAACCCCATGCGGGACCACATTTCGAGAGCGCCGAGCACAAGGTTCTCGCGCACTGTGCGCACCCGGAGGATCGTGTCGGCGCGGTCTTCCGCGAGAAAGCCTATGCCGCTTGCCAGCGCGTCGCGAAGCGAGCGCAACCTGATCGATTTTCCGTCCATCCGGATTTCGCCCGCGTCCGGCGGAGGCAGGCCAGCAAGGCTGCTTGCGACTTCGAAGCTCCCGTGGCCGGCAAGACCGACGAGCGCGATGATCTCCCCGCGGCGGACAGAGAGAGTCACATCCTCGAAAGCGCCGGCGCGCCGCATCGCTGTCGCGGACATAAGCGTTTCGCCGGGCGGCGTCGCAGGATGGGGATACATTTGCCCGAGTTCGCGGCCGACCATCAGTGAAACGACGCGCTCCGGCAACGCTTCCGCACGGTTCAGCTCGCCGACCTTAGCGCCGTCGCGCAGGACCGTCACCCGATCGACCATGCGCTCAATCTCTTCGAGGCGATGAGTGACGTAGAGAATGGCCGTGCCATGCGCCTTCAGCTCGTTCAGGATAGCGAGCAAGCGCCGCGTCTCTTCTGTGGTGAAAGACGCGGTCGGCTCATCGAGGACAAGGAGCTTCTGTTTCTCGTCGAGCACCTTGAGAATCTCGAGGATTTTCCGGTCTCCGATCTTGAGCCGCTCTGCGGGGGTCTCGGGATCGAACCGAACATCGAAACGTTTCGCGCGTGCGGCTAGCTCATCGCGCACCGAACGACGCCGAATGAAACCAAGCGGGACGGTCGGCTCCTGACCGAGAGCAAAGTTCTGAGCGACCGTCAGGCCCGGAAGGATGGAAGAATCCTGGTGAACAATATGGAGTCCAAGCGAGCGCAACAACGCGGGCGTTGGCGCTTCAATTCGGTCGCCCTCAAATCGCATCTCACCGCGGGTTGGGCGATGGATGCCCGCCAGTATCTTGATGAGAGTCGATTTGCCAGCGCCGTTTTCGCCGAGAAGCGCGTGGAACCGTCCCTCTTCCAACGTCAAGCTGATGTCGCGGAGCGCCATCGTCGCGCCGAATGACTTGGTGACGTCGCGCAGCTCAAGGAGAGCAACGCGCCCTGAGGCCATGCCGGCTGAGGCGGCGCCATCCCGTTCGGAAGAATCCGATGGAAGGGCTCGCCGAACGTCGACCGTTCCCCGTTGGTCCCGCGCGGATTGCTCCGCGCGGCCAGCGCCAAGGTCACTGCTGGTGGTCAACTTGTCTGGCGTTTCACGTCTCGAGAAATGTTGACGACCGACTAGCGAGTAGCCTGCTTCTTCAGTTCTTCTGGCGGAAGCTGCGTGCCTAGGAGCCATACGTTGTCCGGCAGGTCGGGCTGAACGAAGTTCTTGAGAGTTTCGGAGGTGACGACCTTCGTCGGGATTTCGACCTTCTCACCCGTTTTGCCGGTCAGCGCATTGATCACGTCCAGGGTGCCGTAGACGGCGACGTCGGTATGGTCGCCGATGACGTACCACTGAACCTTCGGATTGGCTGCCCACCATTTCAGCGGGCCATTGCCTCCGCCGACGCCGATCATCGGAATTTTTGTGATGTCATAGCCCTGGCTAGCCATCACTTCTCCGGCCGCCCAGGTCATCGAGTCCCCGAAAGAGAGGACGCCGTTAACCTCGGGATGGTTGGCGAGGCAATTCTGGACCGCCGTCTTCGCCGCGCCGTAGTCCCAGTTGGCGTACTCGCTGCAGATAACCTTGATGCCCGGGTTCTGGTCCAGGACCTCCTTGGCGCCGTCCCATTCGTAGCCGTCGACCGGCGTTCCGGTAATGCCGCGGAGCACGATGACGTTCCCTTTGCCCCCCATCGCTTTGGCGAGCCATTCCGTTGTCTGGCGATTCCATTCTTTGAAGGGCGGAGTCACCTGCGCGACGACGAGGTCTGCGCCCTCGGTGATGTTATTGTTATAGGTGGCGACTGGAATGTTGTTGTCCTTGGCGTCCTTGAGCACGGAGGCGAAGGCCGTGTTCGAATGCGGCGAGAGCACGATGGCGTCAACGCCGCGCGAGATCAGGTCTTGAACGTCAGAGATCTGCTTATTGGTGTCTTCTCCGGCGTTAAGGACGATGAGTTCCTTGATCAGCTCCGGGTGCTTGCTTGCATAGTATTTGATCTCGTTGATCATCTGAACGCGGAACGGATTGGCGACCGAGTCGTTCGAGACGCCGATCACGAATGGCGGTTTCTTTTCCGCCGCTTGGCTGGTCGAAACGCCCAGGGCGGTCGCAGCGAACATGGCGGCGGCGACGCAGCCGGCGATTTTCCAGCGCGACGTTCTGACGGGCTTGCTCTCGATTGTCATGGCGTATCCTACCCTTTCCTCAGTTTGTTGTTTTCACGATTGTTCTACGTCATCGCGCTCACAGCCGCGTCTCTCTCAAGCGAGGCTAGCAGCGGATCTCTTTCAGGCATCGCGCCGGGGGACCTCTCGTTAGCTTGCGACCCGCCTTCCTTGAAGGACAGCGCCGGCGATCACGATGACCGCGAGGAGCATGGACCGGAGCGCTATGGGCACACTAAGCTGAATGAGGAGCGCCGTCAGCACCGCAAGAATCGCCACCCCGACGAGGGTGCCAAACACGCCGCCCTCGCCGCCTGAAAGGCTTGTGCCGCCGATGAGCACGACAGCGAGCGAGTTCAGCACGTAGGGGTCGCCAGCGTTAAGCGTGCCGACGGCGATATATCCGCCAAGAAGCAGACCGCCCGCCGCCGCCAGAGCGCCACAGATTATGTAGGCGATCACGGTTATTCGCTCGACGCGGATTCCGGTCAGCTGTGCGGCGCGCGGGTTGGCGCCGGTGGCGTAAAGACGGCGTCCAAATACGGTGCGAGTCAGCAAGACGATGACGGCGACGAAGACAGAGCCGACAATCATGTCGGCTAGCGGAACAATGCCGATCTTGCCGTTTGCGGCAAATTGTAGAATCGCCGGCATCGATCCGTTGGGCGCTCCATTTGTGTAAACCCAGGAAGCGCCATTGATCATGGTCGCGGTGGCGAGCGTGCTGATCAGGGCCGGCAAACGCAGGCGCGTCACTAAGAGCCCGTTGACTGCCCCGATCGTCGCGCCGACCGCGAGGCACACAATGATAGCGATCGGCAACGCCTCGTTGCTTCCGCGCGCAATGCCCGCGCCGAGCACGAGGCTCAGCGTGAGGACTGCGCCAACCGATAGGTCGATCAAACCCATGAGCACGACAAGAGTCTGGCCGATCGCAACAAGGGCAAGCGGGGCGACCTGCTGACCGAGAAGAAGCAGGCGATCTGGGAGCAGGAACGAAGGGATGAGCGACCCCGCTATCGTTAGCAGGACGGCGAGGCATACCAGCGCCGGCATGGCGCGGTTGAGCGCAGGCCATTGGGAGATGGCGGCGCGTATCTCGCCAATGGAAAAGTCCGTATGAGCCGCCGATGACACTAGAGTGTTTTCTCATCGGCGAACGGGTCATCAACCGACTCCACGCCGGTTCCCTTTGCGGCTCGCCGTGGCGCATCTGACACGTCCGCATCAGTTTCAAGCTGGGGCGCTGATCGAACACATCCGAGGCCTTCGTCGCTGAGGATGAGCGGCGGTTTCAAAAAGCTGAAGTCGACGCGCGCAGCGTGGACGTTCGAGCCAAACATCCCGCTCTGAAGCATCCACCCTGTGGGCAGACTCATCTTCGCCGCTTCAATTTGTGCGGTCCCAGCCGAAGATCGCAGGACGAAGGCGAGGCAAGATTTTTCCACGGCCGCGTGTCCTCGCCTCACAATACGGCGTCTGACGGCCGCTCTCTTTCGGGCATAAGCTATTCGCGAGCTCAGCTTGATGTCCAATATCGCAATGTCGATCCGTTCGCAACGGAGAGACCCTTCGCCGACTTCACCTGACGATGGTCTGGGCGAGAGTCTCCGCGGCGGAGCACCTTCTACGCGGCCCGCTCCGGCCCTGAAAGCGGTGCCCCGCACACGGCGAAAGGCCGCGCGGTTTTCCCCATGCCGCGCAGCCGACCGCTGAAGGGCCTAGTCGCCGGCTCGATCCTTTTGGGCCGGCGACGGTCTCCATGGATGCCCTTCCGGTAGAGCACAAGGCGATAAAAGAAGCTTATCTTCGACGCGATCTAGCGTTCTCGCTGACAGTCCTTATCAGGGCTCCGACGAACATCGTGAGGACGACTGGAGGCCCAGCGTGAACGGAGTCGAGGCCGTTGCAAGGAACGGAAGTGCTTCTCCTGAACGGGAAAGACGCACATTCTCGATCATGCGACTTTGACGATCCGAAAACCCTCGAGCTCTTTTACGACGGGCAAGCTCTTCCAGCGCTCGATGTCGTGCAGCACGACCAGTCGCGACAGGTCGCCTTCGAGTTCGTCGTGCATTTTGTCGATTGTCTTGAGTTGCTCCCAAACGCTCCCGATCGCGTTGTTGAGCGGCACATAAATGCCATCGTTGTTGTGGCCGGTGAACTGGCGGCGGGAATAGACGCAATCGCCGGATATCACGCGGCGTCCCGCCACTGTCTCCACGATGACGAACTGCTGCCCGATGGTATGGCCGCTGCCGAGCCTCACATGAATCCCGGGCAGCACATTGTTCTTGTCGCCGTCGATCAGCGTGACCCGATGAGCAATCGAAGCGTCGAGAGCCGTGCGCATATTGTCGGGATCGACGATCGCGGTCAGGTGACTGAAACGCTTGGGCAGCGCGAAGGCTTCGTACCATGAGAGAAGCTCGCTCTTCTGGATGTAGATATGCGCATTGCGGAATTCCGCGATCGACCCCATGTGGTCGAAATGCGCATGGGTAAGAAAGATCGTGTTGATCGCGTCCGCGTGGACGCCGATCTCGGCCAGCATCCGAAGAGGCGAGATCCAGGTCGGAATGCCGAACTTCCGCGAAAAGGTCGACCTATGATCATCCTGCATAAAGCCGGTATCGATGAGGACGCGATCTTCGTCTCTCTGAGCGAAGATGAAGGAAAAGGGGAGGTCCATGACCCCTTCGTGGTACATCCCGCTGATGAGGTCGACCCACGGCTGATCTTTGGAGCGCGCATACTCCATCACGTAGACGTCCCAGGTCGCAGCTTCGGCCATCATGCGCTCCTCAGGTCTCAGCTAACATTCGTCCCAAACTCGAGAGCGCGACCGCAACAACCAGAATCGTGCCCTGGAAAACATATTGCGAGAAGGTTGGCGCTCCGAAGATATTGAGGCCGTTGAAGCCAAAAACGATGATCAGGGTGCCGATAAAAGTCCCGAGCACGTGGAATTCACCGTCACGAAGCGTGGCCGACCCAAGGAACACGGCGGCGAAGGCAGTGAGAAGGTAGGCGTCGGCTGCGTTCGTTGTGCCGCTGCCAAGGCGCGAGGCGAGCAACGCGCCGGTCAGCGCAGCGCAGACGGCCGAGATGACGAAGCCGAGGATCTTGATGCGATCGACGTTAATGCCTGCGAGGCGAGCAGCAATGGGGTTCCCGCCTACGGCTTGAATCTCCTGGCCGATCGCTGTCCGCTCGACCAGGACCCAGAGGCCCACGACGACAACCGCCATAATGATAATCGGATTGGGTATGCCGAAGAGCCAGCGTCCAAGCGACAACTGGAGAAAACCTTCCGGCACCCCTGCCACGATGGGAACCCCAGACGAATAGGCGAAGGCTAGGCCAACGATGATCGTGCCGACGCCGAGCGTGGCGATGACCGAATTCACCCTGAGTTTCGTGACGATAAGACCATTGACCACGCCGATAAGCGCACCGAGCGCGAGAACGATGACGATGGCGAGCGTGATCGGCAGCTTGTCCTGCACGATGAGTCCAGTCACCAGAACGCCATGCAGACTGGCCGCATAGCCGATGGACAGGTCAAGCTCGCCGACGACGACGGCCAACGTCAGACCGCCTGCGATGATCGTCGCCAGCGAAGCCTGATTGAGTACGTTGACGAAGTTGTTGAGGGTCGGGAAAGCGTCCGGCGAGAGAATGGAAAAAATCACAATCATCAGTGCGAGCCCGATGATCGTGGCGTACCGGGCGAATATTGCTAGGCCGATCCTCACGCCGGGCGAGAGTCGGCGCGGCGCTATCGACGTTCCGCTCATGAACGGTTCCGCTCATGCGCCGCGGCGTAACTCGCCGCGACGATTCCCTGTCTGTTCAAGGTCGCGCCAGAAAGCTCCGCCACGATGCGCCCTTCCACCATCACTAGCACGCGGTCACAGAGGTCCGGTAATTCGTCGGGTTCGGACGATACGACCATCACCGCCGCGCCGGCCTGAGCAAGCCCTCGAATCAAGCGGTGGATTTCTCCGCGCGCCCCGACATCGACGCCACGCGTCGGTTCATCGAGGATCAGCGCCTTCGGCTTGGACTGCAGCCACCGCCCGATCAGCACTTTCTGCTGATTGCCGCCGCTCAGCTGTCCCACCGCCGTCTCGGCGCTCGCCGTCTTCACCGCGAGGTCGCGAATGACCCGCTCCGCGAGGCTGCGGCGCCGGCTGCCGCTGATGAAGGGCAAGGCGGGCGAGACAATCAGTGAGCCGAGATTTGCCAGGCTCAGATTGAAGGCGATGCTCTTCGTCAGAATGAGACCCTCTGTCCGGCGCTCTTCGGGCACGAAGCCGATGCCTGCCCTGACCGCTTCGGCGGGATTCTTTGGCGCATAGGGTTGCCCGGCCAAGAGCATCGCGCCGGCGTCCGCGCGATCCGCGCCGAAGACGAGCCGGGCCAGTTCTGTTCTTCCTGCGCCAACCAGGCCGCCAAGCCCAAGCACTTCGCCCGCATGAAGATCGAAGTTCGCGTCTATGACCTTGGGCGCCCGCCGCAACGCGCGAGCGGACAGGATGATTGGGCGGCTCGCTGTGGAGGTTGCTCGCTTTGGCTCGGCTTCGATGACGCCCCCCACGATGGCCTCAACCAGAGAGGAACGGGTCAGCGTTGGCCCGGCAAGCTCCAAGACGGACCGCCCATCGCGGAAGACCGTGACGCGTTGGCAGAGGTCCAGAATCTCGTCTAGCCTGTGCGACACATAGAGCACCGCGACCCCAGACTTGTGCAGGTCGCGCACGATCGCGAAGAGCCGCTCGCTTTCCACCGCCGAGAGCGCCGCGGTTGGCTCGTCCATCACGATGAGCTGCGACTTGCGGACGAGAGCGCGGGCGATGTTGATGAGCCAGTTCTCAGCCGTGGATAGACCCTTGGCGCTCGCACCCAAAGCAGCCTTGACGCCGACGCGGTCTGCGATTGGCTTCACGTTCTCTGCAATGGCTCGCCAGTCGACCATGCCAAAGCGGGTCTTCTTCGGCAGTCCCAGCATGATGTTCTCGAGCACTGTCATTCCCGGAACGAAGGCGAGTTCCTGATGAATGAAGCTCATGCCCAGTTCGTTAGCGGCGTGCGGGGTCTCGATCACGACTGGATTGCCGTCGACGAGAACGTCCCCAGCGTCAGGCGCAGTCAGGCCTGCAAGAATGTGGATCAGGGTCGACTTGCCGGCGCCGTTTGCGCCCACAAGGCCGTGAGTCTCGCCGGGCAGAATGGTCAGGGTCGCGCCGCGCAGCGCCTGGGCGCCCCCATAGGCTTTGCAGATCCCGATCGCGGACACGAGTGTGGGTGCCGAAGACGTCCCCGCCATCGGATCTTCCATCGGAACTCTGGGTCTCACTGTAGCGCGGCAGGATGCTCCGCCAGAAACTTCTCGATCGTGTCGGAAGTCACCAGAACCGCTGGCACTTCGACCGCTTTTGGAGTCCAGTCCGCCCCGGCCTTCACGATATCCGGCAGGAGCGTAATCATGTTGTGGCCCTCCGTATAGCTGTCCTGCCACGCGGTCGCGGTCATGAAGCCCTTTTTGATGTTCTCCAGCGCCTGCGCGTTGCCGTTGACCCCGTAGACCTTGACGTCGTTGCGGTCCTGTGCGCGCAGCGAGCTAATCGCGCCGATGGCCGGATCGTCCCAGCAGCCCCAGATCGCCAGGCTCTCCTTGGCAGCCGGATGAGAGGCCAGCCAAGCGTTGGCGTATTGCGCGCCGTCCTCGAAATAGCCG
>Ga0210386_10004435_pt1 | contig 11612 bp, 12 predicted proteins | sample IncBWH32OmetaG_FD_160091 | JGI IMG/M metagenome (GOLD analysis project Ga0210386, IMG submission 160091) | Forest soil microbial communities from Barre Woods Harvard Forest LTER site, Petersham, Massachusetts, United States - Inc-BW-H-32-O ... | reverse complement strand
GCGGTATTCTACGCGGCGATTGCGGCGCTGACGGTGGCGCCGGTGGCGCTGGGCAACCAGGGCTGGTACTGCCGTTTCCTCGCGACCCGGCCGATGGTGTGGCTTGGGGAGATCTCCTACGAGATCTTCTTGATCCATTTGGTGACAATGGAATTCGCGATGGTTTACGTGATGCAGGATCACGTTTACACGGGTTCGATGGTTGGGCTGTTTGTGGCGACGGTGGTGATCACCATTCCGCTGGCATGGTTACTGCATCGCTTTACCCGGGTGCGTAGCTGACGCCGTTTGTTCTACAGGCACCACGATCGGGACGACGAATTCCTCGACCATCGCCTGCTCGTCGGCCACGTCGCGGCCCGGGAAGATCAGCAGCGAGGTGATGACCCGGACCAGCCAGCGACCTCGGCTTTCGACGATCGCCGGGTCGTCGGCGCCGAGCGAGTTGACGAAAGCCGCGGCCAGCGCGGTGATCACGTCGGATTGTTCGGCCAATTCACCGCCGATCGGCGGCTGTGTGGTGGCAAACCACGAGGCGAGCGCGGGGCTTTCGCGGACCAGGCGAAGGGTGGTGGCGATGCCCGCGCTGAGCCGCCGGCGAGGGTCGGCGATCCCGCTGATTTGCTCTTTGATCGCGTCGTAGAGCCGATAGGTCTCGCGGTGGACGTACGCGTTTCGCAACACGTCGCGGTTTTCGAAGTAGCGGTACAGGGTCGCGCGGGAACAGCCTGCGGCCTTGGCGATCTCGTTCATCCCCACCGAGCCGGGATCGTGGCAAGTGAACAGTTCCTCGGCGGCGTCGAGAATACGATCGGCGGCCACCTCGGTGCGGCGCTCCGAGAGCCAGTCATTGGCCGCCATCAGGATGTCACCCGGAACGGGACCGACAGCGGACGCCGCACATAGCTTCCTCCCGCCCACCCGATGTCAGCCTCGTCGACGTCGAAATCTGGGCAGCGCGAAAGCAATTCGGTCAACGCCACCCGCGACTGCATGCGGGCGGCGGCTGCGCCCAGGCAGTGGTGGGCGCCGTGGCTGAACGTCAGGATGTTGCGTGGGCAGCGCCGCACGTCGAGGTCTGCGGCGTCGGGTCCGTACTGCCGCTCGTCGCGGTTTGCCGACCCGTACAGCAGCAATACCCGGCGGCCGGCCGGGACGGTGGTGCCGCCGATGGTGACGTCGCGGGTGGCGGTGCGGGTCAGACCCTGTACCGGTGACGTCAGCCGCAGCAGCTCGTCGACAGAATCCGCGATCAGGTCCGGATTCTCGGCAAGCACCCGCCGCTGGTCGGGACGCTGGTGCAGCAGTTGCACCGAGCCGCCCAGCATGCCGGTGGTGGTGTCGTTTCCGCCGGTGACCATCGTGAACGTGAACGCCAGCACCGATAGCGTGCCGGCGATGTCGCCGTCGGCGCCGACTCCGGCCGCGACCAGGTGCGAGATGGTGTCGTCCTCGGGTTCGTGCCGGCGTCGCTCGATCAGCTCGGTGAAGTAGGCCATCATCGAGCCGACCGCACCGCCCACTGTTTCCAGCGCGCCGCCGATGCCGCCGGCGCCGGTGTTGGCCGCCACGATCGCGTCAGTCCACCCGTCGAACTGGGCGCGGTCTTCTTCCGGGACGCCGAGGTAATGCGCGACGACCATCGACGGCAACGGCTTGAACAGCTCGGCGACGATGTCGCCGCCGCCGTTGGCACGCAGCCGCTCGATGCGCTCGACGACGAACTCGCGCACCTTGGGCTCCACCGCCTCCACCTGCCGCGGTGTGAAACCACGCGAGACGAGCTTGCGGAACTCGGTGTGTACCGGCGGATCTTGCATAACAAAGGGCGGATTGTCTTGTAGACCAATGAGTTCCAGCTCGCCATAGTTGACGGTCAGCCCCTGCGCCGACGAGAACGTCTCATGGTCGCGGGCCGCCGCCCAGATGTCGGCGTGCCGGGACAGTACGTAGTAGTCGTGGTCGGGCCTGGCTTCCGGCACCACGTGGTGCACCGGGTCGTGGTCGCGTAGCGCACGGTACATCGGCCACGGGTTGGGCCAGGTTTCGGCGGTCGCCAATTGAAATCGAGGCTCGTGAGACAGAGTCGCTGTCATGTCTTATTCGTACGACAATAATTCATATGTGTCAATACCCGGGCCGCGCCTTCATGCGTACACAGGTCAGTGGCGGCCTGGGCGGCGAAGAGCGCGTCCCCGCGGGGAATGCCGCGAGAGGCGAGCGCCGCGGCGACGGCCGCGGCCGGCGTGCTGTCGGCGGTCATCGAGGTCGCTCTGGTCGGCGACCCCGACGGAATTGCGGTGGTGGACAGCGCGCCGGGCCTTGCCGACATCTCAGGCGCCCGCTGCGCCGCCCGGTTCGCCGACTATGCGAAGTTCATCCGGGCCCTCAACGAACGAGTGGCACCGCTGATCCGGGTGATGGAGCAGGCAGCCTCCAGCGAGCCCGCGCTCAAGGAATTGCGCAGCCGGCTGCGCGACCTTCAGAGTGCCGACTGCAGGCATTGGATCGACCAACTCGGCCCCCAGTCGTTGCGACCCGGCCTGTCAACCCAACAAGCGGTCAACGTGATGTCGATGATCAACACGCCGTATGTGTATTCACTGCTGACCGTCGACGGGGACATGAGCGCCGATGATTACGAACAGTGGCTCGGCCACGCGCTGCCTCACCTCCTGCTCAAGCCCGAGCTGCTGAGCGATTAGTCATGCAGGGCAGTCCGACGGAAGCATTGCCTCTGAACCCGATGCCGACACGCGGGCTCGGGAGATTCTCTCGACCGCGATCGGTTACGCCTACTGGTGGAGCGTCGAGCCCGATTCGACCTGCCCGCCGAACTCACCCGATGGGCGGAACGCCTTGAAGCCCAACTGCGCTCACCGACCGACGCTCGCGTGGACTGATGCTGCCGGTTCGTGACTGATCACCACCTTGCCGAAGCGCGCCCCCGCCCGGAAATGGGACAGCGCAGCGCGTGCCTCGCTGAACGGGAAGACGCGATCGATCACGGGGTGCATTTGATGTTGGGCTAGTACACGATTCATATCCTCGAAGTCGCTGCGACTGCCCACCGCGATCGAGCGCAATGTCGCGCCATTCCAAAAGAATTGCATCAAGTCGATTTCTTCGCCGGACGGGGCGAGATTGCCGATGAGAGAGATCCGACCGCCATAGGCGAGAGCTCGTGACGACTGCGCGAGCGATCCAGCGCCGCCGATCTCCACCACGAGATCTACACCACGGCCGCCAGTGAGCCGCCGCACTTCGGCACCCCAGTCCGGTCGATCGACGTAGTTCACGACATCCTGGACACCGAGTTCACCGAACCGAGTGGCTTTCTCCGCGCTCGACGTGGTCGCGATGACGCGGGCACCGGCAGCGACGGCGAACTGTGCGGCAAAGATGGAGACACCGCCCGAACCCTGAACGAGCACCGTATCCCCGGCCCCCACCCCCGCTAGTGCGGACCACGCGGTAACTCCGGCGCATGGCAACGTAGCCGCTTCCTCGAAGCTGAGGTGGTCAGGTATGCGTAGCAGTGCTTGCTCGCTGACCACTAAGAATTCGGTCAGCCATCCGTCCAGCTCAAGTGCGTACGTCGGGGCGTGACCGCGCCTGACACCTCCGAACCACATTGGATGGAAGCAATTGACGACGCGATCGCCCACCTGAAAGCGTGTCGCGCGCTCGCCGACCGACTCCACCACGCCAGCCCCATCCGATAGCGCAATCTTGCCCACTGCGGCGCCCCCGTCGATGACCTGATCGAGGAGGATCCGATCGCGCGCGTTGAGCGAAGCCGCTCTGATCCGAACTAGCACTTCGCCCGCACCCGCGACGGGCACGGGCTCTTCGACGAGGTCGACCGAGGATGCGTTGTTGATTCTGAACGACTGCATACCCAGAGCGTATGGATTCCGAGCTGGACGATCGATAGCATATCGTCCGTGATTGATACCCCATCGTCCACGAGCCGATTCATGGATCCGTTTGACGACGTGCTGGCCACGATGGACATCGAGAACTCGAGATACATCCGCGTGCAGTCGCGGGCACCGTGGGGTATTTCGTTTCACCCGAGGGACGCCGCGCACCTGATGATGATTGCTCGGGGCTCGTGCTGGCTGACGATGACGTCCGCCGATTCGCCCGTCCGACTGAACACTGGTGATTGCTACCTTATGCAACCCGATTGTGATTTCACGTTGCAGCACCGACTGGGTGATGACGTAGTGAGCTGCGAAAGAGTACTCACCGACTACGACGTCACTCACGGCGGCGAAGGTGAGCTGACGGAGGTGATATTCGGACGGTTTCCCGTCGATACCGACGTTGCCCAGCCTCTGTTTGCGCGGCTGCCTCCGCACGTCCGCTTGGATCTAGACGGTCCGTCGTGCCGAGCCGTAAAAGCAACGTTCGACCTCCTGGCACAGGCTACGGCGACGGGCGGCATCGGCACGCACCTCATCGTTACCCGTCTCGCCGACATATTGTTCGTTCAGGCGCTTCGCGCGGTGCACGCCTCGGCAATCGATGGAGAGGCCGGTTGGCTCAGCGCACTTCACGACCCGCAGATGGCACGGGCGATGCGCGCGATGCATACCGACATCGCGCGCCGATGGACAGTTGACGCGCTGGCACGAGAGGCACACATGTCGCGCTCTGCCTTCGCCGCGGCGTTCAAGGCCAAAACGGGCGACACCCCACTGGGCTACCTGGATTCATGGCGAATGTATCGCGCAAAGGCACTGCTTCGGGATACCTCGCTGAGCCTGCAGCAGATCGCCAGCCAGATTGGCTACCAGACGGGTACCGCACTAAGCCGAGCGTTCGCCCGTCACCACGGCGTCGCGCCCGGCGCCTGGCGCCGTCATCACCAAACGATCCGGAAAGACCGCGGATGAGGTCTGCGCCCGGTGTCCTTTGGCTCTGAATTAGTTGCACCACAACAGGGTTAGGAGGGGTCAGTGTCCCTTCGGCGACGACAGCATGTCCTGCCACGTTTGGTGTTGATTGGCATCGCGCGCCAGGTTGGCCTGGGTGTAGGTCTCGCCGTCGGGCCCGACATAGGTACAGGTGGCGGGGTCTTACTTGGCTACCGCGAGCGGTGCAGGCGGTAATGCGGTGGAATTTGGTGTGCCCGGCGGCAATTGCGGGATGGCTTGACCGGACGTGGTCGCGTTCGGGTCGCCCTTCCAGTTGTAGCCGTCGTTGAGCGGGACGTAATTCGACAGAAGCCAGATGACATCTCCTGGCTCGAAGTGACGGCTGGTCGTATGGACCTGTCGCTCGGTGCTGTTGCCCGCGCACTGGACCTTCCCATCGCTACCCGACCAGTTTGGATCAGGTGGCATTCACCCGACCAGCTCGAGGCCATAGAGGCGGCGACGGGTGTGTCGTCGAGCATGCGCAATTCATCAACGTGCATCGGCGTCCGATACGTTAAGTGAATCGATTTCTGAAGATCGTGCATTTTACGCATGCTCCGCTCAATGGTTATGTGACTGATAGAAAGCCCACCAGCCTTCAGGGAGGAATCAGTCATGCGCTACACCAAACTCGGGTCAACGGGCCTGGAGGTCTCGTCGATCGCGCTGGGCGCCATGACCTATGGCGAGCCGGGCCGCGGATATCCGGCCTGGTCACTGACTGAAGAGGACAGCCGCCCGCTAATCGAGCACGCCGTAGAGGCCGGTATCAACTTCTTCGACACCGCCAACTGGTATTCGCTGGGCTCCAGCGAGGAGATCCTCGGGCGGGCGCTAAAGGATTACGCCGACCGCGACAACGTGGTCGTGTGCACAAAGATTCGCCACGCCATGCGCCCTGGCCCGAATGGTCAGGGGCTATCCCGCAAGGCCATCATGGCCGAGATCGATCACAGTTTGCGCCGGCTGGGCACCGACTACGTGGACATCTACATGATCCACCGGCCGGACTACCAAACACCGGTGGAAGAGACCCTGGAAGCCCTGCACGACGTCGTCAAGGCCGGCAAGGCCCGCTACCTCGGCGCATCTTCGATGCGGGCCTTTGAGTTCGCCAAGGCCTTGCATCTGCAGCACCAGCATGGCTGGACCCGATTCATCACCATGCAAGACCACTACAACCTGGTGGCCCGCGAGGAGGAACGCGAGATGCTGCCGCTGTGTGCCGACGAGGGCGTGGGCACGATGGTGTGGAGCCCGCTGGCGCGCGGCCGGCTGGCTCGCCCATGGCAGGCCGCGGCGACCAACCGTTCAGGGTCCGACCCCGCAGTCGACTTGCTATACACCGACCAGACAGCCGATTCCGACCGCGCCATCATCGACGCCGTTGGCGATATCGCCGCGTCTCACGGTGTTTCCCGCGCCACGATCGCCCTGGCGTGGCTGCACCATCGCTCGGTGGTGACGGCCCCGATCGTCGGGGCCAACACGATCGCGCAGATCGACGACGCAATTGCCTCCGTCGACATGGAACTCAGCAATGGCGAACTCGATCAACTCGAATGGCCCTACACACCACGCGACAACCTCCAAGGCCTCGACGATGACCACACTCGCCGCGTAAGAACTCAATCGCCGGCCCTCCTCCCACAACACTGACTGACGATGAAGAGCGCATGGCAACCATGGGATTAGATGTGCGCCTCATCGAGGCATCGATCGAATCAATGTTGGCCCCCCGCCGCGCAATCCGAACCCGGTTGGTGTGTTCGCCGTATTGGCGATGAGCTCACAACCAAATCGGCGCAAATCGGGCTAAAGCAGGGCTGGACGCGACACTTCGACGCGAGCCCAAATACGCACCGAGAAAGGAACCGCGATGCGCGTCATGCGTGCGGCACTGATCACGATCGGCATCATCCAAATTCTCTTTGGAGCAACGCTTCTCGTCAGACCGGCCACTTTGCAAACATTGCTTCACCTTCAGCCCGCCGCCCCGGCCTGGGTGAACTACATATTGGCGATGTCGGCGGCCAGAATCATCGGCTACGGCGTCGGCATGTTCGTCGCGGCGGGTGCACCCTGGCGCCATCGGGTCTGGATCAACACCATGATCGCCATCCAGGCCGTCGACTTCATCGCCACCGCAGCCTATCTGGCCAACGGTGTCCTGCCGCTCGGGCACGTCGCGGCCGGGCTCGTGCTCCCATGGCTGTGGATCGCCGTGCTCGGCTGGGCCCGCCGGCGGGCACCCACCGCACCTCCGCGGATATCACCACCGGAGTCATCGAGCCCAACCAGGCACCTCTGATGCGCGCGGCGAAGCAGATCGTACGGACGAGGACCGTTTTCTCCTGGCGGTTCGTGACACCGCTGCTTGCAGGCTCGGCGCTCAACCCAATCAACTCCTCGCTGATCGCCACCGCGCTGGTGCCGATCGCCGCCGCGCTGCACGTGCCGGTGGGACGCACGGCAGTCCTAGTCTCCGCGCTTTACCTGACGACCGCGATCGCCCAGCCGACCGCCGGGAAACTGTCGGAGGAATTCGGGCCGCGGCGGGTATTCCTGGGCGGGATCCTTACCGTACTGGCCGGCGGGGTGGTGGGCGGGCTGAGCGGAAACCTGACCACTTTGGTGCTGGCTCGGGTTCTGATCGGGGTGGGCACATCCACCGCCTATCCCTCGGCGATGTTGCTAGTCCGGCGCCAAGCCGAACACGCCGAGATGGACGAGCCGCCCGGGCCCGTGCTGGGCGGCCTGGTGATGGCCGGCACGGTAACCGCGGCCGCCGGGCTTCCCCTCGGCGGCGTGCTGGTCGACGCCTGGGGGTGGCGAACCACGTTCTTGGTCAACATCCCACTCGCCATCGCGACCCTTGTAATGGCCTTGATGTGGATCCCGCCCGACCCGAAGACCGGTAGATCGATCACGCTTGGCCGCATTGTGGCTCGCATCGACCTGGCCGGCATCGCCGGTTTCGGCGCGGCCATGGCTGCGTTTCTGGTGTTTCTGCTGTCGTTCCCGCACCCGCACTGGATCGCGCTGGGCCTGGCTGTCCTGTGCGGAGCCACGCTGGTGTGGTGGGAGATGCAGGAGCGTCGTCCGTTCTTCGATGTGCGCTTGCTGGCCGCGAACCTGGCATTGACGCTGACCTATGTGCGATTCGCCCTGACCATGCTGTGTGTGTACACCGTTTTTTACGGCATCACCGAGTGGGCTGAGGCAGGCAGGGGAGTTTCCGCCCGAGAGGCCGGACTGCTGCTGCTACCCATGAACGCGCTCGCCGTTCTGCTCGTCCCACTGATCTCCCGACGCAAGCTGGTGCGCGTGCCGCTGATCATGTCGGCGTTCTCCTGTCTGGCGGCGTCGTTTGGGCTGCTTTTTCTCAGCACCAGCACCCCGATCGTCGGCATCGTGGGTGTCACCCTGCTGTTCGGGATCACCCTCAGCACCACCAGTATTGGGAATCAAACGGCCCTCTACACTCACGTCACCGCCCACCAGATCGGCACCGCCGCCGGCTTGCTCCGGTCCTTTGGTTACCTCGGGTCGATCGCCTCCGCCGCAATCATCTCCGTGGTGTTTCATACCCGTGTCGATGACCACGGCCTACACGTGACCGGCTGGGTCATGATCGCCGTCAGCCTCGCGGGGCTGCTTGCACTGTTGACGGACCGCAGCATCCTCCGGCGGGGCCGTGGCGCGCGTACGCAAAGTTTGCCGCAATGAACTCGGGATCAAACGAACTGAAGGCGTGGATTTCGAGCCGCGCAAAGGGAGGTAATTGAATTGAAACTGGGATATAAGGCGTCGGCGGAGCAATTCGGGCCGCGTGAGCTCGTCGAGCTGGCGGTCGCCGCCGAAGGTCACGGCATGGACAGCGCAACGGTTAGTGACCACTTCCAGCCGTGGCGGCACGAGGGCGGCCACGCGCCGTTCTCGCTGGCCTGGATGACCGCGGTCGGCGAACGCACCAAGCGAATCACGTTAGGCACCTCGGTGCTGACCCCGACGTTCCGGTACAACCCGGCCGTCGTGGCGCAGGCCTTCGCCACCATGGCTTGTCTGTATCCGGATCGGATCTTTTTGGGCGTGGGTACCGGTGAGGCGCTGAACGAGATCGCCACCGGATACCAGGGTGACTGGCCGGAGTTCAAGGAGCGGTTCGCCCGGTTGCGCGAATCGGTGCGGTTGATGCGCGAGCTGTGGCGCGGTGATCGCGTCGACTTCGACGGCGAGTACTACCGGCTCAAGGGCGCTTCGATCTACGACGTGCCCGAGGGCGGCGTGCCCGTCTATGTCGCGGCCGGCGGCCCCGCGGTGGCCAAATACGCCGGACGCGCCGGCGACGGTTTCATCTGCACGTCGGGCAAGGGTGAGGAGCTTTACAAGGACAAGCTGATTCCGGCCGTCTTAGAAGGGGCAGTGGGTGCGGGCAGATCGGTCGACGACATCGACAAGATGATCGAGATCAAGATCTCCTATGACCCCGACCCGAAGCTGGCGTTGGAGAACTGCCGGTTTTGGGCCCCGCTGTCGCTGACCGCCGAGCAGAAACACAGCATCGATGACCCGATCGAGATGGAGAAGGCCGCCGACGCGCTGCCGATCGAGCAGGTCGCCAAGCGCTGGATTGTGGCTTCGGATCCCGACGAGGCCGTCGAAAAGGTCGGCCAGTACGTCACGTGGGGCCTCAACCACTTGGTGTTCCACGCGCCGGGCCACGACCAGCGCCGATTCCTGGAGCTCTTCGAAAAGGATCTCGCGCCACGGTTGCGACGGCTGGGCTGACCCGACATGCCGGACGGCGCGAAGACTTCGGGGCCTTTGACGTCACCCGGGTGCTGTTGGTGTGTGGCTTTTGGTGAAGGCCGCGAAGCGTTTAGCGGCTGGCGAGATATCACGCCTGCGTGCCCAGACCAACCCGACGGGATGTTTTGCCTGTGCATTGGATAGGGGGATGTAGACCGCCATCGGTTCGGCGTGATTCGGGCGCGGTTCGGGCACTATCGCGACCCCCAGACCGGCAGCCACGAATCCTTCGATGGTCGGCAGTGAGGTTACTTCGAGCGCAACCGGTGGGCTGATGTGCTCGGCGGCCCACAATTCGTGGGTAACGGCGCCCAGCATGAACGGGTCTGTGGCGACAATGAATGATTCGTCGGCGGCCTCGGCGAGACGGATCCTGCGCCGGTGGGCGAACCGGTGGTTGTGGGGCACCGCAAGGCATAAGCGCAAGGTGATGAGCGCGTGCCAGCCGAACTGGTCACCGTCGGGACGCGGACCGGTGATGGCTAGGTCAACTTGCCCATCCGCGAGAAGATCGACGACTTGGTGGCCTGCGGCCTCGCGGAGATCGAACTGCACCCGGGGCGCTTTGCTGCGGAATCGGCGCAGCAGGTCCGGAACCAACCCAGTTGCCACTGAGCGCACAAACGCCAGTCGCACGGTGCCGCCATCGGGATCGCGTAGTGCGGCGATCCGCTCACTAGCCCAGCGCATTTCGGCCAGCCCGCGTCGTGAATGCTCCAGCATGATGCGACCGTAGGCGTTGAGCTGTATCCGACGATGCAGCCGATCGAAGAGCGGCGCGCCGACTTGGTGTTCGAGACGTGCTAACGCTCGCGACAGCGTGGGTTGGCTGACGTTGAGTTTGGCTGCGGCATCGGTCATGTGTCCCGTTTCGGCCAGCACCACAAACCAGCGCAATTCGTCAATGTACATACGACAAACGATACGCTGAACGAATCGATGTCCGAAGATCTTGCATTTTACGCATGGCTTGCGGAGTGGTTATGTGGGCAATGAAAGCACGCTGCAGTTGCCTACCCTGACCGCCAACTAAATGAAAGGACTCGAAGCATGACGCCAGCAAGCAGGCCAATCCGAATTGCAGCTCACCTACAGTTGCAGCATGCCGACTATGACGCGATCCGCCGCGCTGCCCAAGAAGCCGAAAATATCGGCGTGGACATCGTTTTCAACTATGACCACTTCTTCCCACTCGACGGTGACCCGGACGGCAAGGTTTTTGAATGCTGGACCGTGCTGGGTGCCTGGGCGGAATCCACCAGCCGCGTCGAGATCGGGGCCCTCGTGAGCTGCAACGCATACCGCAACCCAGACCTGCTGGCCGACATGGCCCGCACCGTTGACCACATCAGCGGCGGACGGCTTATCCTCGGCATTGGCTCAGGCTGGTGGCAAAAGGACTTCGACGAATACGGCTACACTTTCGGCACCGCGGGCCACCGCCTCGATGAACTTGCGACGGCGATGCCGCGAATCGAGCGGCGGCTCGCCCGACTCAACCCTCCACCGACACGCAAGATTCCCGTGCTAATCGGCGGGGGCGGCGAAAAGAAGACACTGCGCATCGTTGCAGAGCATGCCGATATCTGGCACGCTGTCGGCGACGAGGACACCCTGCGCCACAAGGGGGAGGTGCTCGAAGCACATTGCCGGGCGGTCGGGCGCGACGTGAACGACATCGAGCGTTGCGGTCTCATTTTGGCGTCTCCCGCCGTCACGGCCGACATGGCGGAGAACTTTGCGAAACCCGATGAGCTCCGCGAGCTTGGGTTCACGTTATTCACGTGGACGATTGGTGGACCGAACTACGATCTCGAGCCCCTGCGGGAGTGGATCCGCTGGCGCGACAAATATAACGGTTGATGGTTTCCC
>Ga0210386_10004434_pt1 | contig 11613 bp, 6 predicted proteins | sample IncBWH32OmetaG_FD_160091 | JGI IMG/M metagenome (GOLD analysis project Ga0210386, IMG submission 160091) | Forest soil microbial communities from Barre Woods Harvard Forest LTER site, Petersham, Massachusetts, United States - Inc-BW-H-32-O ... | reverse complement strand
AAGAAGTGCGTCGCCCCCGGTGTCGTCGACTCGCCGTGCAGGATCTTCCGCAAGCCCTCTCGCTGCGCCGGGTCCGCCCGCTGGTCGATGATGACCTGCTGCGTGCCGTGGCCGTCGGCGATCTCGCCGGGCCAGTACAGCAACAGCGCCCAATTCAGGCCATCGAGCCTGGTTTCGTTGAAGTGCCCTTCGTCGACGCGCCCGCACACCACGGCCTCGCAGTGCCCGTGGGTTGTCTTCGCCCCGAACTGACACGGGCAGCCCCAGGAACAATTGCAGTTCCCGTACTCCCTGCCCCAGATGGTCCATCGATCAGCCACCGGCTTCTCCCGGGTCTCGCGTTGTCCTGGACGGCACCGCCCCCGGCGCGGCACGGCCGACGCCGGGGCACGGCTGCGTTCCCCGCCCTCTGCACCGTCCGGCCGCCGGTCCACTCAGCAGCCCCGCGGGAAGCGGCCGCGTCACGGGGATGCAGACGCTTGTGCCGGGCAACCCGAAGTCCGGGTCGGCACCGCTACCGTAACAGGGCGCCTGGACGCCCGCCAGTCACCGAACCGGGCGTTCTAAGCTGCCGACGGCGGGCAAGGCAGCCGTACACACAAGCGCATGCTCGGCGTTCGGCAACGGAATCCCGCGGGCGAGCCGCCAATCACTTTGCTTCACGACGACCCAGGCACCATAAATGGCCTATCTGTGTCAATCGGCAACGCCGTAGTCACTACCACAAGTAAGCGCATAGTCGGCGATCTGTAATTGTTAGAACCGGTAACAATGTCCCGCTTGTCACGCTACGCAACCGCGAACGCTAACCGAGCCCTGTTGTAACCCGCTTTGATCGCCATCGATGATATGACCTTCCGCTTTTCAGGAGGTCTATCACCCGAGAGCACTTACCTGGAAAAGCCGCCAACAGCCCAGCTCACGCGCATCAACGCTGCTGACCGGCTATTTTCCGTATCTTTAACACGCATAACAGGTGTACCGGAGTGTGCCGTTTCGTCCGTGGGATTCCTGTGGGGATCGGCCGCCGTGTCGCTGAGTTGCGGGGTTTCTGTGGGGCTCGCCGAAGCTCCTGGCTGGGCTGGCCGACCCGGCGCGGGTACCCAAGTCCCGCCGACTTGCGGATCCTAATGACCACTTTTCCTGTAACCCAGTGTCATCAGGGTGACCTGGCCGGCTGTAGTAATTCCGCGCCTATCGCCGACTTAGTCCGAAGTTCCCTGATCAGAGGCTGATCAGGGGGAACTTCGGACTAACTGAGGGCCAGGGCTGAGACCGGCGCAGCAGCGCAGCCTTCCGAACCGCATGGCTCTTGGTCCAGGCCCGTATCGGCTGAGTGCCTCGGCGCGGCTGTCCGTTGGTCTGGTGTCGGATTGTCTACACTGGTGCGCCACAGGCCAGTGAGAGGAATCAAGCGACCGTGGCCCAGAAGATACAAACCCTATTCATCGACGACCTTGACGGCAGCGCCGCCGAAGGAACCGTCCGTTTCGGGCTGGACGGCTCCGAGTACGAGATCGACCTGAACGAAGAGCACGCCAGGCAACTGCGGGACGCACTTGCGCGTTATGTGAGCGTCGCGCGGCGGGCCAACGGCGCTGCTCGCCGGCCGGCGCGAGCCGGGCGCCGGACTCCGGCGAGCGGGCTGAACACCACCGACGTCCGCGAGTGGGCCAAAGCCCAGGGCATCGAGGTCAAAGACCGCGGCCGGGTGCCCGCCGAGCTGGTGGTCAGATTCAAAGCAGCCACCGGACAGTAACACACGGAACAACCACCATCCCTCCGGTCACAGCTGCCGAACCGGCAGCGCCGCAGGCGCCTGCGCTGATCCGAAGGCGCAAATCCGTCTCCGGAGCCCCAGCGAGCTCGTGCTCTGGAGGGCTCGGGTGCGGGCCAACCTGTCTCGGCACTACCGGGTTTACTTGCGAAACCGGCAGCGTCGGCATCTTTAGGCCCGATCATTCAGCGTTGACCGGTTGCTGGCGGGAATGATCGCCTTGCCGCCCAGCCGATCTTGATTTCAGGGTCTGGGTGTGACGGCCGCGGGCCGGGGTGGCCGGGTCCATAGGCGCCGGGTTTCCTTCCCGGGGTTGCTGGGATGATGCGCTTCCACGCGGTTTCTGCCGCGAGGACCCGGGGTAAGGAGCGGGATTTTCCGTTCTTTTAACGGCGAGTCAAGATTTTATTTCTGTTCTGAGTTGGCGAATCGCATTGGTCAGCTGGGCTAGATCGTGTTCCTCGCTGTAACTGCCAAACGGCCCGATCTTGATCGGGATGGGTGCTTCGGCCATAGCCGTTGACGCGCTATCGTCAGACCACTGTGCGTTAGTCCAAAGGAGCGCCCCATGCGCTCCCGTCTCAGCAGCAACTTGCGCGACGTAGGCTACGTCGCCGCCGTGGATCGGCTGGCCCTGGTCCAGCACGTGGACGTTACAAACGAGGACGGGTGAGCCATCAAGGGCAACCAGCGTGATACCCGACCCCACCTCGGCAATTTCCGAGGCCATCGAGCCCAGGTCCCTGGCGATCTTCAGGAACGCCGGAACGAGCTTGCTGTCAGAGATGAAGCTTGAGCCCGGGCCGAAAACCAGCGAGATAAACCTCCTGCCTCCGGCGTGGCCAGAATGAGCTATCTCTATCAGCCCAGCAGCCAGTTCGGCTTGCTGGTAGGCGACGATGCGGCGGGCAAGCGCGGCCGTATTCTGGCTGCGATGGTCTTGCATGCCGACGTAAACAGCCGCCGTCAGGACGTGCGGGAGCAACTGCCGCCAGCGAAGCAAGGACTGCGGATCCGCGACCTCGTCGGGAGTGTCCGCATACAACAGATCCAGCACAGTAGTCAGAACTGTTTCGCTCTGAGCATGTCCCAGGCTTGCGCGTATCGCCGCGGCGACCAGCCGGTGAACCGTGAACCCGTCATTAGTGCGGCGGGCCAGGCTGAACCCGATGACTTGGCCGACAGCATCGGCAAACGCCACCGGATCTGCGGCGGCGGCGGCAAGCGGGGCGGGAAGCAAGCCTGGGTGGTTGCTGAAGAGGTCAAGCGGGATTTGTACCGGGCCTAGGTAACTGGCCATTTCCAGCAGGTGTCCTGCGGCGGGCGAGGTCCGGGCGAGGTGCTGGCGGGAAAGCTCCAAAGTGGCCAGGGTGGTGGCCTCGTGCCCGGCAGCGGTGCCACGGGCGAGCATGTCCTGAAGCCGCGTCTTGAGCAGGCCCAGGTACTGCTCAGCAGGAGTGGCTGTCCGGTCGAGATAGGCAGCGGCCTGCTCCAGCGCAAGAGGCAGGTCGCCGAGCTGGTCAGCTATGGCGTACGCAATGGCGGAGGTGGGAGGGGAACTAGAGGTGGACAGGCGGCGGGTAAGCAAAGTGACAGCCTCGGCGGGAGTCATCACGTCCACATCGATGGCGGTGCCCAAAGACGACCAGCCGGCCTGCCGGGAGGTGATGATGACCCGGCCGCCGAATCGGGGCATGAACGGCACGAGATCGCCGGGACGCTCGGCATTATCGAAGACGAGCAGCCATCGCAGTCCGCACGCGGGCAACGCGTCTACTACCGTCGAGGCGGTTTCGGGCACGCTGGCGCCGGGGCGCAGTCGCAGTATCGGCGCCAGGCCGGCCAGCACGCCGGGAATGAGAGTGGCCTGCTCGGCGGCCAGCCATACGATCAGGTCGTAATCGTCCAGGTGGCGGTAGACGTACTCGACCGCGAGCTGAGTCTTGCCCACTCCGGCCAGGCCGTGCAGGGCCTCCACAGCCAGGACGGTAGCCGAGCCTAGATCGGCATGCATCACGGCGAGCAGATCCTCGCGGCCGACAAAACGAGGGTTGCGAAGCGGCAGTCCCACCATGGCGCGGACAGGGCGCGCCAAGGGAATGATCTCATCGTCGGCCGCGCGAACCATTGATCCGGACACCGCCGCGGGCTGGATCCTGCGCAGATCAGCGAGCGCTTCCAGGACCTCGCTGCGGAACTGGCGCAACACACCGTCAATCTGCCGTCCCTGCAGATGGGTCACGTCATCGTTCAGCTGGGACGCCAGCGGGAACAGTGCCCCGCCCCGCGACCCGCGGACCACGATCTCCCGCAGCAGGTGACCGGTCAGCTTCTCCGCCAGCACCGATCCAGGTACCCCGAGCACGTCGGCCGAGGATTGCCCCGTCTCGGTAATGCTGGCATCATCCAGGACGGCAAGTTGCCCGGCGATGCCCGCCTGCAGCGCTTCCAGCACCGTATCGTGCTCAGCCAGTGGCGCACCTGGCACTGGCTGGCTGAAGACCTGGCTGATCACCAGCGCGATGTCCTCGGCATGCTCACCGTCGCCTGCGCGCACCTCTTCAGCCGTCAGCCGAACGGCTGCAGTGGCGGCCGCGCGCAACGCCCGCTCCTGCTCCGTGCCCAAGACGAGCGTGCTCAACTTCTGGCGACCCCGATCGGCGAGCAGGCCAGTCAGCCACGCCGCAAGGTCGTCGGCAACGAATACCATCGGACCATTGTCACAGCAGCTCGGCCGAGCCGATGCCAGGCAAGTGCCAACGCAGAAGCACGAGACATCGAACGAGGCCAGACTGACCGGCTCGCTGCGGCGCTGGCTGGACGCGGCGTGCAGCCCCCTGATGGCCATCGACGGTACTTGGCCGGCGCTGTGCTTCGGGCCCGTTACCGGGCAGGGCTCAGGGCCTGCTGAAGCGGCGGTCCGGCACGAACCACATGACCGCGACCGCGGCGAACAGGGCGTAGGAGATCCAGGGGTTAACGAACGCCAGCGCGGTCGCAGCCGCGTACAGAGCCAGCGAGGCGCGGCCCTTGACGTCGCGTCCCACGGCCTGCGCCACCAGCGAGGCGCTGCCGTCGGCGCGGATGATCGCCTGGGTCAAGATGGTGAACGCGACCGCAGATCCCAGGCCGACCAGCCCGTAAGTGGCAGCCGGGGCGATACTGTCGTGATGCTCGCCGATCCATTCGGTCAGCACCGGGATCAGGGACAGCCAGAACAGCAGGTGCAGGTTGGCCCACATGACCCCGCTGGTGATCCGGCGGGCGGCCCGCAGCAAGTGGTGGTGGTTGTTCCAGTAGATCCCGATGAAGGTGAAGCTGAGGATGTAAATCAGCAGCGCCGGGAGGCGGGCACGCAGGCTGGCGAAGTCGCCGCCGTCCGGGGCCTTGAGCTCCAGGGCCATGATCGTGATGATCACCGCGAGCACGCCGTCGCTGAAGGCTTCCAGGCGTCCGGTTTCCGATTCGCCCGGGCTGTCCGGTTCCAGGCTCATACGCTGTCGCCTCCCCGGCCTGCCACGATACCGGCGTCACCGGTGGGAGGCGGGCTGGATGCCACCCGGACCAGGGCGGGTGAGCTGTGGTCGTCCCGGCGCTGAGCGAGCTGCCTGCTCATCCTCGGCAGAGTCGAATGCCGGAAACGGCCTGCCACCGAGCATTCCACGAACCCCGGCTGGCTGGCGCCTACGATCCCGCGCCCTGAGCCACGGCCGAAACAAGATTTCGCCGAAGACCGCCGCGTCTCTCAATACCGCTCGAATTCTGGACGCCGACGACAGCGTCAATGTAGTAACGCGAGAACGCTTACTAATTCGCGACCTTCCGCTTTTAGGAACTCTATCACTCCGAGGGCGCTTACCTGGAAAGGCTCTAACAGCCCAGCTCACGCGCATCGACGCCGCTGACCGGCTGTTTTCTGTGCCTTAAACACGCATAACAAGTGTACCGGAATGTGCCATTTCGCCTGTGGGGATCAGCACCGTGTCGCGGAGTTGTGGGGTTTCTGTGGGGCTCGCAGAAGTCTGCCGGGCGGCCGGACCCGGCCACCGGCCGTCCCGCGGTCCCTATCCTGGTCCCCGCAGGAAGCCCAGGCGGGTCCAATCGGCGAGCTGGGTGAGCATGTTGCAGGGCTTGATGCCGAGCATGGCCGCGAGGTCGCGTCCGGCCCAGTCGCTTCCGCCAGCCGATGCCGTGGCGCGCGCGGACACATAAAGGGTTCAATCAAGTTCGGACTGTGTCCAGATGTATGAGGGATCGGCATCGCGAAGCGGCAGCGTAAGGGCGCCCGACGTGATGGTCGGCCTCAATTTTCTCTTCCTGGCGTTCAGGGACGCCTTTATGATCCATGGGGTACCAGATTCACAGGACCAAGCCGGTCGTGTAGGGGGCGGGTATGGATGAGCACGCGGCGACACTCGCGGTTAAGGTCGCGGTCGGGCCCGACAGCGACGCAGAGGAGCTCGCCCAGGCCACCCGGCAGCTTCGCCGGGAACTCCTCGACCTGGACGTCGACTCGGTGGAGGCGCCGCCGGCGGGCGAGCCGCCGGCGGGATCCCGGGCTGTGGATGTCGCGACGCTTGGCGCGCTGGTGGTCAACATGGCCGATTCGCAGCTGCTTGCCGCCGTGATGGGGGCGGTCCGGTCGTGGCTGGCCGGCTCTTCCCGGCGCAGCATCAAGCTGGGACTCGGCGGCGATGTGCTGGAGCTGACGGGGGTGTCATCGAAGGAGCAGCGGCGGCTGACGGATGAGTGGCTGGCCCGCCACACGAGTCGGTGACCGGCCGGTGGACGGGACACGCAGCGCGCTGATCATCGCCAGCGACCAGTACACCGATCCGGGATTGCGGAGACTGTGGGCTCCGGCCAGCGACGCCCGGGCCCTGGCGGCGGTGCTGCGCGATCCCGGAATCGGCGGCTTCGAGGTACGCACGCTGCTCAACGAGCCTGCGCACGTGGTCAACCTGGCGGTGGAGGAGTTCTTCGCCGATCGCCGGGCAGATGATCTGCTGCTCGTCCACTTTTCCGGCCACGGGATCAAGGACCAGGATGGCGAGCTGTATTTCGCGGCGTCCAGCACGATGCTGAGGCGGCTCGGCGCGACCGCTGTGGCGGCCGACTTCGTCAATCGGCAGATGAACCGCAGCCGCTCGCGGCGGGTGGTGCTGCTATTGGACTGCTGTTATGCGGGCGCGTTCGAGCGCGGCCTGATGCCCAGGGCGAGCACGGACGCGGGGATCGAGCAGCAGTTCGACGGTCGTGGCCGGGCGGTGATCACCGCGTCAAGCGCGATGGAGTACGCCTTCGAAGCAGCCGAGCCGGCCGAGGCGGCGCCGTCGGTGTTCACCAGTGCGCTGGTGCAGGGGCTGAGGACCGGGGAGGCCGACCGGGACCAGGATGGCCTGGTCGGGCTGGACGAGCTGTATGACTACGTTTTCGACAAGGTGCGGGCGGCCACCCCGAACCAGACGCCCGGCAAGTGGACCTTCGGCGTGGAGGGGGAGCTGTACATCGCCCGCCGCAGCCGCCCGGTTACCACGCCGGCGCCGCTGCCGCCCGAGCTCGAGCAGGCGATGGAGAGCGGGCTGGCAGGGATCCGGGCCGGGGCGGTCCAGGAGCTGGCAGGGATCCTGCGCGGCAGGCACGAGGGCATGACGCTGGCCGCCCGGCGAGCCCTGGGACGGCTCGCGGACGACGACAGCCGCGCCGTGGCCGCCGCCGCTACCGCGGCGCTCGGCGATCAGATACCGGTGCCTCACCCGGCCCGGGGCCCCACGGGCGCAGACGTGCTGCCGGGCGCGGACCGCCGCCCCACGGTGCGGATGCCGCTGCCAGCCGAGGCCATACGGATCGGCCGCGCTGCCGACAACGACCTGATCCTGGCCGATGACCTTGACACGTCGCCCCATCACGCCGAGTTGAGCAAGCTGCCCGAGGGAGACTATGAGATCGCCGATCTCGGCAGCCAGAATGGCACCTTCGTCAACGGCGGGCGAGTATCCCGGGCCATGGTCACCGAGCAGGACATCGTCGGGATCGGCCGCTCAACGTTCCGCCTCGCAGGAGATGAGCTGCGGCAGTTCGTCGACGACGGGGAGATCAGCTTCACCGTGCAGGACCTGGTCGTGAAGGTCGCGGGCGGCAAGGTGCTGCTCGACCATGTGAGCTTCCCGGTTCCCGAGAGCTGCCTGCTCTGCGTTATCGGACCGAGCGGTGCGGGTAAGTCGGTCCTGCTCGGCGCGCTGACCGGGCTGCGCCCGGCAGACACCGGCATCGTGCTCTACGACAACCGGGACCTGTACCGGCAATATGCTGAGCTGAGGCGCCGCATCGGCTTGGTCCCGCAGCAAAGCGCCCTCCACACCGGGCTGACCACCCGCCGCGCCCTGCAGTATTCCGCTGAGCTCCGCTTCCCCGCGGACGTCGGCCCCAGCGAGCGGGACAGCCGTGTCGATGAGGTCCTCGGCGAGGTTGGCCTGGCCCGGCACGCGAACACGCGCCTCGCCGGGCTGTCGGGCGGGCAACTCAAGCGGGCCGACATCGCGCAGGAACTGCTGACCAAACCGTCCCTGCTCTGCCTGGACGAGCCGACCTCCGGGCTTGATCCCGGCCTGGACGGAAGGGTCATGGTGTGGTTGCGGGATCTGGCTCACGAAGGCCGGACCGTCATCGTCGTCACGCACAGCGTCACCCACATCGACCAGTGCGACCGGCTGCTCGTCCTCGTCCCCGGCGGCAGGATGGCGTACTACGGTCCTCCTGCCGAGGGCCTCAGCTACTTCGGACGGTCAGGCTGGGCCGAGGTATTCCAGGCGTTCGAGCGTTACCCGGACCGTGACTGGGCCGCCGAGTTTGCCGCCTCGCCCGCATGCGCGCGGTACGTTAGGGGACTGCAGGGGAAGCCTGCCCAACCTCCCGAGGAGCAGCGGCAGCCGCTGGCCGTTCCGCCGCCGCCGTGGCGCGGCGCGATCCGGCAGATGACAACGCTGACCCAGCGCTCCGTGCGGGTGATCGCGTCGGAACGCGGTTACCTGGCGTTCATGGCAACGCTGCCCTTCGTCCTCGGCCTGCTTATCCTCCTGTTCCCGGCCAGGGACGGCCTGGCCGGGCCGCCTGGGACCAACCAGAACGCGCGGCCACTGCTGGTGATGCTGGTCGCGTGCGCCTGCCTGGCCGGGGCCGCGAGCTCGGTCAGGGAACTGGTCAAGGAACGCGAGATCTACAGCAGGGAACGGACCGCTGGCCTATCCTCCGGCGCCTACCTGGTCTCCAAGCTGCTCGTGCTCGGCGTCATCAGCATCGTGCAGTCGCTCATCCTGGTGACGCTTGGGCTGGCCGGCCGGCCGATGCCATCGACGGGCGCCTTCCTAACCGGCGCCCCGCTGGCCGAGCTGATACTCGGCGTCGCCGCGCTCGCCGTTGCCTCGATGTGCGCGGGCTTGCTCGGATCCTCCCTCGTGAGCTTCCCGGAGAGGACGATGCCGCTACTGGTGCTGCTCACCATCATCCAGGTCATCCTGTCCGGCGGGGTGATATCCCTGACGCGGCTTACCGGGCTCAGCCAGCTCGCTTCGGTGGTCCCGGCCCGCTGGGGGTTCGGCGCGATCGCCTCCACCGCGAACCTCAACGTCATCACACCTCCCCAGGACAACTTCACCGATCCGATATGGGCGCATACGTCGGCGAACTGGCTGCGTGACATGGGCCTCACGATCGGACTGGCGGTAATCTTCGCGCTGCTCACCTGGCTCCGCCTGCGCCGCCTGAGCCCCGGCCGCCGACGGTAGCCCTGGCGGTAGAAACGGGCAATTACGCTGGATCCACCCAACGTGTGGCCACGACGGGTGCCCGGCCGAGAGGGTCGCGGCCATCTCTGGGAGGTGACGATACGCCCCATCGACCTCCTGCGTCCCCCGGCCCTCGCCGCCACTACGGCCCTCACCGCCTGCTCCGGCTCCTCGGCTAGCCGTGCCCGCGACAGTCGTCACGGCTGCGCCGGGCCTGAGGGGATGGTTCCGGTCGGTTGCCAGAGAGGTAATCGGATGTAAACGCCGGACGTTTACCAAAGGGACCGCTCGTAGGTCCATGGTAAGGAGAAGGTCTACGGTTCGATTCCGTAACGGGGCTCAGATAGATGACCTAATTCGAAAAATGTTCGAATAGGTCATGGATGCCGGTGGGGACTAACGGCTGCCATCAGGGTACTGAGAGCCCGGCCACGGCCTCTTCTGAGAGGCCCTATCCGCAAGGGATCTGGGGATACCCGGAGCAGCCCGTAAGATCCCGGCCCCCTCAGCAACCTACGGATCAGAGCGCCGGGCAGGCCCGCACGGGCACCGGCACCGTCAGATCGCCGTACTGCCTGGATGCCCCAGGTAGCAACTCCCCAGGAAAGAGCTCCAGAACCACCACGACGACGGGATGATCTAGCGCGGTCAGCGCCAGCCTGGTGCCGTGATCATGTCAGCGGGCCAGGCGCCGCGGATCGCCGCGGGGGCGATCCCGGCCAGTCCAGCTGGGACCGGCCAGGCGGCGACGGTGACCGCGGCCGCGGCGGGGCCGGTGATGGCGAGGATACTCGCCGCGGCCGCCGCGGTGTCCGCTCAGTGCCGGTACCGGTTAGCTACCTGCGGGTCTGGATGACGTGTTCCAGGGTCGGGCCGGGCCGGGCCGTCGCCTCGCCGGTCATCCACAGGACAGACGGGCCGGTTCATCCGACCGCCGGAGGGACCGCGGTCTGTCCCCAGGCCGGTCTCCGGAGAGGTGGACACCAGACCTATTGCCATCTACCTGACGTCCCCTAATGGCCGCTACCCGCGTGCGTCAATCACGCCGGGTGGTACCTAGCCGGGCGGGCTCTGCAGGGGTGATACTCCGAGCATGGGAGCTGATACCCCGGCCTGGGTGCCACCGGAGGCCGGGGCAGTGCGGGCGCTGCCGGTCGCAGTCACGCTCATTGACCAGGACCGCGCGTGGAAGACGCGGCCAGCCAGATCCCGGCCGATTGCAACCCGGAGGTGTACGACGAAGGATTCTGGTCCGGCGTGGACGTCTGGGGCGGCCAGTTCGGCCTAACCCGGACCCGCTGGCATTGTGCAGGCATCCGGGGTGCTCGGGGCCGGGTGATGGCCTGGCCCGCGGCTGGCTATGGCGTTGCCGCGGCTCGTGGTTTAAGAGGCGAGGAGGATGAGCAGGCGTAATACCAGGCAAGGCAAAGCCCGGCGCCGCGCGCAGCGTGACCGCGGGCAGGTGACTGAGCGCGAGCGGAGGCGCCCCGAGATCCCGGGCCAGGAGGCTCGGGCCGTCGAAGATCAGGCCGTTCAAGTGGCTCCGCGGCCAGACGCTTCTGGTCCCCCGAATTCGGGTGAGCACGGTTGTGGGCTGCGCTCCGCCGCCGTCGGCGGCCTGATCGCGGTGAATCCCGGCGAGGCGGGTCTCGGTGTTGACGCGGATCTGGAGAACGCGAATCCCGGCGACTTCGGCGACCTTGACCCCGACGACGCCGACCTGCAGGCTGTGCTGGCCGAGGAGGACCTTGGCGAGGGCGGCCTCGGCGACGTCGGCGAGGTTGCCGACGATTTGCCCGACGACGTCGACGTACCGGAAGGACCGGACGGACCCGGATACCCGGAGGACTCTCAGCCTGGCCAGCCGTCCGCGGCCGCCAAGGCCGCGCGCCCCGGCGGGGCGGGCTCCCTTGTGGTCACGCCGTCCCCGGACGGCACCCGCGAGGACGAGGAAATCGTCGTCTTCGATGACGACGACGATGACCTGCCGGCCGCGCAGCTCGCGGTAGCCGGCGCCACCGCCGACCCGGTCAAGGACTACCTGAAGCAGAT
>Ga0210386_10004431_pt1 | contig 11616 bp, 10 predicted proteins | sample IncBWH32OmetaG_FD_160091 | JGI IMG/M metagenome (GOLD analysis project Ga0210386, IMG submission 160091) | Forest soil microbial communities from Barre Woods Harvard Forest LTER site, Petersham, Massachusetts, United States - Inc-BW-H-32-O ... | reverse complement strand
TTACCAGCGGTATTGATCTGGCCAATGGTGCGGTGGCAGTTCTGGGAACGATTGTCGCTGGTCGGATGGTCAATGACGCGCACAATCCGGCTCTCTGCCTGCTTCTAGCCATCTTTCTCTGCACCTTGGTTGGTATTGTGGCTGGATTGCTGGTTAGCAGGCTGATGTTGCCGCCTTTTATCGTGACGCTGGGACTGCTTGGAATCGTCACCGCGTCGACACGCCTGATCGCCCAAGGTGGCTCCTTTCCGGTGACTGACGAGCTGTTAGGCTGGACCGGAAACAGTTTTATTGTGGATGGCAGTGGCGTGACCTACGGCATGCTGATCATGTTTGGCCTCTATGCGCTGGTCTGGTACTTGCTCACCCAGACCGCTTGGGGGCGACACATCTATGCGATTGGAAACAATCGTCTCGCGGCCAGGCTCGTCGGTATTCCGGTGCAGAACAGACTGCTCTCTGTCTATGCGTTCGCGGCGTTTCTTTACGGGGTCGGGGCCTGGCTCGCACTCGGCCGGATCCCTAACGCGGATCCGAATGCGTTGCAGAGCGCCAATCTCGACAGCATTACGGCCGTGGTGATCGGTGGAACCAGCCTCTTCGGCGGTCGCGGCAGCATCTGGGGTACTCTCGTTGGAACCTTGATCGTTTCCGTGCTGCGCAACGGTCTGACGCTCTCTGGATTCGACCCCCTCTGGCAAGATCTGGTGACTGGCGTTCTGGTGATCAGTGCAGTTGCCGTCGACCAGATTTCACGAGGGAAACAACGATGAGCGCTGATCTTGAAAGCATCAAGTCGCTGGAGAAGGGCAAAATTGTGCTTGAGGCTCGTAAGATCGTGAAGCGTTATGGGCACGTGACCGCGCTCGACGGCGCCAACTTGGAATTGCGCGCGGGTGAAGTACTCGCCGTGATCGGCGATAACGGCGCCGGCAAGAGCACGATGGTCAAGGTACTTTGCGGTGCGGTAGTACCTGATGAGGGTCAGGTTTTATTGGACGGAGTTCCGGTTCATTTCAGTAGTCCGATGGACCCGCGCAAACGCGGCATTGAGACTGTGTACCAGGATCTGGCCGTAGCTCCGGCCCTCGATATCGCGACTAACCTTTTTCTGGGCAGAGAAGTTCGTTGCCGCGGAATTCTGGGATCCTGGTTCCGATTGTTGGACAAGCGTCGAATGAAGAGCGAGGCCCAGAAAGAAATGGCGGAGCTCAAGTTTCGTCTTCCATCCATTGACAGCGCTGTGGAAGATCTCTCCGGCGGCCAGCGCCAAGGGGTGGCAGTGGCGCGCTCGGCCATTTTCGCAAGGCGCCTGGTCATTATGGATGAGCCGACAGCTGCACTCGGCGTCCGCGAATCCGGGGAAGTTCTGAATCTGATCCGGACGATTCGGGATCGAGGACTTCCGGTGCTCCTGATCAGTCATAACATGCCGCACGTCTTCGAACTTGCCGACCGCATTCATATTATGCGACTTGGCCGGCGCGTTGCCTTGACTACGCCTAAAGAACATTCGATGGGCGAAGTCGTGGCCATTATGACCGGTGCGATGCCGGGAAACGAGCCGGCCTCCGGCGCAGACGCGGCGACTTCTTAGCAGTGTCAGTGCCGGTGTCAGGGGGACCCAGTCGGCCTCTAATCGTGTTGGTTCTTCCAAATATTCTCCCGGAAGCTTGCGCTCTTTGCAGCGAGAAACGAAAAGTGGTCTTGGCAAGATGAAAGTAGAGCGTGTGAAATATGTCATTTGGGCGGTAGATCCACGGCGCGCGCTGCAATTCTACCGCGACGTACTGGGCGGAGATGTGGTGAAGGCGTCGGAAGTAATGGGCGAAGTAGTGGTATGCGGAGCGACGATTGGCATCCACAGCGGCGGAGAAGGGAAGCGGACTTGGACAGGGCTGACTTTTCAGGTGCCTGACGTAATCGCCGGCGCGCAGGAAGTGGTGGCCGGAGGGGGGGGCTTGAGTCGAGAGCCTCAGCCCGAGGGCGATGAACCGCCGCACCTGGCAATGTGCATCGATCCGGAGGGAAACGAATTTATGCTAACCCGGAAGCGGGGAAACTAGTAATTTAGACCGGTCGCGCCGGAGACCATCACGTGATAAAAATCTAGGATGCCGACTAATGTGCTAGGTAAAGAATTGCGTTGCTGTTGCACCAGTCCGATCACTGGTTTCTACCGCGACGGCTACTGCCGCACCGGTCCCGGCGACATCGGGTTGCACACTGTTTGTGCGCGCATGACAAAAGAGTTCTTGGAATTTTCTTTCTTGAGTGGCAACGATCTGGTTACACCGCAACCGCATTTCTCAGGTCTTGCCCCGGGCGACCGTTGGTGCCTGTGCGTGACCCGCTGGAAAGAGGCGCTGGAGGCCGGTGTAGCGCCGCCGGTCGATTTAGAAGCAACCCATTCGTCCGCGGTCGAATTTGTCGACCTGGAAGAATTGCGGGCTCACGCTCTGGCCTGAAAAGGGACGGAGTGCGCTTCGTTCCACGTCAAAATATCGGCTCCGGTAACCAGGCCTGAGATTTTGGCAAAGACTTTTTCCCGCCGAGCCAACTCCTGCAGATTCTGGCGCCATGGATCGAACAACTATATTTCCAGAGGTGATGATGGCAGACGATTTTCATTCATTAGACTTCAATCATCGCTTTGAGCACGCCGGTCTCGGGTCTGGTCCAACGGGGAAACTCGGTGATAACCTCCGCAAATGAGCCACGATGGGTGATCCAGGAATCAGTGTCGATGCGGCCGCTCTCGACGAGGCCGATGATCCGGGTGAAGTCCTGCGAGCGAGCGTTCCGACTGGATAAAACGGTAAGTTCACGCCGATGGAATTCTGGATCGTTGAAAGTAATCTCACCTTGAAATAGTCCGACAAAAGCCAACCGGCCGCCGTTGGCCAAGTAACTGTAAGCTTCCATCATCGATTTGGGATTTCCGGTCGCGTCAAAAACCACGGTCGGCAGATCGCCCGCGGTTATCCTTTTCAATGCTTCGAGCGGATTTTCGACGGCGGCGTTGATCGCGAAAGGAGCGCCGAGCTTTTCCCGGCAAAACTCCAAGCGCTTCGGATTAATATCGAGAACGATTACTTGCGCTCCGGCTTCAATTGCAAACTGCACCACCGTTAGTCCTATGGGTCCGACTCCGACCACCAACGCAAATTCACCGGCCTCCACGCGGGCCCGATCGACAGCGTGGCAGCCGATGGCCAGTGTTTCGATCAGCGCCAACTGATCCAGCTGCAGATGCGTTGAAGGATGCAACTTGCGGGCCGGCACTACAATGGACTCGCGCATTCCGCCGTCGATGTGGACCCCCAATACCTGCAGGCTAACGCAGCAGTTGGGTTTGCCCGAACGGCAGGCGATGCAATGGCCACAGTTAAGATAAGGTTCGACCGAACATTGATCGCCCGGATGCACGTTTTCCGACGAGCTGCCCACCGCTGTGACCACCACGCCAAGCTCGTGACCGAGAATCCGTGGGTAGCTAAAAAACGGCTGATTCCCGTTGAAGGCATGGATATCAGTGCCGCAGACACCAATCCTACGGACGCGAACCAGCGCTTCGTGAGGTTTTAGTGAGGGACCGGGCTCATCAGCGGAGAATAGTGCGAGGCGGCGCGGCTCTTCGAGACGGATAGCTTTCATATTGAATTGCCTCGAACCGGGTCTCGGTATTCTTGGCGTCCGCGGGCGTAGTTGAAATTATGGATCGGTTTCAGAAGGTTGAATATCTCGCAAAGCAGATTGTCGTCGATTGGTTCCTCAACAAAAGCAATGTTGTCGCGGATGTTTTTCGGTCGCGCAGTGCTAACGAGCGTTGTCGCAATGTCAGGATGCGAGCAGGAGAATTGGACCGCCAGCTTGACGATATCAACACCTCTGGCGGCGCAGTATTCGACAGCTCGGCGGCAACCGTTGACAATGGCTTTGCTAGCCGGATGCCATTCTGGTGCGCCCCGAGCGGTCAACAGTCCCATCCCGGTCGGTGAGGCGTTGATTATACCCACCCCCTTTTCCTTAGCATAGGGGATTAGATCGACCAATGAGTCGTCATTTAATTCGTAGTGGCAAAATGACAGCAGGGTGTCAATCGTACCCCCATCCGCTTGATCCAGGATGCTTCGGAAAACCTTGAGCGGCAGACCGGTCACACCGACATACCGCGCTAAGCCCTCGCTCTTCAGTCGGTGCAAGGTGGGCAGCGTTTCATCGAGAATCTGGCGGTGATCCGCAAACTCGATGTCATGGCATTGGATAAGGTCGACATAATCCACTCCCAATCGTTTGAGGCTCGCGTGCAAGCTGCGCTCGGTGCGGTCCGCGGAATAATCGTAATCTCCTTTCGCTTCACTATAAGATCCGATCTTGGTGGCGAGATAATATTGATCGCGACGGATACCTTCGAGCGCCTTTCCCAGGTTTAATTCCGCGAGTGTCTCGCCATAAGCCGGTGCAACATCGATAAAGTTGATCCCGCCATCGAGGGCGTTCCTCACAGTTTCAGCGCACTCCTCGAAAGTCACCTCGTGAAATACCCCACCGAGCGAAGAGGCACCAAAACCGAGCACCGACACCTCCATATCAGTATTGCCAAGTCTACGATATTTCATGCCTCAGTTCGAAAGAAATAGAGGGTTGATTTCGGTTAAAAATGGCCTATCAACGAAAAGCGTCTCGAACGGAAACTCGACCAGTCGATCGGCGGTAGCGAGTGTCTCGGGGGTCCCTGGCAATTTGGGTCAAACCACAATTAGTTGTGGTACTTTGCCTTGCCAAGGGCTGCATGTTGTGTATAGAGTAGTCTATTATGTTGTCCAAAACAGAATTGTGGCCCGTCAAAGATCGGTTGAAAGATGCCGATCGCCATCTCGCGTACGTAAAAGGTAGCATACGGCACATCAAGAGCGTGGAAGACAAACAAATTGTCAACGATCTAGTTGGTGCGATTGAGGCCCAGCGGAAAGCCGTCGAGCAAATGCTGGAAGTATTGGACATTGTTGCGAGGCACGATTTTTGCAGCCTCCGGCTCCAGGAAGGGCAAGCTCCAGATCCAAGAATGGTTGACCGGAGAGAACTCAGGAGACGGCTTGTTCTCGGCGACTTTCCTGACCAGGCTCAGAACGTGATTGCTGTACCAACCAAGCAAGAGTTGGCGTCCAGAAAGCAATCGGCAGCCTGACGGAAAAGGGTAGGGTGAGGGTCCAACCGAACCGCGGTTCCCCGCGAGCACCAAAAACTATGCCCCGAGGGAGGCTGGAGGACTCAACCCAGGATTTCAACCCTGCGACGGGACACCCGGAGCGAGGCGCCCTGAATCGGCGCCGGAACGAACGTACTAACAAGACGGGCAAGAAAGCTAGGCTTCGGATTAATCCGCACCGGTTTGTTGAATGTTTACCAAGGGCCTTGGATTCGAAATATCCTTGGTAATCAGGACATAGTGGAAAACCGCGGCTTTTTCGCCGGAGTGTAATTCCAAAACCCGATCGAGAATGTCACGTTCCGTCTTGGTCATCCGCCGGTGGAGAACCAGATGTTCTTGCCAGGTGGGCGAGACCGCTTCCATCCGGAATATAGAATGGTTGGAAAGACTTTCGTAAAGTCGAACGCTGGAAGCTCCATTGCGCAGGTAAACCAGGCGGAGTTCTCGCATCAATTCCAGAAACTGTTTGCGATCTTCTTCACCCACCGTGACTTCTGCGACCACTGCGATCGGACCGTCGTCGGCGGCAGGCGGCTCGGAGAAGCTTGGAACACGCGGCGGATGGGCCGGCTCCGCATCCAATGACTTAATGAAGTCAATCGAGAGCGGCCCGGCCATCACCAGATTGAAGCAGACCAGCAAAGTCGCCAGTAGCAGTGTGTACTCGAAACCGGTAAACGCAGCGGCTGCACCCCAGGCAAGACCGCCGATAGCGATACCACCCTGAGAGACCATGATGGTGGCCGCATTCAGTCGCCCGCGCGTCCAACCGGGCATAGCGAGCTGAGCCACCACCCAAAGCTCGGAAGCTGCCAGCGTCCAGCCTAGACCGGCCAAGGCGGCAACCGCCATGAAGGTTTCAAGCTGGCGAATGGCAGCCATCAAGATATAGACGGCGGCAATCAGAAGGCTGGCCAGGATGGTGACCTCATTGGAAGTGAAATGCGCTCTGGCCCATGGAACCACGAAGACCGCGCCTAAGAGCGAGCCGACGGCCATACTGGTGAATAGTATTCCCAGATGCGAGGAGCTCAGGTTGAGCGCCTTTAGTCCCACGGCCGGTAGCAAGGAGGGGATGACCGAGATCAGTAAAGAGAACATCAGGGCCCGGATCAGCACAACTTGGATTCCGCGACTGTAGCGGACGTAGCGCACCGCACCGACAAATGCCTCGAGCATGCTCTCTGTTGGAGCCCTTGAGCGTTTACGCGGATTGTGCCAGCTCAAGATGGCGGTAAGCACTAGAAGAAAGCCGATTGCATTGACCGCGAAAACGGCGTTTGCCCCGATCAACGGAAGAATCAATCCGCCCAGCGCCGGGCCGATGACCCCGGAAATATTCATTTGCACCCCGCCTAAAGTGACCGCCGAAGGTAGTTCCTCTTTGGTCACGACATCTGGGATGACGGACGTCCAGGCCGGAGCGTTGCAGGCAAAACCGATTCCCAAAAGGAATACGGCAATCAGGATGACGGATGGATTCAGCAGTCGGAGCGACCCAAAGACCGCCAGCCCAGCCGCTGCCAGGACTAACCAGAGGTGCATGACGCATAGAAGTTTCTTGCGGTTGACCATGTCTGCCAGAGCGCCCGCGGGGAACGTAAACAAAAAGAAAGGTAGAGAAGCTGCCGTGGACAAAAGGGAAAGGTACAAGGGCGACGGTGTCATCGTATTCATCACCCAGGTTGCGGCCATGTCATGGGCGGAGACACAACACCCGGAGACGACGCTGGCCAACCACAGCTTGCAAAAAACGGGATTGCGAAGCGCTACCCAGATGGAGGTTGAAGTGGAGCTCATTAGCCAGACCCCGAGAATATAGGGAGGTAGGTATTGATAGCCTCTTCCTCACGGAGGCGGCAAGAAACTGGTGCAGTTTTTTATGATTCAGTGATCGGAGGCTGACCTATCTTGCTTTCTTTGATCGTTCAACTGTATGGTGTTAACCCGACCGGCCGAAGGACGCTTTTGAAGGGACACGCGGCAAATGTTTTACCCCCAAGTCGACGCGCCAAATCAAGGAAGAGTATGGAGGAACACATGACGCGACCAAGCACATCCACTTTGGAGCAGCTAGCGACCGAACTCGAAGGTGATTTCCATTTCGATGCGACGATGCGGACGCTCTATGCGACCGATGCCTCCGTCTATCGTGAGATGCCTCTAGCCGTGGCGCTCCCCAGAACCGAGAAGGACATTTGCAAACTCATCCGGTTCGCCCGCGAACATGGGACATCCCTTATCCCGAGAGCCGCCGGAACATCCTTGGCCGGCCAGGTCGTTGGCGGGGGCATCGTGGTGGATATTTCCCGTTACTTGACCCGGATCCTAGCTATCGACTCGGACACCCGCCGCGTCCGGGTTCAACCGGGTGTCGTGCGCAACGAACTGAACCTCGCCTTGGCTCCCCATGGACTTTTTTTCGCGCCCGAAACTTCGACTCAGAACCGTTGTATGATCGGTGGGATGGTCGGCAACAATGCCTGCGGTGCGAACTCCGTGGTCTACGGCAGTACCCGCGATCACGTCATTTCGGTGCGGGCAGTCCTGGCCGATGGTTCCATCGCGGAATTTGGAGCGCTTTCGCCGGAGGAATTTGGCGCAAAATCTCAAAGCGATACATTTGAAGCCCTCCTCTACCGCCAGGTCGGCGAGTTACTCGGCAGGGCTGAGAACCGAGAGGAGATTGCGAGGGAGTTCCCCAAGAAATCCATCCATCGCCGGAATACCGGATATGCGATCGATTCGTTGGCGGAATGTTCGCCGTTCGTGCCCGACGGTCCGCCGTTCAATTTCTGCCGACTGCTCGCTGGATCAGAAGGAACATTAGCATTTCTGACGGAGATCACCTTGTCTTGCGAACCGCTGCCTCCGCGAGTGTCCGCATTGGTTTGCGTGCACTGCGCCACGATCGACGAAGCTTTGCGTGCTAACCTGGTCGCACTACGACATTCGGCACGAGCGTGCGAGCTGATGGATGACAATATCCTTGAATGCACCAAGGTAAATATTGAGCAACGTCAAAACCGCTTTTTTGTTCAAGGGGATCCAGGCGCTATTTTGGCAGTCGAGCTGGCCGCCGACACTCGCGAAGAGGTCGCGGGCCGCGCCGCTAGTCTAGAAACCGAGTTGCGAGCCGCAGGTCTCGGCTATCATTATCCGGTGGTTTGGGGTGCGGACCAGAACCGGGTTTGGAATTTGCGTAAAGCAGCCCTGGGCCTTCTTTCTAACATCCCTGGAGACGCGAAACCGGTGGCAGTGATCGAAGATACCGCGATCGATCCGGAGGATCTGCCCGCATTCGTTCGAGAATTCGATTCTATTCTGGGAAGTCATGGTCTCGCTGCCGTTCACTATGCGCATGCCGGTTCCGGCGAATTGCATCTGCGGCCTATTCTGAATCTCAAAGAGGAAGAGCACCGGCGGCTTTTCCGAGTGATCGCCACGGAAATTGCTCGTCTGGTTAAGCAATGTGGCGGGTCCCTTAGCGGTGAACACGGGGACGGACGATTACGCGGGGAGTTTCTTCCCTTCATGGTTGGCAAGGCGAACTACGCTCTTTTCCGGGAAATCAAAAATAAATGGGATCCGTCAGGTCTCTTCAACCCTGGCAAGATCACCGACACACCGCCGATGGACGAAAGTCTGCGCTATGAACCTGGCCAAGCCGTGCGCGAAATATCTACGGTGCTTAACTTTGCGGACTCCCGCGGTATTTTGCGTGCCGCCGAGCAATGCAATGGTTCAGGCGACTGTCGCAAATCCCACCTGATGGGTGGAACCATGTGTCCGAGTTACATGGCCACTCGCAACGAGCGCGACACGACGCGGGCCCGGGCGAATATTCTGCGTGAGGTGCTGACCCGTTCGACGAAATCCAACCCGTTCGACAGTGACGAAATCGCTGCGGTCATGGACCTATGTCTTTCATGCAAAGGGTGCAAATCCGAGTGCCCGTCCAACGTGGACATCGCTCGCCTGAAGGCTGAATGGCTCCAGCAGTATTATGACGCGCGAGGGGTGCCGGTCCGTTCCAAGCTGATCGCCGGATTCTCTTCCGCTATGGCGGCTGCTCAGATCGCTCCCGGGATTTATAACTTTCTGGTAACAAACCGGGTCACGTCCAACTTGTTCAAGCGACTTGCCGGCTTCGCGTCTGAACGTTCCATGCCCCGGCTGTATGCCACTACGCTCCGTCGCTGGCACCAGAATCATGCAAACAAGGAAGGCCCGTTTCCCAATGGACGCGTTTTCCTCTTTTGCGACGAGTTTACAAACTTCAATGACGTGGGAGCGGGTCGAAAGCTAGTGCGTTTGTTAAATCGTTTGGGTTACGAGATCACTATTCCGAAACATGTCGACAGCGGCCGTGCGCAAATTTCAAAGGGGCTCCTGCGAGACGCACGACGTTTGGCGATTCGCAATGTCGAGCTGCTGAAGGATGTCGTCACCGACGATACTCCTATGATCGGCATAGAACCATCAGCAATCCTGGGCTTCCGGGATGAAGTCCCGGACCTCGTTCCCGCCGATCTGATCGGTGCCGCGCGACAACTCTCCAAGCGTTCGCTGTTGGTCGAGGAATTTATTGCCCGTGAGGCCGAACGTGGCCGGATTAGACGTGAGGCGTTCACCGAGGAATTGCGCGAAATCAGGCTGCATGGTCACTGCCATCAGAAATCGTTAGCGTCGCTCACTCCGACGGTGAAAGCTCTCGAGTTGCCGATCAACTATAAGGTCAAACTCATTCCCTCTGGTTGTTGCGGGATGGCCGGGTCTTTCGGCTACGAACAGGAGCATTACGAGGTCTCCATGCAGGTGGCGGAACTGGTGCTGATGCCGGCGGTGCGATCTGCCCCGGCTACCACTCTAATCGCCGCCCCTGGCACCAGTTGCAGGCACCAGATTAAAGATTGTACCGGGCGCATTGCCCAGCATCCTGCAGAGATTTTGCACGATGCATTGGTGTAGGCCAAAACTCGCCGCTGAAAAATGGGCCAGGAAAGTCAAGCGTCCAGCACTTCGCTAATCGCTTTTCTATTAACCCGGTCGATTAAAAAAACTAGGGATTCCCTTTTGCTGGACGTCAGAGACCGCCTCTTGGATCTCATGACAGGTTTGTAGAAGAAATCCCTACAATATTTCTTTAGGCACGGAGTTTCCAACAGATGGAATCAACTCCGTAGCTGGGTTTAGTGCCTCTCTTACTTTGCCTTGAAAAGGCCACCTCCGAGTGGTTGTACGCCTAACATTTTGTAGAGGCGAATCCCAAGGACTTTCTTTGCTTCCTTGAATGTAAACTGATACCCCTGCTCAACCAGCGCGTCGTATATATCGGCGGTCTTTAAAGGGTTCTTGCTTTTTTTCAGGATGGCGACCACAGCTGGACGAAGCGTGCCTCTTGCTTCATCAGGAGCCTTAGGCGTTGTCGACTCAGCCTTTTTAGGCGAGGAGACTCTGCGCTTGGGAGCCGACTTTGGAGTGCTCACCTTTTCTGCAACGGAGTTTTCTCCCTGAAGCAGAAGGCTTAGTTGGTTTTCGAGTGATTCAATTTGTTCCGCTATTTGGGCGGCCTGCGCGAGGTTCTTGGATGAGAAATGCACTGAGTGAATAGTATTTAACTTTGTTTCGTGAAACTACACAGTTCTTGCACGCACGCAAAAACTTTTAATTATTAGGTAGGATTAAAAGAAATGGGCTGCCGGTCAAACCCACGCATTACCGGTAAGCGAATGCTTATAAGGTGGCTGAAGGGTGACACTAATGGAAGGTTCCGGCGCGTTAGAGGTGAATAGTTATCGAGCGCTGGCCGATGGGATCACGACGCCGCATCTCTACAATAGTGATTTTCACTGCAATCTTAAGAAATTCCGCCTGAAGTATTGCAAGAAAGAGAAAAGAGACCGGCGATAGCAGCTCTAACGAACTATCCGATTGTTGCATTCGCGGCCACGCGTTGCACGGATCTAGGCTCCGATTCCAGCGTTAGAAGAAATCCGGCTGCTCGCAGCGCAGGAGCCGTGGAATAGAAGCTATGCATTAATGTCCAGACTAAACCGGTTCGGTGGTTCTCAATTGCCAGGAGCGCCATCCCGAGGTCAATGCCGATGACGTCGCGGTCATACCAGTCTCGGTCGATATTCAAAGCGTTGGAGAATCCGTACTTACCCCAGAGACGTAGTTCCAACTTTTCATAGAGTGAACGAGCAATCGAGAGGGCCAACTCCGGAATAAACGTTATCGACGAAATAGCGCCGGTGGGCGAGACGGTGCCGTTGTCGGGACCGTCAATCGCTCCGTAGGGGGCATACCCATCCGGGCCATCGCTCGCATTGAGGCCCCAGAAGCCTTGGGCATACGTTTGCACCTGGGTCGCCCGGTCCATGCAATATTGGTGATGT
>Ga0210386_10004429_pt1 | contig 11618 bp, 11 predicted proteins | sample IncBWH32OmetaG_FD_160091 | JGI IMG/M metagenome (GOLD analysis project Ga0210386, IMG submission 160091) | Forest soil microbial communities from Barre Woods Harvard Forest LTER site, Petersham, Massachusetts, United States - Inc-BW-H-32-O ... | reverse complement strand
AATAGCTAATATTCCTACCATTGACATTGTTCACTATGAAGTAACTCATGGAGATTACCCTTATTTCCATCACCGCCATAGCGACAATATGAGTGTGATTGATACGGCCACATTGCATATTGTTGGTCGTACCTTAATGAATGTTATTTACCAGGAATAACATAGCTACTTCTTGCTTTTCTTCCAGCAATCATCAATATGGTCATCTACCATACCTACTGCCTGCATAAATGCATAGCAAATAGTTGAGCCACGAAATTTAAAACCACGCTTGCCCATATCTTTGCTCATGGCATCGCTAATGGGCGTAGTGGCTGGCACACTGCCCAACGAATTGCGTTTATTTACAATAGGCTTGCCGCCAACAAAACCCCATACATACTTATCGAATGAGCCAAATTCTTTTTGGATTGCAAGGAAACAAGCGGCATTATTAACAGCTGCTTCAATTTTAAGCCTGTTGCGAATTATACCTGCATCCTGCATTAATTGCTCCACTTTCTTTTTATCGAACTTCGATACTTTCTTTGCATCAAAGTTTGCAAATGCCTTCCGGAAATTTTCTCTTTTCTTTAATACAGTTAACCAGCTAAGCCCGGCCTGGAAACTCTCCAGCACTAGGAACTCAAACAGTTTCCGGTCATCGTGAACAGGTGTTCCCCATTCTTTATCGTGGTATTCTATATAGATAGCTTCTTTTGTGCTCCAGCCGCAGCGTATTTTCTCTTTCATGTAAAATTATTTAGTGATTAGCTTTCTTTTATTAACCCAATCAACCAAATTCAGAATTGGGCCGGTCATAAATGTTGTAGTAACTGCCATCAAAACCATCATTGCAAACACTTCAGGAGACAATATTCCCAGATCGTAACCTATATTCAATACAATAAGCTCCATTAACCCGCGCGTATTCATCAAAGCGCCTAGGGTTAAGGCATTGCTCCATTTCTGCCCAACTACCTTTGCAGAAATTGCAGTACCGATGAACTTACCTGATACCGCTACTAACATTATAAAACCAAATGCTGCCCATGTTGAAGCCTGATCGAGCAAGCCCATTTGCGTACGTAAACCAGTAAAAGCAAAGAAAATTGGAAGCAATACAAGTACACTCACATCTTCTATCTTTTCGGTTATACTTTTTCTGAAATCAAGATTATGAGGCATGATAACCCCTGCCATAAAAGCTCCGAATAAAGCATGTATGCCAATTAATTCAGTAGTGTAAGCTGAAGCCAATAAAATGAAAAACGAAATAGATATAACAGCTTTACCAGGTTCTGCTTTCTTTAACTGATTAGCTGAGATCTTTTGCAATATGGGCCTTACTATAAGTAACATAACCACAACAAACAATACGGCAAGTATTATAGTAAATATAGCACCGGTAATTCCACCTGCCTTGGCAATAGCAATTACAGCGGCTAGTATGCACCATGCCATAAGGTCGTTAGTTGCAGCGGCCATTATAGCCATTGAACCAATAGGAGTTTTGGTCATGCCACGTTCTTGCAAGATACGGGCGAGTACAGGGAAAGCCGTTATGCTAACCGAAATACCTATAAACAGACTGAATGCTAAAAAGCCTACCCCCTCAGGGCCGTAAGATGGGTATAGATAATAAGCAAGGCCTACACCCATAAAGAAAGGAACGAGGATACTTGCAATACTTACCGTTAATGCATCTCCCGCTTTACTAACTATCACATCAATATCCAGATCCATGCCGATAATGAACATAAAAAATGCAAGGCCGATCTGGCTCAAGAAGAGTAATGTATTCAGCGATTCGGCGGGGAATAGAAAGTGAAAGAAATGAGGAAAGAACACTTTTAAAACTGAGGGGCCCAGTACAATACCTGCTATAATTTCACCGATAACGGCTTGCTGACCAAGCATTGATAGTAAAACGCTAAATATTCGCGATGCGCCAATAATTACAAGTATCTGCAATAACAAAAGGCTAAGCGGATGCTTTATATTTTCTTTAAACTGTATTAAGGCTTGCGATATACCGGTTAATGGCACAGCAACTTTCGAAACATTCTGATCCTGCAAAATTGGTTGTACCTTTTCAACTTTCGGTTTAATGGGTAATTGCATACCAGCATCAATCACTTTCCACACGCCTGCTGCAAACAGCACTATCAGAAGTAATGTAAAGAGTAATGATCTACTCATAAAGAAGGCTTACTGGTAATTAACAACTTACTGAACAGTAAATATACAATAACTAAAAAGGCTACAGCACCGGCCATACAAAAAACATATACCGAACCGAACTTGTACCATATAAATCCGGCTAAACTGCTGGCTACAAAAGTACAAATACTCTGTAAGCCCGAAAAAACACCTAAGGCTGTTGCAGTATCTTTCTTTTCGCAGGTCTTGCTTATCCATGCTTTCGATATTCCGTCAGTACAAGCATAATATAGCCCATAGCAGAAAAAAAGAATAAAGTAGGTAACTTTACTATTTGCAAATGCCATGCCAAAATATACAAAACCAAATATTAATAATCCAATAAGCATCATAGTTTTAAACCCTACCTTATCACCAATAATGCCGATAGGAAACGAAGTGAGTGCAAAGACAAGGTTATAGAAGATATAAATTACTATAACCATTGTATCATCAATGCCAGATTCCTTCATTTTCAATATCAAAAATGCATCGGCGCTATTGAATAGTGCAAAAAACAGCAAGCCCGAAACCAATGCCCTATAGGCAGGAGTACTTTCTTTCCAATACTTAAACTGAGAAAAGAAACCAATTTTAGGTTTAGATTTAGATCGAGGCTCAGCTTTAGGATGTTTATCCTTTAAGCCTAAGGTCATTAACACAACTATTATACCCGGAAAGAACGCTATATAGAAAAGTGTTTTATACTGCTCGTGATGAAAGTATAAATACAATAAGGCAATTGAAGGACCAATAGCTGCTCCAACCGTATCCATTGACCTGTGGAAGCCAAACACTCTACCCCTATCACCATGAGCCGATTCATCAGCCAGGATAGCATCGCGCGGGGCAGTTCGTATTCCTTTACCCAGCCTTTCCAAGGTACGTGAAAAGAAAACCCATAACGGGTTCACAAATAGTACCATTATGGGTTTTGATATTGCACTCAGGGCGTAGCCCCATTTTACAAATGCAGCCCTATGTCCATATTTATCCGATATTTTACCAAAATAACCTTTGCTTAAGCTCGATACGGCTTCTGCCAGTCCTTCCAGAACACCAATAATTACCACAGTAAAACCAATTGACTTAAGGTAAATGGGCATTATGGGCAATAGCATTTCACTTGCAATGTCGTTGAACAGACTTACAAGTGAAAGTATCCAAATGGTTCTGGTAATTGCTTTCATAAAACAGAAAGCAGCATTGCCCTGATTATGGTTTAACTATAGTGTTCCACTTATTGGTATCAGGCTTTAAGCCCATACGAATTTCAAGTAAACGCTGCTTAATTTTAAGTGACACATTATCGTCTTTTACCTCAGGCAGTTTATAATTTGTGCCCTTAATGCTTATGGTTTGTATTGGGGCCACAACAGCTGCAGTGCCTGTGCCGAATGCTTCCTTAAACGTACCGTTCTCAAATCCTGCAATCAGTTCTTTTGCGCTTACCTTTCTTTCTTCCACTTTATAGCCCATTTCTTTAGCCAGGGTAATAAATGAATCGCGTGTAACGCCATCTAATATAGAATCGGATATAGGAGGAGTAACCAATACATTATTCAGCAGGAACATTACGTTCATGGTACCTGATTCTTCCATATTAAGCTCAGGAGAACCATCAGTCCATATAACCTGGTCAAAACCTTCTTTGCGGGCAAGGCTGGTGGGATAGAATGCCCCACCATAGTTACCGGAACATTTTGCATAGCCTGTTCCGCCATGTGCTGCACGAATATATCGGTCTTCTACCTTTACTTTCAACGGAGCAGAGTAATACGGACCTACCGGACCACCGAATATGATAAACTTATACTCGTCAGCAACCTTTACGCCAAAACGTTCTTCCGATGCAAATACAAATGGTCTGAGGTAAAGTGAACTGCCTTCTTTTTCCGGCACCCAGGCAGCATCAAGCTTAACAAGCGCTTTTAAAGCCTCATTAAAATGCTCGAACGACATATGCGGAATACACATACGTTCCATTGACTTACAGAACCTCTCATAATGCTTTTCAACTCTGAAAATTGAAATATTTCCATCTTTCAACTTAAATGCCTTCATACCTTCAAATACCACCTGCCCGTAGTGCAGGGCAAGCATAGTTGGCGATATGGAAATATGTCCGAATGGTACTATTTTCGATGGTCCCCATTCTCCATTGGCATAATCAGAAACCAGCATATGGTCTGTTATTATACTACCAAAAGAAAGGTTATTAAAATCCACTTCTGAAAGGCGGCTGTTCTTAGTCTTCTGTATGCTTATCGTCTCGGTAGCAATCATATATCAGGGTTGTTTTTGATTCTTACTCTATACCTATTACACAAGGATATGAATTTTTATTGTAATATATATATACCTAAAGGTAAAATTTACTTTATCCCTTATTTAATGTATATCTTTACTGAATAAATCAAAAAATTTACTACTATGTGTATAATAGCATTTACCCTTGGGCTGCTGGTAATTGTAGCAGGAATGAAATTACTGGCTCAAACCCAGAAGGACAACCTTAGCAACCTGTTCAAATATGTTTCATGGTTTGTTATTGTAATGGGCTTCCTATCTCTTATAGGCACAGGCTTACATTGCGCTATGAACTGTTGCCACAGACACGAACACCGCATGATGATGCGTGAATGCAGAATGATGGATAACGATTGTGATGAAATGCAAGGCTGCGGCAATATGATGCACTGCCAGCATGGTATGGGTATGATGCGCGGCGACGGCGGTTGTATGATGCACAGCGGTAATTGCGGTATGGGCGGAAGCTGTAATATGGGCAATGATAATTGTAATATGGGTGGTGGATGTTGCAAAGAAGGTATGGGTTCAGAGTGCCATGAAGGTATGAGTTCAAGTTGCCCTATGATGGGTGGCGGACACTGCGATATGAAAGACTCAGTAGTTGTAAAAAAGGAAACGAAGAAATAAGTTGAGACTTAGGTTGAGATTGAGAAAAGCCCCGTGGTTGCGGGGCTTTTTTATTTCATTGCAATACGAGGTACCTAGTTAAGCGAAGGCTGAACCTTCGCTTTTAAATTATGCTGATATGGATTCATTGGTTAAAATGAACAAGGCCATGTTTAGATGGAAAACCGTGAGGTAAATGTAACTGTAAGCGACAATAATATTGGGACGAAGGTGCAACTTTCGCCCAATGGGGAAATTAATAGGTAGCGGAATTATTAAATCTTCATTTCTCTGCCTTTTTGTCACCAATAAATTTTAGCAAACATATTCAATAGTTAAATTATTGATGATCAACATTTCGTGAAATTACTGGCTAAAAAATATAGCAATTTATTCTATTGTTATTTATTGTTATTATCAATAAAACTGTCATTAGTTGGCAGAAAAACTTTGTGGCCTTTGCGGGCTGTTTCGTTGTGTGCTTTGTGGTTCACCCCTCCTACGTTATTCACCAATGTATTATATTCAACGGAGTTCATGAGCCCCTCGGGGTTCCCAAAGTGCGGAGGTTTAAACACATAGGCATTGTAATTCTTCCCCGCTTGGGGAAAGTAAGGAATGGGGCACCTACGACAAGCTCAGCATAACAATCGGATAAAAACCTACCTTTGCAAGGCATGAAAACATTTGAAATACCGGAATTCTACAATAGTCCCATACTGGCTAAGGTAAAGGACCACCGCTCGAAACAGGACCCAAAGAAAAAAGATTTCTCTCCTACCCTGCTCGACTTTGGTTCGGTGCGCTTTTTAATGGCACGTCACTTCGGGTTTTGTTACGGTGTTCAGAATGCTATAGAGTTATCATTCAGGGCAGTAAAGGAAAACCCAGGCAAGCGCATTTTTTTGCTTAGCCAAATGATACACAACCCTGAAGTAAATGCTAACCTGCAGGAACAGGGAGTACAGTTTTTGATGGATACATACGGCAATGTAATTACACCTTTCAGTGAACTTACACCTGATGATGTGGTTATTATACCCGCGTTCGGCACAACGTTAGATATAAAGAAGCAATTATCGGACCTTGGCCTTGAAATAAAATCGTACGACACTACCTGCCCTTTTGTACACCGTGTATGGAACAAGGCAGAAAAGCTGGGGTCGGATAAGTATACGGTTATCATTCACGGCAAACCATTTCATGAAGAGACCCGCGCTACCTTCTCGCACAGCGCTGCTGGAAGCCCCTCGCTGATAGTGAAGGATATGAAAGAAACTGTTCTGTTAGGAGATTATATATTGGGTAAGTTATCACGCGCGGAGTTTGATGAAATATTCAAGGACCGTTTTTCAGATACATTTGACCCTGATGCCAGCCTTGGCAAGATTGGTGTGATAAACCAAACCACTATGCTGGCTGAAGAAACACAGGGCATTGCCGACTACCTGAAGAACATTATGATTCAGAAGTACGGCGAAGAAACCCTAAAAGAGCATTTTGCCGATACGCGTGATACACTTTGCTACGCTACCAACGAGAACCAGGATGCTACGCATCAGTTACTGAAGCAACATGCCGATTTTGCAATTGTAGTGGGTGGATACAATAGCTCTAACACTTCGCACTTAGTTGAGTTATGTGAACAAAAATTCAAGACCTATTTTATTTCTTCAGCAAAGGAAATTGAATCGAGAGATATTATTCACCACTTTGATATACACAGCGAAAAACCGAAAACTACCTTAAACTTTCTGCCCGATAAAACACCGGTAACCATAGTGCTTACCAGTGGTGCATCGTGCCCTGATGCTATGGTTGAAGATGTGCTGATGAAAATTCTTGCCTATTACGGAGAAACCCGGCCTGTTGCAGAAGTTATGCAACACTTTAATTAAGAACACTGTTCGCTTTCCCTTTTCTTGCTTCAGCCAGGTTATTCTTTATCAGCTGGTTATTGGGTTCTAACCGCATAGCCCGTTCACCTGCATTAACAGCATCATTCCACATGCCCAGCTCATTATAAGCTGCGCACATGTTGTTGTAAGCCAGTGCAAATTTCGGGTCTAATTTTATGGCTGCTTTACATGCATCTATTGATTTCAAAAATAAACTCTGCTTGTAATACATAAGGCTTAAGTTTAAATAATTACCTGGTATTGGTGCTTTTAAAACTACATTCTGCATGCTATCTGTTATGGCCATTTGCCTCATTGAAAACAGGTAATTGTTTTTTGCTAAAGCAAAATCAGGTTTAATACTCAAAGCTTTGGTAAACGCATCCGTAGCCTTTTTCCAATCACCCATCATGTTATCTGCTGAGCCAATGTTATTATAAGCGAGGTAATAATCAGGGTTAATTTTCAGTGCTTCATTGCAAGCCTCAATACACTTATCATATTGCTTTAAATTATAGTATATAAGGCTTAATGAAAGATAGTTATCAGGCGTTGGCTTATCTTTCACAAGATCAATCGCTTGTTCAAGCTTTGTTTTCTTGCCAATTGAATTAGCCAAATAGGTTTTGGTAACGGCATCACCCGGTAGCAATAAAAGGGTTCGATTAGCCAATGCAATAAGGGCTGGCCAGTTTTCTTCATCCTGGAATATCTCCATTAACAAGTACCTTGAATCGGCATCGGCAGGAGAAAATGCAATTGCCTGTTTTAATAAAACCTCAGCCTCGGCATTACGGTTTTGTTCGTGCAAATATCTGGCATAATAATAGTATAGTACCGGTATACCTTCGCCATAATCAAGGGCTTTTTTAAAGTATGCTTCTGCTGTGTCGTTTTGTTTTTGTACCGCTTTCAGTATGGCCATATTTTCATAAACATACGGATACTGTGGTATTAATTGCAAAGCTTTTCTATACTGTTTTTCAGCATCGGCAAGGTCACCGCTACTCATAAGTGAAAGACCATAGTTCATTTGCCCGCGGCCGTTACCGGGGCTTTTAATTGTTACATCATGCCACAATGTTTCTTCATTCCACCAAACAAAATTGCGGGCAAAAGTACCAATTGCATTCAGCACCAGTATTAAAAGCAAGGCTGTCCGAAATACTTTAAAGTATTTAACACTAAACCTTTGCCACAATAAAAACAATAACCAGCCTGATGCAATTACAAGGCCTACATAGGGAAAGAAAGCTCTATGGTCGTTCATTACCTCAGCAAGCGGAACAACCGTAGTAGGTATTAAAGCAATAAGAAACCACGCTATACCAAAAATAACGGGTGCATATTTGCGGAACTTTAGCAGGGCAACTGCTGTAACAAGCAGCAACAATATGAATCCTGAACCAATAATAAAATGTACATCGGCCATTGATGTTAATGGCAGCCAATCGCTATCAGCGCTGAGGCCAAAAGGAAAGTAAAAGGTTATGAAATAATGCAGAATTACAAAAGGTTGTGTGATGATGTAAGGGTAAGCCTTACCACCGGAGACATAGGTTGACGAAGTTAATTTAGCCTGCAATAAATATAATAGCGCACAAATCAGTAACGAAGGAAGAATAGTAATGATGGTATTAACCAATCTCTTAACGATAGTACTATTATCATTTTTCTTCTCAAACAAAAACACATACACAGCAAGTAATGCAGGGAATACAACAGCGCTCTGTTTGAATAAAACGCCAATAATTACAGGAACCAGGTAAAGAAAATACTTATTCCACTGCGGTTTGTAAATATATGTTACCAAGGCGGTTACTACCCAAAAAGTTGAAATAGAATCGGAGGAAGAGGAAATATAATTGATAGTATCGGCATTGGCTGTTGCAAGCATGTACCAGCCTGTGGTGAACAAAGCAAAATATTTATTCACATCGCTTTTAAACGATGCATCGAACAGTTTAATAATTAGCAGATACATAAAAAAGCCCTGTAGTAAAAAGAAAATAAAAATGGGCAGGTGATAAAAGAAAGTATAAAAACCACCTACGGCATAATCTAACGCATACAAGGTTGTAAGCATAGGTCTGTAGGTTTGGTTATAAGGTAATGAGCTGAATGTTTTAGCACTTTTAAAAAACTCAGGTATGTTTTTTAAACTACGTATATAGGCATTGTTATTTATGCAATGTGAATCGTCGAAGTGAAAACTATTGCCAAAATGATTTGAATAGGCAGCAACTATTAATACCAGTAAGGCTATTACACAATTGCGGAAGAGCTTATCCTCTTTCATCATCAAACTACAATTCTTCAGCCATTAAGTTACAACCACGTATATCACTGTAATCAATACGGCCTGATATCTCAAAATTTCCATCCATATGGAGTAATCCCATATCATCGGTAGCTATAAAGGAACAGGAATTGATATTTGCCAGGTCAATAATATTAACTGCGCCTTTGCCTTCCTGCATATTTACATTCATAGGATCATACAAATCCCTTACCCCTATTTTCATCCAAGCAGGGCAATTAAACACACCTTTACCTTTTGAATACCCCTGGGACAATAGTTCCGTCATTCCATATTCAGAATGGATATCGTTAACCTGAAATGCCTTCTTCAATATTTCATGTACCTCTTGTTTAGGTAATTCCTTTCGTTGGCCCTTCATGCCACCGGTCTCCATAATTATTGTGTGCTTCAACGGCATAGCATACTCTTCGGCCAGCTTAAGTAGTGCATACGTAACGCCCAACAGTATTATTTTTTGTTTTTTATTCTCAAGCTCTTTCAGGGCAGCTACCAACTTATCGTAATCGTGAATATAAAAACCGCTTTGCTGATGTCCGCTTTGCTTTATCATATCCTCGGCCATATATACCAGTGAAGAACCATTTCTTTCAAGATATGATGGCAGTAAGGCCAAAACACAGTACTCCTTTATATCTCCATAGAAATAAGCAAAAGCCTTTCGAAAGCTTTCTTCATATATGTTAATGTTCTTTACAAAATGCCTTGAAGGCTTGCCGGACGTTGTAGTACTGCTAAGGAACACTTTATCGTACTTAGTCCTATCCTCACAAATAATTTCGTGCGATTTAAAGAACGATATAGGCAGGAATGGAATATTGGAGATAGTCTTTACAGAATCAGGTTTTACTCCCAATGCATTTACATAATTATGGTACACCAGATTTTGTTCGTACTGGTAACGGAATATATCAAATGCCGCTCTGTCAAAATCGTTTTCTGACTGAATGGAAAATATACTATCAATATTTACGTTAACAGGTAATGTTTGCATAGCTGGCAAATAAACACCTCAAAAATAATGCGTATATTTGCATAGAAGACCTTATCATGAAAAAAATTTCAGTTATAGTTTTTATTGTTGGCGTCGCAGCCTGTCTTTCATCATGTATGAAAAAGGAGAACTACCCTATTGTTCCTGCCATTACCTATCAAAATTTTATTGTTAATGCTGATAATTCAGCCGATTTACAAATAAACTTTACGGATGGTGACGGAGATATAGGTTACCAGGAGGGTACCAGTAACATTCCACCCAATTTTTACATGGAATTCCTTGAAGACACTTCGGGTACAGGTGTTTTTATTCCGCTCATAATTTCTACAGGTACACCTGATGCAGTAATGGGAGATACAGTATTCTATTCATATAACATACCTTATATTACCCCTGCCGGCAAGGATAAAGAGCTTAGCGGGCAAATACAAATAGCCTTAGGTGCGGGTCAATGGTACTTACAGGCACCCGGTAAACCTCAGCGTAATTACAAATATGTTGTCTGGATAATTGACAGAGCAGGCCATAAGAGTAACCGAATTACAACGCCGCCGGTACTTAGTCCGCCTCAATAAGTTTTAGTTAATTCGCCGGATTTCTTCTTTCCTGGCTATGATCAGCAGCCTCATGATAAAATATAACCTCATTGGCCATACTTTTTAACTGATCACCTACCCTCTCGAGTTTCATAACCACTGAGAACAAATACAAACCACCTTGGCTTTGTTCCGGGTTATTGCGAATGTATTTACCTATGGCATCCATTGCCATTATTCTATAACGGCCTATCTGTTCATCTTTTTCAAAAACAACCTTCAAAAATGAACTATCGTCCTTATCAATAGATTGCAAAACAGCGTACATCATAGCATCAATTTCTTCAAACATTTGCACCATGTTGCAGCTATTCAGTAATGCTTTATCAAACGAGCTTTCCGTTTCTGATATATATAGCGATACCCAGGCGGCAAAATCGGCACAACGGCTAAGGCAATGTATCATTTTGAAACCGGCCAGTACAAAACGCAGGTCTTTGGGCGATGGCCTGAATAAAGAAAGCATGCTTTCACAGTCCTGCTTTATGCGGCGGTTCCATTTTTCAATTTTCTGTTCATTCATTACAACCTCGTAACCAAGGTCTTTATCGAACTTTAATAATGTTTCTTTGGCTTTATGCATTTGAGCCTGTACCAAAACACAAAGATGGAAGATGTCTTTTTTAACAAGCTGTAACTCTGCCGATAACATAAGGGTAGATTAAACAGAGTAAAGATATAAAAGAGATTTGAGAAGTGTAAACAGA
>Ga0210386_10004427_pt1 | contig 11621 bp, 10 predicted proteins | sample IncBWH32OmetaG_FD_160091 | JGI IMG/M metagenome (GOLD analysis project Ga0210386, IMG submission 160091) | Forest soil microbial communities from Barre Woods Harvard Forest LTER site, Petersham, Massachusetts, United States - Inc-BW-H-32-O ... | reverse complement strand
GGGATTCCGCTTGCGTCCAGCGCCGCCGTCGATTACGCGCCCATAAGGATTTCCTGGGTTTGCGAGATAACCGCCGCCGAGCAAGTTCAAACAGGCAATGAAGTACGCCTGAAACAGCGCGTCGATATGAACGTAGTGGCCAAGGTCGCGCCCTTCGTCCAGATAGGACGTGCCCATATAGGTTGGTGCGCCAGTATCGACGCCGTTCTGAACGTCCAGCCAATCTTGCCACTTCGTCATGTAATCGACCCCGGGCATGATGTTTTGCACCCGCGTATCGACGAATTGCGTTCCGAACTTCACCGGCTGCAAGAGAAATTGCGACACGTATGGACCAATCGTGCAGCCGGAGTAACTATCGCGGAAAAGTGTTTGCGGGGTCACGTTCCCACCCAATTTCGGTCCACGGAAGTCGGATAGTTTGGAAAGATCGGAGCAAGCCGCCGCTGCTGTCGCATCGGTTGCGTACGCCGAGAACTCCACGTCCCGCAAAAGAGTCATCCAGTAGAGTTCGACCATTTCGCCGGCGGTCTGTGCGCTGGCGAACGCCGGAGCTGGCGGAAGTTTTAATTGATGGGAATCCGTGCCTTCCAGATCGAAGTTATAACTGGCAATTGGATTGACGAGGCGACGTTGAACCGTCGGATCCGCCGAACCGAAGTGCCCGTTGGTGAACAACGCCTCGAAGTCGGAGAAGCGCCCGCTGCGGAGTGCGCCAAGAAGCGCAGTGTACGCGGTCGGGTCGACTTCCCCGGTCATAGGATCGTGCTTCAGACATTTGGAATAGCTGGCAAAATGGGATGGATAGAGGGATTCGTCACCATTATCCGGATGATCTGGAATGGAAACTTGATCGCCTTCTGTTTCCGCGGCACGCACGCGCGTAAGTTCGGCTGATTCTGCCCGTTGCTTTCCGCCTTGAGGACCGATGTCGTTTGCGAAAGCGGTGCCCTCCAACAGAATTGAACTTGCGGGCAGGGTTGCGGCGATTGCTGTTGAGATGCCCAAGGTGCTGAGAAATGCGCGCCTGTCAGTACTAATTTTCAGTTTATTATTTTGCATGGAAACCTCACTGGAAATCTCGGACCGTGGAAGTCCTAAGTTGAAAGGTGATGAAAGCTTGCTTTCCCTTGAGTTCCATACTGGGAGAACGAGAACGAATAAAACAACTGACCCTAGGGGCAGGTTTGGTACAGGTCCGCGATGCGGAAGCCTCGGCTGCTGAAAGAATCATCTTGAATTCTTGCACTATTGCTTTTTTTTGCGTGGGAGGCGATTGTGGCGTTCAATTGTTCTTTCGCGGTATATTTCTCGTGCCAGGGTTTACCCAGGCAATGACTTAATTTGGATTAGTATAAACGCCGAAGTTTATTGCAGGGATGACGCGGAGACTTGCCGCCCACATTGCAACAGGCTTGGATCGTTCACTCGTACACCATTCATATGGAGATCATTATGCGGACTTCACGTTTTACGGTTGCCATAATCGCTATTGGAATATTGCTGGCAGTACACACCTCCCTCACTCTGGAAGTTAACGCTCAAACTTCAGCAATGAATCAAGGCGCGGTGGCGCTATCCGGACAAGTTTCATCAATGGAAGAAGGGCCGATGGAGGGGGTACTCGTCAGCGCGAAGAAAAAAGATTCGACGATTACGATCACCGTGGCCAGCGATAAGAGCGGACATTATCGGTTTCCCAAGTCGAAATTGGATGCCGGTTCATATACGATTTCCATACGAGCGGTGGGTTATGACCTCGATAGTCCTAACACCGTTGAGATCAGCGTGCAGAATCCCGCCACTGACGATTTAAAACTTCACAAAACGGCCAACCTGGCAAAGCAATTGACGAACGCGGAATGGATTGAAAGCGTCCCTGGAACAAACGAGCAAAAGTCTTTTCTGCGGAATTGCGTCACCTGTCACACGTTGCAGCGGCCCATCATGTCGACTCACGATGCGGACGAATTTATTCAAGTGCAAATGCGGATGGCGTCCTACGTCAATCAGAGCACGCCGCTCGTTCCGCAAAAGCGGCTTGCGGACCGGCTGGCGGTGCAACTGGTGAACCATGGTTCGGAAATGCAGCTGACGCGGCAAAAAGACACTCTGGAAAAACAGGCTCAGTTTCTCGCCAGCATCAATCTCAGTCAGGGCACGGAATGGAATTATCCGCTGAAAACTTTTCCGCGGCCTTCAGGCAGGGCCACCCGCGTCATTGTCACCGAATACGATCTCCCGGCGCGCACAAGGCAGCCGCATGACGTGATCGTCGATTCGGACGGCATGGTTTGGTACATCAGTTTTGGCGAACAGATTCTGGGCAGGCTGGATCCAAAGACCGGCAAGACCACGGAATTTCCCATCCCCATATTGAAACCCGAATCGCCCAAGGGCGAGTTGGCATTGCGTCCGGACCAGGACGGAAATCTTTGGATCGGCATGATGTATCAGGGCGGGTTTGCAAAATTCGACCGGAAAGCCGAAAAATTTCAGACCTATAGCATGCCTCCCGATCAGGAAAAGGATTACACGCAGATCAATCAGGTCGATGCGCTGCATGCCAAGGTGGACGGGAAGATATGGGTGCAGGAGTCGGGCACTTTCACGCTGAGCCGCATGGATCTGGCGACGGGAAAGTTCGAACTCTTCAAACCTTATCCCGAACCTAGCCCCAACATTTACGATGTGATTTCCGACGCGCAGAATAATGCTTACTTCACTACTTTTGGCGGCGCGGAAATCGGCAGGATTGACGCGAAGACCGGAAAAATTACTTACTACAAGACTCCCACTCCGAATTCCGCGCCGCGGCGAGGGTCTGTCGATGCCTCCGGGCACATCTGGTTCGGCGAATATCGTGGAGACCGGATTGGAATGTTCGATCCCGAGACCGAAAAATTCCAAGAATGGACTCCGCCGACTCCGTGGGCGCTGCCCTATGACGTCGTGGCTGACAAGAATGGCGAAGTCTGGGCCGGGTCCATGGTGAACGATCGCATCACGCGGCTCGATCCCAAGACCGGCCAGATGACGGATTATCTGTTGCCCCGAGAAACTAATATTCGAAGAGTGTTTGTCGACAATTCCACCACGCCGGTTACGTTCTGGGTTGGGAACGACCACGCCGCTTCGATCATTAAGCTGGAGCCGCTGGATTAGGGTGGCCTTCTTACAAACAACGGCCCGCATCGTAAATTGAGAGCGTAGTTACTAGCGAACCTCAAGGATTACGTGTCGGCTGTCGGGGCACGGCATGCCGTGCCCCTACAACTGCAACCTCGCCAAACATTTCGCCATTTATTTGATTCCGGGACAATTAATCGCTGAGTTTGTAAGCGCAGGCTGGCGTGAGCTCTTACTTGTTCCTCCGACACGAAATAAATAGGAAATATTCGGATTTGCGCGCTCAAACAACGAAGACGTTTCTGGGAGCGGTGGGCAATTTGCTGATGTTTCGAGATTATTTGGTGGGCCTGGGTAGACTTGAACTACCGACCTCGCCCTTATCAGGGGCGCGCTCTAGCCACCTGAGCTACAGGCCCAACGCGGGAAATCATTCAACGCGGACAATCATCATAACGGGCAAACGAGGAGAGGGTCAAGTAAAGACCCATTTAAGGCAGCGCACCCTTGCAAACAACGCAAGAGTGCGCCACCCTGAAATTCGACTTTGAGCCAGGGGAGCTACGGCCTATGGACAGTGCCATTCAAAGCGTGGCCCGCCCGCGTGGTAGAATTCTCCCTATGGAGGCCCGCCCTATGGCAACGGATTTACTGGCCAGCCTGAAAACTCGACTCGCATCACTGGAACAAACGATACTGGACAAGGACGCGAGGGAGCATTTCTTGCAACCTGCGAAAAATTGGCTGGACGAAATTGAACGCAAAGTAGCGCCAGGCGCTGAAAGCGTTATGTTGCCGCTGATTGAAGAACAGGTGAGAAAAGCTGAAATCCTTGTGATCAAGTACGGCCCGAATCTCCGTATTAGTGGTTAGTGGCGAATCCGGGCGAGCGCGGCAGCGTGGTTATAGAATAGGGACGCGAAAGAAAAGATGAACGACGACCCTCTTTGCAAAACAGCCGAGTGTGCGCACCCGTTGTCTGCACACAACATGAGCCGTACCGAAAAGCGCGCGAGGATACAAGGCACAATGATGTCCGATTACCCGTCATCGCGTGCAAACGAGTTCAACATTCAATCGGGCGAGTTTAACAGTTCATGCAGTGAGAATAGTTGCACTTGCTTTGCTTTCTTGTCCCCTTACGCCTGAATCCGCGATCGTGCCCGTGCCCAATTTCCCGCAATACATACCAATAACCCCCAACCCGCGCAATTGCTAAACCTACATTTTCAAAGGCTCTTGTTGATGGCATTTCACTTGCGTGAATGGTTGGGGGGACACAAAAGCTATAGGACCAAGTGGGAAGCGACCTCTGTAGGAGTACAAGCATGAAGCGGTCAGGCAATGAAAGGGTCAAGTACGGAGGGGAAAAAGCGCATAAATAAAGGCTCTGTTTGGCACGCGGGATCTGCCAGATTTCCTGAATATTTCCTCAAACCTGGTCTTACATGGGTGTATATTGCCGGGAAGTCGATCGCCCTGCTTGTAAAATCTGATGGTAATGGGTCCACTGAGTCATCTGGAGGCTGCCTGTGAAATGGATCAAGCCTAATTTTGCGCTGGTTTTCATACTTACGTTTCTCGCGTTCTTTTCGTCCGGTGGACAATTGCGAGCCCAGGATAAAAGGACTGGACGGACCAGCGGACCCACGGTCATGGGAAAAGTGTATGCATTTGAGAAAATTGCCGACGGCGTTTATTACACGACCTCGGATAGTCCGATGGCCACGGGCGGCAATCACACAATTATTGTTGGCGATCAGAATGTGTTTCTTGTGGATGCGGGCACAACTCCTGCCGCCGCGCGAGCGCTTCTTGCGGACATGAAACTGATTACGGACAAGCCTGTCCGGTGGGTGGTCAACACTCATTTTCATTTCGATCATACCGATGGCAACTCGATCTTCGGGCCGGATGTGGAAATCATCGGTACGGAATATGTTCGCCACATGATCGCGGATGAAGATGTGCTGCATATCGAGCCGTTCAAGACGGCGATGGCGAACATGCCGATTCAGGTGGATGCGCTGAAGAAACAAATTGCTGACGAAAAAGATATGGCGCGGCGCGCGAATCTGGAAACACAGCTCGCGGCCAAGCAAACGGATTGGGAAGAATTCAAGTCGCTGAAGGCAACTCCGCCGAACGTTACTTACAGCTCAAAAATGACGGTGTTTCAGGGAACGCGCGAAATCCAATTGCTGTTTCTTGGACGCGGCCACACGCAGGGCGACACGATTGTGTACCTCCCGAAAGAACGCATCGTTTGCAGCGGGGACATGATGGAAACGCAGCCTGCCTACATGGGCAACGCGTTCTTCGATGATTGGATCGCAACGCTGGACAAGTTGAAAGAAATGAATTTTGAAACCATGCTGCCGGGGCATGGCGTGCCGTTCCACGATAAAGCGCTGATCACGGCGTATCAAAGTTACTTGAAAGATTTAATGACGCAGGTGGCGGCGCTTCGCAAGCAGGGCGTGTCGGCCGACGATGCAGCGAAGAAAGTCGACATGACTTCGCACCAGACGGATTTCCCCCAGATTCAAGGACCGGGCGCGGAGGTCAGAGGAGTGCGCCGAATGTACGAGTGGATGGATGGGCAGTCGCGATAACCGGAAGTAATGTTCAATTTTCATCCGGCAGCTATTTTTGAATTACTTCTTGAACAAGCATTTCACGGACCTGGTTTGCTGAATCCTTGAATTCCAGGTAAGATTATCTTACCATGCGAACCAAGGTTTCCACAAAGGGGCAAGTGGTTCTTCCGAGCAGGATTCGCCGAAAACTGGGACTTCAACCAGGCGACCCTCTCGATGCTGAACTGGAAGGCGATCGGATCATTCTGATTCCGCAAAGATCGAAACGCGGAGCGGCCCGGATCATAAAGGATTCTCTCACCGGCTTGCCCGTGTTAACGGCTGGGCCGGAAGCATCCACATTGACCAGTGATCAAGTACGCGAAATCCTCGCCGAATTTCCATGACCTATCTTCTGGATGTCAATTCACTGCTTGCTCTGGGTGTGATTCAACACGAATTTCACGAGCGGGTGGGGGCCTGGATTGCCACACTCGCTAAAAAGGGAATTCCGGATCTGGCGACCTGCTCCATCACGGAACTCGGCTTTGTGCGCGTCCTGAGCCAGGCGCAGCAATATCGCATCTCTGTGGTTCAAGCACGTGAAATCATGATTTTGTTAAAAGCCAGCAAATTGGTGCGGTTTTCTTTTATCTCCGATGGGCAGGACATTTCCAATCTTCCTAAGTGGGTAAAAACTGCGAAGCAGACCACGGATGGCCATCTGGTGGAACTTGCGCGAGCCAACGGCGCGCAACTTGCGACGATTGATGGAAAAATTCCAGGCAGCTTTCTAATACCCGCCCGTCGTTAGTTGCAGCCGTTGGCAATCGCTCAGGAATTACAGACAAAAGGTCTAACTAAGCGCGCACTACTTGCTCCAGACCATCGTATTATCGAACTCTCCGGCAGGGCTCGTGCCTTTAGCGTGAATGGTCAAAGTTTTGCCGCCGTTGGAAACTGCGAAGGTTGTGAGTTCGACCTGCTTTCCGGCCTTGAAGAATTTAGCTTCGTACGAGCTTGCGTCAACTTTCTTGGAAGTGATGGTGTCCGCAGTATTGGGAATTGCGCCCACTGTCGGATATTCCTTTCCGTCACCCTTGATCGTGTAACCGTAAGATGACGCTTTCCCCGTCGCCCCAACTGAATCGACGGTGACCTTGCCCGACGCTTCCCACGTCCGCGTCTGGCTTTGCGGGGCCGGCCCCGGATTATATTTCGAGCTCGCCACATCCAGCTTCCAGGTGCCCACGAACGGATTATTTTGTGCCAGCAGCACGCTTCCTGCGGTCAGTACAATTAAAAGAGCCGCAAATGCCGATACTCGTCGCTTCATGAAACATCCTCCAGAAATAGATTTTTTGCGCAAATGTAATTGCTTTGGAAAACAGTTCGCAAAAGGTTATGTCGCCGTCCGTCAGGAGTCAAGTTCCGGCGCCGCCGCTTGTGCTTGAGGGGATGAGGGCGTGTAGCGTATCATTCAAAACCGCAGGCACACCGGCAAGGGATGGCCGAACACAAGAGATGATTACACGAAAAATTGGTGAAGGCGGCCGATGGCTGCTCGAAAAGATTGTCGATGCTGTCGCTGCAACTGGCATTAATCCAAATCTGCTCACATTTTTCGGGCTTCTGGTAAATTGCTGGGCTGCGTATCTGTTTGCTATGGGAAGATTTCGCGGCGGCGCGATGGTAATTTTTTTCGCCGCATTTCTGGACATGCTTGACGGGCAGGTTGCGCGACGCGAAAAACGCGTCACGGCGTTTGGGGCATTTTTCGATTCCACGCTGGATCGCTATTCGGACATGGCGCTGTACATGGGCTTGCTGGTTTATTACGCCGTCGCGGAGCGAACCTCTTATGTTGTGCTTTCCGCAGTCGCGACGGCGGGATCGGTGATGGTCAGCTATTCGCGAGCGCGAGCCGAGTCTTTAATTCCTCTCTGCAAAGTTGGTTTCATGGAGCGTCCGGAGCGCATGGTTCTGTTGATCCTGGGCGGCCTGTTTAATCGCATGGCCCCAGTATTGTGGGTCATCGCGATTGTCGCTTCTCTTACGGTCATCCACCGGATCGCATACACCTGGCAGGAAACCAAGGCTGGGCGTACGTTGCCTGGAATTCGACTTTCTCTTTAGACCGCGAATAAGCCCTGTGTAATATTGGGCATCAAAGAATTGATCTTCCTGGCGAATGTAGCTACAATATTAACGAGGTAGCTACATGAAAACCGTAGGAAGTCGCGAACTCAAAAACCGCCTGGGACGATACCTTGGACTGGTCCGAAAAGGCGAGACGGTTATCGTTACCGATCGCGGCAAGACCGTCGCACATCTTGTTCCTCCGGATCCCAAGCAAGATAATGGCGAAAGTTTGGATGAAGTTCTGAAACGCCTCGAAGACAAGGGGCATCTGCGTCTCGGGATGCGTCCATTCAAACGTTTGAAGCCCATTCGGCTGAAGGGCAAGCCGATTTCCCAAATTATCCTGGAAGAAAGAGACTAATGCTTTATTTGGACTCTTCCGTTCTTGTGAAAAGATATTCAGATGAGCGGGGAAGTCGAGCTGTCGCCGCTCGATTTGAAAGCGGCGAGAAAATTTTCACGTCCATGCTTAGTTTCGCAGAAGTCCACTCCTCCATTTCTCGAAAATTCCGATCCAGAGAATTGACCTTAAAGGAGTTGCAGGTCCTTCGCGAAAACTTTACTGAAGATTGGTTATTCAGTTTGAACATTTTGAATTTAGATGTAGGCACAATGTCAGCCTTGCCGCAGTTTGTTGAAACGCATGAGCTTAGAGCCGGCGATGCCCTCCATCTTTCCGCGGCCTGCTGGCTGAGAGATACAAATCTTGTGAGAAAACGCGGTAATCAACGGGCAGAAATTTTTGAATTTGGGGTTTCCGACAAACGGTTGGCAAAGATTGCTCGGGAATGCGGGCTCCAGGTATTCAATCCCGAGGAATAATATTATTGCGCCTTCAATGGCAAACGCGGCTCGTTCATTGCTTCTTCCACAGGTTCCGCGATAATTGAGTGAATGCGGTCACGCAGCGCCGGGAAATCTTCCTTCCGCAAATCTTTTGTTTCAATTACGTCGTGGAGATGCACGGTTACTGTTCCGGGGCGAATCAGCCAGCTTGTTTTTTTGTTGAATTCAAATGCGCCAACGACGCTGACGGGAACAATGGGCGTGCCAAATTGCAGCGCCATGCGGAAGACTCCGTCCTTGAACGGGCCGACGTGGCCGTCGCGCGTTCGCTGGCCTTCGGGAAATACCGCGAGGCTCACTCCGGAATCGAGCGCTGCGCGCGTCAGCCTCCACATACGTTTCAAGTCGGAGGGGCGATTAACGTCCGGCACGGGAATATTGCCAAAGCGTTTCATCATCCAGCCATATACCGGAATTCGAAAATGAGATTCGAGTTCGAGGCCGCGGAAGAATTGCGGGATCGTAGCGTATAGCAGGAATGGATCAAATAAATTGACATGATTGACGAGAAAGAAGCAGGTGCGCGCGGGATCGAAGCCGGGCGAGCGGCGAACCACGACATTCACACCCGCGAGCTTCATGACTACGCGGCAAAGCAAACGCTGAGCGCCATCGTTCTTGCGCGGATCGATGAAGAAACCCAGCAGAACGAGAAAACTCGCCACAGGAAAGAAAAATGCCGCGGAGAGCAGCCAGTGATACGTGCTGCGTACAATAGCCCACGCGCGGCGCAGGCCTTGCTCGCCGGACATTTCTGCCTCTGCGCGAGCGGGAATCGGTTGTTCGCTTTCTCCGTTCATACGATTACGTTGAGCGCGCCGGGAAGTACTTCCAGCGATTTGGCTTCGAGCGTGAGCACTTCTCCATCGACGACAACGTCGATAGGATTCTTCAAATCAAATTGGATGCGCGTCGCCGTTCGCCTGGAAGCCATTGGATGTCGAATGTGCGTACCTGTAAACAGGGTTGGCAAATTACGTATCAGCCCTAAACGCCCGATGGGTCCCCAATGAACATATTCGATCGCGCCGTTGTCGATCGCGGCATGCGGCGCAATCATCATCTTACCGCCAGTGTACTTGCTATTGCTAAAGGCAACGAACAGACAGCGCCGGTTGTCCACATCACCATCCGCGCGTAGTGGGAAAGGCCGACGGTGCAGCCGTGCAAGCGAAACGAGGACACCGACGAGGTAACCGGGCTCGCCTAGAAATTTCAAGTGGCGGTTGGTCAGCGTTGCAACATCGGCAGCAAAACCCATGTTCAGCGTATTGATGTAATAAAGAGAGCCGCCCGAATGATTCAAGCGGATCACGTCACAGGGGCGGGAGCGGTGTCCGAGAATAGCATTGATGCCAAATTCCGCGAGGTCTGTTCCGTTTTGCACGAAGTCTCGAAGAAATGAATTGCCGGTTCCGAGAGGAAGAAATCCGAGCGAAGCGCGTTCTTCGGTCGAGGCTTCCGGAAATATTCCGTTGATGATTTCAAAACTTGTGCCATCGCCGCCCACCGCAATAAATTTGCGGAAGCCATCCGCGTAAGCACCGTTCGCATAGACCGTGCCCTCGCCCGGCGCGCGTGTTTGGTGCACTTCGAGTTGAAGTCCGGCCGCGCGAAGGCGATCGAGTGCTTTCGACGCAAGTTTTCCGCATCGGCCGCCACCGGCTGCGGGATTCACGACTGTGAAATACGCTTCGTTCATAGTGAAATTATGGCGCTGCGATCGAGTTGCTTGCCGATTTGCTCGGCAAGAATCGGGCGCCTGATTTTCATCGCCGCGTTGCGCGTGAAATCCTGGTCCCAAACCACGTAGCCCGCCACGCGTTTGTAATTCAGCAACTGTGAGTTGCGCCGGGAAAGATCTTTCACCAGCGCGTCGTTTACAGTTTGTCCCGGCTCGGGATGAAGCACCAGGACCAATTGCTCCCCGGTCATCGTGTGCTGCGGCCATATGTAGTTGGCCGCGAACACACAGAACTCTTTTACCGCGACGCCCTCAAAATTATTTTCAATATCTTCAGGGTAAATATTTTTTCCTTCGGCCGTGACGATCATGTTTTTCTTGCGGCCAAAGAGTTGCAAATGTCCAGTCGTATCGACCCGGCCCAAATCGCCGGTCATCAGCCAGCCATTCACGATGGTTTCCGCCGTCATTTCGGGATCGCCGAGATATTCGGACATGACAGTTTTGCTGCGCACGGCGACTTCGCCGATTCCGTCGGCATCGGGTTGCGCGATACGAATCTCCATTCCGCGGACGGGTTTTCCAACTGTGTCAGGCCTGAAGGGGCGCAGATCGTTCAGCGTGATCGCCGTGCACGCTTCCGTGCAGCCGTAGCCGTTATAAATTGGGATGCCGATATCATGGAAAAATTCAATCGTTGCGGCTTCGGTGAACGCGCCGCCGACGAGCAATGCCTGCAAGCCGCCGCCAAATGCTTTGTGAATTTCCTTTAATAGCACGCGGCTCAATCCGGGGCGAGGTTTGCCGCGAGTGAGTGCTCGATTCATACTGATGAGCCCGTCCAGCATTTTGCGTTTGCCGGAAGGGAGTGCTGCGAATTTCTCGCGCAATCCGCGCTGCAGATTTTTTAAGATCAGCGGCACGACAGCCATGTACGTAATCTTATATTTGGTAAACGCTTCGCGGATGAATTCCGGCCTCAATGTTCGCAGATGAACGACAGTTCCGCCGCCCGTGAAGGGCATGATAAATCCGCCCATGAAATCGATGGCGTGATTCGTAGGGATGATGCTGAGATAGCGTGCCCCGGGCCAAAAAGGAAAAACTGGAGTTACAGCGGCACACTGTTCGAGATAATTGTCGTGAGTCAGCACGCACCCGCGCGGATGGCCGCCCGTGCCGGACGAGTAGACGATGCAAGCTATATCTTTCCGTCCGCGCGGCCTGAATTCCGGCGCGCG
>Ga0210386_10004424_pt1 | contig 11624 bp, 15 predicted proteins | sample IncBWH32OmetaG_FD_160091 | JGI IMG/M metagenome (GOLD analysis project Ga0210386, IMG submission 160091) | Forest soil microbial communities from Barre Woods Harvard Forest LTER site, Petersham, Massachusetts, United States - Inc-BW-H-32-O ... | reverse complement strand
GGCTTGAAGTCGTTCTTCATCAGCCACTCCTCGATCAGGTGTGGCTGCGTCAGCGCGCGCCAGATCTTTTCCGGCGGACAAGCTATCTCGCGTTCGACAACGACGGAGAGCGGTTCGGTCGCGGTATTGGTCATTGGTCCATCCTTTTCAGCAGATCTTCGAGGTGGTCGAACCGGCTTTGCCAGAACCCGGCCATCTGGCTGGTCCAGTCGACCAGCGGGGCCAAGGCGCCGAGCTGCGCGCTATAGTGCGTCTGGCGACCTTCGTGGCGGTCGCGCACCAGCCCGGCGTGCTTCAGGACCCCAAGATGCTTTGAGACGGCCGGTTGCGAAACCCCGGCGCGAGCCGTCAGAGCCCCGACCGTCAGCTCTCCGTCGCGGCACAATCGCTCGAAGAGAGCCCGCCGAGTGGGATCGGCGAGCGTTCTAAATAGCACATCGTGAGCGTCCGGCATTTTGAGATCGATAACCTGCGGGCTATTGATCCGACGTATAACCATCGAGCTATATGTTAGTCAAGCCCCGCTGCGATGTACCTGCCTACGGATTGGCACCTGGGCTGCGGCGAATGTATGGTGCCGCCGCAAACAGGATTGGCCTTGCCGATGAGCGTGCCCGAAAAATCGTACGAGCCCGAGGCGGGGTGCCCGCTTGATGGGGTGCGGGTCGTCGACATGTCGCGGCTCGTGTCGGGCAACATGGTCAGCCTGCAGCTCGCCGACTTCGGCGCCGAGGTGATCAAGATCGAGGATCCGAAAAGGGGCGACCCGCTGCGCGCCTGGCAGACCGACGGGATCAGCGTCCACTGGAAAGTTTATTCGCGCAACAAAAAGAGCGTGGCGCTCGACCTGCGCGCACCCCGCGGCCGCGAACTCTTGGCCGATCTGATCGCCGATGCCCAAATCCTGGTCGAGAATTTCCGGCCGGGCACACTCGAGGTGATGGGGCTCGCCCCCGCCGAACTGCATCGGCGCAATCCCGGGCTGGTTGTCGTCAGGGTCTCCGGCTGGGGCCAGGACGGGCCGTACCGCGACCGGCCCGGCTTCGGCACCCTGGTCGAGAGCATGTCGGGCTACGCCGCGCGCACCGGCTTTCCCGATCGCGAGCCGGCCTTGCCGCCGACCGCACTCGCCGACATGGTCGCCGGCCTTTATGGCGCGATGGCCGTCATGGTGGCGTTGCGCGAGGTCGAGAGCAAGGGTGCGCCGGGCCAGGTCATCGACCTGCCGCTCCTCGACCCGCTGTTTTCTTTTATCGCCACCGAAGCCGCGATCTACCGGCTGACGGGCCAAGTCCGCGAGCGCACCGGCAGCCGCTCGGAGACGACCTCGCCGCGCAACGTGTTTCGCACCAAGGATGGACGCTATATCGGCATTTCGGCCTCGATCCAGGCGATGGCCGAGCGGTTGTTCCGCGCGATCGGCCATGACGACATGATCGCCGACCCGAGGTTTCTCACCAACAGCGACCGGGTGAAGAACGCGGAGGCCTGCGAGGCGCCGATCGTCGCCTTTATCGCCGCGCGCAGCTTGGCCGAGAACATGGCGATCTTCGAGCGCGCCGAGGTCACGGCCGCACCGGTTTACGACATCGACCAGTTCATGGCCGACCCGCATGTGCTGGCGCGCGAAATCCTGGTCGACCTGCCCGACGCCGAGATCGGCCGTCTGCCGATGCACAACATCATCCCGCGCTTGTCGGAAACGCCAGGCCGATTGCGCCGCCCGGCGCCCGAACTGGGCGAGCACACCGCCGAAGTGCTGGGCGCGCTCGGGCTCGACCGCGCGGCGATCGACGGGCTCGCGCGCGAGGGCATCGTCGGTCTAGGAGGGGCGCCATGAGCGACAATCTGCCGGTCTGGCGCTCGCTATTGTTCGTGCCGGTGACCCAGCGCCGTTTTGTCGATGGTGCGGCGCGCCGCGGTGCCGACGCCATCATCCTCGATCTCGAAGACAGTGTCGCGGCCTCGGAAAAGGAGCGGGCGAGGGGGCTCGTGCCCGAGGCCGCCGCGATCGTCGCGCGCGGTGGTGCCGATGTCGTCGTCCGCATCAACCGGCCATTGCGGCTCGCGGTGCGCGACATCGAGGCGGCGGTCGGCCCCGGCGTGCTGGCGCTGGCATTGCCCAAGACCGACAGCCCGGAGCATGTGCGCCTCTTGGCCGAGATCGTCGACGAGGTCGAGGCCGAGCGCGGCATCAAGCGGGGGGCGACGCGGCTGATCGCGATGGTCGAGACCGCGGCGGCATTCTTCCGCATCGCCGAGATCGCCCGCGCTCATCCACGGCTCTGCGCGCTCAACCTCGGGGCCGAGGATTTCGCCACCTCGGCCGGCATCATGGCGGAGCCCGAGGCGCTGACGATGCCAAAGCAGATGGCGGTGTTCGCGGCCCGCGCCGCCGGGATCATGCCGTTGGGCTTTATGGGCTCGATCGCCGAGTTCCACGACCTCGACGGCTTTCGCCAAACGATCCGCCGGTCGCGGCGCTTTGGGTTTATCGGCGCCTCTGTCATTCACCCGAGCCAAGTGGCGATCCTGAACGAGGAGTTCCGGGCGAGTGCGGCGGAGGTCGACCACGCCCGCCGCATCGTCGCCGCCTACGACAAGGCATTGGCCGAAGGTGTCGGCGCCGTCACCGTCGACGGGAAGATGATCGACGTGCCGGTCGTCGAACGCGCCCAGCTGTTGCTCGAACGCGAGGACGCGATCGCCGCGCGCGAAGCACGCATGCAGGCGCCGAAATGAGATTAAAAGCCTCGACTTATCCGCTTTACCGGCGAAGGCCGGTATCCACGGCTGCAATGCGTCCCGGCCTGCGAGGCTGTGAAGAATTAGCCGCATCAAGGTTGTGCGTGGTTCGAGACGGGCCCTTCGGGCGCTCCTCACCGTGAGGGAAGTCCCTGATAGGGTTGGGGATGGTCGTCATCCTGAGGAAGCCGCGAAGCAGCTGTCTCGGAGGACGCACCCCGCCGATCCAGCCGGGTTTCAATTTCGTCACACGCTCGTGGGCCGGGATGACGCTGCGGGGGGTGCTTCGAATTCGCAGCATGGAAGACGAAGCGCAATCCTGCTCGCCGCCTTCGCGGGTGCCACGGCGCTGGTCGCGGGGGTCGCCGCAGCCGACCAATCCGACATGATCGCCGAGCCGGTCGCGGTCCTGCAGGGGCTCGACAAGATCACCGCTCGGGTGTCGGAAATCACCGCACCCGTCGGCAAAACGGTGCAGTTCGGCGGCCTCGAGATCACCGTGCGCGACTGCGAGAAGAACCCGCCCGAGGACCGGCCCGAGGACGCGGCTTTTCTGCAAATCGACGAGGTGCGCCCCGGCGAGGAGAATGTGCGGCGGTTCAGCGGCTGGATGTTCGCGCAGAGCCCGGCGCTGTCGTCGTTGGAGCATCCGGTCTACGACATCGTGTTGCTTGACTGCAAAGGCGCCCCAGCGAGCGCCAGCGGGTCGCCGCCGGCTCCTTCCGGCAGTTCGGGCGGAAACGACGCGCGGTAGCCGAGTGCCGCGGCGAGCAGGCGGCGATAGCGGGCGCGGGTGATTTCGATGCCGCCAAAGCGCGCCAGATGCGGGGTCAGGAACTGGGTGTCGAGCAGGCGGTAGCCGCCGAGCCGCAGCCGCGCCACGAGATGCACGAGCGCCGCCTTGCTCGCGTCGGTCTCGCGGCTGAACATGCTTTCGCCAAAAAAGGCGGCGCCGATCGAGACGCCGTAGAGCCCGCCGACCAGCGCGCCGTCGCGGCGGCATTCGACGCTGTGCGCGGCACCGCGGGCGAATAGCGCCGCGTACAGCCGCACGATCTCGTCGTTGATCCAGGTGTTCGGGCGCTTGTCGGTCGCCTCGGCGCAGCTGCGGATGACCGCCTCGAAAGCGGTGTCGCAGCTGACCTCGAACCGCGCTTGATGCAGCACCCGGCGCAGCCGGCGCGGGACGTGAAACGCGTCGAGCGGCAAGATGCCGCGGTGGTGCGGGTCGACCCAGAACAGCTCGGGGTCGTCGGCCGAATCGGCCATCGGAAAAACCCCGGCGGCATAGGCGGCAAGCAGGATTTCGGGCGTCAGGCGGATCTTTCGCGGGTTCATCCGCGGCGGCCGACAAAGCGCTCGAGCCAGTGCGTGTCGTAGTTCCCGTCGATGAATTCGGGAGCGTCGATCAGGCGCTGGTGCAACGGGATCGTCGTCTCGATGCCCCCGATCACATATTCCTCGAGCGCCCGGCGCAGCCGCATCAGGCATTCGTTGCGGGTCTTGCCGTGGATGACGAGTTTCGAAATCAGGCTGTCGTAATAGGGCGGCACGGTGCAGCCCTGATAGAGCGCGCTGTCGACCCGCACACCGAGGCCGCCCGGCGCATGGTAATCCGTGACCCGCCCCGGCGACGGGCGGAAGCTTACGGGGTCCTCGGCGTTGATCCGGCATTCGATGGCATGACCGGAGAGGCGGATCTCGGCCTGCCGATAGCCGAGCGGGGCGCCGTCGGCGATGCGCAATTGCTCGCGCACGATGTCGACGCCGCTGACCATCTCGCTGATCGTGTGCTCGACCTGAAGCCGCGTGTTCATCTCGATGAAAAAGAATTCGCCATCCTGGTAGAGAAATTCGAGGGTGCCGGCGCTGCGATAGCCAAGCGTGCGCATCGCACCGACGGCGAGCGCGCCGATCCGGCTGCGCTCCGCGGCGTTGAGCGCTGGGGAGGGCGTTTCCTCGAGCACCTTTTGATGCGAGCGCTGCAACGAGCAGTCCCGCTCGCCGAGGTGAACAACGCCGCCCTGACCGTCACCGAGGATCTGGACCTCGATATGCCGCGGCCGGTCGAGATAATGTTCGAGGTAGACCTCGCCGTGCCCGAAAAACGAGATCGCCTCGTTCTGCGCGATCGGCAGCAGATGGGCGAGTTCGGCGCGGTCGCGGGCGACCTTCATGCCGCGGCCGCCGCCGCCCGCCGCCGCCTTGATCAGGATCGGATAGCCGAGCCCGTCGGCCGCGGTTTGCGCGGCGGCGGGGTCGCGCACGGCACCGTTCGAACCCGGCACCGTCGGGATGCCGAGCCGGGCCGCCGCGGCCTTTGCTGCGACCTTGTCGCCCATCAGCCGGATATGCTCGGGTGCGGGGCCGATAAAGACAAACCCGTGCTCTTCGACCGCGGCGGCGAAATCCGCGTTCTCGGCGAGAAAACCGAGCCCTGGATGAATGGCGTCGGTGCCGGTGATCGTCGCCGCCGACAGGATCGCGGCAACGTTCAGGTAGCTGTCGCGCGCCGGCGGCGGGCCGATGCACACCGTCTCGTCGGCGAGGCGCACATTCATCGCGCCGGCATCGGCGGTCGAATGCACGGCGACCGTCTTGATCCCCATCTCGCGACAGGCGCGGTGGATGCGCAGCGCGATCTCACCGCGATTGGCGATCAGAACCTTCTCGAACATCGGATTCCGCCGCTCACTGGGCCCTCGCCGCCCCCAGGGGCTGAGAGGGAGAAAATCATTCGATCAGCATCAGCACCGCGCCATATTCGACCGGCTGCGCGTCCTCGACCAGGATTTGCGCGATCCGGCCGGCGCGCGGCGCGCGGATTTCGTTCAGCACTTTCATCGCTTCGATGATCAGCAGCGGCTGGCCCGCGGCGACGGTTTCGCCGAGGCGGACGAAGGTGGGCGTTCCCGGCTGCGGCGCCAGATAGGCGGTGCCGACCATCGGTGCCGTCACCGCGCCGGGGTCGATGACGGGCCCGCTCGCGCCGGCCCCGGGGGCCGCAGGCAGGGGCGCTGCAGGCAGGGGCGCCGCAGCCGAAGCCGCGACTGCCGCCGCTGCCGGTGCGCCGCGCGAGACCCGGATCAGGCGGTCGCCGACCGCATATTCGATCTCGGTCAGACCGTTTTCCGCCAGCAGCTCGGCAAGGGTGCGGATCAGGTCGGGGTCGGGCGCCAGCGGCGAGGGGCGGCGTCCGCCGAACCTCACCGAGCCTCCTCGCCGGGAGCGTCCTCGATCAGGTTGGCGAGGGCTTCGAGCGCCAGCTCGTAGCCATGGGCGCCGAGCCCGCAAATAACGCCGCGCGCCGCGAGGCTGACATAGGAATGATGTCTGAACCGCTCGCGGCGAAAGATGTTCGACAGGTGAACCTCGATGACCGGCAGCTCGGCGGCGTAAAGCGCATCGAGCACCGCGACCGAGGTATGAGTAAACGCGCCGGCGTTAAGCACGATCCCATCCGCCGATTCGCGCGCCTCTTGAATCCAGTCGACGAGCTGGCCTTCGTGGTTGGTCTGGCGAAAATCGATCTGCAGGTCGAGCGCCGCGGCCCGCACTAGGCAGCGCGCCTCAATATCGGCCAAGGTATCATGGCCGTAAACCGCGGGGTCGCGCACTCCCAAAAGATTCAGATTTGGGCCGTTCAACACAAAGACGGTAGGCAAGGCAAACCCTCCGGACGGAGCACGGTCTGACCATTTTACCCGCCGCGCCGCCGCCACGCGAGCGGCGCCTTGCCTCGACATCCCAAGGGGCGCGGCAACGGAGGTCCGCGCCGTCGGCGAGCCGCGAACACTGCTCGGCGGCATCCTCGAGCAAGCCGATGCTGCACGTAGATTTTGCTGGCTTGATCGCGCGAGAACGGGATGCCGCAACCGATGCGCCAACCGCGCGGCCGAGCCGAGCCGGAGGCCGCGGCCGGTTAGGCGGTGGCGAGTGGGTATTTCGTGTGACGCCGACCCCAGTCTAACAGCGCCCGAAGCACCGGACGCAACTCCTCGCCCTTTGCGGTCAACAGGTATTCGGCGCGCGGCGGATGCTGTTCGTAAAAGCGGCGCTCAACGATCCCCGCGTCTTCGAGCCTCTTCAGACGCGCCGACAATGTGTTCGGGCTGATCCCGATAAGCGAACGCTCGAAATCCTGGAATTTGCGCGGCCCGTCGACGACCAGGTCGCGCAATACCAGGATCGTCCAGCGCTCGCCGACGATGTCAAGCGTGCGGGCAATCGGGCAGCGCATGTCGTAGGGACCGGAACCGAGGGGCCGATTGATCATCGCGCTACGGTAACCGGCTCGCGATCGGATTCATAGTGACTCCTATTGAAATAGTGACTATGGTAGCGATACCGAATTTGCGGGAGGCCGATGATGACAGCCGCTACCCTCGATCCCAGCTTCGTTTCCCCACGCCGCGGATGGCGCGCCTTGCTTTGGATCGCGCCGCTGACGGCATTATGGATCGCCGTCAATTACGCTTTTCCCATTCTGCCGGCGAGCGGCCTCCAAACCGTAGCCGCCCGCGTCTTCATCCATATTTTGCTGGCGCTGGGACTATGGCTGGGCCTCGAGCGCGCCGAATTGACCCCGAGTCAGCGGCGCAATGTCTGGCTTGCGATCATGGTTCCCTTCACATTATGGCTGGCGGTTATCTGGAGCGCGGCTATCAACGGGGTGTTAAAGCCCGGAAATGCGCCGCTGCCGCTGCTGCCGCTCGCGATCTTCCTGCCGGTGATCATCGGGACCCCGTTGCTATTGCGCTCAGAGCGGATCGGGCAAGTCCTCGACGCGATGCCGACGGCGTGGCTGATTGCGCTGCAGCTCTATCGGGTCTTTGGCGGCGTCTTCCTAGTCGGTTGGGCGCACGGCGCCATACCGGGCGTCTTTGCGTTGCCGGCGGGCGTCGGCGACGTGACGACGGGATTGCTCGCTGTTCCGGTCGCGCTCTCGCTCGCCGCCGGCACGCTGGCGGCGCGCAAGACGGCCATTGCTTGGAATGTCTTCGGTCTTCTCGACTTCACCGTCGCGGTCGCGATTGGGTTGATGATCGCCCCTGGGCCGCTGCAGCTGATCGTTCCGAGCATTCCCAACACAGCCGGCGGGCTCTATCCGAATGTGATGATCCCCGCCTTCGCCGTACCGAGTTCTATCCTGCTGCATGCCTTGTCGCTGCGTCAGCTTAGCCGGCGCGGCAAGACGGCCTAAGCCGCCGGTAACGTCGTCGAGCCAAACCGCAGGCTGTTCCCGGCCCCCCGAAGGTCACTCGGTCGGAGGCGGCGCGAGCGGAGCGGCCGGCCCAACCTTACCTCGGCAAGGGTCTGCGGCCGACCGGATGCCAAGAAATGGAGCGGCAGCCAGAGGGCTTTGCCTCGACCCCGCGGGCGGCCATAGTGGCCACCATCGGCATCCTGCGGAGAAAGCCATGGCCATTACCCTCTATGATCTCGCCGGGGCGGAGGCGGATCGGCGGTTTAGTCCATTCTGCTGGCGCACCAAGATGGCGCTCGCCCATAAGGGGCTGGAGGTCGAGACAATTCCATGGCGGTTCACCGAAAAGGACGTGCTGCCGCAACCCAATCAGGGGCGAGTGCCGGTCATCGTCGATGACGGCCGGGTGGTACATGATTCCTCGGCGATCGCCGAGTACCTCGAAACGCATTATTCAAATCACCCGTCGCTGTTCGGCGACGCGACTGGAAAAGCGCTGACCCGGTTTGTCCAGAATTGGACCGAGACGGTATTGCAGCCGGGATTGGTCGGGTTTGTCGTGCTCGACATCTGCCGCCATTCGGCGCCGCGGGATCAGGCCTATTTCCGCCAGTCGCGCGAAGAACGGCTCGGGACGACGCTCGAAAACGTCGTCAACGACCGCGAGGCGCGGCTGCCGGCTTTTCGCGACAGCTTGGCGCCGCTGCGCCGCACCGTCGAGCGGCAGAAATTCCTCGCCGGCGAGATGCCCGCCTATGCCGATTACGTCGTCTTTGGCGCGTTTCAATGGGCGCGCGCGATCAGCGATTTTGAATTGCTCGCCGCCGATGATCCTGTCGCCGCCTGGCGCGGGCGGATGCTCGACGCGTTCGGCGGCTACGCCCGTAAATCTCCTGCCTATGGCGGTTGAACGATGGCTGGCGCGGCGGGGCTCGCGATCCCGGCGCTGATCGTCCACATCCTCGCCGCCGTGGTCTGGGTCGGCGGCATGTTCTTTGCCCATCAGATGTTGCGGCCGGCCGCGTCAGCGCTTGAACCTGCGATACGCCTGCCGCTGTGGTCGCGGGTTTTCGATCGCTTCTTCGCTTGGGTGATCGCGGCGATCGTCCTGCTGCTGGCGAGCGGATATGCCCTGGTCTTCGGCGTCTATGGCGGCTTTCGCGCGCTGCCGTTCTACATCAACCTGATGCAGGGGCTCGGCATCGTCATGGTGCTGCTTTTTTTGCACCTTTATTTCGCACCCTGGCGCAGGCTTCGCGCGGCAGTGGCGCGCCGGGATTGGGTCGAGGGCGGGCGTCAACTCGGCCAGATTAGAACGATCGTGACGATCAACCTCGTGCTCGGACTGATCGTCGTCGCCATCGGCGGCAGCGGCCGCTATTGGGGGTGACCTTTAACGCGCGGCGGCGCGGACCAGGAAGGACAACGGATCGATGCGCCGCAGCCCCGCTTTCATCTTTGTCGTCCCGTCGGGTGAGATCCAGGTGGCACTGAGCCCGTCATCCTCTCGCGGGCGGAAGCGCAGCGTGCTTTCGCCCTGCTGCGCGAAAACCAGCTCATCGCGGTCGATCCGGCCGGTTCGCCGGCTCCATTCGGCCGGCTCATTCTTGTCGATCCCCGGCCCGATCGCGTAGACGGCGGTCAGATCGCGCCCGCTCACCGCCTCGATCGCAATCAGCACCTCGCGCCCGTTCGGGTAAAATCCGTACCACGTATCGTCAGCCGACGGGCCGCGATCGATCCCGGGCATCGCCGGATACGCGCGCGCCGAGGCGCCCATCAGCGCGGTCAGCTTTGGCGCTGCAACCTGCGGGTGGACGAGCTCCGGCGGCAGCCGCAATTCGGCGCTCGGCGCCTCCCCCCAAACGGGCTTGCAGACAAGTTCGCCGCGCAGCGCGTCGTCATCGGCGAATTCACGGATGCAGTCGCCAAAGCGGCGCAAAAAGGCCCCGCTCGACGAGATCCAGTGACCCGCCAGGTAAGCCGGCTGGTCGACCACAGCAAAGCCCGCTCGGCGCTGCGACAGGATCAAGCGCGCTGCTTCGCCGCGTCCTCCTGGGTCGAAGTCGTCGCCATGAAAGAAGAACAGCATCACCCGCGCCCGCTTGAGATGTTCGAGCAGCGGGTAGAGCCGCGTCGCGTTGAGACGCCAGGTGTCGTAATACTCCTGGAAATCGCCGAACGCGGCGGGGGCGGTCGCCACCACCGCGTCGACGGCGGTTGAATCGTCGGCTGCCATCAAGGCGAGAAACGCGCCGAAAGACTGCCCGGCGAGCACAATCCGCCGGTAACCTCGCTGTTTGAGTTGAGCCGCTATTTCGGCCAGCCTGCGCGAGCTTGAATCCAAGGTGTCGCCGTCGCGCAGCCGGTCGAACCTCATTACATCCCAGCCGGTATCGCGCAGCACCCGAAGATAGGGCGGCGTCGGCGATTTATAGTCTTCGGTGTCTAGCGAGCGCCCATGGTTCCAGACGACAACCCCTAACGCCTTTTGTGGCCCCAGAAAGCCCTGGTGAAAGGCGGGATCCAGCCCGATCGCCGCCGCCGGAGTACTTGCCAGCGCAATGAGACCCACGGCCAGCACGCATGCGCCGGCAACGATAAATCGTCGCACTCTTTGAACCCCCCAACCCTCGCCTCGGCTCAGGCCTTGGAGGGGAGTTTATCGAAACATGTTCGTTTGTGTCACTTCGTAACCGAGGCGCCGCAGCGGCAGATTGGCGCTGGGGAAGTGCCGCGGAGCGCCGCTTCGCCCACGGCTGCGACGAACGGGCGCACCCGAGGCCGAGCGGTTATTCCGCTCTGAGGGTCATCAACACGGCGGCGGCGAGCAGTACGCCAAACGCCTCGAAACCGGTGTCGATCTGTCCCAGTGCCATACTCAACAACGTGGTAGCAACTGTGGCGGCTCCGATCAGGAAGGGCATGCCAGGATCCCGGTCATTGGATTTGCGGTCGAATCTTGGCTAAAACGGCTGACCGATCCTCGCTATTCCTGTGCTGCAGCGGGAGGGACGCGGTGGAATATCTCTATGTGGCGCGCAGCGCCAAGCTCGCCCGCTGGGCGTCGGATGTCGGGCTCGGCCGGCACGTCTACAAGGTTGGGGTGTCCGAAGCGAACCCGAAAGCGCTCGCCGCCGCGGGATGGGCCGGCGAATCGGATTGGACGATCGTCCGCACCCGCGCGGTCGAGGATCTCGGCGAGGAAGAGGCGGTGACCCGGCTCTCCCGCAAGGAAAAGATGATCGACCCCAACCTCTATCCAAAACTCAAAGGGGCGGTCGGCGTCTTTCGCTTGACCGCACCCCAGGTCGAAAACCATATCCTGGTCACGCGCGCGCTCTCGGGCGACGGCGGACGCCTCGAAATCAAGCTGAAGCCAGTAGATTTCGCCGACTATCTGATCCACAACGCGTCGCGCTGACGGCGCGATCGTCGAATGCCCGAGCGCTTCACCGGCCCGGCATCGGCATCGCGACCCGGCGTCCCGACCAGTTGGGCCGCGGCAGGCCGGCGTGGGCGGCAGCCGCGGCGACCAAATTGTCATGCGCCTCGGGCAGGAACGGCACGACCTGCCGCCGGCCGAGGTCGATCGACAGAAACATCAGCTCCTGGGTGGCCGCTCGCCGGCCGTCGGCGAGCCGGAACATCTCGTGCGCCAGATGGATGCGCT
>Ga0210386_10004423_pt1 | contig 11625 bp, 8 predicted proteins | sample IncBWH32OmetaG_FD_160091 | JGI IMG/M metagenome (GOLD analysis project Ga0210386, IMG submission 160091) | Forest soil microbial communities from Barre Woods Harvard Forest LTER site, Petersham, Massachusetts, United States - Inc-BW-H-32-O ... | reverse complement strand
GGCGGTGCCGGCGCGTCTGTCGGCATCGGCGCTCGAGCCGGCGCCGAAGCTCGGCTTTTCTGGTGCCGCCGTTGCCGATGCGCGCGGCCGCCTGGTCGGCATGGTGGATCTGCGGCCGGCGGCGATGGCCGGCGCGGGCGTCGCAACAGCGGTGGCAATGGTGCCGGTCGAGATCATCCGCGCGTTTCTGCAAGCACAGCACATCGCGTCCGCGGCCACGGATAACGCAGCGATCAATCAATCGCTCCTGCGCGTGATCTGCGTACGCAAGTAATCCTCGCAAGTAACCATACCGGCCTCGACAGCTTTCAGAATTCTTTGTTGGTTGCGACATTCCGAATCATTTCGGCGCTCCGCAGGCTTCCTATATTAACCGTGAAGGTTCCGCGCATTTTCGCCGGATTTCGCATACTTTTGGTCGGCGGACGGGCGTTTTTCGTCCCAAAATGTGTCCGTCAACAAGAAATTTGTCTCCCGCGCGGTAAGTAGACGTTCGCATTAACTAATTTGCTCATATTCGACGTAATTATAATCCAAAATTAGTAATGTGGCGGGGACCTTGAACCACCAATCGGGGACACGATGAAGATCTTGCAAGTAATTTGCGTGCTTGTTGCAATTACGATCATCGCCGTCTGTCAGCCTCTCATCGCAAAACGACTGATCGGTGCGCCGCCGGTGGCGGCGGTGGAAACGGAGACGACGAGCGCACTGCCGGATGTACAGGCGGCAGCTACGACGCAAGGGTCTGCTGAGACGCGCGCGCCAGTAGCAGAGACGGTGGTGCCTGCGACCGCGCAAGTGCGCCGCGTGAGCTCGACGCCGGTGGTGATTCCGCCGATCGCTTTGTCGCCGCGCGAACTCGCTTACGAGACAGACCGGCAGCTCAGCGTTGTTGCTCCCACGCCCGTTGCCGCGGAGACGAAGGTCGCTGCTCTCGAGGAACAGGACATCTCGGTTCCTGAGACCGCTCCGTCCAGCACGATTCCCGAGGCTGCTCCGCCCAGCGCGATGCACGAGATCGCTCCGTCCAGCTCGATGCACGAGACTCCTCTGTCCAGCGATGCGGCGCCGACGCAGAATCTCACGTACGTGTCCCTTTACGTCTATTCCGAATTGCCGCCGGAGAAGCGGCCGGCCGACATCGTGCTGGATTCTCTGAAAAACGTTCCTCAGGGGACGCCGATCGAGGAGATCAAGCGCGCCGCCGACGCGTTCGGCCTCGACTTCAATTTCATGAAGACGGTGGCGAAGATCGAATCCGATTTCGATCCCAAGAACCGCACCGGCCAATACATCGGCCTGTTTCAGCTCAGCAAGCAGGAGTTTGCCAAATACGGCTCGGGCGAGATCACCAACGCGCGCGACAATGCGGTGGCGGCGGCCTACAAATTCGTCAACGAGGCGACGCTGTTCGAATTGGACACGCACAAATTTCCGAACGCCAGCGATCTTTATTTGATCCACCAGCAAGGCTGGCAGGGCGCTTCCGAACATGTCCAGCATCCGGAGCGCGTGGCCTGGCAGTCGATGTGCGCCACCGACGAAGGCAAAGAGAAGGGTGAGCGCTGGTGCAAGCGCGCCATTTGGGGCAACACGCTCCCGGCGATCAAGAGCACCTGGAAGTCGGTCGAGAAGTTGACCTCGGCCGCCTTCGTCGAGATGTGGCGCACCCGCGTCGATTCGCTCTATGCGCGCTACTCGGCGGCGTTGACGCAGAAGTAGCGCCGGATGACGACTGCGCTTTTGCTGCGCTGCGTCGTTGCTGATCAGGGGGAAGGCCGCTAGAGCATGTCCCGGAAAAGTGGAAACCGGTTTTCCGAAAAAGGACATGCGACGACAAAGAGACCTAGAGCACTTCCCGATTCCACTTAATAGGGAAGTGCTCTAGGCTTTCCCCCTCAGCGTTCCGGCCTGGCCCACGGCCGTTTATTTGCCCGCCTTTTTACGTTCCGTATGCTTCGCTTCGCGCGTGGAGGCAGCTCGTGAACATCATAAAAGCCTTGCGGAGAATGACGGAAGGCGCTCGCAGCGGTCTTTCCGGCATAGCGCCCGCGCCGCGGCTTTCTGTGACGATCGCGCTCTTGAGCGTCGCAACCGCGCTCGCGGCCGTCGCTACGATCGCTGCGTGGCCGGCTTATTTCCAAGCCAAGGCGTCTTCGCCGCAATGGTCTTCGCTGTTACCTGCGAACATTCCACTGTGCCACAGCCCGATACGCGCGGTCACGCGGGCCGGCGCGATCATCCGGCTGGCCGCCGCGGGTACCGAAGTGCCGAATGCCGAAATGCGGGCTGCGGCGTCAGATGCCGCCTTCGCGGACATCGATCCGCCATTGTGGGAAGGCCTCGGCTCGCTGACCTATAAAATTACCACCGCAAATCCCTTGGCGCAGCGCTATTTCGATCAGGGGCTGCGACTCGCTTATGCTTTCAATCACGCCGAGGCGCAGCGCGCCTTCCGCAAGGCGCAGAAGCTTGATCCGCGCTGCGGCATGTGCTTCTGGGGCGAGGCGCTGGTGCTTGGTCCCAATATCAACGAGCCGATGACGGAGGCGGCGGTGCAGCCCGCTTTCGCGGCTGTGCGGAAGGCGCAAGAACTGGCAGCGTTCGCGAGCGCGCGCGAACGGACGCTGATCGGCGCGCTGTCCGAACGCTATGCGGAGGATCCGCAGGCAGACCGCAAGGCGCTCGACGCGGCTTATGCCGCCGCCATGCGCAAAGCCGCCGAGGAGTTTCCCGACGACGACGACATCGCCGTGCTGTATGCGGAATCGGTGATGGATCTGAGTCCGTGGAATTACTGGCAGGCGGGAGGACACGAACCGACGCCGCAAGCGGCGCCGATCGTGCCGACGCTCGAGCGCGTGCTGGCGCGAAATCCGTCACATCCGGGGGCCGCGCATTATTACATTCACGCCGTCGAGGCTTCCGATCGTCCGCAGCGCGCCGTGCCGTTTGCCGACCGGTTGTCTGCGGCGATGCCCGCCGCCGGACATCTCGTGCATATGCCGAGTCACATCTACTATCGCGTCGGCCGCTATCTCGACGCCTACGCGGTTAACAAGACGGCAGTCGTGGTCGACGAAACCTATCTGAGCGCCACCGATGCGCCGATGAGCGTGTACCGGCTCGGCTATTATCCGCACAACATTCACTTCATGATGGTCTCGGCACAAATGGCCGGCGACGGCGCAACTGCGATCGCCGCGGCCGAAAAGCTGCGCAATCTCATTCCCGACGATGTCGCCCGCGGCATCGCCATGATCCATCCGATCAAGGCGGCGCCCTATTTCGCCCACGCGCAATTCAGTGCGCCGGATACGATCCTGGCGCTGCCCGATCCGGGCGAAGACATTCCGTACGCACAAGCCATGTGGCGCTATGCGCGGTCGCTTGCCGCCACCGCGAAAGGCGACTTCACCGGTGCCGAAGCGGAAGCGAACGCCATCACCGGCATCGCCAATCGCGCCGATTTCGCGGCGCTGCAAGCCGACGGCGTGCCCGCCTTGGATATCTTGAAACTTGCGCGCGCCGTCGCCGACGGCCGCCTGGCGCAGGCGCAGGGCGACAGCAAAGCCGCTATCGCGTCGTTCGAAGAGGCGGCGGCGCTGCAGGATGGATTGCCTTATGCGGAGCCGCCGTTTTGGTACTACCCGGTGCGGCAGACGCTGGCCGCCGCCCTGTTGCAGGCGGGCCGTCTCGACGAAGCGGAGGCGCAGTTCAAGCGCGCGCTCGAGCGCGCGCCGAACAACGGCTGGTCTTATTTCGGCCTCGCCAAGGTTTATGCGGCGCAAGGCAATCGCGCAGCGGCCAAGCAGGCCGAAGCGATCTTGGCCGAGGTCTGGATCGGCGATCGCTCGCTGCTGCGGCTTTCAAATCTCTGATAATCGAAACGCAACGTGGGCGATTGGCCGCACCAGCAGAGATTTCGGATTTCAACAGCGCTTAGGCCCGGCCGCCGGCCTCGGTCGCGGCGATTTCGCCTTCGCGCGGATTTTCCTCCAGCACTTTCGTGCGCCGTCCGTGAAAATCGACGATCTTGCGTGCCGCCTCTTGGGTCAGCTTGGAATAGCGCTCGAACGTGCGCGTCAGCTCGTCGGGCTGCAGATCGCGCTCAGCGACGTACATCAAAAGCAATTCCTTGACCGTTATCCACGAGCAGCCGGCTGCTTTGGCGAGGATGAGGATCATGTCCTCGCCCTTGTCGATCAGCGCGCGCTCCACGAGGTCGACGGGGAAGCGTCCGAGTTTGGCGAGCGCGATCACGGTGCGGGTGAATTCTTGCGCATGCGCCGGCGCATGCACGTTGGCCTCGGTGAAGGGCTGGGAGTTGAAGCAACGATTGGCGTCGCGCATCGCGGCGGCGAAGCGGCGTGACGTGTTGCGCGCTTCCTGCTGCAAGCCGGTCGCCACCTCGTCGACGGCATCGCGAATGGCCGCGGCGGCCTCCGGATTGGCCTCTTCAAGCGTGGCGCGCACCGAGGCCGACGCGGTCTCCAGAAGCTTGAGGAAATATTGGCGGGGCAAGTCGCGTCGGCGCGCCAGGGCCAGTGTCAGTCTGCGGTTGCGGCGGGCGCGCTGCGTGAGCTTGTCGTAGCCGGCGAGCGAGAAGCGCGCGCCCGAATTGGTGGCGACTTTTTGGATCACGCGGCGATTGCCGCGTTCGACCAAAACGTCGGTGACGCGCTCGCTGAGCTTAAGGCGCTGGGCAATGGCGAAGAGATGGTCCTGGCTCTTGGTCGTCGCAGTCTCGACCAGGTCGGCGTCGGTGAGTTGCTGCGAGTGGATGAGCACCGGCTGGGCCACCGCGATAGCGTCGTCGAAGGCCAACGAGCGCATTAGTTGCGGCGGTGCGTTGTCGATCTCGGCAAGACGCCGTGCCAGCCGGGTCCGCGCTTTGACTTCGATGTCGGCGCAGAGTTTTTGCAGCACATCGTCGAACAAGGCAATTTGCTGGGTGGAATAGCCGCGCGAGCCGGCAGCAAACAAATCGGCGACCCGCTCGAGAATGCGTCGGCGCTCGTCGTCGCCGCCGCTTGCCAGCGCGGCGTTGAGCTCGTCGATCAGCGAATGATTGTCGTGGTGCTTTGGTTTTGTGACGGCGGCAACAGCTTCGACCATGGGGAATCACAATCAGGGGACAGTAATGGAGCGGGTGTTAAAACACGATGTTCGTTCGCTGCATCGGCGCGCGAACGGCGCAGACCGGCGGACGGCAGGACTGGCCTAGGGGTAAAGATAAAAAGCAAAAATTCGCGCCACGCGCACGACGCAAACGGCGGAAAATTTTATGAAAATTTCCGCGGTGTCGGCGTTCCGCGATGTCGGTGTTCGGCGGTTGTATCGAACCGGCGCGTCCGGGCAGACGCCAATCACCAAGCGCTGATCGTCAAGAGCGGCTCGCGCGGCTGCGACGCTTGCTTCTTCCACTACGCGCTCGCGGCAGGCGAGGGCGTCTCGGTCAGGTCCTTTCAGAGCCTTCCGATTTCATCGCCCACATCAGCGCGGCGATGACCCCCTTGCAGCGGGGCAGCAAGAGGAGGGTGAGCGCCGCCGTCACCGGCAGCCAGATGGCGAACATGAGCTCCAATGGCGGCCGAAACGCCTGCTCGACGATCAGGACAAGCGGTATGACGAGATGCCCGACGATGAGAATCGTCAGCCAGGGCGCGGCGTCATCGGTGCGCAGATGACCGTAAGGCTCGTGACACTCCGAGCAATCGTCGACGATCTTGAGATAACGGCGAAACAACTCTCCCCGGCCGCATCGCGGGCAGCGCCCGAGCGCGCCGCGGCGCAGCGCTATCTGCGTTGAGGGATAGTGCACATCGGCAGCGATCATGGAGAAATACCTTCCCGGTGAAGATCGGCGAGGCTACTGCGTACGCCTCACCGTACGCCGCGGCCGTCGGCGTGGCGATTGTCATCGTTGTCGCAATAGCCGCGAACGAGCCGCGTCGCGTTCGCCACACAAGCGCTTAGCTATTCTCGAATTTCGGCGGCCGCTTGGCGATGAAGGCCGCCATGCCTTCCTTCTGGTCAGCGGTGGCGAACATGGAATGAAAGATCCGCCGCTCGAAGCGCACGCCTTCGGCGAGCGAGGTCTCGAACGCCACGTTCACCGCCTCCTTGGCGGCCAATACCGACGGCAGCGACAGCGCGGCGATGGTCTCGGCCGTCTTGATTGCTTCGTCGAGCAGGCTTGCAAGCGGCACGATGCGCGCCACCAGCCCTGAGCGTTCGGCTTCCTGCACATCCATCATGCGGCCGGTGAGGACGAGATCCATCGCCTTGGCCTTGCCGACCGCGCGGGTGAGACGTTGGGTGCCGCCGATGCCCGGAATGACGCCGAGCTTGATTTCCGGCTGGCCGAATTTGGCATTGTCGGCGGCGATGATCATGTCACATAGCATGGCGAGCTCGCAGCCGCCGCCGAGCGCGAAACCCGCGACTGCAGCGATCAACGGCTTGCGCACCGTGCCGGCGCGATCCCAATTGGCGGCGAAGTCGCCCAGATAGGCATCCGTGAAGGTCTTCTCCGCCATCTCCTTGATGTCGGCGCCGGCCGCGAACGCCTTCTCCGAGCCGGTGATCACCATGCAGCCGATCGCGGGGTCAGCCTCGAAAGCATCGAGGGCTTGCGTCAGCTCAGCCACCAGCGCGCGGTTGAGCGCGTTGAGCGTCTGCGGGCGGTTGAGCCGGATCAAGCCGACCTTGCCGCGGGTTTCGACAATAATGTTCTCGTAAGCCTTCTCATCAGCCATGGCGTTTTCTCTCGGCGTTTCTCTCAACGTTCACGCGTGAGCAGTGCGAAATTCCTCCCCGGAAGGGGGAGGGTAGGGCGGGGGTCCGCGGCCGCAAAGCTTGCACCGGTGGTGGGAGTGACGGACCCCCGCCTGCGTCGCTTCGCGCGCGTCCTCCCCCTTTCAGGGGGAGGCATGAACGAAAAAATGACGGTCACTTTTGGCATACCGGGCAGTAGAAGGTCGAGCGCCCATTCTGCACGATACGCTTGACGATGCCGGGACAGCGCGGGGTGACGCAGCGCTCGCCCTCGCGGTCATAGACGCGGAAATGGTGCTGGAAATAACCCAGATCGCCATCCGGCCGCTTGTGATCGCGCAACGACGAGCCGCCGGCTGCAATCGCATCGTTGAGCACGGCCTTGATGCCCTCGACCAGGTGCTCGGCACGCTCGTTCGGCGCGCCGGATTTGCTGGCGATGGTGGAAGCGATCCGCTTCGGCGACAACAGCGCGCGATGCAGCGCCTCGCACACATAAATGTTGCCCAGCCCGGCGACGACACGCTGATCCGAGAGCGCCGCTTTCAGGCTCGTCTTCTTGCCCTTGCAGGCGGTGGCCAGCATGGCGGCATCAAAGGCGTTGCCGAGCGGCTCCGGCCCGAGCCGAGCCAGCAACGGCTCATCGCCGAGCTCGCCGCGCGACACGAGCTTCATCGAGCCGAAGCGCCGCGGATCGTTGAACGTCACGATGGCGCCCGACGACATGTGAAACACCACATGATCGTGGGTCGCGTGCTTCTCGCGCTCGTGATGGTAGTGCGCAAGCTTCTCGGTGCCGGATCCGCGGAAAACATGAAACGATCCGGACATGCCCAGATGCATCAGCAGCACGTCGCCGGAGGACAGATCGGCGAGCAGGTATTTGGCCCGCCGGCCCAGCCCGGTCACGGTCGTGCCTTGCAGGCGCTTTTTGAAGTCCTTGGGCAGCGGCCAGCGCAAATCGCCGCGATTGACGTCGACCTTGGCAAAGCGCGCGCCGTCCATCGCCGGCTCGAGCCCACGGCGCACGGTTTCGACTTCGGGAAGCTCGGGCATCAGCCGCTCACGCCTTGCCGGCGACGCATGCCAATCGGAGTCATCGGTTACCTCTCGGGTTTACCTCTTGCCTCTGCGGGCGCATCCCCGCAAGCATGCCGCAGCGCTTTGTAGCGCCGCGCCGCCGAGCGCGCTATCGTCCGGCACGCCATAACCCCGGTGCTCTGCCATGCCCGATAGCGAACGCAAATATGCCGATTTCGGTGCACGCCAAGTGCCGCTTGCCGACAAGCAGGCATTGGTGGACGACGTTTTCCGCAGCGTCGCGCGCCGTTACGATCTCATGAACGATCTCATGTCGTTTGGCCTGCATCGCGCCTGGAAGGATGCGCTGGTCACGGCCATCCATGCACCGAAGAATCGGCCGTTTGGGCTTCTCGACATCGCCGGGGGCACCGGCGACATCGCCATGCGGGTGGTGAAGGCCGCCGGCCAGGAAGCGCGGGCCACGGTGTGCGACATCAATCCGGACATGCTGGCGGTCGGACGCGATCGCGCCGCGGTGCGCGGGCTCGCCGACGTGCTGACCTTCGCCGAGGCCAATGCGGAAGCGCTGCCGTTCGCCGACAGGAGCTTCGACGCCGCCACGATCGCGTTCGGCATTCGCAACGTACCGCGGATCGAGGTCGCGCTCGCGGAGGCCCACCGTGTGCTCAAGATCGGCGGCCGCTTTGTCTGTCTCGAATTCTCCGCGGTGACCATGCCGGGTCTGGACACGCTATATGATCTTTATTCATTCAACGTCATTCCGGCGCTCGGCCGTGCCGTGGTCGGCGATGCCGAATCTTACCGCTATCTGGTCGAGTCGATCCGCCGCTTTCCCAAGCCGCAGGTGTTTGCCGAAATGATGCGCACGGCCGGATTGTCCCGCGTCTCCCACCGCCTGATGAGCGGCGGCATTGTCGCTCTGCATTCCGGCTGGCGCCTGTGATCAGACAGAAAAGCTGCAAACGCCGAGGTCGCATTCTGTGATCTCCGCGCTCACCAGTCTTGTCCGCCTCGGCCGTGCCGGGTTTATTTTTGCCCGCGAGGGCGTGTTCGGCGTGATCGATCCGGTGGCGATCCCGCCGTCGCTGCGGCCCTTGGTCCGCGTGGCGCGCCTGATCGAGCGGCCGTCGAGCCGCGTCGCCGAGATGCGGCTCTCGACCGCGCTGTCGCGGCTCGGTCCAAGCTACGTCAAGCTCGGCCAATTTTTGGCGACGCGGCCTGACGTCGTCGGCCCTGCCTTCGCCAAGGATCTGGAGCGGCTGCAGGACCAGATGCCGCCGTTTCCGCAAGCGCAGGCGGAGGCGGTGATCAGCACGGCTTTCGGCAAGCCGGTGCACGCGGTTTTTACAAACTTCGGGCCGGCGGTTGCGGCGGCCTCGATCGCGCAGGTGCATCGCGCCGAAGTGCTGACAGCGGACGGCCTCAAGCCCGTGGCCGTCAAGGTGCTGCGTCCCGGCGTCGAGCCGCGTCTTCACGCTGATCTGCGCGCGTTCATGTATCTGGCGCGCTATGCCGAACAGCTTTCGGCGGAAGCGCGGCGGCTGCGGCTCGTCGAAGTGGTCGACACCTTGCGCCGTTCGGTCACCGTCGAGATGGATTTTCGCTTGGAGGCCGCGGCGCTCTCGGAGATGGCTGAGAACACCAAGGACGATCCGGATTTCCGCGTGCCGGCGGTGGACTGGGACCGCACCACCAAGGACGTACTGACGCTGGAATGGATCGACGCCACGCCGTTGTCGGACCGGGCCCGGCTCGTCGCCAAGGGCTTCGACCTGCCGCAGCTCGGGCGCACGGTGCTGCAGACCTTTCTCCGCCACGCGCTGCGCGACGGCTACTTCCATGCCGACATGCATCCGGGCAATTTGTTCGTCGACGATGAGCGGCGGCTGATTGCGGTCGACTTCGGCATCATGGGCCGGCTCGGCGTCAAGGAGCGGCTGTATCTGGCCGAAATCCTCCACGGCTTTATCACGCGCAATTATCATCGCACCGCCGAAGTGCATTTCGAGGCCGGTTACGTGCCGTCGATCCATTCGGTCGAAAGCTTCGCGCAGGCGATCCGCGCCATCGGCGAGCCCATTCACAACCGCACCGCCGAAGACATTTCGATGGCGCGACTGTTGACGCTCTTGTTCGAGGTGACTGGGCTTTTCGACATGCGCACCCGGCCGGAGCTGTTGTTGCTGCAAAAGACCATGGTGGTGGTCGAGGGGGTGGCGCGCTCGCTCGATCCCAAGCTCGACATGTGGTCGACCGCCGGACCCGTCGTGCGCGAATGGATGACCCGCAATCTCGGCCCAGTTGGGAAACTTGAGGCCGTAGCCGAAGGCGCTGGCGAGATCGGCCGTTTGGCCAGCGATCTACCGAGGCTGCTGATGCGTGGGGCCAGTCTCCTTGAGCATTTCCATCACCGTGCGCACGGTGGTGTGACGCTGTCGTCGGAAACCATCGCCGAACTCACCAGAGCGGAGGCGCGCCGCAATCGCTGGGGCGTACTGGCCCAGTGGGCGATTGCGCTGATGCTGCTCTGGATCGTCATATTGCTGCTGCGATGATTGCATTGATTGCAATGATATCGACGCTATGCTAGATGGTTCGGCAATTGGGAAGACGTGGTGCCAGAGCCAGGGCCAGACCGCATGGCGAGTCTCACCGTTCGGCAGCTCGAAGACCGCCTGAAGCAGCTTTTGCGGCTGCGCGCCGCCCGGCACGGCCGGTCCATGGAAGATGAGGTGCGTGTCATCCTCCGCCAGGCCGCGGAGGAGACCGGCCGCGAGGCGCTCGATCTGATTGATCCGCCAAACCCGCCGGCGGCGCCATCGGTGCGGCCGGCGCGCGCCGCCACGGTCGAACAAAAACGCGTCTTGCTCATCATCGGCGGTGGCATCGCGGCTTATAAATCGCTCGACCTGATCCGGCGGCTGCAGGATCGCGGGGCACGGGTGCGCTGCATTCTGACGGCAGCGGCGGCGCATTTCGTCACGCCGCTGGCGGTAGGCGCGCTCGCAGGCGAGCGCGCCTACACCGATCTGTTCGATGCTCAGAGCGAATTCGATGTCGGACACATTCGCATGGCGCGCGAGACCGACTTGATCGTCGTCGCGCCGGCGACCGCGGACCTGATCGCCAAAATCGCAACCGGGCTCGCCGACGATCTGGCGACCGCCGTGTTGCTTGCGACCGACAAGCCGATCCTGCTCGCGCCGGCCATGAACCCGCACATGTGGGCGGCGAAAGCGACGCAACGCAATCTGGCGCGATTGCGCCAGGATGGCATTGCGTTCATCGGACCCAATGCGGGCGAGATGGCAGAGCGCGGTGAGGCCGGCGTCGGCCGTATGGCCGAGCCGCTCGAGATCGCGGCCACCACGGACGCGATGCTGCGCAGCGAAGGACGGCTTGCGGGTAAACGCGTCCTGATCACGTCGGGGCCGACCAGCGAACCGCTTGATCCGGTGCGCGTGCTTGCCAATCGCTCGTCGGGCAAGCAGGGCCACGCCATCGCGGCGGCGGCCGCCGCCGCCGGCGCGCAGGTCGTGCTGATCAGCGGCCCGGTCAATTTGCCGGATCCGCCGGGCGTCTCGGTCGTGCATGTCGAGACCGCGCGCGAGATGCTGGCGGCGGTGGAAAAAGCGTTACCGGTCGATGTGGCGGTTTTTGCCGCCGCCGTCGCCGATTGGCGGCCGCAACAAGCCAGTGCCAGCAAGATCAAGAAGCGCGGCCAACCGCCGACCATCGCGCTCGTGGAGAATCCCGACATTCTGGCCACCATCGCGCAGCGCAAATCCGGCAGGCCGC
>Ga0210386_10004422_pt1 | contig 11626 bp, 10 predicted proteins | sample IncBWH32OmetaG_FD_160091 | JGI IMG/M metagenome (GOLD analysis project Ga0210386, IMG submission 160091) | Forest soil microbial communities from Barre Woods Harvard Forest LTER site, Petersham, Massachusetts, United States - Inc-BW-H-32-O ... | reverse complement strand
ACGGGGGTTGCCCCCCGGATGCAACTTGGCGGCGCGGAGGCGCCGTACCGGGGGAGCGCAATCAAACCCTGGTACGACGCCCGCGCCAGTCAACATGCTGGCGCTGATTCCTGAAGAGTTTCTGAGCGCAGGCTGCGAAGCACCCGCGATTCAGGAAGCATTTCTGCGAGATTAAGAAGATCTTTGGCGCTCTAACCGATATCAGGGCCACGGCCGCAACGGCCGCTACCCGGCCGCCGTTCAGGATCACCGTGGCCTGACGGCTGTCGGTCGCATTCACCACTACTGTGCGGTCGGGAAGTTATAACTAGGGGCGTGACGCTCAGAGCCGTGCCAGCGCTGGGTGATGGCCTTGGCGCGGGTGTAGAAGCGCACGCCCTCGGAGCCGTGCATGTGGTGGTCTCCAAAAAGTGAGTCCTTCCAGCCGCCGAAGGAGTAGTAGGCCATCGGCGTCGGGATCGGAACGTTCACGCCGATCATCCCGACGTGGACGCCGCGCTGAAACCGGCGCGCCGCGTCCCCGTTCCCGGTGAAGATCGCAGTGCCGTTGCCATAGGGGTTCGCGTTAATGATCGCGATCGCTTCGTCGAGAGTTGACACGCGGATAACGGCGAGCACGGGGCCGAACAATTCCTCTTTGTACACGGTGGCGCTGACCGGCACGTGATCGATCAGAGTAGCGCCGAGGAAAAAGCCAGCCGCATGACCGGGCACCACGAGGTCACGCCCATCGACGACCACGCTCGCGCCCTCCCGTTCCGCAGTGCCTATGAAGCCGGCTATGCGGTCCCGCGCAGAGCTGGTGACCAGCGGCCCCATCTCGGTGCCCGGCTCAGTTCCCGGGCCGACCCGGACTTGCCTCGCCTTGGCCGCGAGCCGGGACACCAAGGGCTCTGCGACATCCCCGACGGCCACCGCGACCGAGATCGCCATGCACCGTTCCCCCGCCGATCCGTATGCCGCCGCAACCAGGTGACTCGCGGCCTGCTCCAAGTCAGCGTCGGGAAGCACGACCGCGTGGTTCTTGGCCCCGCCGAGTGCCTGCACTCGCTTGCCCGCCTGACTGGCCCGCTCGTGGATGTACCTGGCCACGGGCGTGGAGCCCACAAAGGACACAGCCGCGATCCCAGGATGGTCAAGGATCGCGTCGACTGCCGCCTTGTCGCCCTGGACGACGTTGAAAATCCCGTCCGGCAAGCCGGCGCGCTGCCATAGCTCGGCGAGCAGGAGCGACGCGGAGGGGGCACGCTCGCTCGGCTTGAGCACGAAAGCGTTCCCGGCCGCGATGGCGATGGGGTGCATCCAGAGCGGGACCATCGCCGGGAAGTTGAACGGCGTGACCCCCGCGACGACGCCGAGAGGCTCGCGGAACGAGAACGCGTCTACGCCGGTCGAAATCTGGTCGGAGAACTCGCCCTTGATCAGGTGCGGCACGCCGCAGGCGAACTCCACCACCTCCAGGCCGCGCTGCACTTCGCCCTGGGCGTCGGCCAGCACCTTGCCATGCTCGTCCGTGATGACCTCGGCGATCCGGTCTCCTTCGTCCGCGAGCAGCTCCCGGAAACGGAACAGCACCCTCGTGCGTGCCGACAGCGAACGCTGCGACCAGTCGGCGAACGCCTCGGCGGCAGCGCCCACCGCCCGGTCGACATCAGCGGGCTCCGCGAGGATCACGTGCCTAGCCACCGCGCCGGTGGCAGGGTTGAACACCGGCGAGGTCCGGGACGAGAACCCGGTCACCAGCTTGCCGCCGATCCAGTGCGCTATGGGATTGTCCTCGGTCATGGAGCGCCTCCGAGTGTTTGTTCCTGTGTAGTCACCGGCCTCAGGACAGACATGCCCCTTGGTCATGCGGTGGTGAGTTTCATTCGCTCGGGGGACCTGGCGTAGATAACGGTGTGGATGGCGCGCAGAACCGGCGTCTCATTCTCATCGCACCAGGCCAGATCGCTTACCAGATAGTTGACGCCTCGGCGAGAGTACGCTCGGTCAACCCGTCCCCTGACCGAGATCCGCTCGCCGAAAGCCACGGGCCGTTGCCACTCAAGTTCGGCCCCGATATGTATAACTGGTTGGTCAGTGGTGAAGTTCGCCCGGCTGTGTGGCACGTACTGGCGGTAGATATAGGCGATGCCGGCGGCGTCGACCACGCCTGAACGGGGTGGCGCCAATCCGATCGCGGCGAGCTGCTCGCGGTACGCCTCTTCTTCGACAACGAATTCGATGGAGCCGAGGGTATCGGTGGTGGCGGCCACCTCCGGCGTGAGCCACCGCGGAGCCGGCCGAGCTGCCGGGAAGGCGCGCCTTGAGCCCGAGAACACGGACTGGTCCAGGTCGGCAATCTTTCCGGTCGCCCGCGGGCTCGAATCGGTGCTGTCGGTCGTGACCGCGACAGTGCCATCGTCGTCGACGATGACATACATGTCGTCACCGTCGTAGACCGGCCTGCCGAACCACATCCGCAGCGAGCCGGCGGACGTCCAGCGCCCCGGCCAGTGAGCCTGGGCGTGATCCATCACGCACGAAATTATGGCGTGGCCAGTGACCAGTCCGCCCCGGTAGCCGAGGGCGGCGGCGACATCGTCATTGTGGATGCCTTCGTGCGTTGCGTTGACGGCGCGGTAGCGCCCCGGTGATCGCATGGCAGGGCTCTCCTGTATTCAGGCAGATGGACGTGTATGTAATCCGACATGCTCGTTGTCCCGCCAGCCGGTCCACGCCGCCGACGCCGCCGTCAGGGCCTGCTCGGCGTCGGCGGCGTCGGCGTGGACGCCGTGGCCGGTGTGGCTGATGGAGAGGAACGTCCCGGTGGGGACCGCACTTCGGGTCAGGATCGAAGTCCCGCAGCGCGGAGGCGGTCGCGGTTGGCGGGGAGCTGGTTGCCGAGCCACCGGGTGCGCTCGGCGACCTCGCCGGGGCCACGAGGAATGGTCTCCTCGATGCAGTGCTTCAAGAAGACGTTGAGCAGCGGGTCGTGGGACGCGATCCGCTCGGCCAGCCCGCGGGCGACTGGCATCAGGTCGTCTCGGGTCGTGACGGCGTTGAGCAGGCCGGCGCGGTGGAGGTCGGCGGCCGACATGTCCTTGCCCACCAGGACTAGCTCCACGGCCACCTTGTGGGGGATCCGGCCCACGAGGCTCGCCATCAGCCCGCGGGTGATGCCGAGGTCGGGCTCGGGGTAGCGGAAAACGGCGTCGTCGGTCGCCACCGCCAGGTCGGCCTGCTGCAGGAGGGCGAGGCCCACGCCGATGCACCAGCCCGAGATGGCACAGATGTACGGCTTGGTGACCGTCACCCCGATGTTCGGCACGTACCCGTAGCCACCGACGGGAGGATTGGTCAGGTCGGCGCCGGCGGTAAAGGCCTCGGGGCCATCGCCGCGCAGGATGGCTACCGCGTCGTCGGACTCCTCGAAGCGCCGGAAGGCAGCCTCCAGCGCCTCGGCGCCGGCCGCGTCCAGCGAGTTGCGCTTGGCGGGCCGGGAAATGGTAAGAACGGCGATGCGGTCCGAGCTGTCGTAGTGGACGGTGCCTTCAGGATGCGTCATTGGTGTTCCTTCTCGGGTCGTTCGGGCTCGGGGACTGCGAGTTTCTCGGGTCGTTCGGATTCGGGGACTGCGAGCCAGCACCGGACGGTTGACGCCCCGGCGGCCACCAGCGGCGGCTCGATGGCACACGGGGCGAAGCGCTCGGGGCACGCCGCGGCATAGCGGCACCCCCCGGCAAACGCCGGTGGCGTCGGGGCCGAAGGATCGAACTCGCTGACCGGGGTCCCGGGGTGGTCGAGGGAGGGGACCGCCGCGACGAGGGCCTTGGTGTAGGGGTGCCGCGGGTGGTGCAGCACCTCCGTAGTCCGACCCTCCTCGATCACTGTTCCGCGAACCATGACGACGATCCGGTCTGCCGCCTCGCCGAGCACCCCGAGATCGTGCGATATCAGCAGGGTGGCCGCGCCCTCCTCTTTAGCGATGCCCTTGAGGAGCTGGATCACCTGACGTTGCACGGCGACGTCCAAAGCGCTCGTCGGCTCGTCGGCTACGAGCAGGCGCGGCTCGCAGCTGAGGGCCATGGCGATGTTGACCCGCTGGCACATCCCTCCTGACAGCTCGTGCGGGTACCGGCGCAGGACCGCCGCCGGGTCCTTGATCTCGACCCGTTCGAGCCACTCGATGGCCGCCGCGCTGGCAGCAGCCCGGGAGAGCTGCTGGTTTCGGCGGAGGAGGCGGGACATCTGGGCACCGATACGCAGCGCCGGGTTCAAGGCGCCGATCGCCTCCTGGGAGATCAGGGCCCGGTTCCACCGACGGCGCGAGCCGCGTGCCTCGGCCCCGTCTCCGCCGGCGATCGTGACGTCGCCTTCTGACCTGGCGGCGGGCGGCAACAACCCGAGGACAGCGAGCCCGAGGGTCGACTTCCCTGATCCGGACTCGCCGGCGATGCCCAGCGTCTCGCCAGCGGCAACTTCGAGGCTCACGTCTCGCAGCGCATCGAAGCGATCACCTCCCCGCCGCTCGTAGCCGACGCTCAGGTGCCGCACGACGAGGGCCGGATCCGCCGTGCCTGGACGGGCTGGATCTCCGCGCACGATCGCGTCAGCTAGCGGGCCTGACAAGGGAGAGATCCTCCTTTCCCTGGAAGTTGTTGACGAACCCGCTGACCGACGGCGACACGAGGGTCACCGAGGGCGCGTACACCAGCGGAGCGTCGGGCGCCTCGGGGATGGAGGCGGCGACGGCGGCCTGCACGGCGGCGATCCGGGCCGAGGTCCCGTATGAGGACAGCACTTTGTTGATGAGGCCGTCGAGCCCGAAATTGGTCTTGCCGATGTTGTAGATCCCGTTGCTGTCGTAGAGGTCCGACAGGGCGAGTGCCGGGTCAGGGCGGCCGGTCCACGCCGAGAACGAGCAGGGATATACGCCCTCGGCCGACTGGGCGAGTGCCTCGGAGATGGACTCCTCGAGGATCTTGATGTGGATGCCGACAGCGGCCTCCTCCTGCTGGAGGATCGGGCCAGCCGTCTCGAAGTTCAACCCAGGAAAGTCGACGCAGGTGAACGACACGCCGCCGGCGTCGCCCGCCTTGGCCATGAGCGAACGAGCCCGTGCCGGGTCGTACGGGTAGGTGGCGCCCAGCGTCTTGCTGTAGAAGGGATTCCCCGCAGAGACCGGCTGCCAGGCGGGGGTGCCGGGCCCCCCGTTCACGGCTTCAATGAGCGCCGTCCGGTTGATGGCGTAGTTGAAGGCCAGCCGGACGTCGACGTTGTTGAACGGTTTCTCAGCATCATCGAGATAGACCTGGGTGTAGAGCAGGGACGGGCCGACGTTCACGCTGAAGTCGGAACTGCCGCGCAGTTGACTAACGTCAGCTGCCGGGGCCTGCAGGGCCACATCGAGCTGGCCTGAGCGGGCGGCGGTCTCCATGGCGGTCGCCGTTGAGAAGATGGTCCACGTGACCGTGCTGTAGGCGGGCGTCCCGCCGTAATAGCCGCTGAACCGCTTGAGGTTGATGCTCGAGCCCGAGACCTCCGAGGTCACCTGGTAGGAGCCCGCTCCGCACGGCTCGGACGCGAAGTTCTTGCCGTCCTCCTGGGCCGCCTTCGGGCAGACGATCATGCCGGCCCGGTCGGCCAGGGATGCCGGCAATGCGGAGTCGGGCGAGGAGAGGTGCAGGGCCAGCGAGTACGTGCCGGTCGTGGTGATCGACGACACCGCCTCAAGGTCAGTCTGCACCTTGAGCTGCTGGTACCGGCGGAGGCTGTAGGCGACCGCGGACGCCGTGACCGGCTCACCGTCTTGGAACCTGGCTCCCTTGCGGAGGGTGAGGTCGAAGGTGAGGTTGTCCTTCCCGGTAAACCCCCAGCTGGTGGCCAGCCCCGGCTCGATCGCCCCGGTGGTCTGGTTGAAGGAGAGGAGCCGGGCGTAGATCATGTACAGGTAGACGTAGTCGCCGCCAGATGTCCCGATCGCCGGGTCGAGCGACGTCGGCGGCTGCGGGTCACCGACCGTCAAGACACTAGCGGACGACGCGGTGCCAACGGTCGGCGCCGAGCCGGCGCAGCCGGCAACGGCGAGGCCGGCCGCGGCGAGGATCGACACGGCGGCGGCCCGCGCTCTCCATCGGCGGTTGCTCTGCGGGACGTGGTTGCGTTGCATCGGAGGAATACTCCCTCTTCAGGTGTTCTTGGCTGTCGTTTCGGGTGTGGGTCAGTCGATGTCGAGCGTCTTGCGGATGCTGTCTCCGACGGCGCTCAGGCTCAGTGCCCCGATGACCACAGCCAGGCCAGGGGCGATGGTCGCGAGCGGGGCAGAAGTGAAGTACGAGTAGGCGAGGGCGAGGTCGGCACCCCAGCTGGGAGCGGGCGGCTGGGCTCCGAGCCCGAGGAAGCCCAGCGCCGCCTGCACCAAGAGCGTCATCGAGGCTAGGGAGCAGAGCTGGACGATCACCGGGGCCATGGAGTTGGGCAGGATGTGGCGCAGCGTCACCCGCCACAGCGGTGTGCCCACCGACCGCGCCGCGGTCACGTAAGCGGCGCGCCGCACGGGGAGCACGGCGTTGCGCATGATCCGGGCGATCATAGGAGCGAAGACGATGCCGACCGAGATCATGGCGTGGTCAAGGCTCGGCCCAAGCACGCCGGTGACGGCGACGGCCAACACGATGCCGGGGAAGGACAGGACGACGTCGGTGAGGCCCATCAGCACGGTGTCGACGACCGTCCCGGCGGCGCTGGCCAGGATCCCCCACACCGTGCCGACCACCGCTGCGACGCCGACGGCGATGGCGACGCCGGTCAGCGCAGAGGTCTCGCCGTACAGGAGCCGGCTCAATACATCACGGCCGTCGGGGTCGGTCCCGAGCAGGTGCTGCGCGCTCGGTCCCTGGAGGCGGGCCAGCGGGTCTATCTGCAGCGGCGAGTAGGGGGCGATCACCGGCGCGAGGACCCCAAGCAGGATCAGGACGAGCAGTACGCCGCCGCTTACCCAAAGGCTGACTGGGATACGGTTGCGCCGCGTCGGTCGAACAGCCGTCGGGCCGGCCTCGATGAGCACCTCTTGCGCCGTGGTCATCGCGCACCTGCCCGCCGACGAGGATCGAGCGCCCCGCCCACGAGGTCGGCCAGGATGTTCAAGGCGATCACGGCGACGCAGAGCAGCAACGTGATGCCCTGTAGCGTCGGGTAGTCCCGGTTGTTGACGGCCTGGATGATGGCCGTCCCGAGGCCCGGGATGTTAAACACGTTCTCGACCACCACCGCTGAGCCGACGAGGCCCGCGAAGAGGAGCGGCACGATGGTCACCACGGGCCCGGCGGCCAGGCGGAGCATGTCCTGGCGGAACATCGCCGCCCGGGGCACGCCGAGGGCACGAGCGGTGCGCAGGTGCGGAGCGGAGAGCACGCCCACCAAGCCGCTGCGCAGCTGCCGGGCGACGAGGGCCGAGGATGCGAGGCTGATCACCAGCACAGGCAGGACCACGCTCTGCAGGTTGCCGCCGATCGAGCTGCTGAGGCTGACATAACCCACCGCGGGGACCCAGTGCAGGGTCAGGCCGAACACGCCAGCGGCGAGGGTACCAACCCAGAAGTCCGGGACTGACAGGCCGAGGCCCGTGCTGAAGAAGATAACCTTGCCGTCGGGGCGGTCGGCGCGCAGCGCCGACCACGTCCCGATCAGTCCGCCGAGGACCAGGCTGACCGCGAGGCTGAAGCCGACCAGCTCAAGGGTCGGCACGAAGTGCTGGTCGATGATCGTCGTCACCGGCTGCTGGGTCTGGTAGGAACGCCCGAGGTCACCTTGGACCGCACTGCTCAGCCAGTCCCAGAACTGCACGACGAAGGGATGGTCGAGACCGAGGCGCGCGTTGATGCTCTGGAGCGCCTGGGGCGAGGCGTTCAGCCCCGCCAGCGCCCGTGCCGGTCCTCCGGGAATGAGGCGCTGGAGGGAGAAGACGCCGACGGCGCTGACCAGGACGGTTGCCAGGGCGAAGCCCCCCCGCCTGACCGCGTAGCCGATCATCCTGCCACCGCCCGGCTGCGCTCGAACGCAGGAACGGCGTCGAGGAGAAGTCGCGTGTAGGTGGCTGTCGGGGCGGTGAGTACTTCGGATGTAGCTCCGACCTCGACAACGCGACCGGCTTGCATGACTGCGACGCGGTCGGCGAAGTGGGCGACCACGGCGAGGTCGTGGGAGACGAAGACGATCGAGAGATCGAGCTCGCGGTGGAGTCGGCCGAGGAGGGCCATCACCCGGGCCCGGACCGAGACGTCCAGCGCGGAGACGATCTCGTCGCAGATGAGGATGCGGGCTCCGCTGGCCAGCGCCCTGGCGATCGCCACCCGCTGCTTCTGACCGCCGGACAGCTCGCTCGGTCGCCGCTGCGCCTCCTCGTGGGTGAGGCCGACCCGCCGCAGCATGTCGGTCGCCGGTTCCCGCCAGGAGCGGCCAACCGACCGGCCACCGCTCAGGGCCTCCGCCACGCTGCGCCACACCGCCAGTCGAGGGTCGAGGGCACTAGCCGCATCCTGGACGACCATGTGCACGCCCCTGAAGCCACCCGGCATCCGCAGGGTCAACTCCTGAACGACTCCGCCGGTGCCGTCCGTCGTCGCTACGCGACCAGACGCAGGACGTTCGAGTCCGGCCAGGACCCGGGCCAGGCTGGACTTGCCGGAGCCCGAGCCGCCCACCAAGCCCAGCACCTCGCCAGGTGCCAGGCAGAGGTCGACCTCGGTGACCGCGGCGACCTGCGTCCGGCCCCGCCCCCGGTAGCGGATGGACACCTGCTCGGTGAGGAGCCCCACGGGGAGCACCTCTTGGCGGTCGGTCATGCGAGCGGCTCCAGGACGTCGTTGCCGGTGCCGACGCCGGTCACGGCAACCACGGTGGGCTCTTCGCAGTCCCACGCGAACACCGAGCCGAACACCGAGACCTCGCCGCCGGACACCAGGCGCACGCGGCGGAGCATCCCGAGCTCGTGGTCTCGGTCGAGCTGGACGATCTCCCGGACGGTGCGCATTGCGCCGCACGCGATCCCCTTGGCCTGGAGGCGGCGCTCGGCCTCGACGCTCGTCTGGTCCGCCAGCCAGTCGCGGACCGCCTCTTCGGCCGCGGTACGAAGGCCCTCGTCCAGCACGTTGCGCCGCTCGGTGTGGATTGCCGGGTCGGCCCACTCCTCGTGTCCGATGAGCCGGCACAGGTCGCACCACATGTCGGCGGTGATCGGGGCCAGGAGCAGGTAGCCGTCACTCGTCGGGTAGGTGTTGCCGAACCGCAAGCGCGAGCGGCCGCCGCTGCGATGCGGATCCCGCTCAAGCTCGGTCACCTGGGGGATCCAGTCGCCGAACATGCTCGCGAGGGAGCGCAGCATCGACACCTCGAGGTAGCTACCCTCGCCGCCCCGGTCCCGCTTGTGCAGCGCCAGCAGCGCGCCCATCGCCGCCTGCGCCGCCGTCGAGTGATCCGCGACGAGCACGTTGTTGATCATCGGGGGGCCGTCGGGCGAGCCGACCATGTCAGCCAGGCCGCTGACGGCCTGCGCCACCCCGTCGAAGGCGGCGTAGTCGGTGAACGGCCCATTCGAGCCGAACCCGGAGATCTGGATCATGCTGCAGCCGGGGTTGATGGACCGCACCTGCTCCCAGCCGAATCCGAGCTTCTCGGGAACGCCGAGGGCGTAGTTCGTGAGGAGCACGTCGGCTTGCCGGATGAGCGCCGCCAGCTGCTCAGTCCCCTCCGCCGTGCGCAGGTCCAGGCAGACATGGACCTTGTCCCGGTTGTAGCAGGCGTAGTAAAGGCTCTCGCCGTCCTCGGCGTAGGGCATGGCTCGCCGTCCGCGCTCCCCACCGGGCGGCTCGATCTTGACCACACGAGCGCCCTGGTCGCCGAGGATCTGCGCGGCGTACGGTCCGGCGATGTAGTGGGCGATCTCCAGGACGGTGACGCCAGAAAGCGGTTTTATGGATGACGACATACAGGATCGCTCCTCAATCGAGAGTGGCAGCGTGCTACCGATGCGGCGCGGAGTCATAGGTGGCGCTTCGGCGGCGCTCCGCCGCTCGACGCCAGTCCCTGCTGGCGCACGCCGCGAGACGACACGGGCATCGCCTGCGGCGCGACGCTTCTGTTGAACCTTCCCCCGGTTGCTCCGCCCGGGTGGTTCTCCCTCGTGGTGATGCCCTACGCCTCGTCCGGAATCGGACGCGCTTCGCCGACGTGCTCCAGCCCCACTGGGGCGGGCGCAGTGCCATCGTGGAACGGCGTCTGGCTAAGGGCGGCGTGCTCAATTGTCAACTGCTCGACTAGCGGGCCGTTGCGGGCCCGCATGGCGTCAAGGATTGCAGCGTGCTGCTCGTTGCACTTATCGGCCATCTCAGGATGATCCTGGTAGAAGCGCCAAGCGATGTGCAGCGTGACCGCCCGATGGAAGGCAACGAGTCGTTGAGACCTCGCCAGTCGGTACGTCGTCTGGTGGAACGAGCGGTTCAGCTGCGCCATCAGCTCGCCGTCGCGACGGCCGGCCGCGACCAGCATCCGCTTGTGGAGGGCGAACAACTCGTCCAACTGCTCGTCGGTGGCCCGCTCAGTGGCCCGTCGAGCGAGGAGCCCGCTGGTCGACGCCTGCAAGGCGAGCGTGTCCTCAACGTCTTCTCGCTCGAAGTGGCTGACGGAGAGCTGGCTGCCTGACTCGACGACGTAGCCGCCCCAGATCAGCTCCTTCAGGGCGTCGCGCACGGGCATCCGGCTGCAGCTGAACCAAGTACTTATTTCCTCTTGGGTGAGGATCGCGCCAGCGGCCAGCCGCCCCGAGAGGATCTGCCGGGCTAGCGCCGTCGCGATCTGCCTGCCGAGCGGCTCCCGCTGAAGGGACCACCCGATCTCCCGCACGTTGTTGAGACCTTCGTCAGCCATTGGCCTAGTATTTTTGTATCCAGTAGCCATGTCAAGTGGCTACAAAGTATGATTTGTCCGGTAGCCATGCCGATCGGATACGAATGACGCGGGGCGCGTGCCAGCGCAAGCCCGAGCTTCCCTTCGTCCCAGGGGCCGAAGTCGCCGACGTCGCCTCGGCTCCCGCCGGAGCGTCCTTCCGTCGCGGCGACCCTGTGGCGGCCTAGCGCGGCCTCGGTCGACGTGGACCTCGTTCAGGATGACGCCGACAGCCATCATGAACGCGCCCAGGATCAGGCGCGTGGCCGACCATCCGCGGCGGTCCTGGTGGGCATGGCCGAGCAGCGCCTGCACCACCGCCAGGTCCACCCCTGCCTGAATGCCGGGGCGTCGCTGTAGGCAATGATGGCGTTGCTCGGACATGTCTCCGCCGAGATGAGCCCGCGCTGGGGCAAGCTTTTCGCCGACGCCGGCGGCGCGTAATTAGCGGCGGACCTCACGGGGAAGGCCGAACTGCACCGATTCCGTCGTCGTCACTCGTTCAGTGACCGTCACCGTGCCAAGGCCGGACAGCGCATCGATGATCTCGCTGACGACGGCGGGCGGTGCCGAGGCGCCGGCGGTGAGGCCGACCACCGAGGCTTCGGACAGCCAGGAAATGTCGATATCGGTCGCGCCGTCGATGAGGTGCGCGGGCGTCCCCTCCCGCTCGGAGCGCTCGACGAGCCTGACCGAGTTGGAC
>Ga0210386_10004417_pt1 | contig 11632 bp, 13 predicted proteins | sample IncBWH32OmetaG_FD_160091 | JGI IMG/M metagenome (GOLD analysis project Ga0210386, IMG submission 160091) | Forest soil microbial communities from Barre Woods Harvard Forest LTER site, Petersham, Massachusetts, United States - Inc-BW-H-32-O ... | reverse complement strand
CTCTTGCATGATTCCGTAACCGTGGAGGTCTTCGCCGGCGAGGGCGAGGAGGATGTGCAGTGACGCGGGCGAGAGGGGAAGAAATTGGCTGGTTTCGTGTTTCATAGTCGGATTCCGATATATCGGACTCCGAGTATTGTGTCAAGAGAATTTATTCTGGCGAGAGGTCAGGTTGCGGGCCGGTGGCATCGCGTGTTTGCCAGCAACACCGCGAAGAATCAGAAGACATCGAGAGAATCCGGGAACGCCTACGCAAGATGAGCGACCTTGAACTACGCCAGTACGGTCGTGCCGCTAAAGATTTATCCAATCCGAAGAAGAACTTCGGACCACCGAATCCGTCGTTCAAGATTCAGTTAGACGAGGCCCGCGCTGAGTGGAAACGACGGCACCCTCCAAAATGAACAAGTGTTGGGCTGCGTGTCTAGGGGATAGCTCAGACAAAATATCCGGCGATGGTCGCGAGTATGCTGGTCAGTGAACCTGGTGCCGATGTACGTAATAGGAGGAATTTGTCAGATTACGCGAAGAGTATACGCTGCCGCGGCGGGGGGCCTTGAACGGAACGGCGGTTCTTGCGCCGGGACGGCGAAGCTGCTCGCCGAGTTTTACGATTCGTGGGTTGTTCGCTCAGCGCTTCGGCAGCATGTGCCGCCACATTGGTCAGGACTAGATCAGCGGCTGCGCCCGCCAGAAACACTCGGGCTGATATTTTGTCCACAGGCGCATCACAGACCTGTTCGAGCGCGGAAAGAAGTTCAGCCACACTGCTGAAGTGATGATTTCGTAAGCCGAGAATGTCCGCTGCGATGCCCACTATTTTTACCTCAGATTGAGCACAGCATACCATCCCAATCACGCATTGCACCTGTACGAAAGGACAGGTGCATCGAAGCGTGAATCCGACCATCACGTCCACTGACACGGCAGTCCAGACTTTGCAACTCAAGTTAAGGGGCGGTCTTCAAGGCCAGGGTGTCTCTCGGAATGCGGGATCGACTTGGCGGAGCGATGTCCGAAGTGTACGAGCGGCTTTTCGAAGTAGCCCCAGGAAAGAGAGCAGAGCGCCAGGGTCACGAGCAGGGCGATGCAGAGTGCCACGGCATTCGCAGGACGGCGCAAGTAGAAATATTCCGAGTGCCGGAGGATTCGAAAGATCCCAATGGCAGCCATCTGATGCACCAGGTAAACGCCGTATGCGATCGAGCCGAGCCAGCCGAGCCAGTGCGCGCGCATCCAGCGGGCCAGCCAAGTCTCTGGATGCGTGACCACGCAGAGAATCGCACACAGGTAGAGCGACGCGAGCCAACTGTATCCAACGCAGGTCACAGCAAACCTATGGGTGGGGGAATATTTTGTGAGGACCAGCGCCCCCGCCGCGAAGAGCATCAGCAGCGCGAACATCGTGCCGCCGTTGTCCTTCATCCAGCGTGCAGCTCGAGCGTTTCGAATGGCCAGCGCGCCGATCGCGCCCAGCAGCAAGGCATCCGCGCGGCACGGCATCAGAACGTAAGGCGCAATTTCATTCGCCGGCCACAAGTGAAAGCGGAGCATTCGAAGGCACGGCGCTGCGAGAATCCCTGCAGCAAGCACATAGCCGAGATGCCGGCGACCCACGAAGTGCACGATCGAAGGCAGTGTCAGGTAGAACTGCTCTTCGACAGCCAGCGACCAGGTGGGGGCGAGAAGAACGCCCAACGTTGCGAATCGCGCCATCCAGAAATTTTGCAGAAAAGCGAAATAGCTGAACGTGGGAATTTGCGGATCGATGGAGCTGCGATTGCTGGCCAAGGCGACACAAAGCACGGCCAGGTACAGCGGAACGATGCGGAAGAAACGCCGCGTGTATCCAGCAGGATCCCGCCGATCAGGAAACCGGAGAGCACGAAAAACAGGTCTACGCCGCTCCACGTCAGCCGGCCAGCGGCCTTGAAGTAGGACCAAAACGTGCCTGGCGCGGCGGCCTCCATCCCGCCAAAGACGAAATGCCAGAGCACCACGAGCCCGATCGCGACACCGCGGATGCCGTCCAGCTCCGGGATGCCTAAGCGGCGTAGGCGTTGATTCGCCCAATTTTCATTTGGTGTTTCTCCCAGCAGCTTGCTTCCTGTCCCGTGAAGGGTTCAGCGTGGTAGTGGTGGTAGCTTGGGTCGCGGCCATTGAGCGCAGGGTCATAAATCTTCTCCCTTACCCATCTTTGCTCGGTCACAATTGGCGAGTGGCAGTAGGCGCATTGGGTCGCGCAGCTGACGATCATGTTGTCCTCCTCAAAACGAGTACACATATTGAGACGCGATTTTCGCTGTGCAGTGTAGGGGTCGAACGTAAAGAATGTGTCTTGTCTTCGTCATTTGTCTGCCGATACGGCCAGTGCGAACGCGAACAACTAAAGTAAAAGGATAGGTTATATATCCTTCTCGACAAGAGCTTAACGCGAGATCTTGGACGTGAGAGGATACCGTCTCGGAGGATTCATGGATATCTTGGCTGCATTGAGGCAGGAAGAAACGAAGTTACAAAAGCAGGCTGACGCGGCAAAGCAACAGTTGGAGACTGTGCGTGCGGCGATAAAGATCCTGGGCCGTGGAGTAGCAGCCAGCAACGGTGAACCGATTGGCAAGAAGAAACGGGTCATGTCTGCGGCCGGGAGAGCGAAGATTTCGAAGGCAACAAAGAACGGTGGGCAAAGTTTAGAGCAGCGAAGGGGAAGGGGAAACGCTAGGGTTGCTCTTCGACCAAGCTGCGAGCGGCTTGGTCCTCACGCGGCCACGGAGGCGGGGATTGATGCGGGAAAGCTGGGAAGCCATCTGCTGAGATGTCAGGCAGGCCGAGCGGACGCCATGACTGGTGGAACTGTAAGTTTACAGTGGATTGGCCGCTGTCCAAATAGTCTGAAACTCTGCACGGAGGCGGGCTACATTGGCCGGGTCTTCCACTTTGTTCAGCAGTGATAGCTGGTTACCGAGGTCTTTGATGGATGCACCGAGCGCGAAGAAGTCTCTGTCATCAACGACTATCGCTCGGTCATGGACCTCCCTCCGGTGCAGCCTGACTTCAACCGACTGACCGTACTGTTTATTGGATGCTGTGACTGCGGCTTTGAAGTCCGCCGAGGGTTTAAAGGTCAGGAGCCGAACGGCAGGCTTAGATGGTATAGCTTCAATTACTTCCAGCAGTGAGCTTCCGAGGTAATTGTCCACGACGAGAATTTCCTTCGTCGCAGTCCGCAGAATGTTAGTGACGGATTTGAACGCCCCTGTCCCTCGCCAAAATACAGAATGTGTTTGAAATGAATAGCATGCGGATGGTCCTGTAACATTGTTACTCGACGAGATTGGCCTCGCAGAGTTTTGGCGAAGGACAGCTAGCGTTTATCGGGAACAATCTGCCAACCCGGAGGCCTTACTTCCGGTTTGCTGTTGCCCGCCCGCGATCCCATGCTTGCGAACACCTTTGAGCCTTCGCTCAGGCGTTGCTTGCGGTTCTTGACTCCGCGCCCGCAGGCGTCAGCAATTCGCTGAGGCCCACGCGATGCAGCATTTCCGTACGCACGCGGTCCATTACCGCAAATGCCACGTCCGCCCCGTCCTGCGTCGGATCGACATGGACGCCGCCAGAAGAGGCTGCGAAGAAAGTTGCCGCTGCCGCGCCGGATGCATGGCAACAAATCTGCCAGTTGTATCTGAAACAGTGGGTCACGCCGGGGCAACGCGCCAAGCTCGAAGCGGAATACAACGCGGGCATCGCAACCGGCAAATCTTGGCGCGAGATCGGCACTGCGCTCGGTCAGATCGCGAAAGGATGGAAACGTGGGCGCTAGTTGAACGAGTCTTGACGCTTCATTGCAAAGAAATACGGTATAGATTTCGATGGATGTTGGTGCGTGTGAAGGCGAAAAAAGAAGGGCTCACGGCCGAATCGACGACCACTGGCAAAAACTGCGCCCCTCTTACGTTCTTCAAATCCCCGGCCTGCTCGATTCCGTGCACGGGCAAGACTGGAAGGCCCGTCGCAGGAAATACCGGCAGCGCGTAAGTGCCCTGGTTCCCCTGGCCGATAAGGCTGACTAGCATCGACTTTCCGTTAACGTCCCAGTTCATGTAGCAGATCACTGTGCATAGCAGGACGGGGTCACCTCCTTGCACGGGAAACGCAAACTGACCGGGAGCTCGGTCCGGACCCGCCTGGTTGGCACTCACCAGAGCCCAACGGCCGTCGGGTGATGTTCCGTACAAATCGAATATGTTCGTCGAACCAATCTGGTGGCGGTTGGTTCCGTCGGCGTGCATGCGATAAAGAGAATTTATTCCTGCCTCACTGAAACGGGCCAATAAATCGCCATCCGGCAAGAAATGAGGGGAGTCCTCACTGTTAGAGGAGATGAGGGCCCGGGGAGCGGTGGCATGATTTGTGGATGCGATCCATAAGGAGGGATGTCCCTTTTGATCTACTCTCGTAAAGGCGATCATCTTCCCATCCGCAGAAATGGAATATTCCTCGGTGGAGTAGCCCGGCAGGACGCGTTCGGTCTTGCCGTCAGCTAAGTTGAGCACCCAGATCTCATCGCTATTTTTTGGATCGGTTGCATACAAGTAATAGAGCTTCTTTCCGTCGGGGGAGAAATTGGCCGCTGATGCAGCACCTTCGGAAACTATCGGGTGCTCGCCATTGTGATCGTGAAGCCAGACCATGCGATCACGCGTTCCGACTGATGTAATGAAGGACTTGCCGTCTGGCGCCATGGCGATCCCTGCTTCTTCCGTTGTTCCGGAAGTTACTTGCTCGGGCTGCCCGACGGGAAACCGCTGCCGCCAGATGTGAGTCTTTTCGCGCTCCGTGGACCAGACGTTCAGCCACCTCCTGTCCGTAGATGTGAGGTAGACCGACTTACCATCCGGGGACCAAGCGCCCGACGTGCAGGACCCATTTGGGGGCCCGACCACCTGCGGAGTACCACCGTTCTGGAAAGGAACTACGTGGCAGGGAAGGAACGCGCCTCGGGCGTCCATCTCGACCACCAACACCGAGTAGCCATCGGGAGAGAGATACGAGTGATGTGCCATTCCACGTTCGCTTGGAGGGGAATATACGATGCGGCGTTGACCGCGTCCTTCATCGGTGGTGACAATCACCATATGTAGGCCTTCGGTGAGCTCGGAAAACAGAAGGCGATCGCCCTTATCTATCCAAGACAGCGAGGAAGCATTGGGCAGAGTCCTGCGCGACTCGCCACCGAGCACTGGGACCTCCCAGCTGTCCCACGGGGGCACGGTTCCATAGGCGACCCTGGATCCATCTGGCGAGAAGGTGGGACTCAATTTGGCTCGCGAATCACGGGTGAGTTGAACCGGCTCGCCGCCGGGAAGCAACTTCACGTAAACCTCTCCGACACCGAAGAATGGGTTGTCTCCTCGGATGAAAGCAAGCATGCGTCCATCGGGTGAGAGGGCAGGGTACACCACGGAGTCCGTGAAAAATGTGAGTTGCTCCCAATTGGTGCTGGCTGGAGGAATGGGAGAATGCGAAAAATGGTAGAAAGCGATTCCACCGATGAGGAGGGCGAGGACAAGACTCGCGAGCGTTACGATCAGCACGTTATGGTTTCGCTGAGGAATGCCGGCTTGTTCTACGGAGACTCGCGCAGTACTGGATTCGAAATTTCGTTTCAGTCGCTTGAGGTCGGAGCGCAATTCGTTCGCAGACTGATATCGAAGATTGCGATCCTTTTCCAATGCTTTGTTGATGATTCCTTCCATGTCGGAGGGAAGGTCGGGATTTAGACGGATCGGGGCAACCGGAGCTCGTTCGAGGATAGCGTTGAAGATGACACCGGAACTTTCTCCACGAAAAGGAAGAACCCCCGTGGCCATCTCGTACAAAACGACGCCAAAGGAAAACAGGTCAGTTCGGTTATCCAAGTCCTTGGCTCGCACCTGTTCGGGCGACATGTATGCGACGGTTCCCAATGTGCTCCCCGGGCTCGTAAGATGCTCTGGGTCTAGCTCTTGAGTGCCTAGGGTGGTCTCCGCCGAGCCTGTCGCCGAGGCGACTTTGGCGAGCCCGAAATCAAGGACTTTGGCATGGCCCTGTGCGGAGACGAAGACGTTGGCAGGTTTGATGTCGCGGTGAACGATGCCTTTTGAGTGGGCCGCGTCCAGCGCTGTCGCTATTTCAATCGCGATCTCGATCAGACTTTCCATCTCCACGGGCCCGCTCGCGATAACGTGCTTTAGCGTTTGACCTTCCAAGAACTCCATGGCGATGAATGCCCTGCCGCCTTCTTCGCCAATGTCGTGGATGGTGCAGATGTTTGGGTGATTCAGCGCCGACGCCGCTTGCGCTTCCCGCTGGAACCTCGCTAAGGCTTGTGGGTCGCGGGCTATGTCGTCCGGAAGGAATTTCAGAGCAACGAAGCGACGAAGCCGAGTGTCTTCGGCTTTGTAGACAATACCCATTCCCCCGCCGCCGAGGTGTTCCAAAATACGGTAGTGGGAAACGGTCTGACCGACCAGGGATTGCGGGTAACCCATGTGCGGCAATGTTAGGTTGGCAGCAGGAAGCAAGTCAACGAATGAACAAGCAACCCGATTCGACGTCAAACATGGCCGAGTCCGGGTCACGCGGTTGTCAGAAACGGGGTGTGTACTGTGCCTCAGCCCTTGCGCGGACAACCGTTGATCTATCGACGTTTAATACGGAATTAAATAGTGCCCTATTAGGGACAACCTATGGGAGGTGAATGAGGCTCTCCATCGGCCATGCTTTTACTTCGCTGCGTCCGAGTTTTGACGCAAACGCCCCAGGGACATCGGCTCCTGGCACGCGGGAAAAAAAAACGTGCCACGGTGTCAGGGTTCACACATCGACCATGGTGGATGGTCGGAAGGCTCCCGGGTCCATGTACTACGTTGGACGCGGGAAAGACGGCCAAGTGCAAATGAGCACTAAGCCGCACAACGCCGCGTTGATGACGGAAGCGCTCGCAGAACTTCTCGGAATATGAGGGGCGCGAGCAGCCCCCCAACGTCACTTTGTGCAAACCGGGCCGGCGTCACTGGTGAACGTATTGTTGTCAGAAAACCAGCCGTTCGCGGCAATCGAAGGCGCTCCGTAGAACCACGAGAAAAACGCCAGTTCTTGCAAATGGTAAGCGAACCCATTCGCGCCGGTAACCGGCGGAATGTTCGTTCCTGTGAGCGGATCACCTACTTCAAGATTATTCTGGCATGCGCCTACCTGTCCCGGGGAAAGCAAGTCCCTGCTTCCCTGGCAAATTCACAATGAGCGGGGCCAATACTTGCGGGGTAAGAATGGTGTGATAACCGGTGCCTCCAACAAATTGCCAGAAATTGGCTCGCTGGAATGCGTCGATATATTGCGTCGTGCCAACTGCGGTAGGTCCGAATTGAAATGTCTCTGACTGGAAAATTGGCGACTGTTCCATGAGTGTGACCGGCACATCATTGGGACTCTTCAAGCATGCGTCATCCGCCGCAGTTGGGTCGAATACCGTTACGCCCTGCTTGGTGGTGACAATCTTTCCGTTAGGACTCTTGACTGCGATAGTGTTCGTGGTGAGGATCACGGGGATAATAAGAGTATTAATACTCGTGGTTGAGAAATTGGCTCCAAACGGATCCTGTCCCACCATGGACCCCGAATAAGTATTGCCGTCGCGGCCGGAGACTGTTGTGTACGTAAACGTTGCTAGATCCGAATTAGCGGCCGCTTGGGCCGCGCTGATCGCGTGGCCGGCTGCATCAGTTGCGGGTGCGGAAGCCGTATAAGCCTGCAGTTGATCTTGCTGGGCCGACGCTTGTCTCGCAAACGACAGAGCGGCTACACACAACGATAACTCCACGAATCTCCGTGACACAGGCCTCATCAACGCCATAATCCACCCCCCTCTCGATTCTGCGGTGCAACTTGCAAAAAGCGGGGCCGATTATAACCTGTTGTAATCCTTTTTATTAAGGTACTAAGTGTAAATGAGAGTACTGGTAAGGGAAGCGCGGCAGCGTTTTTGTTAGATTGGCGATTGAAGGGCTACTCGGGGAGCGCCGGGATAAACCGGCATGTTGTAGGGGATGCGAGAGCCCTGCGGGAAAGGAAGTAGCGAATCCATCCTGACCTCGAGTCTTGCTGGGGACATCGCGAGGTGTCTCTTGAAGCGTAGACAGAGGCATCGGTGGGCGGGGCGAGTGAGCAAAAGCCTTTGACAGCCAATCGGCTGCTGCGCCGGGATCGGGGTAAATGAGTACAGGAATCACGACACAGGGTGGCACGGATCGGTTGGATCGCATCTGGACACTTTACCACTCAGCAGTTCAGAGTCCGCGCCCGTAGTCGCCCCGGTGATGGTTGGCGCGTGTCTTCAAACGGAGAAGCCAGTTCCCTCCAGTCCAGTTGATGTTGGAACGAACTGCACCGTGTAGGCCGAAAGGCTAACAGTCGCCCGGTGCAGGGGCAAATGGTAGCGGCATCAGTAGCCAGGTGGAATCGCCTGGTGAAATCCACAAGGCCGCAAACAGTCCTGGATCGCAATCCCTTGGCAAGCTGAAATTTAATTCGACGTGGAACCACGTCCAATTGGCTTGTGTTAATTGGCGCTACGCGATGAGCACTAATAAGTCTATTATTTACAGCACATTCTTACAGTGAGAACTGTTCATTCTAGAGGCTTAAGTGCCCTTTAGAGTCTGTAACTTACAGATTTAATGGGCTATAGATTCTAAGAATTCTACAGATTCGCCGCTGCGTAGGCCAGATGTATGCCAGTTTTGGCCGCCCGCCTGCCAAACTAGCGCATTCTGCGCAACACAAGAGATAGGGGATGGCCGATGGGCTCGCTTTCATGGGCTTTGAAAAACCCTCGCGACGCATCGTGAACATAGGGACAGCGTCTATAGTTGCAGCAATGAATAGGCTTCGGAAACGGGCCGCTCGGCGTTTTTATCCAGTGTGTTGCGGCAGCCATCGAAATTTTGTGAACTGGACATTTCGGGGCATCTTGCATGGGGACCTCTAAGAACAGAGGGAAATGGGAAGGCAGGATATCACCAAAAAGGAAATAAGACCGGCTGGTTTTGCGGTTCGGATGTCAGAAAACGCGTTTTTAGCTTATAACGCCAGTGCAGCGGTTCGGTGCGCCTGTTCGATATCGAATAGACACGGTAGCCGCATCTGTGCTCCCCTATTGCGTTAAGATTCTGCGCCGTGCTACCTACTTGATTTCGCGAGTGCCTCTGGTAGCCTTTCCCTGTCCCCAGCGCGAGCCTGCGGCAAGATTGCAATGGGAGCCTGGAATGGCCGATGTCGCCCCAGTTCCTCTAGAGTCTATCCTTTGCACCGAGGAGCTAGATAACCGCCCCTCGCGTGCGCCTGAGTTTGAAAAGGAGAGCCGAGCGCTGGTTACCCTGACCCAAGCGCTGAGCGACTCTCCGCAAACTATTCTTCAGACCCTGGCCGACACGATCCTGGATATTCTCCGTTGTGGTTCTGCTGGCATCAGCCTGCTCACAACGGACGACGGCGGCAAGAGATTCTATTGGCCCGCAATCGCCGGTACATGGAAAGCACACATCGGCGGGGGAACACCACGCGATTTCGGACCCTGTGGCGACGTACTCGACCGCAATACGCCCCTGTTGTTTAGGCACGTTGAACGCCGCTACACGTATTTTCAACCTGTCGTTCCTCTTGTCGAAGAAGCTCTGCTGGTTCCTTTCTATGTTCAAGGGAAGGCTGCCGGAACAATTTGGGCCGTCGCCCACGACCCAAGGCACAAGTTCGACGCAGAGGACAAGCGTCTGCTTCTCAGCCTGGGACAATTCGCGTCAGCGGCATACCAGTCGGTCATCTCGTTGGATGTCTCCAGACAACTCGCCGCTATCGTCGAATCCTCGGACGACGCCATTGTCAGTAAGAGTCTCGATGGCATCATCAGCAGTTGGAATAGAAGCGCGGAGCGGCTGTTCGGCTACAGTGCTGACGAAGCTATCGGCCAGCACATTACGCTTATTGTCCCTCCCGACCGCCGAGAAGAAGAAGTGGGGATTCTTGAGAAGCTGCGGCGAGGCGAGCGCGTGGACCACTTCGAAACTGTGCGGATGCGCAAGGATGGTACGAGGCTCGATATTTCTTTGACTATATCGCCCGTGAAAGACTCGACCGGCCGAGTGATCGGAGCGTCCAAAGTGGCGCGAGACATCGCTGAGCGTAAGCGAGCGGAACAGGCTCACAAGGAAGCCGAACTTTCGGCGCGCCTGCTACAGGTTCAAGACGAAGAAAGAAGACGTATCGCCCGTGAGTTGCACGACGGAGTGGGACAACTCCTCTCTGCGGTCGGTATGAATGTTGCGCAGATTCTGACAGAGAAGGGCAAGTTGAGTCCGGCTGCGGTCCGGTCCGCGGAGGACATGAGGTTTTCCATTGAACGGGCTTCGGCTGAGATTCGCACGGTGTCGTATCTATTGCATCCGCCTATGTTGGATGAAATCGGGCTGCCAACCGCACTTAGGTGGTACGCCGATGGATTTGCTGAGCGTAGCAAGATGAAGGTCACGGTGGAAGTGGCGTCTGACTTCCCGCGCCTGATACAAGACTGTGAATTATCTTTATTCCGAATTGCCCAAGAATGCTTGACGAATATTCATCGTCATTCCGGGAGTTTCACGGCGTTTGTACGGTTGTCATGCGTGGACCAGAAAGTAGAACTTCAAATAAGAGACGAAGGTAAGGGAATCAATCAGGAGATTCAGTCCAAGATCAACTCGGGAGCAAGCGTCGGCGTCGGTTTTCGTGGAATGCAGGAAAGGGTGAGACTGATCGGTGGCAAGCTGACCGTTCATCCTAACCCTAACGGGAACGGTATATCGGTTCTGGTCACACTGCCGCTAAACGAGGAAGCCTTAGCATCGAGCGAGAATACGTCGCTTAATCCTGATGGGGCAGGCGAAGAAGACCGCCTCCGTGCCCAAGGATTGTCACTCTAACTTCAGCTTCCGCATTCCTAAGTGCAGAGGAAGCTTCACCGTCTGTCCCCTAAGGTGGAGTCGGGCTTTCACCCTATTTAAAGTTAAGCAGACGGGCTTATCTTGGTTAAAGTGCCCCGCGTCCTAATCGTGGATGACCAGCCAAACGTCCGCAAAGCCTTGCGTTGGTATTTCCAAGAATTGAAACTCGAATGTAGCGAGGCAGAAAACGGGCTAGACGCTTTGCAGAAAGCTCAGCAATCAAAGCCTGACCTGTGATTCTCGACTTTTCCATGCCCATGATGAATGGCGTCGAAGCTGCAAAGGTATTCCAGCAAGTGATGCCGGAAGTGCCGATCCTCATGCTGACTGCACACTTTGGAATCGCGGACGAAGCAGCCAAAGATGCAGGAGTAATAGGAGTCTTTTCAAAAGATAACATCGCGCCCCTCGTAAAGCAGACTCGAACGATATTGAAGATGCGCGAACTCTAAAAAGCGTCGCAACGCCTCCCTTCCTTGCCTGGCACACATCTAATCCTTCAGTCTGATCCAATCAAAGGAGAACACCACATGGCATCTGACGAGAGCAAGAAATGCGCCCATCCCGTCTGTTCCTGCAATGTAACCTCCGGAAAGTATTGCAGCACCGAGTGCGAA
>Ga0210386_10004416_pt1 | contig 11632 bp, 11 predicted proteins | sample IncBWH32OmetaG_FD_160091 | JGI IMG/M metagenome (GOLD analysis project Ga0210386, IMG submission 160091) | Forest soil microbial communities from Barre Woods Harvard Forest LTER site, Petersham, Massachusetts, United States - Inc-BW-H-32-O ... | reverse complement strand
CCAGCATGTTCTCCATCACGGTGAGGCTGGGGAAGATCCTGGTCAGCTGGAAGGTCCGGCCGATGCCCAGCGCGAACACCTTGTCCGGGGCGATGTTGGTGATCCGCCGGTCGGCCAGGTACACCTCTCCCGCGTCGGCTTTGGCATAGCCGGTGATGACGTTGAACAGGGTCGTCTTGCCGGATCCGTTCGGGCCGATCAGCCCGGTCACCGTACCCTCGTCGACCTCGATCGTGCACGTGTCCAAGGCCCGGACGCCGCCGTAGGACTTGAGCACGCCCTCGGTTCGCAACAGGGCGGTCACCTCTGCGCCTCCTGCACGGGCGCCGTGTCCGGTGCCTGCGGCACCGAGGGCACCGCGGCCGGGATGGCGGCGCGGCCCCTTCTGGTCAGACGGCGGATGTACTCGCCGCCGGTCGGGATGATGCCCCGCGGCACGAGCAGCACCGCCACCAGGAACAGCGAGCCGAGCAGGATCTCGCTGATGTAGCCGTTGGTATTGGCGGTCAGGTAGAGCTGGCCCGGCTCGATGATCAGCGCACCCAGGACCGGCCCGGAAACGGTGCCCAGACCGCCGAGGAACGACATCAGCACCACGGACAGGTCGAACAGCGGGTCAAAGCCGGAGGACGGCTCGACCTGGCCGAGGTAGAAGAACCAGACCCCGCCGACCAGCCCGGTGACCGCGCCGGCCACGACGAACGCGCTCAGCTTGACCCGCATGGCGTGCACGCCGAGACCGCGGGCCCGGTCCTCGTCGTCCCTGATCGCGCGGAGCTGCAGGCCGAACCGGGAGCGGCGGATCAGCCAGGACAGCGCGATCGCCCCTACCGCGCAGCCCAGCGCGATGTAGTAGAAGGGGTTGTTGTAGGTCTGCGGCGCCCAGGGCAGGAACGGCGCGTCCAGGCCGGTGGTGCCGCCGGTGAAGGAGAAGTTGTAGGCCATCAGCTGGAAGATGAAGAACACCGCGATCGTGATCACGATGAAGGTGTGCCGCCTGACCCGCAGCGCGATCAGGCCGAACGGCACCGCGATCAGCGCCCCGACCGCCGCCGACAGCGGCAGCAGGGCGAACACGGCGGTCCCGGTGACGTGCCAGTCCCGGGCGGCAATGCCGAGGGCGTAGGCACCGCTGCCGAAGAATACGGCGTTGCCGAGCGAGATGTAGCCGGAGAAACCGGAGAACAAATTCCAGGCCGACGCGACCGCGACGAAGATCAGCGCGAACACGCCGTAGTTCGTGGCCACGGGGCTCGGGAAGAGCACCGGGAAAGCCACCGCGACGGCAAGCAACGCGACTACGAAGGCGAGCTGCAGGCCGCCTAGCCCGCGCAGGCGCGACAGGCCGCTGCGGCCTTCGATGAGATCCTCGCTCACTGCGCCCGCACCGCCTTACGACCGAACAGGCCAGTCGGGCGGATGAGCAGGACGAGCACGAGGGCGGCGTAGAAGACCACGATTGCCCAGGTCGGCTGCCAGATATCCACGACGGACTCGAGGGTGATCATGAAGATCGACGCGGCCAGAGCGCCGCCGATGCTACCCAGGCCACCGAGGACGATGATCGCGAGCAGCCGCGAGATCAGGTCGTAGCCGCTGTTGGGGTTGAAGGCGTTGGTCGCCCCGAACACCATGCCCCCGGCCGCGGTCACGGCCACGCCGATGCCGTAGGTGATGGCGGCGACCCGGCTGATGTTGATGCCTATCAGCCGCGCCGCCGTCGCATCCTGCATCGTCGCGCGCACGCTGCGGCCGAACTTGGTCCGGTACAGCAGCGTGAACAGGGCCGCGACCAGGACCAGCGCGAGCACGAAGCCGTACAGGTAGATGTAGGACAGGTAGAAGCCGAACACGTGAACGCTCGAGGTTACGTACGACGCGTTCAGCTGACGAGAATTGGCCCCGAAGAATTCGTAGAGGAGCCCCTCGATGATCAGCGCGACCGCGTAGCTGACCAGCAGCGTCATCGACGTTCGTTCCCGGCCGCGCAGCGGCCGGATAAACGCCCACTGGATGACGACGCCGATCACGAACATGGCGGGCACGGTGACCAGCAACCCGAGGAACAGGTCGATGTGCAGCCGTGCCGCCAGTTCGTAACTGAGATAGGCGCCCAGGATGACCATGACCCCCTGGGCGATGTTGATGATGTCGAGCACGCCGAAGATCAGCGTCAGACCGACCGCCATCAGGGCATAAACACCGCCGACTAGGATCCCGTCGACGATCGCCTGATAGATCTCCCGCGCCACTCATTCTCCTTCTTGGTCAGCTGGTCCAGGCCGGCTTGGTCGCGAGGATCGCCACCGATCCAGCCGTGCCGACCGGAAGGACCTGGTTGAACGCGGTCCCGCCGCTCTGCCACTGGGAGACGAACGCCGCGGCCTCGCCGTTCTCGCCCAGCGTGTCAAACTTCACCGGACCCTGCACGCTAGTGAGAATGTGGCCCGCGTGCAGGTAGGCGATGATCTTGGCGTTGTCGGTGCCGCCGGTCGCGGCGACCGCCTGCGCCATGACCTGGCCCACGGAGTAGGCCTCCGCGATGTCAGCGCTTACGCCCGACGCGTTGCCGCCGTACTTGGCCACGTACGCCTGCACCATGGCCTGGCTCGCCGCGTTCGCGTACGCCGGGTACCAGCCGTTCGGCACCATCATCCCGGCTGCGTTGCCTTTGCCTACCGCGGAGATGAAGGCCGAACCCTGGTCGGGACCGGCCGCCGCGATGAACAGCTTCGGCGTGTAGTGCTGCTGCTCGAACGCCTGCATGAAGGCCGACACGGTCGGCACGTCGGTGGAGCCCAGCACCACGATCTGCGCGCCGGAGGCGGCCACCTGGTCGGCCGGCGCCTTGTAGTCCGCCGCTTCCTCCGGGAAGATCTTGGAGTACACGGTCTTCACCCCGAGCTTCTGCAGCATCTGCTGCGCGATCGCGACCGGCGGGGTGGCGAACGGGTCGTCGGCGCTCGGGTAGGCGGCGGTCTTCGGCCGCTCGCTGGGCGGCAGCCCCGCGATGTAGTTGACGAACGGGACCATCTCGTCGGCGATCGGCAGGCTGACGTCGAATACGTTGTGATCGGCCTGGTTCGCCGGGCTGTTGAAGACCGTCGGCGCGCCGCCGGCACCCTCTACGAACGCGTAACCGTACCGGGCGGCCACGGAGGACGCCGGGGTGGTCAGCAGCGATGAGAACGGCCCGAACGCCAGGGTGACGTGATCGGTGGCGAACAGGGTCTGGTAGTTCGTGACCACCTGGGTGGGCGAGCTGGCGTCGTTGAGGATCTTGAGCACCACCTGGTGGCCCAGGAGACCGCCGTGCGCGTTCACGTCACTGGCCCACAGCTCGTAGCCCTGCTTGTAGAACTGCCCGTCCGTGGAGAAGTCCCCGGTGAGCGATAGTGAAGTGCCGATGGTGATGGGCGTGCTGGAACTCGGGCTGGAGCTAGAACTGGTACTCGTGCTGGTGCTGCTGCTGCTGCTGGTGCTGCTGCTGCAGGCCGCCAGAACGCTCACCGACAGCACTGCTGCCCCGCTCAGAGCGAAGGCACGCTTGGAGAGCCAGGGAAGAGTGGGTCTCACGCCTGGTTCCTCCTTCCTCCATGTTCCGTCATTCGGGTTGATGTCTGCGTTACTCGGTGACGTCGAGCCCGTCGGGCACTTCCGCGTGTTCGCTGACGAGTGCCAGCCCCGCCGACTCCGCCTGCTGCTGCAAGAGCGCAGCGAAGTCGGCATCGCCGTATCCACGTCCGACCAGGCCCTGGATGAGCTGATGGACGATCGCGGCCACCGGCATCGGCACCTCGTGTTCGCGCGCTGCGGCGAGACCAAGGTCGAAGTCCTTTCGCAGCAACGCGGCAGTGAACGTGGGCTCGAAGTCCAGGTTCACGTATGCAGGCGTCTTGTATCCGGTGAACAGCGAACCCATCACGCTCTTGTTAAGGCAGGCAAGGAACGCCTGCCGGCTAATGCCGCTCTTTTCTGCCAGAACAGTTATCTCGGCCAGTGATTGTGCCACCACGCCGAGGAACAGGTTGTGGCACAGCTTAACGGTCCTAGCTACCTCGCCCTCGCCGACATAGGTCACGCCGCGGCCGAGCATGGTCAGGTACGGCTCCGCCATGACGAACGCGTCCCGGGGTCCGGAAACCGCGGCCGTCATCTTCCCGGCCCGCACCACCTTCGGGTTCCCCATCACCGGCGCGGCGAGCAAGGCGGTACCCCGGTCGGCGATCTCGGCCCGGATCCGGGCGGAGGCCTCCGTCGATACCGTGGAGCAATCGACCAGCACCCTCGGCGCGGCTCCGTTAGCGCCGGACATCAGCCCGTCCCGCCCGAGCACCGCGGAGATAAGGTCGTCCGACGACCCGACCGTGATGAACACGATGTCCCTGGCGGCGAGTTCCGCAGCGGTACTGACGGGCTTGGCGCCCAGCCGTACCAGCGGATCCGCCTTGGCTGACGAGCGGTTATAGACAGCGAGGTCACAGCCGGCCCCGAGCAGCCGGCGAGCCATCTCCACACCCATGCGCCCGGTACCCAGCCAGCCAAGCCGGTGCGCATTCTCGTGTCCGACCATGCCGCCAGATCCCTCCCGCCTCTGGTAACAATCGTTTGCACCTGAGACTGGCCTCGTATCACGCCTTTTGTCAATGCCGGATGCCCAACCTGTTACCAAAGCCCTACCAAATGGTTCTCAGTCGGACCAGCCGCCCAATCATGCCATTTCACCAGACCAATTCGCGGCTGGCCGGTGGCCGGGTATATCATGCTTCGCCATCAAGGCGGACCGGGTCTGGCCGGCGTCGAATCGCTCCGTGAGGGTTATTAAGTCCCGAGCATCATACAGCAATCGATTGCGCCAGCTTCGGAATCGTGTGGGCCGACCGCGGCGGCCTTAGCCCTGGGACGCGCCGCTGGCCCGGCGGGACGGGGCCCGGCGCAGCGGGACCGGCGTCAGATGGGCGGTCCCGCCCGCATCTGGGGCGGCAGATTGCGCGGCCGACCCGGCGGGCGCCGCCACCGACTTGCGGACGACCAGTTCGGGCGCGAGGTAGAGGATCTTCACCGGGGCCTCGCGGTGGCCGATCCGCTCGAGCAGCAGCTGGGCTGCCTCGGTACCCAGCTGATAGTGCGGGAACCGCACGGTGGTAAGCGGCGGTCGCAGCCGGTCGATGAACGGCATGTCGTTGAAGCCGATCACTGAGATGTCGTCGGGGCACTGCAGGCCGACTTCGTCCAACGCGGCGTAGCACCCCACGGCCAGCATGTCGTTGGCCGCGGCCACTGCGGTGAAGCCGCCCTCCACGGCCAGCAGCTCGCGGGCACAGCGGGTGCCCTCCTCGACCGTGTACCGGGCGGCGTAGGTAAGCAGGTCCTCGCGGACCGCCAGCCCGTGCGCCGCCATGCCCTCCCGGAACCCGCGGAGCCGGCTCACGCCGGTGGACGCCTCCTGGGGGCCCGCGATGTGCGCGATGCGGGTGTGCCCGAACCGGGCCAGGTGGCTGATGGCCATCCGGGTGCCCTGCTCGTTGTCAACCGAAACCGAGGGAAAGCTGTAGTCCTGCGAGAGCCGGTTCATCAGCACCACCGGCAGGTCGGCCGCCGCTGCCTCGGCGAGCAAGCGATCGTGCAGGGTGGCGGTGGCGAGCACGAAACCGTCGACGTGACGGGCGCGCATTTGCTCGAAGATCAGGCGCTCCCGGCTGGCGTCGGCGTCGGTGTTGCCGATCAGCGCCACGTAGCCCGCCGCGGCGAGCTTGTCTTCTAGACCGCGGACGATCGGCGGGAAGAGCGGGTTGTTGAGGTCCGGGATCAGCACCCCAATCGTGTGCGAGCGGCGGGTCCGCAGGCTGCGCGCAACCGGATTGGGCCGGTAGCCGAGCTTGGCGGCGGCAGCCGTGACCCGGCGGGCGGTGTCCTCGCTGACCAGGATGCGGGTTTCCGGATTGAGCGCGCGGGACGCGGTGGCCGGATGGACACGGGCCGCAGCAGCCACATCTCGCAGGGTGGCCGGCCGCTCAGGCATGACTCATCTCGCTCCCCCACCGCATGGCGTGGGCACTTTGCCGCACGTCGTCGCACTCCGGACGCACTAACCTTATCCCGAAAGCCGCAGGTGAGCACTATCCCAATCGGTTGTTTCCCGTGGTCAGCATCGAGGGCGGCAGCATACGAGCGAGGATGCCGCGGTGGGTCGGGACCGCCTCGGTGTGGCGCCGCTCCCCGGCCTCGGTCAGCACCACGTAGACTCCGCGCCGGTCGCCTTCGCAGCCGCACCGCTCGACCAGGCCGTGCCGGGCCAACCGGTCGACCAGGCGGGACAGCGCGCTCTGGCTCAGGTGGACGGCTTCGGCCAGGTCCTGGGCGCGGAATTTACCCTGCTCGCTCTCGGCGAGCCGCTCGAGGACCTCGAAGTCGCTGACGCCGAGTCCGTGCCGCTCGCCAAGTTCGCGCTCAAGCGCCGCGCACGCCGCCGCGTGGCAGGCCGCCATCTCCCGCCAGGCAGACACCACATTGTCTTGTGTCCCGCTCACAGGCGTATCCTAGCGCCGAAGCCCGATATTTGCAAGCGCATTAATTGTTCTTGCATCTAGTGCTTGCGCATGCATATAGTCGGGCCCATGACTTCATCACGTGTACTTCGCGATGACGTACTTTCCGGTGACGACCGCGGCTGGACGCCGCAACTATGGGGGATCCTCTTCGTTCTCGGCGGCGCCCTGTGCCTCGATGCTCTGGACGTGTCGATGGTTGGCGTCGCCCTCCCTTCGATCCGGTCCTCGCTCGGGCTGAGCACGTCCTCGCTGCAATGGATTGTCAGCGGCTACGTACTTGGTTACGGCGGGCTGTTGCTGCTCGGCGGCCGGGCCGCCGACCTGCTCGGCCGACGGCGTGTCTTCCTCGTCGCCCTGGCCGTGTTCGCGCTGGTGTCCGTGTTCGGCGGCCTGGTCAGCAGCCCGGGTCTGCTGATCGCGGCCCGGTTCGTCAAGGGCGCCGCGGCGGCGTTCACCGCTCCGGCCAGCATGTCGCTGCTCACGACCACGTTTCCCGAGGGCCCGATGCGGAACCGTGCGTTCAGCATCTACACCGTCTTCGGCGCGAGCGGTTTCTCGCTGGGGCTGGTGCTGTCCGGCGTCCTGACCGAGATCAGCTGGCGGTGGACGCTGCTGGTACCCGCGCCGGTCGCGCTTGGCGTGCTGGCCGCCGGCATCTGGCTCATCCCGAGCGGCGAGCACAGCGGGCGAGGCGCGCGCAGGTTTGACATACCCGGTGCGGTCACGATCACGGCCGCGATGCTGCTACTCGTGTACACGGTGGTATCGGCCCAGCAGGCCGGCTGGGGATCGGCCCGGACCGTCGGGTCGTTCGCCGCAGTGGCCGTGCTGGTCTGGGTGTTTGCCACCATCGAGCGGCGTAGCCGGGATCCGCTGGTGCCGTTCGCCATCTTCTCCTCGGCCGGGCTGCGCCGGGCCAACATCGGGGCCGTCACGCTGTTCGGCACCTATATCTCGTTCCAGTTCCTGACCACGCAGTACTTGCAGACGCTGGCCGGCTGGTCGGCGATATCGACCGCGCTCGCGTTCTTGCCGGCAGGAGTGATGGTCGTGGTCCTGTCCACCCGGATGGGATCGTTGCTCGGCCGGTTCGGCCCGACCCCGCTGACCGGGCTCGCCTTTACCTGTCTGGTCCTGGCCTATGCGGTCTTCCTGCGGGCCGGTGTCCACCCGGACTACCCGACGGTGATGCTCCCCGCCATGCTGCTGGTCGGACTGGCGTTCGGGCTCGGTTTCTCCTCGCTCACCGTGGCGGCCACGGCCGGCGTGCCCAACTCCGAGCAGGGCCTGGCGGCCAGCCTATTTCAGACCTCGTTCCAGGTCGGAGGCGCCGTAGTGCTGGCCATCGTCACGGCGGTGGTCGACGCCGGCGGAGCCGGCCAGCTCGTTTCGGCTCCGGCGACGTTGGCTGCCTACCGGCCGGCGCTGGGCCTGATCACCGGCATCGCGGCGATCGGAATGCTGGTCGCGCTGAGCGGGCTGCGCCGCCGACCGGCTCAGCAGGTGGAACTGCCCGGCAACCTGGGAACCGGCAACCTGCGGGTCGGCGAACTGGCGGCCGGCGGCGTGGAGGCCGGTCTGGTGTCCAGTGAGCGGCGGGACGGCCAAGGAGTGGGGGAACTGGCCGATGAGCTGGCCGCCGGCGAGCTAGGGGCGGGCGATTTGGTCGGCTGCCCGGCGCTGCAGCAGGCCTCCGATGTCGCCGGCGGCGGTTCCGAGGCCTGAGCGGCCGTTCCGAGGCCTGAGCGGCAGTACTGAGGCCGACCGTAGTACCCGATGCCGAGTCGCTAGGCCGGCGCCTTGTGCGCCGGCCTAGCGGTGGGCCGAGATGATGATCATCAGGGACGAACCGCCCTTGCCGGGATGGTCCGGGTTCCCGCTGCCAGCGATGCCCGGCCCTCCGGCGGGCGACAGGACCGTTCGGGTCCAGCTGACGTGCCAGCGCGGCATGTGGCGGCTCAGCCAGCTCGGACCGGCATTACCGTTCCGCCTGGTCTCCGCCGTGGTCCGGGTGAGCTCCTCGTGGCGCTGCTCGACCAGGGTCTTCGCGATTTCCGGATGCATGATGACGGCTCCCTCGTGCCTGTCCTATTCTGGTAGATACGATATATCTTGACTATAGCTTAATCAAGATATATCTCGAAATTTGAGCTTGCGTGGGACTGAATGCTCGGCGCGGGATGCTGCGTCCCGCGGCAGCTGCGGCCTGGGGCCGCCTCGGCTCGGGTCTACGACCCTGGATACGGGTCTGTGGAGTTTTACGTTCTAGGCGGCCGACTGATAAGCGCCCTCGGGCCTGGCTTGCCCGCCTATTCGACCTGGCCATTATGCCGAGGGGGTCTGACATTCTGGCGCCGCCGCGGCGACGTCAGTCCGGCGAGTCCGGGCCATCCGCGTCCGCTTCGCTGCCCTCGCCCGCCGCGCCGACGTCAGGCAGCGGGGGCAGGTCCAGTACGGGATAGCTCATCAAGACGAACTCGACCGGCATGGCATCGGCCGGGCGAAGCTTGGGGTCCCGGCGATCACGGAAGCGGTTTTGTGGCCCGAGCAGGCGCTCGAACGCCTGCTGGATCTCGGTGTAAAGCTGATCGGCCTCCTCGGCCGTCACGTACAGCCTGGTGGTCATCGCGCCCAGGGCGTTCTCCAGACCTTTGGGCCATCTGGTCGTCGAGGTGAGACTGTGCCGGGCCCGGCGCATCGATCGGTCCAGCCACACCTGGTCCAGGGCCTCGGCGGCCTGCGAAGCCTGCGGATCATCAACCCGCGACCGCCAGCTCACCCTGTCGTAGGTCTGACGCCATGGCCGTTCCCGGCCCTTACCGCCGCCGGCCTCTTCGACGAATCCGTACTTGGCCAGGGTTCGCAGGTGAAAGGCGCAGTTCGCCGGGGACTCCCCCAGCATCTCGCTGGCCTGGGTCGCGGTCAGGGTCCCGGCCTGGCCCAGGGCTTCGAGCAGCGCCCACCGCACCGGATGGGCCAGCGCCCGGATGGCCTTGGGATCGGTCAGGTTGAGGCCGCGATCCTGATACTCGCCGTCGCCCTGCGCCGCGGGCGACGTCCCGTCCTGGTCGCCGGTCTCCGCCGGTTCCTGCGTCGGATCGGGCCGGGGAGACGCTTCGGAAGTCATGTTTCGAAAGACTACCCTCGAAAGGGTTGTTTTGACAAGTCTATCGAAACACTTCTTCCGAGACTGGGCGAGAGTGGTTGGCGACCCCGGTGGAAGCGGTTCGCGGACCGTGGCGGAGGCGGTCGCGGACGTGGCGGAGGCGGGTCGCGGACCGTGGCGGAGGCGGTCGCGGACCGTGCCGGAGGCGGGTCACGGACCGTGGCGGAGGCGGGTCGGCGAACCTAAATGCTGCAACGGGCGCTTGGGAGATCTGCAGGGATCAAGCTGTGATAGTGATTGGTCTCATCGTGGCTGGGCTGGATCGGATACCCGCGCGAAGGAAGGGGCCGATGTGAACGAGGCCAGAGCGGAAACAGGTGGATCGAACCGCACCCCGCGTAGTGAGATCCGCCCAGCCGTTTCTGCCAATCGCAAGAAGGAACCCGTGCTTCTGCTGGACCTCTCAACCAGCATGAACTGGGGCGCCGCCGATGAGTACGGGCCCGAATGGCCCGATGCCGGCAGCCGCCGGGCCATCGTTATCGACGCCCTGTACGGTCTGGTCCGCGTCTTGGAGCGAGAGGACAGCGAGGCAGCTGACGAGCAAGCCGACGGTAGTGACGAACGAGGGGGCCTGATGACCCACGGGTTCGGCAGCGGCTACGTCGAGATCGGCGACCTTAACTGCAGCAACCTGGAACGCAGGCTCAACGACATCAAGTGGGGCGGCAAGACGTACATCATGCCCGCCTGGAAGGCAGCGCTAGCAGACTACGACGAGGAGTTCGGCGACCGGGATCCCGACGAGCAACCAACCATGCTCACCGTCGTGGTCACCGATGGCGAGGCCGACGACTGGATGGAGTTTGAGGCCGTCCTGGAGAAGGCCAGCGCCAAGCGCGTGTTCGTGGTCGCGATCGTGGGTCACGGCCGCAAGCACGACGCAACGTTGACGGCCTACCAGCAGGCGGCCAGGAAAAACGCGGCCCAGGACAAGTTCGGGAAGGTACACGTCGAGGTGGTTTCGTTTGACGCTGTGACCGATCCCGACGAGATCGCGCTCGATCTGATAACGCTGGTCAGCTAGCCGTCGCGGTATTAGGCCTGCGCTACCTGGACGCGAGGTGGTGCAGGACGTGCACGGGGCCTTCGCCGCCGCCGAGCTCGGGCAGGCCGTGGGCCACCGCGTCGCCAGCCACGGCGGCGGCTCGCCGCGCCGCGTCAGCCAGGGAGAGCCCGGCCGCCAGGCCGGCCGCGAGGGCAGCGGAGTGGGTGCAGCCGGCGCCATGGGTCGCGGCGATCGGGTAGCGGGTGACCGGGATGGCAAGGTGCCGTGCGCCGTCGAAGAGGTGATCGACGGGTTCGGTGCCGTGTCCTCCGGTGACCAGCGCCGCTCGCGCGCCCATCGCGACGAGGGCCTCGGCGAGCTTGGCGCGGTCCTCGGTCGCGATCTGGGTGAGTGCCTGGGCCTCGAGGAGATTGGGGGTCACCACGGTGGCCAGCGGGAAGAGCCGCGCGATCAGGGTTCCGACGGCGTCGGGCATGAGCAGCCTGCTGCCCGAACTGGCCACCATGACCGGGTCGACCACCAGCGGCAGGTCCCGCGGCGCCAGCGCGTCGGCTACGGCCTGGATCAGCGGCGTGGAGAACAGCATGCCGGTCTTGGCCGCGTCCGCCCCGATGTCGTCGAGGACGGCGTCGATCTGCGCGCGCACGAAGGCGGGCGGGAGCTCGTGGATGGCGGTCACGCCCACGGTGTTCTGCGCGGTCAGCGCGACGATGGCCGACATGCCGTACGCGCCGCAGCGCGCGAACGCCTTGAGGTCGGCCTGGATGCCGGCGCCGCCGCCCGAATCGGACGAGGCGATGGTCAGCACCCGCGGTATGCGCACGGGGCCGGCGCCGCCGCTCATTGCGGGAGCTCCGCGCGTCCGTCGACCGGGCTGGACGCGCGGGCGTGCCAGCGGCGGGGTAT
>Ga0210386_10004414_pt1 | contig 11634 bp, 10 predicted proteins | sample IncBWH32OmetaG_FD_160091 | JGI IMG/M metagenome (GOLD analysis project Ga0210386, IMG submission 160091) | Forest soil microbial communities from Barre Woods Harvard Forest LTER site, Petersham, Massachusetts, United States - Inc-BW-H-32-O ... | reverse complement strand
CAGCCCGCCGGCAATGCCGGCGACCGCACCGCTGAACAGGAAGATCATCACCAATAGCGCCGGCTTGGCGATGCCACTGGATTCCGCCGCCACTTCGGCATCACGGATCGCCACCAGCGCGCGGCCGAAGCGACTTCCCGCGACGTTCGCCGTCATCCAGGTGCAGATCGCTGCCAGGCCGAAGGAGAAGTAATACAAACCCCACGCACTGGAAAACACACCGGGGAAAACCGGCCCGGCCACGCCGATGCCACCGCCGGTGACGCTCTGCCATGCCAGCGCCACTTGCGTGACGATGGTGGCGAACCCCAGCGTTGTCATCGCGAAATAGAACGTTCGCAGCCGCAACGCGGGCAGGCCGATGATCACGCCGAATACCGCGCCGACCGCACCGGCAATCGCCAGCGCCAGATAGGGTGAGAATTCCGGTGTCACAGTGCCGGCGGACAGCACACTGGTGGTGTACGCACCCAGCGTCAGCAGCGCGACCCAGCCGATGGCAATCTGGCCGCCGAAGCCGACCACCAGGTTCAGGCCGGAGACCAGCACCCAATAGACGCAGGCGCGCGTGGCGATGACGCCCCAATATTCGCCGCCGAACAGCGGTAGACAGGCGCCCGCGATCGCCAGCACGATGAAAGGCAACCCCGATTCCAGCGTGCGCACCCATGCGTGCGTCGGCAGTCGCGCCGGTGTGGCGACCGTCGATGTCGCGTCCATCATACGCGCCGTGCGATGGTGGCGCGGGTCAGGCCCTCGGGACGCGCCAACAGAACGATGATGAAGACGGCGAACACCGCCACCGAGGCGAACACCCCACCAACAACATAGTTCGCCGCTTGCTGGAACAGGCCCAGCGCAAAGCCGCCGATCACCGCGCCACGGTTGTTACCGATGCCACCTAACGCTACTGGAACGAACCCATAAAAATTCAGCATCGGCTCGTTGGCGAAGAACGCCAGCAGCACTTCACCGCCCGCGAAGCCCGCCAGTGCCCCGATCGCACCGGCCATCGCATAGCTCGCCATGCGCAGGTTGCGTTCCGGCAGGCCCAGCGCGCGCGCGGCGTAGTTGTCTTCCGCGATCGCCAGGAACGCACGGCCCACCAACGTGCGGCGATACAGCAGTTCCAGGCCGATCACCGTGACCGCGCAGGCCAGCACGGGGATCCAGAACTGCTGGTCGAACGCACCGCGAGGCAGGGGCAGCAGACGCGGAAATGGTTGCGGTTCCGTGCTCCATTCGATCGCGGTAAATTGCTGGATCATCAGCGCCAGCGCGAGCGTCGACAGGACGTAAAGATGCTGGTCCAGACTCTTCAGCACCGGTCGCACCGCGACGATCTCGCTGACCACACCGATCAGCGCGCCGACGGCGAGCGTGACCAGGAACCCCACCACCACCGGCAGACCCAGCCGCAGGATGAACAAGGATCCCAGTACGCCGCCCAGCATGCCCAGCGCGCCAGCGGTGAAGCTGAACACGCGCGAGGCCGTGAACATCACGTTGTACGTGATGCCAATCAGCGCATAGATGCCACCTATGGCCAAGCCATAGGAGACGATCGCCAGCAGCACGGACTCAGGCGCCGTAACCGGGTGCGAGATTGAATGCACCGTCGCGGAATGAATTGGCGGCGCACATCACCACTTCGTCGTCCGGGTAACCGTTGTGCTGCTCCGGCGTCCAGGTAAAGGTGCCGTAGATGCCGGGGTAGTTCTTCACGCCGTTGAGATACGTGGTGATCCCCTCCGGCTCACTGCCGGCCGCCTTCACCGCCGTCGCAATGAGATTCGGCGCGTCGTAGCCGATCGCGATCCACCACAGCAGCGTGTCGCCCATCTCGATCTTACTGGCGCGCAGCTTGTCGACAAACTCCGCTGTGCGTGGTGGCAGTTTGCCGGACGCATCATAGCTGCAAGGCCGGAAGTTGTTCTGATAGACCTTATTCCAATACTCGGGCTTTTCCAGCAGTGCCTTGGTTTGCCCAGAGCCGAGCGTGGTCTGCCCGACCACAGGCACATCCCAGCCCATTTCGCCGCGCGTGTTCAGGATGCGTGCGAGGAATCCCGCATTCACGCTCCACGGCATGATCGCCTCGGCGCCCGCGTCGCGCATGCGCAGCAGCTCCGGCTTCAGGTCCGGGTTGGCGGCGTCGGTGTCGCCCTGGTAGACAACCTCCGCCCCCTTCGCCTTCAGCATCGGCACATAGGCCTCGACCGACGCGGTGCCGTATCCGGTGGTGTCGCCGATCACGGCGACCTTCTTCACCTTCAGCACGTCGGTCACGTAGCGATTTGCCGCACCGCCCACCTGCTGGTTGGATGGCGCGATACGAAACGCCCGCGGGTATTTCTTGACGTCGATCAGGCTGTCGACCCAGCACGGATCGATCTGCGGCACACCCGCGCGCGCGCCCAGCGGTGTCGCCGCCAGCGCCTCACCCGAATTCAACGGTCCCCACAGAACATGTACCTTCTCGCGCTGCGTCAGCTCGGCCGTCGCGTTCACCGCCTTGGTTGGGTCGCTTTGCGTGTCGCGTGTGATCAGCTCGATCTTGCGGCCATTGACACCGCCGGCCTTGTTGATTTCATCGACGGCGAGAATGGTGCCGCGGTTGATCGCGACGCCGGTTGAGGAACTGGGTCCGGTCAGGGCGGGCAGGAAACCGATCTTGATCGGCTCGGATGCGGCGATGGCGGGGCGCGCAAGGCCAGTAGCGAGCGTTGCGGTAGCGGCAGCGGAGCTGGCCAGAATTCGGCGGCGGGTGATCGGCATTCGTTCCTCCCAGGACTTGCGGCGGCTGTTAGCACACCAGGCATGGCAGTAATATATCGTATGACATTACAAACCGGCGATATGCCCGCGTCAATTCGCGGCGACGCGCGAACATGCCATGATGCGTCGGAAGCGGTGACAGCTGTTGCTGGACACGGTGACGCGCCACGTGCGTCTCCTCATGGTGATACATATGAAGTATTTGTTGACTTGTCCCGTATACCGCAGGCAGACATGTCAACGCGGCACGCTTGCCCTCTGGCCGCGTTGGGCCACTGGACCATCGCGTTGCCAGTACCGATACCGTGAAACGTATGATGAGTGGTCGCAATAGGACGCGTTGGCCCTAGAGCATGGATAGCGTTCGTCAGCAGCGCCTTCGTCCCCTGAAACGTAATCTGCGCGAGCAGCTCGTGGAGATGCTGGGCGGTGACATCGTCCGCGGGCGTCTGCAACCGGGTGATCTGCTGCCGGGTGAGGATGTCCTGCTGGCGCGGTACAGCGTCAGCCGCACGGTGCTGCGCGAGGCGCTGAATGTTCTGTCCGGCAAGGGCCTGCTGGATGCACGACCAAAGCGCGGTACGGTGGTCAGACCTCGGTCGGAATGGAGTCAGCTTGATTCCATGGTGCTGGCGTGGCGCGGCGACGATACCGCCGTGTCCCGGTCGAAGAGTCTGGGACGCAGCCTCGATCACCTGATGGAGGTGCGGCGCATCATCGAACCCGCGGCGTCCGCGCTGGCGGCAGAACGCGGCACCGCCAAGGACCTCGCACGCCTCGCCGCGGCCTATGAGGCGATGGAGCGGGCGGGCGGTGATGTACAGGCTTTCATGGATGCCGACCTGGCCTTTCACGTCGCCTGCCTGGAGGCGGCACATAACGAATTCCTACTGCCGATCGCGCATGCCATCCGCACTGAGCTGATGACCTCGATGCGGGTGACCAATCGCGATGCGGATGAAAATCGCCGCGTGTCGCTGCCGCTCCATCGCGCGATCCGCGATGCGATTGTCGCGCGCGACCCGGATGCGGCGCGCCTGGCCATGCAACGTCACCTGGACGACACCGAGCGTCGCCGCAGTCGTGCCGCGCGCCGATCAGTCCGCTGAGGCGCGCATCGCGTAGGCATCGGGGTTGACCACGAAGTCGGGCCGCCGTCCCACCAATTCGTCCAGAATAGCTTGTGCCGCCGCGAGCCCGACCTTGAGCACGGCGTCCCTGGTCTGGCCGGCCACATGCGGCGACAGCACGACGTTCCGTACTCGGCGCAATGGCGAGCCGGCCGCGAGTGGCTCAATCGCATAGCTGTCCAGCGCGGCGCCGGCCAGATGCCCTGATTGCAGTGCCGCGATCAGCGCGGCTTCATCCACCAGTTCGCCGCGGGCCGTGTTCACCAGGACCGCACCCGGCTTCATCGCCGCGATCATCGCCGCGTCGATCATGCCCAGCGTCGCCGGCATCAATCGCGCGTGCAGGGACAAGATGTCCGCCATTGCCAGCATCACGCGCAGCGGGAAGACCGGTACCGGTTTGGCGGGGCCGGCAGCGCCGCGCCCGGCGGCGGCAATCACCCGCATGCCGAAGCCTCCCGCGATGCGCGCTACCCGGCTGCCCACCGCACCAAAGCCGACGATGCCCAGCGTCCTGCCTTCCAGTGCCTCGCCCACGAGGGGCGCGCGCGACCACGCACCCGCTCGCATGCTGGCCTCGGCCAAGGGGATATGGCGAAGCAATGCCAGCAGCAATGCGAAGGTGTATTCCGCTACCGCACCGGCATTGGCGGGCCCGGTCGTGGTGACCACAACGCCGTGCCGCGTTGCCGTTTGCAGATCGACGGCATCGCTGCCGGCGCCATGACGCGCGATAATCCGCAGGCGCGGCGCCGCCGCGATCACCGGCGCCGTCACCACGCCGAGCCGTGCCAGAATGGCGTCCGCATCGTGGCAGGCTGCGATCAATGCGGCCTCGCTTGGATAGGATTGCAGCACCTGCACCGTGCAGGTGTCGGCCACACGCGCGACGACCTCCGGATGGATGCTTTCGTCTGTGAAGACGACTTTCCAGCGGCGTGCCATCATGGCTGCCGCTACAGGCCTTCCAGCGTGTAGTCGTGATCGTGCTTCACGACGCGATTCTGGAATCGCCACATGCCATCCGACTTGCGCGGCTCGCAGTCGTACAGGCCGGGTGCGAGCAGCCGGCTCTTGCCGTCACGGGTCAGAAATACCGTCAGGTAGCAGGTTGCATGGGCCCGATTACCATCGACCTGCATCATCAGGTTTGAAATGACATGCCGCAGTTGCGAGCCACTGGTCTGGAATCGGGCGAACTGTTCCGCAAAGGCGAGGATGGCGGCCCGCCCCCGGTGCGTGCCGACCGCCGGGCTAACCAATGCCCCATCCTCGGTGAAGCAGTCCGCAATGGTATCGATCTCACCCGCATCCAGCGTGTAGGTATAGCGCGTGAACAGATCACCGATGCCCAGGCGATCCCCGATCGACGGCGTCATCCGGCCGTCTCCAGCGCATCCGGCAGATAGCCAATGATGCTCTCGAAGCGTTCGGAATACAGCTTCCACGCCTCGGGGTTGACCAGGCGTGGCGGCACGCGGCCGCGCAGCAGGTCGATCCACTGCTCCGCCGCGGCCTTCGACATGTTGTGGCTTGCCTCGATCGTCGCGCCGGCGATATGCGGCGTGGCCACGACATTGTCCAGCTGCAGCAGCGGGTGATCCGGCAGCGGTGGTTCGACATCGAACACGTCGATCCCAGCTCCGGCGATCTGCCTGGCATGCAGTGCCGCGAGCAACGCATCTTCCTTGTGGATCATGCCGCGCGCGGTGTTGATGAAATACGCCGTCGGCTTCATGCGCACGAAGGCGTCGGCCCCGAACATGCCAAGCGTTTCCGCGTTGCGCGGACAATGCACGGTGACGAAATCCGCTTCCGCCAGCAGCGTAGCGAAATCCACCTTGGTCGCGCCACGCTCGGCGATCTGCTGTGCAGTCAGGTACGGGTCATAGGCCAACACGCGCATATCGAACGCATTGGCGTATTTCGAGGTCAATCGGCCGATCTGCCCGATGCCGACGATGCCGACCGTCTTGCCCTTGATATCATTGCCGATCATCGCATAGCGGTCGTTCGCGGTGCCCTTCAGTAGCGCCCGGTTGGTCAAACCGATCCGTTTTGATAATGACAAGATCAGCCCGATCGCGTGTTCCGCCACTGGTTCGCTGTTGGTGCCGGACTGGTTCACCACGAGCACGCCGGCGGCGGTGCACGCGGCGACGTCGATCACATCATACCCCGCGCCGGTGGACGACATCGCGAGCAGGCGCGGACAGCGTGTCAGCAGCACGCCGTCGCCAAACCATGGTGGCATCAGCTCCGTGCGGGCACTCACCTGATAGCCGCACGCCGTGGACAGCGCGCCCCAGTTGTCATCCACCGCATCGGTATATTGCAGGCGTACCAATTCAATGTCGTCCTGTGCCGACAGGATCTGCTCGGCAACCGGATCAAACCACCGCTCGAAGAACACGAGGCGCTTGCGATTCACTGCCATGTCGGCCACCCCTCCCACCAATCGTCATCTTGCCATCGTGGCGGTGCGGCGCCAGGCAACCCCGCGCAGCGCGGCCCTCGTTTCATCACGTGGCTAGAGTGTCAGCGGCGTGAAGCCGCTGATTGTGAGCGCGATGGCGCGCACTGGCAGGGTGATCGGCACTGGTTTGGTGAACGACCCAGTCAGCACGATCTCGCCCGCCCGCAGCTTCGTGCCTGCCTCCGCCAGTTTGCGCGCGAGCCACCGCACGGCGCTCAGGGCATCCAGCGTATCCGCCGCCTTGCCGGTGTTGCGCGTGTCATCGATCTCGATCGCGCCTTCCAGAGTGCCGAAGTCCAGCGTGCGCCAACCGGAATGCGCCGCGTCCAACACATAGCCCGCCTGGAAGAAATCATCCGCGAGCAAGGTTGGCACGCCGATGGTCAGGGGTGCCTCGTAGCGGCCATCGATAATTTCGCAGGCGATGTGACAGGTCGCAATCGCATCCACGATCGTCGCGGCGGACATCGTGGGGTCGGCACCGTCGATATCGCGCCCCAGTTGCAACGCCACCTCGCACTCCAGCGCTGGGTGCAACAGCGGCCGCGCCAAGGCCTCAGCCAGCGTGTCGGCCCGCGTATCGTTGAAGATACCGGCATAGACCGGCTCCTGCAGGCCCCAGGGTCGTCGGTTCACCGCCGACGTGGACCCGATCTTGTAGCCCAGCCGTTGAACGCCCTGCGCCGCAAGGCGCGCATGAATCATGCGCTGCAGATGATAGCCGTCCGCGAGTGTCGTCGGACGCAGCGCCGTCGGCACGGCAGGCCAATGCGGCCGTACCGCGCGCGCCGCGATGAAGGCGGAGACGGCGTCATCCAACTGGGTCATCGTACATACGCTCCACAGCGGGCACAGAGGGAATCACGCATTGACGGCGCGACGGTCACGTTCATATTGTAATACTAAAGCGTGTGATCGTATGTGAGAAGACGCGACCGGGAGGACCCAAATCATGATCCGATCAGGTAGATTGTCACGCCGCGGCTGCGTGGCTGGCGGGGCCGCGGCCCTTGCGCTGGCCATGCCGGCGTTGCGCACCCGGGCGGCTGATCCGATCCAACTGAAATTCGCCACCGCCGATACGATGCAGGACACTTCCTATAGTGTGTCGCAACGCTTCGCCGATGACATCGCAAAGCGTACCGGCGGCAAATACCAGATGCAGATCTTCGTCAACGGCGCGCTGGGCACGGCACTGAATCTCGCGAACAGCCTGCAGACGGGTATTTTGGATGGCGCCATCCTGACCTCCGGCTTCCTTGAATCCTTCGTGCCCACCGTGCAGGTCGTTGACCTGCCCTTCGTGTTCAAGGACAGCGACGCGGCTGCGATGGTCCTGGACGGTCCAATCGGGCGTTCGTTGTTCGCCGACATGGAAGCGAAGGGATTCGTCGGCCTGGAATGGGGCTGGTACGGCTGGCGCCAGGTGGAGACGCGCGACCGCGCGGTGCATACCGCCGACGACCTGCGCGGCCTGAAGATGCGCATCCAGCCCGGCCCGGTGTTCGCGGCGATGTTCAAGGCTGTCGGCGCGATCCCGGTGGCATTGGATGGTACGGAAGTCTACTTGGCGCTGTCGCAGAAGACTGTAGACGGATTGGAGTTTCCGCTGCCTACATCAGTGACCTTCAAGGTCTTCGAGGTGTGCAAATACGTCGCAATGACCAACCACATCTATAATGCTGGCGCGATGATGATGAGCAAGGCGCGCTGGACGCAGATGACCGAGGCCGATCGCACGGCGTTTCGCGAAGCCGCCAAGACCGTGCTGCCCTATTGGCGCGAGACCATCGCCAAGGCCTCGGACAATGCAACCGGCTTGCTGCAGCAGAAGGGCATGCAGATCACCCAGGTCGATCACGCTGCCTTCCGCAAGAGGATGGAACCTGTGTTCAATCAGTTCCGGCCGAAATATCCGAAACTGTTGGATGACATCCTGGCGCAACAGGCGTGAGCGCATCCGACCAGCGCGGCCTGCTGCTGGCCATGATGGAACCGCCAGCCGCGATGGAGGAGGAGTTTCAGGACTGGTACGATACCGAACACTTTCCTGAACGTGCCGCGCTGCCCGAATTTCTGACGGCGCGGCGTTTTATCTGCGTGGATGGCTGGCCACGCTACCTGACGCTGTATGATCTGCAGGACGTGTCGGCGCTGCATGGAGCGGCCTATGCGAAGGTCGCGGGTGAAAAATATTCGCCGTGGACGCATCGCATCGTCTCACGCCTGTGGGGGCAGTATCGCGCCGAAGGTTTGCAGATCTATCCGGGGCAGGCGCTGCTGGGCGATCAAGGTGCGGCGACGCGCCTGCTGCTGTGCCGATTCCGCCAAGTTCAGAGGGATCTCGCTGGCACCATCCAGCACAATCTGCGCGCACAGTTCGATTCGCGTCCAGGGACTGCGCAGGTCCGGCTGTTTGAGGCGACGCAGCCCGATGGCACCGACTATCTGGGCATTGTGGAGCTGCAAGGTGCCGCCGGTGCGGCGAGGCTGGATGCGGCGGCGTTCGGACCCGCGGCGCGGTTCCTCGACATGGTCAATGTCTATGTCACCTACGCGCGGCGAATGGCGGGTGCGTTCCCGAAGACCACGTGACGCCAGAACGCCGCTGGAGTGTCGCCACCATTCTGGATGCTGCGGTCGACCTTGTGGTCGGCGTCGCCCTGATTGGCGAGCTGCTGGTGGTGATCACCGACGTACTTGGCCGCGCATTCTTCGACATGCCAGTGCTGTGGACAGATGAGGTGTCCAGTCTGGCGCTGTCGGTGATTGCCTTCGTGGGCGGCGCGATCGCCTATCGTCGCGAGCAGCACGTATTCATCCGCACGATCGTCGATCGTATGCCGGAACGGCCCCGCCACGCATGTTATGCGCTGGTCGATTGGGTCGTACTGGGCATCGCCGTGATTTGTTTTCAGGCCTCGTTGGGCTTGCTGTCCGCGCGATGGGATGAACTGACACCGATTCTGGAAATGCGTGGCACGTGGTTGGCGTTGCCGTTGACCGTCGGCATGGTGGTGCTGGCGCTGTATGCGCTGATTCGTCTGCGCGCGCAGCCGGTGCATGCCGTGATTGTGGGCGGTGTTGCGGCGGTGGGCTGTCTGGCGGCGATCGTCGGCTTTCACCTGTTCTGGCCGACCAGTCTGTCCACCGGCGCGGCGGTCAGCGTGGCGTTGGTCACGGTGCTCGGGACCGCGTTATTGGGCCTGCCGATTGGCTTTGCGCTGATCCTGGGTACCATGTTGTTCCTGTATGGTGGTGGCCTGGTCAGCATGGTCGCGCTGCCGCAGAACATGGTGGATGGCGTCAGTCGATTCGTTCTGCTGGCGTTGCCATTCTTCATCCTGGCCGGCTTCGTCATGGAAGCCGGCGGCATCTCGCGCCGGCTGGTGATGTTTGTTGCATCCCTGGTGGGACGGCTGCGTGGCGGCCTGCTGCAGGTCACGGTCATCAGCATGTATCTGGTATCGGGCATCTCGGGATCGAAGGCCGCTGATGTCGCCGCGGTGGGCCTGGTGATGCGCGACATGCTGGAGAAGGAGGGTTACGATTCAGCCGAAGCCGCCGCGGCGCTGGCAGCCTCTGCCGCGATGGGTGAGTGCGTGCCGCCGAGCATCGCGATGCTGGTGCTGGGGTCGGTCACGTCACTTTCGGTCGGTGCGCTGTTCGCGGCGGGGCTGATCCCGGCAGCGGTGATCGCGCTGTGCCTGATGTTGCTGATCTATGTGCGGGCCGCGCGGATGAAGGTGCGGCCGGTCGTCACGTTAGGCCTTCGCCGTCACGTGCACTTGGCGACCAGTGCGATCATTCCGGCCTCGATGCCAGTATTCCTGTTCGGAGGCATTTTCACCGGCTTTGCGACGCCGACCGAGGTTTCGGCTTTCGCGGTGGCCTACGGATTGCTGATCGCGGTGCTGCTGTACCGTGAACTGCCATTGCGCAGCCTGGCACGGATTGTCGCGACGGGCTCGACCGTGTCGGCGATGGTGCTGTTCACCCTTGCGGCGGCCCAGGGTTTTTCCTGGGTGCTGGCTGCGGCGCAGATCCCGCAGATGCTGACCCAGGTCGTCGCCGCCTCGCACAACAGCGCAGCATTATTCATGGTGAGCTCGATCATTGGCCTGGTGGTGCTGGGATCGCTGCTGGAAGGGCTTCCCGCGCTGTTGATCCTGGCGCCGTTGCTGTTGCCGATGGCTCCCGCCCTGGGCATCAGCCAGCTTCATTACGGGATTGTGCTGCTGATCGCGATGGGCATCGGCGCGTTCCTGCCACCGCTGGGCGTTGGGTTCTATATCGCCTGCGCGGTGGCACGCGCACCGATGGATCGGTCGGCGCGCATCATGGTGCCATATGTCGCGGTGCTGCTGCTGGGCCTGTTGCTGGTGGCCTTCATCCCATGGCTGACGCTGGTGTTTCCGCGTGCCCTAGGATTTATCGTGTCCTAGGACATCTTCACCAGCTTCTGCAGACTGCGGATCCGCGCCGGTTTGGGGACACCGGGGAACACATGGGTCCAGGCGGAGTAGGACACTTCTCCGACATACAGATCGCCATGAGAGTCCATCGCCAGCGTATGCGGCGCGATGAACGTACCGTCTTCGGTGCCGGCATGCAGGGCGCCCAGCCGCCCAAGCAGTTTGCCCTGGTGGTCGAGGATCGAGATGCGCGGGCCGATATTCGGATACCGCCGGTTGATATCCAGGAAGGGCCCCAACTCTCCCACGAAGAAGATCGGCTGCTTCGTCCCGTGCATGTAAAGCCCACAGGGACGGAACAGGTTGTGCCACTGCGTGACGAACCGCCCGTCGCAATCGAACACCTGGATGCGATAATTCTCGCGGTCCGCGATGTAGACAAATCCGTTGGCATCGCAGGTGATGTTGTGCACGACGTTGAATTCACCGGGGTCGGTGCCGAACTGGCCCCAGGACAGTTTCAGCCGTCCATCGGGTGCGTAGCGGTGCACGCGCGCATTGCCGTAGCCGTCGGCAACAAGGATGTCGCCATCCGGCGTCAGGGCGGTTTGGGTGCAGCGATTGAAGGGTTGGCCGCTGAACTCCTGGGCGGGCTGGCCGGGTTTGCTGAGCGTGAACAATACTTCCCCCTGCAGCGTGCAGCGATGCACCGCATGCAGGCCCTCATCCGTGCACCAGATCGTGTTGTCGGGCGACAGGTGCACCGCGTGTGGGCGCTTGAACACGGTCTCGCCCCATGATGCCGCGAAGGTGCCGTCGCGGTTGAACACGGTCA
>Ga0210386_10004413_pt1 | contig 11634 bp, 12 predicted proteins | sample IncBWH32OmetaG_FD_160091 | JGI IMG/M metagenome (GOLD analysis project Ga0210386, IMG submission 160091) | Forest soil microbial communities from Barre Woods Harvard Forest LTER site, Petersham, Massachusetts, United States - Inc-BW-H-32-O ... | reverse complement strand
TCCACCGCAGCGGTGGTCGGGCCCGTGTTTTCTTCGGCGGTTACGGCTACGGCTACAACTGCGGCTTCGGTTTCGACTGCGGGGTTTACGATTACGGCTATGGCTCTGGCTCTGGCTATGGCGGCGGCGCGGGAAATGCTGTCAGCAACGGCGGCGGTTTTAGCGGCGGCTATGTCCCCGATCCCGAAGGCGCAGAAATTCCGCCCATGATCTTTCCCACTAACTGCTGGGTCCGCCGCGCGGCTTACGATCCATCCGGCGCTCCTGTGGGGCAGGTCCTAATCGACCTCTGCCACCCTTCGGATAGCGTGACTATGACCGGCTTGAACGCTCGGGCTAAAGCGCCTGATACAGGGACAGGAACCGGCCAGCCCGCTCCCCTCTACCGGTCAGGTGCGCCCCAATCACCCCCATAAGGCTCACGACCTCTCGGCGGTGTCGCACACCAAAGGCTAGACCTTCCGCTCCGACCTTGATCGTGGCACGCTCTCCCGATGCGGCCCCTTCGGTATTCCATCAACATCACATTGGATGGATGCTGCGATCATCGCCCAATGATCGCGGATGAGGAGTTGCATCGTCACGCGGCAGAAAACCTCGCGCAGGCTGACGCCCTCGTCTTCGGCCGGGTCATCTACGAAATGATGGAGGCCGCGTGGCGGCCGGCGGCGCAGACGGGAGCAAGGCCCGACTGGATGGCGGATTGGATGGAGCCGTTCGCCCGAACGATCGACGCGGCAAAGAAGTACGTCGTGTCGAGCACCCTCACGCAGGTGGACTGGAACGCGGAGCTGGTGCGCGGGGATGATCTGGAGACGGCCGTGCGGCGACTCAAGCAGCAGCCGGGCAAAGGGCTGTTCGTGGGGGGCGTGAAGCTCCCGCTGGGGTTGGCCGAGCTTGGATTGATCGACGAGTACGAGTTCATCGTGCACCCCAGGCTCGCGGGCCACGGGCCGACATTGTTCGCGGGACTATCGAAGTCCGTCGATTTGAAGCTCGTGGGTCAGCGGGCGTTCGGCTCGGGGGCGGTGTCGATGCGATATGAGCCAAGGATCTATCCCCGGTAGCCGATGGCAGGCATCGGGCGCCGCGCTCGTCGCCTGGCCGCCACGACACTTTGGGCTGCCTCGGGCTCTGTTCCCAGCTGACGCGTTTGTCCGCAGCCGGGTCGCGCAAATAGGCCCGCTTGCGCCCCCTCTTGCGCATAATTCGTACGAATGAACGTTTTCATCCCCGAGTAAGCGCCGGTTTCGGCTTCCAATCTCGGTCGAGCGCCTCCGGCGCTGGCTCCCAGCCGAACACGCTGCGGCCGCCAAGGACATGCGAGAGTCGCAGATCTTCGAACGTCGCAGTGTGACCAGATGCCCAGCACCTCTATCCTCTGGGCCGCGAACGTGATTTGGTGGGGAACACCTGATGCTATCGTCCCGAGGCATCACGATGGCCGGATTATTTCGTCGGAAAAGTAATCACGAACTTATTTTCTGGCTGCTGGATCGGCTCGCGGCTTTCTTCGAACGTCTGGCCGCCCTTACTACCGACCCAGCACTCACGCTCATTATACCGAACGCGATGGTTGTGTGCGTCTACAAGGATGTTTCACGAGATATAGAAGTATGGGTAGGCGAGGTTGTAAGTTATATCCCACGCTCCGAATGGAGCAAGATTGTTTCTGATCTTGCAGGAATTGCAGACAGCCACGGCTATGTTTATCTGGACAAAAACGGAGAGTTAATTTCTGTCACCCAACTGGCCAACGAGAGCGTCGAATTCCGTTTTCACGCCATGCCTTTTGGTGGAGCAGTACACGCGCGCAGATCCGATTTGGCCAGAAGTTTCACAAAATATCGAGAATACGTCGAGGCCGAGGAGAAGAGTTGATCGCGTAGATCGCGTATGCCGAATACGTCGACACGCCAAACTTTGCCTTTTCCACGCCGCCGCGATCGTCACGTTTCGCGCGACGAGGGGCGACGAAGCTCCAATACGGGCAAAAATCAAGACATCGGCGCCACGATTGCAGCCGGAATCGCAGAGGGGTTGAGATGCCGTAGGAGATTGGCGGCGCGGTAATGCGGGCATCAACGATTGCGCTGCCCGACCCCATTTCGCTGGCGGAGGCCGAAGCTGCCTCCTTGGCGATTGCGGGCCGTTCAGCGATACGTTCGGTTTGGGAGACCCGTCGATGCCATCGCTCACCAACCTTTTCGCTTTCGCGTTCGTTGCGCTCGGGATGGTGCTGACGCCAGGTCCGAACATGATCTATCTGATCTCGCGGTCGATCATCCAGGGTCGCGTCGCGGGTCTCATTTCACTTAGCGGCGTCGCGCTCGGATTTGTCTTTTACATGCTGTGCGCGGCGTTCGGCCTCACCGCGCTCGTTTTCGCCGTGCCTTACGCCTATGACGCGCTTCGCCTGACAGGCGCCGCATATCTCCTCTGGCTCGCCTCGCAGGCACTGCGCCCTGGCAGGCGGTCGCCGTTCGAGGTGAAGGCCTTGCCCGTTGACACCCCGCACCGGTTGTTCGCGATGGGTCTCTTGACCAATCTCCTCAATCCGAAAATTGCGATGCTGTATTTGTCGTTGCTGCCGCAGTTCATCGATCTCCATGCGGGCAGCGTGCTCTTGCAATCGCTCGCGCTCGGTTCGACCCAGATTGTCATCAGCGTCACCGTCAACGCGACCATCGCCATGATGGCCGGCTCGATCGCCGGGTTCCTGAAAGCGCATCCATCATGGGCGCTGATCCAGCGCTGGCTGATGGGGACGGTTCTTGCCGGTCTCGCTGTGCGGATGGCGGTGGAGAGCCGAAGATGAGTGCGCGCCACCTCTGGCGCCCGTATTGGGCTAATATGGTCGATTTATCGGCGATTGGGCGCCGCACGCGGCTTCCGCTCGAGGGACGACGCCTCCGGCGCCGGCACCCAGCCGAACACGCTGCGGCCGCCAAAGGAATGGGAGAGCCGCCGCTCTTCGGCGATCACCTCCGTCACCGGCGGGCCGTCCGCGCGCCTCTCGACCCGGCGGGCCTCATCGTCGAGCCGTCTTAGCGCGGCGAGCCTGTCATCTTGTCCGAGTTTCGCCTTACTGATCGCCGCCTTCATGACCCCGATCGTCTCATCATAGACCTTGAGCGGCACCGGGAACGGATGCCGGTCCTTGCCGCCATGCGCGAACGAGAAGCGCGCCGGATCGGCGAACCGATAGGGCGCGCCGTGCACCACTTCGGCCACCATCGCCAGCGCGCGGACCGTGCGGGCGCCGACGCCGGGCGCCAGAAGCAGTTCGGCGAAGTCGGCTGGTCCCCGATTGGCCGCTGCTGTGAACGTCGCGTGAAGGCGGGAGCTGAGCACATCGCTCGCGCGCACGTCGTGATGAGCGGGCATGACGAGATGGGGCAGGGAGAGCTGGATGGGCTCGGGTGGACGAACGGGCTTTCCAGGTTTTGCCTCGATGGCGGCGAGCTCGCGGGCCAGGCCGTCCGGACCCAGGGAGGTCAGAAGTTCAATCTGGGTCCGGCGGGAGGCGTCCGCGCGACGATCGGTGAGGTTGACGATTTCGCCTTGATGGATTCCGTCAATCGCATTGTGGGGCTCCTCGACGAAGCTCTGCAAGCCTTCGGACAGCCAATGATAGCGGCGAGCCGTGCGGCTTGAGTCGTTCATGCCCTGCTGCACGACGGTCCAATGCCCGTCATCGGTGACGATGAAACCGTGCAAATAGAGGTCGAAACCATCCTGGACGGCGGCGCTGTCGACCTTCGCCACCAGCCGGCTGGCGTCGGCGAGCGCGGAACCGTCGATCCCAACCCGCTCGCCGATCGTGGCGAGTTCAAGCGGCGTCTTGCGCGAATGCTTGCCGCGCCCGCCGCAGACATGGATTCCGAGTTCGCCCGACAACGGCTCAAGGCCGCGCTTCAGCGCGCCGATCACACTCGTGGTTATGCCCGACGAATGCCAGTCCATCCCCATGACTGCGCCGAACGACTGAAACCAGAACGGATGCGCCAGGCGACGCAGCAACTCGTCGCGGCCATAAGTGTGGATGATCGCCTCGCTGATGACCGCGCCAAGTCGGGTCATCCGGTCCGCGAGCCACGACGGCACCCGCCCGCCATGCAGCGGCAGATCGGCGCTTCCTGCTCTACGGGCCATGCGTGGTCGATCTCCTTTTCGCTGCTGCCAGCGCTCCCGGCGCCCATTCATTCGCGATTCGGGGCCTCATGGACGCCGTCGGCGTCGCCCGACAGTATCATCGGACGCTGATCTTCCAATGACGAAACCGGGCTTTAGCTGTAGCATCGGACCCAGGAAGTTTTTCGCCGATTAGGTAGGACCCATGCCGCACCTCAGGATCCTGCCCGATCGGCCGGTTATGCGCGATCTATATCATGCGCATCCCGCGACTTGCCGACCCCTTGGTGAACTCACCGAGGCGACGATGCGAGGCCCATCACCTTTCACACAGGGTCAGCGTGAGCTGATCGCCGCGTATGTCTCGGGGCTCAACGCCTGCGACTATTGTCACGGCACGCATGTTGGCGTCGCAGAGGCCTGCGGCGTCGCGCCTGGTCTCATCAAAGAGCTGCTGCATGACATCGAGACGGCGCCGGTCGACGCGAGGATGAAGCCAATTCTGTGCTATGCCCGGAAACTCACACTAACCCCAGCAAGCATGACCGAAGCTGACGCGTCCGCGATCTACGACGCCGGATGGCAGGACGACGCGTTTTATTCGACTGTTCTGGTGGTGGCGCTGTTCAACTTTTACAATCGCTTGGTGGAGGGCGTCGGCCTCACACTGCCAGACGGCCATGTCCCCGAGGCTGCGAAGCGACTCTCGACCAAGGGGTACGACATGTTCGCGCAAATGATGCGGGAATAAATCTCGTCGCCTCCAGTGCGATGGCGACTCGCCGGTCTCACGTCAGCGCCGGTCGCTCCTGCCGAAGCTCTCGTCGAGCGCGTAGCCGGCGCCGCGCACGGTGCGGATCGGATCCCGCTCCTTCCCCTTCGACAGCCTCCTGCGCAGGCGTCCGATGTGCACATCGACCGTGCGCTCATCGACCTCCACCGACCGGCCCCAGACAAGGTCGAGCAGTTGCGCCCGCGAAAACACCCGGCCCGGCCTCTCGAGCAAACACTCGAGCAGCCGAAAGTCGGTCGACCCGAGGCGTATGTCGCGATCGCCGCGCCGAACGCGTCGGGTGAGCCGATCCAGATCGAGGTCTCCGGCGTAGAGTCGCTCGGCGATCCGTTCCGGCCGGCTGCGCCGGAGCAGCGCGCGCACTCGCGCCATCAATTCGATCACCGAGAACGGCTTGACGACGTAGTCATCCGCGCCGACTGCCAGACCGCGCACTCGCTCCGATTCTTCGCGCCGGGCAGTGACCATGATGACCGGCAATGTGCGGGTCGCGTCACGCGCGCGCAAGCGCCGGCAAATCTCGATCCCCGAAACGCCCGGCAGCATCCAGTCGAGAATGACGAGATCGGGCGCACTTTCGGCCAGGCGCAACTCGGCCTCGTCGCCGCGCGCGACGCTTTCCACGACGTAGCCCTCCGCCTCCAAATTATAAGCGATCAGCAAGGCCACATCGATCTCGTCCTCGACGACGAGGATGCGCGGCGCAGAGACGACGCTCGGACGGGCGATGGGCTTGCTCGTCTCGTTCATCAGCGGTCGGCTCCGGCGACAGTCGGGATCGTATCGTTCCCCGTTCCTCCATCTGCCCCTGTTGGCCCGCGTGCGCACCACATATCAACAGCCTCTACCCGGCTTGGCGGCGGGCCGGCGTCTCCGCTCGAAACAGTAGACCCTCAAAGACAGAATGGCAGGGTGATGGCGGAGGTAGCCACCCCGGCAAAGCCGCTGCAACTCGCAGAAATGTGGAGGAAAGCCAGCTAACACTGTTCACAATTTGCTGCGGAGTTGGCGCGAAATCTACCGATGTACATTCGAAATTCGGTCCGATCGACCAAGACGATCCTTTCTACTGCGCACATGACGTATTGGCGACAATGGACCTCCGTTCCTGGCGGCGGGAATGCGAGCGGTCCGCGGCGGCGGGGTTTTGGGTTCGCGGGACTTTGAGGTTTGGCAGAACCCTGAACGGCGACAGTCGGTAAGTGAGAGCGCGTCGCGATTGAGTGCCGCCGATACAGGGGCCGACGCCGGGGACAATATTGGAGCCCGACCGCGAGCTTATAGCCGGTAAACGCGACATTCATCTCCAATTCAGCCTGGGAGGGGCAAATAGACATTGTTCGAGAAACAAGAGTCGGAAGACTCGCTTTTTTAGAGGAACTGCAATGATCAACAAGTATGTCGCCATTGGTCTTGGCGCTCTCATCGCCCTCGCGCCCGTCGCCGCGGTGGCTCAGACCCCAGCCGCCACTCCGGATACGAGCATGGCCTCCCCGGCGAAGCACACCGGGACGCATAGAAGCCACATGCGGCGGCAGGGCAACACGTCCAAGGACCGGGCGAGGGCGTCGGCTCACCACATGCACAAGATGCGGACGGCTCCGGCGGCTCCCAAGAGCTGATTAGTCCAACTCGCGCCCTTGGCGGGCGCAAACATCAGTGGGGGGCCGGTCTTCGCGGCCCCCTTCAGACCTTGTCAAGTTTCGTCGAGCCGCCGTTGGCGACGGCTTGGCGAGTTGCTCGCCTCGGCGGCAAGGGCGATCCGGGCTCTCACCCAATCTTTTGTCCTCTGCATCGGCGCAGTGAGATCCCGCCGAGCCGGGCACGCCGCGCTTCGCGCTCGTTAATCTAGTCGCCTGCCACGTCCTTTGTGCTATGGCGAATGCAAGATGTGTATGCGGCGCGCCAGTTCCTTGTCGGCCGAGGAGATCCATGCCGAATGACAAGGCGGACATCCGCCGGTTCGGCTGGGCGAGCGCCGCGTCCGCGAAGCTCGTCGCCCTAGCCGCACGGGTCGGCGCCGACCCTCTTGAAAGCGGTGACGCGGCGCTGCAGCGGCTGGTGATGGTGCTCCTTGCCGTCGGCACCCTGCCAATGACGATCCTGTGGTCGGTCGTTTACGTCGCCGCCGGAGCCCCGCTCGCCGCCGCAGCGCCAGCGGTCTATTCGGTCGTCACTCCAATCAACACAGCCCTGTTTGCCTGGACCCGCAACTTCCGCCTCTACCGCTTCACCCAGCTTTTCATGACCCTGGCGCTGCCCTGGTTTGTCATGATGAGTCTTGGCGGCTTCAAGAACTCGAGCGCAGTGATCATCTGGGCGGCGCTCTGTCCGGTCGTCTCGCTTCTGGTCGAGGATCTACGCCAGACGATGCTGTGGATCGTAGGCTTCGTCTTGCTCCTGATCGTGAGCGCGATTCTCGAGCCCTCGCTCAAACCTCCCGGACTGCCGGAAGCGTTCGTCACCTGGTTCTTCGTCCTGAACCTCGGCAGCGTGATCGCGATCGTCTTCGCGCTGCTCTATTATTTCGTCGCGCAGCGAAACTTCTTTCAGGAACGTTCGGAGACGCTGCTGCTCAATATCCTGCCGAAGGAAATTTCGGACGCTCTTAAGACCGACCGGAGCGCCATCGCGGCGCATTACGAGTCTGCGAGCGTCCTGTTCGCCGATGTGGTCGGGTTCACGCCCATGGCTGCGGCAATGATCCCGCTGCGCTTGGTCAATCTCCTCAACGAGGTTTTCTCCGGCTTCGACGATCTCGTCGAAAAGCACGGCCTCGAAAAGATCAAGACGATCGGCGACTGCTATATGGTCGCCGCGGGGGTGCCGCGCGAGCGGGCCGATCACGCGCTCGCTTTGGTGCAGCTCGCTCTCGACATGCGTGAAGCAGTGGCCAGCCGGACCTTCGGCGGTGAGACACTTGCGTTCCGCATCGGCATCAGTTCAGGGCCTGTGGTTGCCGGCGTCATCGGCCGCAAAAAGTTCATCTACGATCTCTGGGGCGCGACGGTGAACTTGGCGAGCCGCATGGAATCCCATGGGCAAAGCGGGGCGATCCAGATCACGCGCAGCACCTACGATTTGGTCGGCGCCGAGTTCCGCTGCGAATCTGCCGGAACCATCCAGGTGAAAGGCGCAGGCGCTGTGGAAGTGTGGCGTGTGATCGGCCGGAAGGCCGGTACACGGCCAGGCGAGGGCGAAAAATCCGGTCTCCTCGAAGAACCCGGAGGCGTTGCCTACGGATCGGATCTTTGTTGATATAGCCTCGAGGGCGCAGACCGACGGAATTGGCGATGAACAATGTTTTGACCGTCGGCGACATCAGCATTCAGCGCATCATCGAGATTGAAGGGCCGTTTCTGCCCGCGCTCGACGTCTTTCCTACGCTCTCAGCGGAATTGCTCGACGAGAATCGCTGCTGGCTGGCGCCGAAAGCCCTCGCTCAAGACGACACGCTGGTGTTCTGTTTCCAATCCTATCTCGTGCGCACGCCGCATCATAATGTTCTCGTTGACACCTGCATCGGCAACGACAAGCCGAGGCCGGCGCGGCCGCAATGGAATCTGAAGCGCGACGAGACCTTCATGCGCGGGCTCGCCACCATAGGTTTGAGCGTCGATGATATCGATTTCGTCATGTGCACCCATCTGCACGTCGATCATGTCGGCTGGAACACGCAGCTGCAAGGCGAGCGTTGGGCGCCGACTTTCCCTAACGCGCGCTATCTGATTTCAAAAGGCGAATTCGACTTTTGGGCCGGGGAACACGCCAAAACGCCCTTGCCGCATTTCGGCGATAGCGTGCTTCCGGTCGTGGAAGCCGGGCGGGCCGAGTGGGTGCGCGACGACCATGTGCTTGACGACCATGTGCGCCTTTTGCCGACTCCCGGCCACACCCCCCACCACGTAGCGGTTAGCTTCGGGCGAGATGGCGACGATGCGGTCATGCCCGGGGACCTGATCCATTCACCGCTGCAGGCGCGCTATCCCGAGCTATCCCCGCGCTTCGATGTCGATAAGGAAGCGTCCGCCAAGACGCGTCGCAGCTTTCTCGAGCGATATTGCGACACGCGCACCTTGTGCTGCACGGCTCATTTCCCATCGCCGTCGATCGGGCGAATCACGCGCTGGGACGATGGGTTTCGCTGCGACTTCGTCGAAGCCTGATCGACCAGCTGCCCGATCCGGGAGCGTATCTACAAGCTGGGGCGGCGTCTCAACGACATTTCAGTCTTGCTAAAGTCTTGCTATCGGAACACTCTTGGTTGCGACGCGGTCGTCATTTGGCGAACCTGGGTCTAGTCGTCAGAGCACCACTGGGAAGCTGTTCCCCCGCGCCAATCTGCACCGAGAATTCGCGTCAGGGAGGACGGCCCATGAGCACAGACAACGCCGCACCAGCGCTCTACGACCGCCTTGGCGGCGTCTACGCTATCGCCACCGTGGTCGACGATTTCATCGACCGCATCATGATCGACCCAGCCTTGAACTCGAATCCGCTGGTCGACGAGGCCCATCATCGGGTTGGAAAGGCGGGGTTTAAGTACCTCGTGACCGAGATGGTCGGTTGGGCGACCGGCGGACCCCAGAAATATACGGGCCGTTCAATGGCCGACTCGCACGTCAACCTCAAGATCACCGAGCCGGAATGGATCGCCTTCTGCAAGGACTTTCAGGACACGCTCGACAAGTTCGGCGTGCCTGCGAAGGAGCAGGGAGAACTTTTCGCGATCGTGCAAAGCACCAAGTCCGATATTGTCAGCGCCGCCCCAGTTGCGTGACGTTTTCGCGATCGAGCGGACGCACATTCACGGTGATTTCCGCCTTCGCTCCTCAGGCCGTCCTTTTCTTGCCCCGCGGCCAGAAGGCGACGGCGATGCCCACAATCGCGACGCCGGCCAAGGCCAGCAATAGAGACGCCTGTTTGAGCCAGGTCATGGCTGGGATGGAGAACGCCATTGCCGCGCCGAGAAAGCAGATCCGGAGCGACATGAGATAGATGCCCGCGAGAAAGGCGCCGACTCCGAGCAACATCAGAAGCACCAGACCCGCGGCTTGCACGGGTAATACTTGTTGAAATCCTGGCAGGAGCACAAGGTTCATCGCCACCAGGATCGTCACCCAGTGCGCGACCTGGGTCCAAAGCAGGTGGAACCGCGTCTTACGCTCCGGCGCATTTGGCCATCCCGTGGCGACGCAGACAAGCGCCATGGCGATCGCCAGGAACTCCCAGTAGCCATTGATCGGGCGGCCGGAGAAATTGTTATAGGCCACGCCGAATATGGCCAGCGCCAGCGCCGCCACATAAGGCACGTTCCGTAATACAGTGCTCATCGAAATGAATGGGTCCGGAACAGGTTCAAGCTCCGGTTCCGGCTCCGGCTCCAGAAAGTCAGTTGGGTCGGTCATGGTCAGTCCAATTTGCGGCGGAGCGCAAAACTGTTTACGCCTCGGCGGCTCCGAGTCTATCCTCAATAACGCTCTGGCGTCTGATTTGGCGCCGCGAAAGTCTCGACGCAGTAGAATCAATAGCTGAGCCGGTATTTTGCTCCTAGCGCCTCACGCGTTGCGAAGTGTAAGCGCGCGGCGCCTTCGGCATCGTCCGAAAGCGGCAACCCGGCGCCAGTCCGCCCGACGTTCGAGGTTCACGAGATGCCGACCGAAGCCAAGCCGATAACGCGCAAGCCCGTGCTGATCGATCTCGCCCTCCAGGGAGGCGGGTCGCATGGCGCATTCACCTGGGGCGTGCTCGACCGTCTGCTCGAGGAGCCGTGGCTTACGATCGACGGCATTTCCGGCACTTCCGCTGGCGCCATGAACGCCGCGGTGCTGGTCTACGGTCATCAGCTTGGCGGGGCGGCTGGCGCGCGCGAGGCGCTTGGAGCTTTCTGGCGCCGCGTCTCGGACGCCGCCCGGTTCAGCCCGTTCCAGCGCGGGCCGCTCGACGTGCTGCTCGGCCGCTGGACGCTCGATTCCTCGCCGATTTATGTCGCGATGGACCTCATGTCGCGCCTGGTGTCGCCCTACACCATGAATCCGATGGGCAAGAATCCGCTGCGCGAGATTCTTGCCGAGATCATCGATTTCGAGGTGTTGGCGCAGTCGCCGATCCATCTGTTCATCACTGCGACCAATGTGCGCACGGGCAGAGGCAAAGTGTTCAAGAACGACGCCGTGACGCCGGACGTCCTGCTCGCCTCGGCCTGTCTGCCGACGATGTTCCAGGCGATCGAGATCGACGGCGAGGCCTATTGGGACGGCGGCTATTCCGGCAACCCGACGCTGACCCCGCTGGTCCGGGAGTGCAAATCGCAGGACACGATCCTGGTCCCGATCAATCCGATCGAGCGCCCGGGCGTCCCGCGCAGCGCGTCCGACATCCTGAACCGCCTGAACGAGGTGTCGTTCAACGCCGTGGTCCTGAAGGAGCTCAGAATGATGGCGCTCCTGCGCAAGGTCGCGGATCCCGGCGACGGCGAGGGCAGGCTCTGGACCCAGATGCGCGTGCATGTCGTCAGGAACAACATCATGACCGAGCTTGGCGCATCGTCGAAGCTCAATGCGGAATGGCAATTCTTCTCATTCCTGCGCGACGAGGGGAGAAAAGCTGCTGGGGCCTTTCTCGACGCTCACGCGAACGATCTCGGCAAGCGCTCGACCCTGGATATCGACGTTCTGCTCGAGGGAGTGTGAGGGCATGGGACTGCT
>Ga0210386_10004411_pt1 | contig 11637 bp, 13 predicted proteins | sample IncBWH32OmetaG_FD_160091 | JGI IMG/M metagenome (GOLD analysis project Ga0210386, IMG submission 160091) | Forest soil microbial communities from Barre Woods Harvard Forest LTER site, Petersham, Massachusetts, United States - Inc-BW-H-32-O ... | reverse complement strand
TGAGCGTATCGACCGCGCCGCCATCGGGCACCGGATAGACATAGATCGCCTCGACCCAATCATTGGTGGTGTTGCGGAAGACTTGAGTGACACGGGCGCGAAGCGTGGGGCCCGACACGGTCACATCGACATCGATGCCGAGACGCGCCGCGTCGGTATAACCTTCGCCTTCGGTTTTCAGGAGCAGCGACCCGGACCGCGCGTCGCCCGGCCGGGCGAGCGTCGCGGCGCGCGCGCTGCCCGCAAACGCCAGCGCGGCGGCCAGCAGCGCCGCTGCTGCGAGCAGCGCGGCCAAGGCGCGCCAGCGCTGATGCTGATAAAGTCCATATTTTGCCGCCAGACACGGCCAGGCGGCAAGTCCGTAACCGACCATCATGGTTCGCTCCTTTAGCTGCGTCGCAATGCCTCCGCATTTGTCGGATGGCACTGCCGCCGCGCGAGCGTGATGTTCGGCCTTGTTTGGCCGGGGCCGGCGCGGCATCCGGTCGAAAAGGCGGTCGGGTACGGATTTGTGCGGTTTGTTACGTCTGCTAGCATGATCCGGAAAAGTGGAGCCCGGTTTTCCGAAAAGATCATGCTCCACCAAAAAATTAGAGCGCCAATCGTTTCAGTCTGAAACGATTGCGCTCTAAAGTTTTTGCGGATTCGTGGAGGCAAGCATTGCCGTCCGAGCAAGAATTTTCCGGCGAGCAGAGCCGCCAAATCGCAGCCCTCATTCGTGAGGAAATCGCGCGCCGGCGCATGTCGCGACAGCAGCTCGCCGACAAGGCCAAGCTCAGCCTGTCGACGCTCGAGAAAGTGCTGGGCGGGCGCCGCCCGCTGACGCTGGCGACGGCGGTGCGCGTCGAAGAGGCGCTCGGCATGTCGCTGCGTAAAAGCACGCCCGATCTCGACGCCTCGTTGAACGATGGAGTAGCTCCTGACGGGCTTGGCGCCTATTCGCGCCGCGCCGCGGCCTGGCTCGAAGGCGTCTACGTGACGATCCGGCCGTCGTTCGGCGACAAGGACGCAATCTACGCCTATCGCACCGAAATCCTTTGGGACGAGGCGAGTTCACGCCTGGTGTTTCGCGAGGCGGAACGGGTCGACGCCGCGTTCTCGCAATATGGCGAAATCGCCGTGCCGAACCAGTCGGGTCACGTCTATCTGGTGACCAATCGCAACGGCCAGCACCGGCTGATCACCGTGTCGCGGCCGATGATCACCGGCGAGATGTACGGCGTCATCGCGACGCTGCTCGCTGGGCGTGGCTCGCTCTTGACCCCGATCGCCGCGCCGATCGCGCTGTTGCCGGTCAAGAACGTGCCCAACGCCGCCTATGGCCGGATCGCCACCGCCGACGCGCGCGGCGCGATCTACCGCGAGCATTTACAGCGGGTGATGAGCGAGCCGTTCGCCGTGTTCCTGCCCTAAGCCAGCGGGATTTCTCGCCGCGACAATCCCTGCCCGCGCTTGAGCGCGCGCGGGCGGATTTCGTTTACGAGCCACATGACCGGGCGTTTGAGGAGACCGTCATCGGAATGTCGTCATCATCAGCGTGGATTTCATGACAACGACTAAGTACGGGTTCCATGTCGATACGAGCCAATAGATATTCGTACAGCTGACGAGCAGACCCACAGGTTTATCTTTGTGGGGGTAGCAGTGCGGCGAGGCGTCCTCGGTGAAACGGCTCAAGACGAAGGGAGCATAAAGTCCGCCTGATGTGTACGAGCCGTCCTTCTTAAGAGGCTGGTAGTTGGTAAGTGTCCCGCAGCCACTGGGGCTCATGATCAGGGTGCAGTAGATCCCTGGATCATGCGTGGTACTGAGGAGAACGATCGGGTCCGACCAGGGGCCCCACGGCGCTCGCGCATAGCGCGCCTCGATCCCGTACCCCTTGCAGTTATAAAGGAGGAGCCACGCATCGAGCGGAGCGTTCCAGCTGAGCGAGTGCTCGCCGATGCATTCCTCGGACGTTGTGGCACTGTAGAGCTGGGCACCAGACGATGGCGGCACCCAGCGTCCTGCCATGTCGTGATAGCTCTCCCACGTGGTGTAGGTGATCCAATTGGCCGCGCCTCCGACCAGGCCGTTGAAGAACATCCAATTCGACGGGTCGGCGAGATTTGCTGCACTCGAATAGGCGAGATAGGGCACGCTAGCGCGATAGCGTGGAACGCCGGTGATGAACACGCCCTTCCGTTGATCTTTGGGCGCCAGATTAGGTTTATGCGTGGCATCCACGGCATTCACGTAGACAAAGCCGCTCGGCATCGTCACGCCAGTCGGCGTGTTGAAGGCGACGTCACTCGTGCCCGCCGATTGGCCGAGCACGCTGATGCCAATACTGTTGAGTTTGGCCTTCTCCGAACAGTCGGGCGCCCCACCCGTCCCGGACGTCGCCATTGGCCGCTTGAGCGGGTCGGAGGGCGACGGGACAAGTAGGCTCGGGTGGTCGCAATGCTTGGTCCAGAAAAATACGTACAGCGATGGGTCGGCATAGACGCCACCGGATGGCACATTGAAAGAGCCCTGATCGATGGTTGGCGTCACGACTGGTGGAGCGAATGTTGGCGGCGTCGAGCTGGGAACAGTCGCGATTTGAAGGTCAAGACAAGTATTGCTGGCTGGCGTCGTGGTAAGCGTGGACGTGCCGACGGAATCGTTCGGCGGTTTCACGCCGACCGGCGGCGGCGGAAAGCTCGGCCACGTATCGCCGAACAGGAAATAGAGCGTCGAACCGCCGGTATCGACCGGCGCCCCGAGATCGGCCGCATACATTCCGAAGTTCGTCGCAGTCTGCGCGGCTGTTGGCAAACCCGTTTTCCAGTCGGTGTCGCCGTTGAGCTGGCAGACTTTCTCGCTCGTGCCGACAAGCGTGAACGTCGTGTCTGACGCGCGAACAGGCGTCAGTGCGAAGACAGTAGCGACGATTGCGAAAATCCAAATCCTGATCATGGCTCGGCCCAATCAAAGTTGTGACCGGAAATGCCGCCAAGTTAGCATACTAAAATATAACGGTTGCAGTTTTAAGACGTTGCTTGCTTGCCAATGTCCGCCTTGGGTCGGACCATGATCAAAATCTTTCACGGCAGCATGATCTTTTTAGGACCTGCAAGCATCAACTTGCCCCGTGGCGAATGTCCGTTATGCGGAGATTTTCAGGCTCAACTCAGACACGGCGCCACTTCCGCTAAGCGGTCAAACGCAGACACTGTGAATCTCAGAAGTGATGATTTACGCCAGCGCGCACATTCGCGCGCTGGCGCCCAAATCCGACGGGCGATGGTCATGATGACGGCGGAAGTCTGCCTTGGTCTGTCCTTGCCAAGGCGCCGCGCCAGTTTCCGACGACGGTATTCGGAGGGAGTCCAGCCTTCACAGCCGATCTTTCGATCAGTGAGCGTTGGGGGAAACCTGTCAATGTCGTCCCCGCCAATTCGCGGAGTGACTATGAGGCGATTGGCGTGTTCGCCGGGGGTAAGCCGCTCTATCCGTAGCCAGCCGGAGGGGCCGCATGCGGGAACAATAACAAGGCGCGAACCAGAGATCACGGCGGCAATCTCTTGCGACAGCTCGACCGGCGTTCCCCGGTCCTGCTCGCCGAAAGCGTCGGACATGCGATCGCCGATAGGGTTCGGCCGGGATTCGGGACGCCCCGTGATGGCGCGCTACTGACGCAAATAGGCGCAGCGCCGTTCCACTTCAGTCATGGCCATCAACAGCGCCTTGAGCGCGACGTCGCCGCAACGGTCGGGATGAACAGAGAACTCGAACGTCGCCGCGGCGACTTCGGCATCGCCGAGGGGCATTTGACGCGCTCCCGGTCTCGCGTTTAACTGGCACTTACAGCGGGCGGCGGGCGAAGCAATCAAGCGGCGACCCTGCTTTACGGGCGCGGGAATGTTCCTGCGAGCGGAACGACTGTCGATACAAATATCTAGGGAACGGCGTTCGCGCCGTGTGTATTTGCATGACGAACTATTTCCAGCGCCAGCTTGCATATTACGCGAACGCTCATCGCGACCAGGTCAACTCCGTCATGCACATGATCGGCAATCCGATCCTGTTCGTGGCGGTGGTGCTGCCGTTTTGTCTGCTGCCCGTCACCGTGTTCGGCATTCACACCAGCGCCGCACCGCTTTTGGTGATCCCGGCACTGATCCTGTGGACCGCGTGGGACGTCGCCATCGGTCTCGCCATTGTCGTTAGCTCAATTCCTCTTCTATTTGCTGCTGGTGCGATTGCCAGCCATGTCAGCGTTCTCTGGGTCTGGATCATAGCGGGTGGACTATTTGTTCTCGGTTGGGCTTTGCAGATCGTCGGACACCAGCTGTTCGAAGGCAAGCGGCCGACGCTGCTCGACAATCCTGTTCAGATGCTGATCAGCCCAATGTACATCTTCGCCAAGCTTTTCATTGCGCTCGGCCTGCGGCCCGATCTCGCGGCGGTTTTGCAACAATCGTCCCAGCAACAATCATCCCAACAGACGCCGCTTGGCCCGTCGCGTTACCCGGTCGAAGGCCGGGCGGATGCAGGCCGAACTCCGTGACGCAAACGCTGGTTACGGGCGGCAGCGGCTTCATTGGGCAGCATTTGGTGGCTGCCCTTCATGCGCAAGGTTGTCGGGTAAGGGTTCTCGATCTGCGCTCGCCGGCATATGCGGGCGCGGTGGCGCACTATGTAAAAGGATCGATACTTGACGAAGGGCTGGTGCGACAAGCGCTCGACGATGTGGAAGAAGTCTACCACCTTGCGGCGTTGCCCGGCATGTGGATGCCGTGCAAGGACGACTTTCACGCCGTCAATTGCCGTGGCACCGAAATCATGCTGCAGGCGGCGCGCCAGCACGGCGTCTCGCGGTTTCTGCATTGCTCGACCGAATCGATTCTTTTCGGTCCGTCGCCGCCGAAATTGTCCGGCATCGAAAACATCCGCAACACACCCGACGAAATGCCAGGAGTGTACACACGCTCGAAATTGCGCGCGGAACAGCTGGCTTTGCAGGCCGCAGCGTCCGGATTTCCCGTGGTGATCGCCAGTCCGACCATGCCGATCGGCCCGCATTATGGGAACCTGACGCCTCCGACCTTGATGCTGCGGCATTTTCTCAACCGTCGCATTCAAATGTACTTCGATTTCGTGTTGAACTTGGTTGATGTGCGCGACGTCGCTACCGGCCTGCAGCTGGCGATGAAGCGCGGGCAGAACGGGCATCGTTACATTCTCGGCGGCGAAGCTGTGTCGCTGGCTAAGGTGCTTGATGCCATCCAAGCCGTCAGCGGCCGCAAAGCCTGGCGGGTTCCAATCCCTGCCGAGATCGCGCAGGTGGCCGCCGCAGCAATGGAATTCGTCGCGGATCATGCTACACACCGCCCACCAGGGGCGACCGTGGAGGGAGTGCGCATTGCGTTGCGCTCGCGATCGCTCTCGATCGAAGAATCACGGCGTGACCTCGGCTATGCGCCCAACCCGATCGGACCCGCCTTGTCCGAGGCGATAACATCGCTTGTGGGCAAGGCCTGGTAGTTGGACAAAAGGTTGGGCGCGCCCTGATACGCGAACTTTGACGACCGCGTCCGGCCCAATGCACGCGCCCTGCGTCGCTCGGAGTGTCAAGGATCGTGACGATTCAGCCAAGCCTGGTGCTCGAAACAATCTGGATCGCGTGGTTGATCAGCTGGGTGGCGGCGTCGTTCTGGTCGAATCGCGCGCGAACGCGCGCCGCGACGCTGGAAACCTGGCGCTATCGCGCCGCCATGATAGCCGGAGGCATTCTGCTCGTACCGGTGACAGGACCGTTGCTGGAGGAGAAGCCGATCTGGGAAATCAACCGCGCCGGCATGTATGCGCTTGCCGCTGTGATGTTGGCGGGCCTTGCGCTGACTTGGTGGGCGCGCATCTATCTCGGACCATTGTGGTCAAGCACAATTACCCGCAAGGAAGACCATAGGATTATCGACACCGGCCCTTATGCGTTCGTGCGGCACCCGATCTATAGCGGCCTCATGATCGCACTTGTGGCGACAGCGGCTGCTGAGGGAACATTGACCGCGCTGTTCGGCGCTGCGCTCATCATCCTCGGAGTGTGGCTGAAGGCGCGCACGGAGGAGCGCTTTTTACTCACCGAACTCGGCCCGGAAATCTATGGCGCCTATTGCCGTCGCGTTCCGATGCTGATTCCGTTTTTTTCACGCCGCCGGTAGCGGGCTCAGCGGAGAATCTCCGCGAAACGCCCGCAGGTCAGCGATCTGTGCAGCCGCCTAATGGATTGAAGTGGTCGCCGGCTTGTCTTCACCGCGTTCATTAGGCACGTGACTGGAGGAAGCGGCAAATGAGCGCGCGCTGTCGGTTCCAGACACTGTCGCGGACGTTCCGGCGGCGGCTGTTGGCGCGGGCGTCCCGATCTTAATGTGCGCTTTAGATGCGATCTGAACCGGGAGCGAGCCGGGTGCATCCTTCAACGGTGTTTGATCTTTCTCGCCACCGTTAGCGTCGCGCAGCGCTTCCACCGCAGTTTTCGGGTAGGGCACAAACCCGCGCGAAAAATCGAACAGCGGGGGCACATTCAGGTCCAAGAAGGCCGCCACATCGCGCCCGAACATGACGCAGCTGTTGAACATGGCGTGCCACTGCACTTTGCTGGCCTTGCGCTCGTTGATATAGGCAACCAGCCTTTTGTACTGTGCCTCGTCGACCCAGATTCGGTAGCGGGCGAGGACGTATTGTTCTTCGAGGTCGCCGTCAGTAGCGGCGATTTCCCCCGGTACCGGTATAAGATGACCGAGCGTCCAGTTATAGACGCTGCAGTTCAGGCAATCTCCCCTGTCTCCGGCCGGACCAAGGCCGGCGATCTCGCTTCTGATCACCTCATGGCGCGCATTGGCCTCGCCATACATCACATACACGTGGCCATAACTTGCCGCGTTCCTGGCGCGAAACTCCACAAAGAAGTGATTGCGCGGCGAGTATCGGTTTGAATGGGTGGCGACAGACGCAATCGTCGAAACCGGCGATAACGGTTCGCTGATCGTCTGGGCGGAAACCGCAGTGCTTTGCAGTATCGACGCAGCTAGCCCGAGCCCGACGAGCACGCTGAGGGCATCTGGCAAACCATGTCGCATGGCCCTTCTGCCCTTTCTTCATGTCTCGTCAATAAATGCCGCGCCAATGCGGCCGCGGCCAAAGAGGATGCTAACAGCGCAACCTCATCTGACCGCAGCCACCACGTCCACGGCTCAGCCGATTAGCCCCGCACAACGATCGGCGCTTTTCCTTTGCCGTAAACCGGCGCCTTGCCTTTGCCGACCGGCGGAGGCGGCGGGGGCGGACCAAGATCGGCCGCGAGGGCGGCCCCGCCCTTTACGACAGTGAGTCCCGATGGGGACTTCACCACCTGGGTGAAACTCATCATGGCGAAAGCCAGCGCCAGGGCGCACCCGAAAGTCAGAAATTGTTTCATGTCAGCCCACCCTCCAAGAGTATGGTGAACAGTTAATTTAGACAATTTGGACGCGCGAACTAGTGCAAAAAAGTCACAACCGCGCACCAAATGACTTCGCGGGAGTGGAACCGGTGTCTTTGCTGCGGACGCTGAGCTGACGATGAGCTCGTCGAGGCCTCAGCGGGCTTCGCGGTACTCCTCGCAGCTACCAACCAAGGGATAGCGATCCGGAAACTTTTTGGCCATGAATGCCTCGGTCGCCTTCAAAGCGCTTTTGCACTCCTTCTCGGTGGAAAAGCGCGGTGAAACCTGTCGTTGGCTGTTCGGCCCATTAGCGACGAACTGCCACCAGGCCGAAGCAGGAGACGTTGAGAGGGCGAACATCGTTCCTAGCAGCATCAGGACGGAGACGAGCTTCACGTCAGGCCTCCTCTGGCGGACCTGTCTCAGATGGGTCATTCGCGTTCGATTCTGCCTTTTCAGGACCATGTCCGCTCAGAAGGCAATATGGGAGGCGCCGAACGCGCTGCGGGGTCGGCATTATTCGCGGACGGGCGTGTTACGCCTGCATCCACTCGACCAGCGCCTCGCTTACCGCCGCCGGCCGCTCGATGGTCGAGAGATGGCCGCACGCCGGAATAATGACGAGGCGCGAACCCGGGATGGCAGCGGCAATCTCCTGCGACAGCTCGACCGGCGTTCCCCTATCCTGCTCGCCGACCAGCACCAGAGTCGGACAGGCGATCGCCGACAGGCTCGGCCGGGATTCGGGACGGCCCATGATGGCGCGCTGTTGACGCAAATAAGCCTGTGCGCCGTTCTCTTCGGCCATGGTCATGAACTGCGTCTTGAGTGCCAAATCGCTATGACGGTCGGGGTGAACATAGAACTCGAACGCCGCCGCGGCGACTTCGGCAAACCGGCCGCTCTTCGCCATCTCCATCGGCGCCTTGCGCAGCTCGGTCTGCGCGGCGGTCTCGGCGCGTGCGCCGGTGTCGAGAAGCGCCAGCTTCGCCACCCGCGCCGCCGCCTGGCGCATGATTTCGAAGGCGATATAGCCGCCCATGGACAGGCCGGCGAGCGCGAAACGCGGCGGCGCGGCGGCGAGGATGCGTGCGGCGATCTCTGGCATGGAATCGCCGCGGGTGTGGTCGGCCACGGTGACCGGACCGAACCGCCACAATACCGGAATCTGTTCGGCGTAAAGCCGCGCCGAGCAATTGAGCCCCGGAATCATCACGATCGGCGTCGCATCGGAGGCAGCGTCAGGCATCGGCGTAAGCTCTTTCTAGGGTATCGAGGGAAAGTCACGGATTAGGCTTAACTTACCGCAGCGCGGCAGGTTGACTTTCACGTGGTCGAACTTATGTTCGCGGCACCTGAGCTACGGGCGGATTCGACCATCAGGCGTCATTCCCCGTCATCCAAGGGTTCCCGAGCCTGGTTTCCGCGCCCGGCGCGCTCCCGAACTGAGGGTTTATGTCCTTTTCACATCTCGGCTTGTCCGAAAAAGTTCTTACCGCCGTTGCGGCGGCCGGCTACAAAACTCCCACTCCGATCCAAGATCAAGCGATACCCCACGTGCTCGCCCGGCGCGACGTGCTCGGCATCGCGCAGACCGGCACCGGCAAGACCGCCGCCTTCACTTTGCCGATGCTGACCATGCTGGAGCAGGGCCGCGCCCGCGCCCGCATGCCGCGCACGTTGATTCTCGAGCCGACGCGCGAGCTCGCCGCGCAGGTCGAGGAGAATTTCTCCAGATACGGCGCCAAGAGCAAGCTCAACGTCGCGCTCATCATCGGCGGCGTTTCGTTTGACGATCAGGACACCAAGCTGATGCGCGGCGTCGACGTGTTGATCGCGACGCCGGGCCGTCTGCTCGACCACTTCGAGCGCGGCCGGCTCCTGCTCAACGGCGTCGAGCTTCTGGTCATCGACGAAGCCGACCGCATGCTGGATATGGGTTTCATTCCCGACATCGAGCGCATCTGCAAGCTCGTTCCGTTCACCCGCCAAACGCTGTTCTTCACCGCGACCATGCCGCCGGAAATCCGGCGCATCACCGAGCAGTTCCTGCACAATCCGGTGCGGGTGGAAGTATCGAAGCCCGCAACCACCGTCGCCACCACCAAGCAGCTGCTCGCCAAATCCGGACGCGAAGGGCATGACAAACGCGACACGCTGCGCCGGCTGATCCGCTCGGCGGAAGGACTGAAGAACGCCATCATCTTCTGCAACCGCAAGCGCGACGTGGCGACGCTGCATCGCTCGCTGCTCCGCCACGGCTTTTCAGTGTTGGCGCTGCACGGCGACATGGACCAGCCGGCGCGCACGGCCGCGCTCGAGCAGTTCCGCAAAGGCGAAGTCACGCTGCTGGTCGCCTCCGACGTCGCCGCGCGCGGTCTCGACATTCCCGACGTGAGCCACATCTACAATTTCGACGTTCCGGTGCACCCCGACGACTATGTGCATCGTATCGGCCGCACCGGCCGCGCCGGGCGCAGCGGCACCGCGGTGACCATCGTCGCCGGATCGAACGACGCCAAGGCGGTGGCGGCGATCGAAAAGCTGATCGGCGCCACGATTCCGTACATGGACGATAGCGTCCTTCCTGCCCCCGCCGCTGCACCGCAGCAAACCGGCTCGCCGGCGCGCCAGGGGCCGCCGCAGCCGCGCCGCCCGCGCAATGACGGCCACCGGCAATCACATCGGCCCACCGCGTCTGGCTCGCGGATGACGCAGCGGCCGCCGCAAGGCGCAAAGCCGACCAAGCCGCGCACCGAAGACGCCGATACGTCCCACCTTCCGGCCTTTTTGCTCCGCCCGGTGCCGGTGAAAGCTTAAGCTTTTAGGCGTTTAGGTATTCGCTTCGAAGCGCAACGTTTCGTTTTACCTGTTTACCCCTCCTTCATCGGCTTCTTTTAAGTTTCAAGCATTCCCTGACAGCCTGTCGCGCTGTTGAAATTTGGCTTCGGTAATTCGCATAGCGATTCGGAGGATTGCAGCGATGACCGTGCCCAGCGACGAGCACGAACGCACACTCGCCTTTGCCGAGATCGCACTCCAACAAATCAAGGCGCTCCGTCAACCCGCCTCGCCGCGAAATTTTGAAATTTGGTACCAGTACGCCACCGGCTACACGCCGGAGCTCAATCGATCGATCAACGAGATGCTGGCGCAACACGGCACGCTCAGCGACGCCGACATCGATCAGATCTACCGCAGCTATATTTCGCCGACCCGCGTCGGCGACCGGCTCGATACGCTCGGCACCCGCATGGTCGGCGAGATCAAGGAGGTGATCGACATGATCGACACCGCCGCCGGCTCGGCGACCAGCTATTCGGCGAGCCTGGCCGACGCCAGCGAGAAGCTGCAAGGCGCCAGCGAGCAGCTGCCGAGCAACGAGGGCGTGGCGTTGCGCGCCGTCATCGAGCGGCTCGTCACCGGCGCCAAGGAGATGGAGACCAGCAACAAAAAGCTCGAAGCGCGGCTGTCGGCGTCGCGCCAGGAGATCGAGCAGTTGCAGCAAAATCTCGAGACCGTGCGCCACGAAAGCCTCACCGATCCGCTGACCACGCTGGCCAACCGCAAATTCTTCGATGCCGAGCTGCGCAAGTCCATCACGCAAGCCAAGGCCGGCGGCCAGCCGCTGACGCTGTTGCTGAGCGACATCGATCACTTCAAGGCGTTCAACGACAAATTCGGCCATCTGATCGGCGACCAGGTGCTGCGTCTGGTCGCCATGGCGGTGAAGCAGCACGTCACGCAGCAGGATATCGCCGCGCGTTACGGCGGCGAGGAATTCGCCATTGCGCTGCCGAAGACGGCGCTGCGCTCGGCGCTCAGCGTCGCCGATCACATCCGCCGCGCCGTGATGCACAAGGAGCTGATGAAGCGCTCGAGCGGCGAGCGGCTCGGCCGCGTCACCGTCTCGATCGGCGTGGCGCTGCTGCGGCCGACCGATACGCCGCAAGCGCTGATCGAACGCGCCGATCAATGCCTCTACGCCGCCAAGCGCAACGGCCGCAATTGCGTGATCTGCGAAAGCGACGCCGAAGCGCGGGAAGGCGCGAGCATCGTCCCGGCGCGGGTAGCTTAGTCTTTTCCGGTTTTGTCTAATCGTCATGCCCGGCCCTGTGCCGGGCATCCACGTCTTACGAAGGGTCCAAAGACGTGGATGGCCGGGTCAAGCCCGGCCTTTGCGCATT